>Ga0187777_10002851_pt1 | contig 11022 bp, 8 predicted proteins | sample 1015_Q2_SP5_10_M_FD_132416 | JGI IMG/M metagenome (GOLD analysis project Ga0187777, IMG submission 132416) | Tropical peat soil microbial communities from peatlands in Department of Meta, Colombia - 1015_Q2_SP5_10_MG | ecosystem: Environmental > Terrestrial > Soil > Wetlands > Peat | place...
CCAATCTTTCAAGGTCACATGGTCGAGTTTTTCAGCTTCAGCTATCGTACGTACCTGGAGCTTGCGCTTATGGACCTTTACCATCTCAGCGTAATCTTCATCGCTCATCCAACCGTACTTCGCTCTCCTGCCCACGATGTAAGGCTTCCAGTCATGGTCATACCACACAAAGCCTGCATTGGGATAGAAGATCGAAGCCTTGTTAAACAGTGCCAGGGCTTGGCTCACACGTCCACGATTGGTGTACCAGGCACCCCTGCCACCCGCTTCGAGAACATATCCATCGAGCATCCTCTTCTTGATCAGCGTTGGAAGATCAGGCTCCGTCCTGTCACTCACCCAGGAGTGAGCAGACAACGAAAGCGTTTTGCGGAACTCGTCGGCATCTTCAATCCCTTCTCCGCGGAATGAGGCGGCACGGCCGCCAATCTGCGACGAAGCCTCAAGGATCAGAACCTTCTTGTGTTCCATATTTGACAGTATGGCGCCGACAACCGACCCCGCGATACCGCAGCCGACGATGATCGCATCGTAGCTATCGGAGATTTTCGAGGGCATATTTCCTCCTAATTTTTTCGTACTACCTTCTGGCCAAACACGACTTACCCACTATTGTTTTAGGAATTCCTCGGGAAAAATAGAAAAATGAACGCTGAGAGGTGGGCCTTCCTTTTCAACGCCCCGTGTTCCTCCGTTTAGAATACCCTCTCGCGAATGTAACTATAATATAAGGACTCGATTCTAGTCGGGTTGAATATACGAAAAAAGGAATTATCTGTCAAGCAACGACAACAGCAACGAGACAACTACAGAAAAGACCGCAAGATTTCATGCCTCAGTTACGAGGATGGAATAATCGATCCGGTAGAAATGCTTCGAAAATCTTATAAAGGAGAGGCGGACTTCTTCTTCGCAAAGAAGTCCGCCTCAGGATATCAGGAGTTATTTCATGGTGCGCAATTTGGCAGGAGGGATGTATCCGCCTTGAACCACCTGGGCCTTTTCATTGACGACCCAGGAGATTTTTCCATCTTTTTGGAACTGGGCGATGTTCAACAGGAAGATATTAGGGGAATCAAATTTATAAGGATCATAGGGATTGGCAAGCACGCGAGAGTGGAAATAGGGTTTGATCCTCCTGGTTTCATACTTCATTTTGCCCAGGGAGTAAATGGTTTCCACTTCTTCCATGGCCTTGATCAGTTTTTCGTTGTCGTCCGTTCCTCCGGCTTTTTCAATAGCGGCTTTAATGTGGTAGATGTCAGCGTAAGCAATCTGGACGTGAATCTGCAAAGGGATTCCCAGTTTTTTCCCCAACTCGATGAATGGAAGGGTCTTTGGGGTGAATGGGATGTCCCCTTCATAGAAAGGAGACATGATCCCCAGTCCCTTTCCGCCGGTCATCCTCCAAAAATCATGGGTCTGGGCTACCCCTCCGTACATGACAGAAGGAATATCCTGGGCTGCTGAGTCAGCCCATTGCTTGGCATAAGACTCCGTATCGGTGAACCAAGAGCTCACAAACCAAATCATATCGGCTTTCTTCGTGGCGATCTCTTGGAGAATCGGCAGGTACATCGTCCCCCGGGGTTTGACTGCTTTGCTGTAAACCACATCTATCCCGTATTTCGTTTTGGCCACCTCTTCCCATGTAGGCAGCTTTAAGTAATCAATCCCTCTGCGCCATAGGACAGTCCAAGCCAGATCCTCCCAGAGAAAAGCAAGCCTCTTGCCCTTTATGGCGCCGTGAAAAAGCTTTCCAAGGTAATTGTCCAGCCAGCTATAATGGGCAGGCTCGGGGTCCCAGTCCCGGAAGGAAAATTTATACTTCTCATATTCATCCACGATCTTGGCGGTCAACTCCGAGGCCATGGGACCATTAAAAATCAAGATATGAGGATACTCTTTGTAGAGCGCCGCTGAGTTTTCCTGGGCTGCTAAGCAAATTTCCGACCGGCCCTCGATGTGGACAAACTTAGCCTTATACTCCATGATCAGTCGCCGTGCGGCCTCAACCGAAAGGGAAGTGTCTCCTTTGCCGTCGAGCACCACGTACTCCACCGGCCGTCCCATGATTCCCCCGGCTTTGTTGACCTCCTCAACGGCGTACTTCTGTATGTCCATACAGGGTTTGGTGCCGGGGGAAGCAACATTTCCGACGTAACCGATGACGATCGGCTTTCCGGCAGGAGCGGCAAAAGCAGGCGCGAAAAATCCCAGCTCCAATAAAGAAAAGACTGCGAGAACTACGATTCCTAACCTTAGCCATCTTTCCATAAGTCACACCCTCCTTTCTTATTTTTTGTAGGGGTGATTACGCAAATTCCCCTACGGTAAGGAATATCCTCTGACGGGCAATCTATCGATCCTTAAGATATCTTTTCCGGATATCGTCATTGTCCTTGCCGATATCACAGGAAACCCATTTGACCCGCGGCGGAGATTCCGACATCTTGACAAAGCCGGTGTTGATGACAAACTTCCCTAGGGTCCCATCCTCTACCTCTTGGAAGATTTTGCGAATGTTAAACTGCTTGCTCTCCAGGGCCATCGGCGGAGTATTCACTTTCATCACAATGGGCACTCCGCCGCCGCGCCATTTGGACCGTGCGGCTTTAGCGCTGTATCTCAATGCCTTATTGACCAGTTCATCCGCCGTGAATTTGACAGTTTTCACTTCAATGGCTTTATACAGAATCATGGCCGTATCAATCACATCGGGAATCCGGTCCGGCGTGAACCTCCAGTCGTCTTCTAATTTCCACAAACCAAGGATCTTTAAAAGGGCCCGAAAGTCATGGTCACGAGGCGCTGCAATGACAACGAGGCCATCCTTACATCTCCAGCAGCCATACGGATAGAGAATAAAGTCGAGAACCCCAATCCGTGGACGGGCTGCCTCCCACGTGTAGCCGATCGTCGGAGGAAATCCGACCATGCAGGAGTAGGCATCCATGGTAGCCACGTCCACCATCTGGCCTTCTCCGGTGTTTTGGCGGTGAATGAGAGCGAAAGTGCCTCCAAGGGCGGCATGGAGTCCGGAGATGTACCACCCGGCCCACATCCCGGCCTTGAGGGGCCAGTTGTAAGGCTCCGGACTGTTCGCCGGATCGCCCACTTGAGCTGGAAGACCGGAACCTGCCTGCGCAGTAATGTCGGAATCCGGAAAATGGGCAAACTGACGGGCCTTTTCTGTGTACTGACCATAAGGGGTAATGGCAATATAAATGATGCCAGGATTTTTCTGACTGAGCTGCCTGTATCCGATGCCCCAGGAATCCATTTCTCCGGCTCCGAAGGCTTCGATCACCACAGCAGCCTTTTCCGCCAGTCTCGCAAAATCGTTCCTGTCCTTTTCGGAATTTTTTAGGTCGAGCGTCATGTATTTCTTGTTCCGTCCCTCAATCAAGAAAGGAATCCCAACGCCTTTGACATTTTCTCCCCAAGGGGTCATCCTTCGGGCCGGATCCCCATCGGGCGGTTCAATCTTAATCACCTCGGCCCCGAACTCAGCAAAAAAACTTGCAGCAATAATCCCGGAGAAGTTCGCGTAACTGGCATCAAGCACTAGGATATCGTCCAGGGCTTCAGGCTTCCCTTCCGGGTTCATCACCTCGGCCAGTCTCTTTCCCCAGGAGGCCAGGTGTTGAACCGTCTTTCCAGAGGCGACATACCGGGCGTAAACTTGCTCCTTTTCCCGCTTGTTGCTCACTTTTTTCCCTCTCTCCCGTAATTAAAGATCGGATCCTCATCCAGATTATAATAAATAGGCGGCTTCAGCCCCGGCCGGTCATCGAAGGTGCCAATGATTCTTTTTTTCTCCAGCATCGTAATCTCTTCTTCCGACAGGCCCATAAATTTCTTGAGTACCAACCGGTTATGGTAGCCTATCGGGCGGGCCAGCCATTTCGTTCTAGCCGGCGTCTTGCTGAGCTGGGCGGAGGGTCCTGCCAAGACCAACTCTTTATACATTTCGTCGTTGAACAAGATCACGCTTCCCCTCTGGCGCCTCCAAGGATCATGACAGATCTGGTCGTCATCCAGTACTTCTGCAGCGGGGAAGCCTTTGTTATTGGCCAGGCCGATGATTTCCGCGGCATTCAAAGACTTTAACCAATCGCCGGCAATCTTGGTGAGGGCAGCCGCATTGGCCGGCTTCAGTCTCTCGAAAGAATCCGTGTAAACTTTTTCCTTGAGGAGATCTTCCCGGTTCATCGCGCTGCAGAGACCGGCAAACTGTTTTTCGGTAGCGCACGCCAGGGCCATAAATTTTCCATCCCGGGTCTTAAAGATGGAAGCCGGAAGCATCGTGGGATCACTGTTCCCGGTACGGCCAACCTCCTTCCCCGTAAGGTTGAAGAACGTGAAGTGCCAAAGCAGTCGCATCAAGGCCTCAGACTGGGCTAGGTCAATGTACTGTCCCTTCCCCGTCTTGTTGCGAAAGTAGAGAGCCATCAGAATGGCCATGGCCCCCATATTGCCGGGGATGTAGTCTCCCAGGTAATCAGGTAGCTTGTAATACTTATCCGTATCAGGATAGCCGGTCAAGCTCAATACGCCGCTGGCAGCCTGGGCAAGGAGGTCCCATCCGGGATAGAAACGTAAAGGCCCGTATTGGCCGTAGGTGGAACAGCTCAGGTAAATCACCTTGGGGTTGATTTCGCTGATTCGGGTGTATCCCACCCCCCAGGCTTCCGCTGTTCCGGCAGCGAAGTTCTCAGCGACGACATCTGCAGTCTCAGCCAGACGGTAAATGATGTCTTTCGCCTCCGGCTTCTTCAAGTCCACGCCGAGAAAATACTTGTTCTGGGTGATAAAGTGCCAAAGAGGGTTCGAATGCTTCCAGTATTTTCCCCAATAGGTGGCCGGCCTCCAGAGATCCCCATGATACGGGAGTTCGAGCTTGATGACTTCTGCCCCGTACTGGGCCAGAAGCCGGGTAGCCGTGGGACCAAAAATGACGTGGGAGAAATCGAGGACGCGAATCCCTTTGAGGATCTCCGGTTTCTCATTGACGGCAGCTGGGTCAAAAAGTTTGGCCGTATAAGAAAAATAATCTTCCATTCATTACCTCCCGAGGTAGGCCTTTTTCACCAGATCACTCTGCATTAGACTGGCGGCATCTCCCTCGAGCACGATCTTCCCATCTTGCATGACATAGCCACGATTCGCTATCCCCAGGGCCCGCAGGGCGTTCTGCTCGGGAAGCAAAATGGTGATCTTGGACTGCCGCAGCTTTCCCAGGGTCTGGTAAAGATGATCCTGGATGACAGGAGCCAACCCTAGAGAGGGCTCATCCACCATGAGTAACCGGGGCTGGGCCATCAATCCTCTTCCGATCGTAAGCATCTGCTGCTCTCCTCCAGAAAGAAGGCGGGAGGCCATATTCGCCCTCTCTTTGAGAATCGGAAAAAGCTCCATGACCCATTTCATTCTTTCCTGTTTAACCTGCCAGGCTTTCCCCGGGTACGCCCCCAAGAGGAGGTTCTCCTTGACGGTCATATAAGGGAAGAGCCGCCTGCCCTCGGGAACCTGTGCAATTCCTGCGGTAATGATCTTGTGTGTGGGAAGGTTCTCAATGGGCTTTCCGAGGAAAAGGATCCTCCCGGAAGAAGGTTTGACGATTCCCTGAATCGTGTTCAGGAGGGTGCTCTTGCCCGCCCCGTTGGAGCCCAGCAAGGCCACCAGTTCATTCTGCTGGATTGATAAACTGACATCGTGCAGGACGGGAATGACTCCGTACGATACATTAAGGTTCTTTACCTCAAGCATGGTCCTCCTACCTAAGCTGTCCAAAGTGAGCCGACTTGAAGCGAAGGCGGCCTATTTGTCTGTTTTGCGCCATCCGGAACCGAGATAGGCCTCAATGACTTTTTCGTCATTGGCGATCTCTTCCGGGGTCCCTTCGGCAAGCTTCTCGCCGAAATGGATCGCAATGATTCGCTCCGCAGCTTCCATGAGGACTGCCATCACATGCTCTATCCAGAAGATGGTCAGACCAAACTCTTCCTTGGCGCGGGCAATGAGATGGACGGCCCGGTTCGCCTCTCCCGGATTGAGCCCGGCCATCACTTCGTCAACGAAGAGAAGTTTCGGCGTGGTCGCCAGGGCTCGGGCTAACTCGAGCATGCGGAGTTCAAAAAAGGTGAGGTCCCGGGCCAAGATATTGCGCTTGCTGAAGAGCCCCACAAACTCCAGGTAATGGGTCGCTTCAGCGGCCGCATCGTCCAGGCCCCTGTTTGTTCTCTTCTTCCCGCAGAGAGCACTCGTCACCACACTCATCAGAGCGGTCAGCTCTGGAAAGGGGCGGGGGATCTGGTAAGTACGGCTGAGACCCATCCGGCATCGTTGATATGGCTTCATCCGAGTAATGTGCTTCCCATCCATCTCGATCTCACCGGAATCGGCATAATAAGAACCGCAGAGGAGATTAACCAGAGTTGTCTTGCCCGCTCCATTCGGTCCAATCAGGCCCACTGTCTCTCCCGAACTGATGTCGAAGCTAAGCTTATTGACGGCAGTCAGGCCCCCAAAACTCTTCGTGATATTTCTGACTTTTAGAATCTCGTACATTCAGACTATCTCCGTACATGCAAGGTTGGCAGATACTCGCGATACCGGCGTTTTCTATAGATTCCGAAAAGGCCCTCGGGCAATGCGAAGAGGAGAATCAATAGAATGATCGGGAAGACCACGGGCTGAATATTGCCCAGAGTAGCGATCAAGATCATCTCCAAAAAGGCAACGAAATAGCCACCCACCACGCACCCAAAAACCTGTGCCCGCCCGCCGATGAAAATAACGAGGAGAATTTTTACCATGAACGTGAGCGGGAGATAGGTGATTCCGGCAAAAGTTCCGAAATAATGGGCATAGAACCACCCAACAACGCCGATCATGCCTGCGGAAAAAACAAAAGCCAGGATCTTCACCATATTGATATTCACCCCGATTCCGTGGGCCACCTCCTCGTCGTCATTGATGGCAGCCATGATCAGGCCGTAACGGGACTTAAGGATTTTGTTTACGACAAGAAGATAAAGGAGAACCAGGAATATGGAGAGGTAGGCGATCATTAGGAAATTGATCTTAACGTCTCCAAGGTCCATCAATAGTTTGATCCCAGCCAAGCCCACGTCTCCCTTGAAGAGATCCGAATAGATGAAGGTGACCTCGAGAAAGACAAGGGGTAGAAGGAGCGTGAGCAGGACATAGTAGAGACCCCGGGCCAAGATCACCAAAGGGCTGAAGAGAAGAGCGGAGATCAAACTGATCAGGATAGCGGGAGCAAGGGTTTTGAGAGGTCCCCACCCGTAAGCAATGGAAAGGATGGCCGCTGCATAACCTCCAACGCCGACGAAGAAATTCGGGCCAAAATTAAGCCGCCCTGTTCCGACCGTCATCAGGCCCAGAGGAATGGCTATGGCCGCATAGAGATTGGCGGTGATCAAAGTATTCAGAAGGATGGGGCTGATAAAGTAGCACAGGATGGGAAAGATGAGCAAGCAGGCCGTCCAGATGAAGGTATTCCTCCAATATCGGGGCTCCAACATCCAGTCCCACTTTTTCCCTTTATAGCGGATGATAATCCTGTCTCTTTTGATTTCAGCATCTACCATAAGGCCTCACTCTTAGCGATCCCCTGAGGTCTTACCATCAGGATAATCATGACCAGGACTAAAGCCGAGAGGTTCATAAATCGAGGTTCCCCAAGCACGAAAGACACAAAGGAATGCGTAAAGCCGATAAGAAAACTGGCGATAATGGTTCCTTTGATGTTTCCCAGGCCGCCCAGAATGGCTACCAGGATGGCCGTCGTCATATAGATCGAGCCCATCCCTGGCTCCACTGACCAGACCGGAGCCACGATCAGCGTCCCGACAATCACTGGAATCAGGACAAGCATCATGGTGAAGACGTAGAGACTCTCGACATTCACGCCGATGATCCTGCTGCTCAAAATATCCTGGGAGATGGCGCGCACCGCCAAGCCCGTTTTGGTTTTAAGGAAGAAAAGGGCAAATAAGAAGGTGAGGAGAAGGGCGATTCCCGCTCCCGCCAGGAGCTGATTGGAGATGACGGCCGTTCCGATCCTCGTGCTTCCGTTGATCAGGGTCGTCTGTACGTAGACGCCAGCCTGGATCGGATAGCGATAATTGACGATTTGCTCGACAATAATGGAGAACAAGAGGAGCCCTGTCAGGAGAATCTCCTCCCGCTGCACATATCTTATGATAATCCCTTTATAGATAAGGATGGAAATAACAAACTGAAGGATGACCATGCCGAGGATGGCGGGGAATAATCCCAAACCGAATTCTTTCATAAACATCCAGGTGAGGTAGACAGTCAAAGTAAAGAGGTAGGCATATCCCAGATGGAAGATTCTCAGCACGCCGCAGATGATGGAGAAGCCCAGGGAGATGAGCAGATAAAGAGCCCCGAGGACAAACGCGTAAATCAGGACGACTTGGAGGGTACCCCACATGGATCCGTCACTCCTTCGCCTCGGGTGTTAAGAAATCGGCAGCTCGAGTCGTCTGCTTTCCCAAAGGCCAAACAAGCTGTCTTCTATAACAAACGAGAAAAATTTGCAAGCCCTTTTAGAGAAAAAAGGAACAAGCACTTATACTAAATACCATAAAAAAATGTCAAGAGAAAAATTTAAGGAAATTCGAAGACTTCGAAAAAAAGGGGTTTTTTGAACCGCTAGTGTTATCCCTTGTCGAGGGTCCGGGATCAGTTTGCCGGCGAGGTTGAAACTTGTTTAGGATTTTGTGCTTGGGATGTGGGATTTTCTCGAGCTGTTCCTGACCAGGGCTTCGCATCCAGATTCCATGTGTTATACTATAGGCAATCTGCAATTGAATGAGAGGATGATAAAACATGGACCGGCCGTGGCTTAAGTCTTACGAACCGGGAGTCCCCCATCATATTCAATATCCGGACGTCCCGTTACATCACCTCCTGGATGACGCAGTAAGAGATTTTCCGGAAAGGGAAGCGATCATTTTCCAGAGTCGGAAGATCACCTATCGCCAATTAGGAGAAGAAGTGGCCAACACGGCTTCCGGCCTTGCCCAGAGAGGCCTGAAGAAGGGAGAGCGTATGGCCATTATGCTCCCCAATTGCCCCCAGTATGTCGCGGCCTACTACGCTATCCTCAAGATCGGCGGGATCGTGGTCAATGTGAGCCCGATGTATGTCGAGAGAGAGCTGGAATTCCAGCTCAAAGATGCCGAGGTGCAGATAATCCTTGCCATGAGAGATTTTTATCCGCGCTTAGAAGCCGTGCGGAAAAAGGTCCCGCTAAAGACCATCATCCTCATGGACCTCCGTGAGAAAGGGGGAAAGGAGACTCGGAAGAAATCGAAAACAGGCATCGCCAAAGGGGTTTACGATTACGCGGAGCTGCTCGAAATAGGAAGACGCATGCCTCCACCCTCTGTGAAGGTGGACCCGGACGAAGTGGCCCTACTTCAATATACGGGAGGCACCACGGGCCTCAGCAAAGGGGCTATGCTGACCCACAGGAACCTGGTCGCCGATGTCCTGCAATGCGTCAGCTGGAACTGTGATGCAGTGAGAGGACAGGAGAGAATGTTCGCCGTGCTTCCTTTTTTTCACGTTTACGGAATGACCGTGGCTATGAACGAGGCCATCGAGTTGGGTGCCACTATCATCATGCTTCCTCGGTTCAACGTAGACGATGCTCTGGAGGCCATCAATCTTTACCAGCCGACACGCTTTCCCGGCGTTCCGACCATGTACATGGCGATCATGAACCATCCCCAAGTCAATAAGTATAACATCTCCTCGATCCGCGTGTGCAGCTCAGGGTCTGCGCCCATGCCCGTTGAAGCACAAAGGCGTTTTGAAGAGCTCACAGGCGCGAAAGTGAGCGAGGGATATGGCCTCACCGAAGCCTCCCCGGTCACCCACGCCAACCCATTCAACGGAAAGCGTAAGATCGGAAGCATCGGATTGCCGCGGCCAGACGTCGACGCAAAGATCGTCGACCTGGAAACAGGAGAAAGAGATCTTCCCCCGGGAGAAGTGGGAGAGCTCTGCATCCGGGGTCCCCAGGTCATGAAGGGTTATTGGAATCGGCCTGAAGAAACCCGGAAGACGCTTCGTAACGGATGGCTTTACACCGGGGACATCGGCCGGATGGATGAGGAGGGATATTTCTATATCGTCGACCGGAAGAAAGACATGATCATCTGCAGCGGCTACAATGTCTACCCTCGGGAGATCGAGGAGGTTCTTTACCAGCATCCGAAAATTCAGGAGGTTTGCATCGTTGGGGTTCCGGACCCCTATCGGGGCGAAACGGTCAAGGCCTTCGTCATTTTGAAAGAAAAGGAACAGGCCACCCCAGAAGAGATCATTGAATATTGCCAGAAGAATATGGCTAAGTACAAGGCCCCGACATCGGTTGAGTTTCGAAAGGAGCTCCCCAAATCGCACGTGGGAAAGGTTCTGAGAAAAATCCTTCGCGAAGAAGAGGAAACGAAGAAAGCCGAAGAGAGACCGTGACCCAAGGAATGGACACCCGTAAGGAAAAGGGAATGTCCGGCAGCAAAGTAGAGGCTCTGTCGCCAGATTATTTCTTGTCTCGACCGGGATAAAACTGAGCGAGGACAGGAGCCGGATCAGCTAATCCCCCGATGAAAGCGATCGGGTACTTGGACCCTATTCTCGCCAGTTTCTTCATTCCCAATACAGCCCGGTCTATCTCCCCCGGCGGCAAAGCAATCACGATTTCGTCATCCGCTGCTTGCCCATTCCTCTCTCACGTAACAAGGAATTGCAAGAGAAGGCTTGCCACTAGTATAGCACTGGGCCAGGGAGTCGGCGCAAGCACCCTCCCCGATAAAAAAGAACTGGAAGCGCTCATTAGTTATTCTCCCCAATCATTCTTTCCTTTGCACCGATCCAGGCTCGGATCTATTAGGGGGAACACCTTTTCTGCCGGGATCGTGAATGTTGGACCCGTGTTGGAACACCCGTTATACCAGC
>Ga0187777_10002852_pt1 | contig 11022 bp, 7 predicted proteins | sample 1015_Q2_SP5_10_M_FD_132416 | JGI IMG/M metagenome (GOLD analysis project Ga0187777, IMG submission 132416) | Tropical peat soil microbial communities from peatlands in Department of Meta, Colombia - 1015_Q2_SP5_10_MG | ecosystem: Environmental > Terrestrial > Soil > Wetlands > Peat | place...
CGCCGTGAAGGCGAGGACCACGCCTGGGCGCCGCAGATCGTCAAGTCGCTGCAGAAGGCGGCCACCACGCCGGCGCCCGCCGCGTGGGGCACGTTCAATCAGCTGGCGGAGGCGCGCGGGCCGCTGAGTCTGCGTCACCTCCTCGGGCTTCGTGAGGGGACAGCGGTCCCGCTCGACGAGGTCGAGCCCGTCGAAGCGATTCGCGCGCGATTCGTGTCCACGGCGATGTCCCTCGGCGCGCTTTCACCCGAGGCCCACGCGACTCTCGCCATCGCCATGAATCGCATGGGCGCGCGCTCCAATTCGGGAGAGGGGGGCGAGGACCCCGACACCTTCCGTCCCTCGCCGCACGGCGATCGCATCGACAATCGCATCAAGCAGGTCGCCTCGGCGCGGTTCGGTGTGACCACCGAGTACCTGGTGCGCGCCGACGAGCTCGAAATCAAGATCGCCCAGGGCTCGAAACCCGGCGAAGGCGGGCAGCTCCCCGGACACAAGGTCACCGAGCTGATCGCCCGGCTGCGGCACGCGACGCCGGGCGTCACGTTGATCTCGCCGCCGCCACATCACGACATCTACTCGATCGAGGACCTGGCTCAGCTGATTCACGACCTGAAGCAGGTGAGCCGGCGCGCCCGGGTGGGCGTGAAGCTCGTCGCGGAGGCTGGCGTCGGCCGGGTGGCGACGGGCGTCGCCAAGGCGCACGCGGACTACGTGCTGGTGTCCGGTCACAACGGCGGGACCGGTGCATCACCGCTCTCGTCGATCAAACACGCCGGGTCTCCGTGGGAGCTCGGGGTCGCCGAGACCCACGCCATCCTGACGGACAACGGCTTGCGCGACCGCATCGAGCTGCGCACCGACGGCGGAATCCGTACGGCGCGCGACGTCGTGATCGCGGCGATCCTCGGTGCCGAAGCCTACGGCTTCGGCACGGCCGCGCTGGTCGCCATCGGGTGCGACATGGCCCGCCAATGCCATCTCAACAGCTGCCCTACGGGGATCGCGACTCAACGTCCGGAGCTGCGACGCAAGTTCCGCGGGACGCCGGAGCAGGTGGTCGCCTATTTTACGCTCATCGCCCAGGAGGTTCGCGAGCTCCTGGCCGGGATCGGCTGCCGCAGCCTGCAGGAGGTGATCGGCCGGGCGGAGCTGCTGCAGCGGGTCGACCGACCCGAGCGGCCCCGCGCCCAGCTGCTCGATCTCTCGCTGTTGCTCGGCGAGCAGCCAGTGCCATCGCGACCGCCGCGCTACAATCACCGCATCGAGCGGCCCGGCATCGCGTCGCTCGATGACACGATTCTCGCCGGCGTCCGGCGCAATCTCGATCGTGGACAGCCGTTCGCGGGTGAATACCGCATCGGCAATCACCACCTCAGCGTCGGCGCGCGCATCGCGGGACAGATCGCGGCATGGTTCGGCGACGCCGGTCTGCAGGCGGGAGCCGTCCGGCTCCACTTCACGGGGAGCGCTGGCCAGAGTTTCGGCGCGTTCGCGCTGCCGGGGATGCAGCTCCTGCTCGAAGGGGAAGCCAACGACTACGTCGGCAAAGGGCTGTGTGGCGGCGAGATCGTGATTCGACCGTTCCGGACGATGGCCCACGGCGGGGCGTCCCACGAACACGTCATCATGGGCAATACGGTGCTCTACGGCGCGACGCGAGGCCTGTTGCTGGCGGCCGGCCGTGCCGGAGATCGATTCGCGATTCGCAATTCCGGCGCCGTCGCGGTCGTCGAAGGCGCAGGCGATCACTGCTGCGAGTACATGACCGGCGGAACGGTCGTGGTACTCGGCCGGGTCGGAAGGAACTTCGGAGCCGGGATGACGAGCGGTGCCGCCTACGTCCTGGATGAAGACGGCACGCTCGAGGGTCGCCACAACGCGGAATCCGTTTCGGTGACGATCCCCGACAAGCGGGAAGAGGCCGAGGTCCGGAAGCTGGTGCGCCTGCATTTCGAGCGCACGAAAAGTCAGCGGGCCCGCGAGATCCTGCGGGCCTGGCCGCGGTTCCGCTCGCGCTTCCGCCTCGTGCGCGCGCGGCCGACGGTCTCGGCGCCAGTGAGCCCGCGACTGGTCGAGGAGTCGTTGCCGCGCTAGTCTACTCGCATGACGAATCGGGCCGGCGCGCCGCGCCAGACGATGGTCGGGCTGGTGCAGATGAGCATGAGCGCCGACCCACAGGCGAATCTCGAAAAGGCGATCGCGCGCGTCCGTGAGGCCGCCGGGCGTGGTGCGACGCTCATCTGCCTCCCCGAGTTGTTCCGCACGCTCTACATCGGCCAGCGCGAGGACCACGACCTCTTCAACCTCGCCGAGCCGGTCCCCGGGCCATCGACCGAGGCCCTCGGGAAGCTCGCCCGCGAGCTCGGGGTCGTGATCGTCGCATCGTTGTTCGAACGCAGGGCGCCCGGCCTGTATCACAACACGGCCGCGATACTCGATGCCGACGGCCGCGTCGCGGGGATCTACCGCAAGATGCACATCCCCGACGACCCCTCCTACTACGAGAAGTTCTACTTCACCCCCGGAGATCTGGGGTTCAAGGCGTTCGATACCAGCGCCGGCCGTATCGGCACACTCGTGTGTTGGGACCAGTGGTATCCCGAAGGCGCGCGGCTCACGGCGCTGCAAGGCGCCGCCATACTCTTCTATCCGACGGCGATCGGGTGGCATCCCGCCGAAAAGGCGCAGTACGGCCCGCAGCAGCTCGACGCCTGGCGCACGATCCAGCGCAGCCACGCGATTGCGAACGGCTGCTACGTCGCGGCCGTGAACCGCGTCGGATTCGAGCGGCTCGACGGCCAGGGCGCCGGACTCGAATTCTGGGGAAACTCCTTCATCGCCGACCCGTTCGGCGTCATGGTCGCCGAGGCACCGGCCGACGCCGAGGCCATCCTGGTCGCGCCGCTCGATCTCGCACGGATCGAGGAGGTACGCCGCAATTGGCCGTTCCTGCGCGATCGGCGGGTCGACGCCTACGCGGGTCTCGACCGCCGCTTCCTCGGCGATTCTGCCTAAGCGAGCTCTCCTGCCCAACCCGCAGCAGAGCCCGACCGCCCTCGGGTATCGCATGCCCGCCGAATGGGAGCGACACGCCGCGACGTGGCTCGGATGGCCGCACAACACCACGGATTGGCCGGGAAAGTTCGGCCCGATTCCCTGGGTGTACGGGGAGATCGTCCGCCACCTCGCCCCGGGTGAGACGGTGCGCATTCTGGTGGATTCGAAGGCGCGCGAGACCGGGGCGCGGCGCGTACTGCAGCGGGCCGGCGCCGCCGTCGGGGCCGTGCGGTTCCTGCGATTTCCCACGAATCGCGGCTGGACCCGCGACTCCGGCCCGATCTTCGTGCGCCGCGAGGCGCCCGACACCGCCCTGGCGATCGCGCGCTTTCACTTCAACGCCTGGGCCAAGTATCCCGATTGGAAGAAGGACGCCCGGCTTCCCGAGCTGGCCGCCCGGAAATTTGGCCTGCGACTCTTCGACGTCACGCGGGATGGCCGGCGGGTGGTGCTGGAAGGCGGGTCGATCGACGTCAACGGGCGCGGCACCCTGATCACGACCGAGGAGTGCCTGCTCGATCCGGTCATTCAGACGCGCAACCCGGGGTTCACCCGCGCCGACGTCGAAGCGGTACTGTGTGAGACACTGGGAGTGACGACCGTTCTCTGGCTCGGCCGCGGGATCGCGGGAGACGACACCCACGGTCACGTCGACGACCTGTGCCGCTTCGTCGATCCGCGCCGCGTGGTGCTCTGCTGCGAGCGCGATGCGCGGGACGCCAACTACGCGGCGCTGCAAGAGAACCGCGAACGGCTGCAGGGGATGCAGACCGAAGACGGGAGCCGTATCGAGATCATCGACTTGCCGATGCCCCGCCCCCTCGTCTTCGACGGGCGCCGGCTCCCGGCGAGCTACGCCAATTTCTACATCGGCAACGCCGCGGTCATCGTGCCGACGTTCAACGATCCGCAAGACCGTGTCGCCCTGGGCATCCTGGCGGAGCTGTTCCCCGATCGCTCGGTGATCGGCATCCACGCCGTCGATCTCGTCTGGGGACTCGGCACGCTTCATTGTCTCACGCAACAGGAGCCCGCGACTTGACGGGTCTCCGCCGACCGATATACTCCGCGCCATGCTCGAGCATCTTCACGTCGCGCACCCGCTGCTGGCCAACTCCGGAGCACAGTAAGGAACGCCAGGGATGCGCGGCAGCGCCGATCGTCGATCCACCGCCCGCTCCCACCTCGGCAGCGGGCGTTCGTATATGGCCACCTTGGAGACCTGGAGACTACGATGCGCTTGATTACGACCATCGTGCGACCGGAGCGTCTGCCTGAAGTGAAGGCGGCGCTGTTCCGTGCCGGCGTCACCGGTATCACGTTGAGTCGTGTGACCGGCCACGGCGGCGAGCGGGAGGTGGTGGAGCAATACCGGGGCAGTACCGTCGTCGCCGAATTCCACGAAAAGGTGAAGATCGAGATGGCCGTGTCGGAGCCGTTCGTCGAGCCGACGATTCAGGCGATCCTCTCCTCGGCCCGCACCGGAGAAGTGGGAGACGGCAAGATCTTCGTGCAGCCGCTGGAACGCGTCATTCGCATCCGCACCGGGGAGTCGGACACCGATGCGCTCACCGCCGTGAACGCCGATCAGGTGCAACAGGCCGCGATCGACGCGGCGGGCAAACCATGAACCAGATCTCCGCCGGAGATACCGCCTGGGTGCTGGCGTCGAGCGCCCTCGTCCTCCTCATGACCGTCGGTCTCGCGTTCTTCTACGGCGGCCTGGTGCGCTCCAAGAACGCGCTCAACACGATGATGATGAGTATCGTCGCCCTCGGCGCGATCGGCCTGCAGTGGGTCCTGTTCGGGTACTCGCTCGCCTTCGCGCCCGGCAACGGCTGGATCGGCGGGCTGCAGTGGATCGGCTTCCGTGGCGTCGGCCTCGACCCCGATCCCGCGTACGCCGCCACGATCCCGCTGCAGGCGCACGCCGTCTTCCAGGCCATGTTCGCCGTCATCACGCCAGCCTTGATCTCCGGCGCCATCGTGGAGCGGATGCGGTTCCGGGCATACACGGCGTTTCTCGTGCTGTGGGCCACCTTCGTCTACGTCCCGCTCGCCCACTGGGTGTGGGGCGCCGGCGGGTGGCTGCAGAAGCTCGGCGCGCTCGACTTCGCGGGCGGCACCGTGGTGCACATCTCCGCCGGCGTGTCCGCTTTCGTCGCGGCCCGCATGCTCGGCCCGCGGCAGGGATTCCGGCGCAGCCCGCTCGTGCCGCACAACGTCCCGCTGGTTCTCCTGGGCGCGGGGCTGCTCTGGTTCGGTTGGTTCGGCTTCAACTCCGGCTCGGCGCTGGCGGCCAACGGCATCGCGGTGCTGGCGTTCGTCAACACGAATACGGCAGCGGCGGCGGCACTCGTGACGTGGGCCGCGCTCGACGCGTTGCGCGGCGGCAAGGTGACCGCCGTCGGGGCCGCCACCGGGGCCGTCGTCGGCCTCGTCGGCATCACGCCCGCTGCGGGGTTCGTGACCGCGCGAGCGGCGATCGCCATCGGCGCGTTGTGCGCCGTGCTCAGTTACTTCGCGATTCAACGACGCTCGAAGAGCGCGTTGGACGACTCGCTCGACGTGTTCTCGTGCCACGGCCTCGCCGGCATCGGCGGCGCACTCCTGACGGGCGTGTTCGCGAACAAGTTCGCGAATCCCGGAGCCGCCAACGGCCTGCTCCATGGGAATCCCGGTCAGCTGGGCACACAGGCACTGGCCGTGGTGGCGACGATTCTGCTCGCCGCCGTGGGGACGTTCGTGATCTTCACGCTCGTGCGCGCGCTCTTTGGCGTGCGGCCTGACGTGCGCGATGAGATCACGGGACTCGACGTCACCCAGCACGGCGAGGAGGCGTACCTCGGTGGCGACCTCGGTGGCCTGGCCGGCCCCGGAGTGACGATCGGAGAAAGTGTCGTGCTGTCCGCGCCGCCGCCGGGCGTGGCGGCGCGATGACGGAGTACGTCTATCGTGACAAGAAGCTGGGCGATACGACGTCCGTCATCCTCGAGACGGCGCCGGAGGTCTTTTCCCCGACCTCCACGTCCGTGCTGTTGCTGCGGGCGGCCCGCCACGTCCTGGAACAGCGAGCGGCGCCGTCGGTCTTGGACCTCGGGTGCGGGTGCGGAGTCGTCGCCGTCGTGCTGGCGGGACCGGCGGGCGGAGGGGCGCGGGTCTCCGCGTCCGACATCAGCCCGGCGGCCAAGCGGCTCACGGAGAAGAACGCCGCTCGCAACAACGTGTCCATCGAATGCCGCGCCGGCAGTCTGTTCGAGCCGTGGACTGGTCGCCGCTTCTCCCTCATCGTCGACGACGTCGCCGGGGTCGCGGAGCCCGTCGATCGGCTCTCTGGCTGGTACCCGGGGAACGTGCCGAGCGAGGCCGGACCCGACGGGACACGCTGGATTCTCCAAGTGGTCGACCAGGCGCCCAACTACCTCGAGCCCGACGGCCGCGTGGTGTTCCCCGTACTCACGTTGGCGCGAGAGGACACGGTACTCGAAAAGGCGCGGGCGCGATTCGGGACCGTGCGGCTGCTCGAGGAGCAGTGGTATCCGCTGGGTGAAGCCCTGATGCCGCACCTGCCGCTGATCGAGCAGCTGGCGGATGAAGGTCGGGTTCGCATCGAGCGCCACGGCAGTCGGGTCTGCTGGGCGACGATGATCTATCTGGCGGAGGAGCCCGTTCTAGCGGGGTGAGTCCCCGACGCTCCACGTCCTTCCACGGCGTAACAGGGCGTTGAGGTCGCGGTCGTCGCCGGCCGCCGTGAGCTGCTCCATCACGAGCCGATCGTACGACGGCGCCGGATCGCAGTACAGCACGCCGATCGCCATCGGGAATTGCGGTGGGCGCAGGCCGGCGAGGAGGCTCGCCAGCGCAGCGTTCGTCTCGTCGTGCACCAGGATGTCGCCTTCTCCGGCACCGTTCTCCCCGACCTGCACCACGTCGAGTGCGAGCTTTCCCGGCACGAGGCGGAGCCCTTTCTTCATGTCCGCACCGAAGCGCAGCGGCTTCCCGTGCTGCACCGCGATCTGCATCTCCTGAGCCACCGACTTGTCGATGAAATCGTCGAACACGCCGTCGTTGTAGACGACGCAGTTCTGGAAGATTTCGATGAATGACGCGCCGTGGTGCGCATGAGCGCGTTTCAATGTCTCGACGAGCCGCGGCTGTTGCGTGTCGATCGCCCGGGCCACGAACCGCGCCCCGGCGCCAAGGGCGAACGCGCAGGGCGAGACCGGGTTGTCGAGCGAGCCGCCCGGTGTGGAGGGTGACTTCGTACCACGACGGGACGTGGGCGAGTACTGGCCCTTGGTGAGGCCATAGATCTCGTTGTTGAACAGCAGGATCTGTAAATCCACGTTGCGCCGCAGCACGTGCAGCAGATGGTTGCCGCCGATCGACAAGCCGTCCCCGTCTCCCGTGACCAGCCAGACGTCGAGGGACGGGTTGGCGAGCTTCACGCCGGTCGCGATCGCGGGCGCCCGCCCGTGAATCGTGTGAAATCCATACGTCGCCACGTAGTACGGAAAGCGCGACGAGCAGCCGATTCCGGATATGAACACCGTCTGCTCACGCCGTACGCCGAGATCGGCGAGCGTCTTCTGGACGGCCTTGAGGATGGCGTAGTCCCCGCACCCCGGACACCAGCGCACTTCCTGGTCGGACGCGAAATCCTTGGGGGCGAGAGGTGCCGGGGGAACGAGCGTGGCAGTCATAGCCGCTCCGCGATCGCGTCGGCGATCGTCGAGACCTTGAACGGTTTACCGGTGATCTGATTCAGCCCCTCGGCGGGGAGGAGGTAGGCCGCGCGGAGCAGCTGAACCAGCTGGCCGTTGTTCATTTCGGGGACGAGCACGCGGTCGAAGCGCCCGAGCAGCTCGCCCAGGTTGCGCGGGAACGGCGCGAGATAGCGGATGTGGATGTGCGACACCGCCTGCCCGCGCGCGTGGGCCTGCCTCACCGCCTGATGGATCGGACCGTAAGTCGACCCCCACCCGACGATGGCCAGCGGGCCGTGGTCCTGCCCGAGCGACACGCCTTGAAGCGGGATGTCGCGCGCAATCCCGGCGATCTTCTCCGCCCGCGCTTTGGTCATGCGATGGTGATTGTCGGGATCGTAGGAGATGTGTCCGGTATCGTAGTCGCGCTCGAGCCCTCCGATGCGATGCTCGAGGCCTGGTGTCCCCGGGACCGCCCAGGGGCGCGCCAGCGTCGCGGGATTCCGCAGGAAGGGGTGAAAACCCTGCGGCTCCGTGCGGAACTCCACGGGGAACCGGGGCAGCGCATCCGCGTCGGGGATGCGCCACGGCTCTGCGGCGTTCGCGAGGCTCTCGTCCGACAGCAGGATGACGGGCGTCATGTACCGGGTCGCCAGCCGTACCGCTTCCACGGCGACCTCGAAACAGTCCGATGGCGTGGCGGCCGCGATCACCGGCAGAGGCGCGTCGGCGTTGCGGCCGAGCACCGCCTGGAACAGGTCCGACTGCTCCGTCTTCGTCGGCATGCCGGTGGAAGGACCGGCGCGCTGCGAGTCGACCACCACGAGGGGGAGCTCCGTGGCGATGGCGAGTCCTAACCCCTCGGTCTTCAACGCGATCCCCGGCCCCGAGGACGAGGTCACGCCGAGCGACCCCGCGTAGGCCGCACCGATGCAGGCGCAGACCGCCGCGATCTCGTCCTCGGCCTGGAACGTCAGGACGCCGTGTGACCGCAGCCCGGCGAGCGTGTGCAGTACCGGTGACGCGGGTGTGATCGGATACGAGGCGAACACCATCCGCTCGAGCCCGGCCGCCCGCATCCCGGCGATGAGACCCCAGGCGATCGCTTCCGTGCCGCTGACCGCGCGGTACAGCCCGGGCGCCACGGGAGCCGGCGCCACGTGATACGTACCGACGTTGCTCGGCAGCTCCGCCGTTTCGCCGAACGCGTGCCCGGCGTTCAAGGCGGCCACGTTGGCCGCAGCGACCTGGGCAGTCTTCGCGAAGCGGCGCTGCAACCATTCGACCGTCGCCTGGCGGTCCCGGCCGAACATCCACAGCATCAGTCCGAGGGCCCACATATTCCGGCAGCGGTGAGCTTCACGCGTGCCGAGGTCGAAGGGCTTCACAGCTTCCTCGGTCAGACGCGAGATGTCCACCTTCAGCAGGCGGTAGTGGCCGAGTGAGCCGTCCTCGAGCGGGTTCGCCGCATACCCCGCCTTGGCGAGGTTGCGCTCGGTGAAGGCCGCACTGTCGACCACCAGAGTGCCGTCGGAGCGCAGGTCCTCGATGTTGACCGTGAGGGCAGCCGGGTTCATGGCCACCAGCGCATCGAGCTGGTCGCCGGCTGTCAACACGTCGGTCGAGCCGAACTGGATCTGGAACGCCGACACGCCGAACGTCGTGCCGGGTGGGGCGCGAATCTCGGCCGGGTAGTCCGGGAACGTGGCGAGGTCGTTGCCGGCGAGCGCGGTCTCGAGAGTGAACTGGGAGCCCGTGACCTGCATGCCGTCGCCGGAGTCACCGGCGAACCGGATCACGACCTGCTCCCGCTCTTCCCGGCCGACCCTTCGCGCGGGCGGGGACGCAGTAGCCATCGACGCTCGAATCATACCCCCAACTCGTTGCCGCAGCCAGCGCCGGTTGTCTCACGCCGCATCGGCTCGTAGGTTAGCGAGCCGAATCCCATCGTCCCGGAGGTTGCGCCTCATGCACGCGGCGCGAAGACGCCCCGACCGGAAGCTCCTGGGCCTCGCTGCGCTCCTCGCCGCCGTTCCGGCGTGTGGGGGCGCCTCCCGCGACTGGCCGGTCACGGGCGGCGATCCCGGCAACACGCGGTACTCCCCGCTCCAACAGATCAACCGGGACAACGTCGCACGGCTCCATCTCGCGTGGACCTATCATACCGGCGACACGCCGCTGAGCGGTCCGTCCGAGATCCAGGCGACACCGATCATCGTCGACGGCGTGCTGTACACGACGACCCCGGCCCTCGCGGTGATCGCGCTCCGCGCCGACCAGGGAACCCTCCTCTGGCGATTCGATCCCTTCACACACCGCGCCCGCGAGTCGCACGTCAACCGCGGCGTCGTATTCTGGAGAAACGGAGGCGAGCGCCGGATCTTCTTCGTCGCCGGCCGCCGCCTCTACGCCCTCGATGCCGGGACGGGGACGCCGATCGCCACCTTCGGCGATTCCGGATCGGTGGACCTGGGCGTGGGACTGGGACGCGACGTCACCGGCGCCTATCTGGTCGCGACGAGTCCCGGCGTCATCTACGGGGACCTCCTCATCCAGGGCACGCGCGTCGGCGAAGGTGAAGGCTCGGCGCCTGGCGACGTGCGTGCCTACGACGTGCGAACCGGCAAGATCCGCTGGACCTTCCACACCATTCCTCATCCGGGGGAGTTCGGCTACGACACCTGGCCCAAGGACGCCTGGCGCACCGCGGGCGGGGCGAACTCCTGGGCCGGGATGACCGTCGATACGCGACGGGGCGTCGTCTATGTCCCGACCGGCTCGGCCTCGCCCGATTTCTACGGCGGCGGCCGGCTCGGCGCCGATCTCTTTGCGAACACGCTGCTGGCTCTCGACGCCCAGACGGGTACACGCCGTTGGCACTTCCAGACGGTGCACCACGACCTGTGGGATCGCGACCTCCCCGCGGCTCCGAATCTCCTATCTGTTACGCGCGACGGGCAGCGGGTCGACGCGATCGCGCAGATCACGAAGAGCGGGTTCGTCTTTCTATTCGATCGCGACAAGGGGACGCCGCTTTTCCCCGTGGAGGAGCGCCCCGTTCCGCCTTCCGATCTGCGTGGCGAGCAGGCGTGGCCCACTCAGCCGATTCCGCAGCGACCCGCTCCCTTCGCGCGCCAGGCGATGGCCGACAGCGATCTGGCCGATTTCTCGGCCTCGGCGCACGCCGCCGCTCTGCGCCGCTTCCACACGCTGCGTCACGCATCGCTCTTTACGCCCCCGAGCCGTGAAGGGAGCA
>Ga0187777_10002854_pt1 | contig 11020 bp, 10 predicted proteins | sample 1015_Q2_SP5_10_M_FD_132416 | JGI IMG/M metagenome (GOLD analysis project Ga0187777, IMG submission 132416) | Tropical peat soil microbial communities from peatlands in Department of Meta, Colombia - 1015_Q2_SP5_10_MG | ecosystem: Environmental > Terrestrial > Soil > Wetlands > Peat | place...
AGGCACGCGGATCCCGTCAGGCTCGATGGTGATGGGCGCCCCGGGAAAGGTGAAGCGCGTGCTCACCCCGGAAGAGCGGGAGGGGCTGCTCAGCCGCGCCGCCGGGTACGTGCTCAATGCCCGTGCCCACCGCGGGTGAGTGAAGACCCGGATCCCAGCGCCCCGGGGGAGTGCTAAGAGGACTGGCCGATGGCCGTCCTCGACGCGCTGAGATCGTGCGCCCTGCTCAAGGGATTCACCGACACCGGTCTCCAGATCCTGGCCGGCATCTCCTCGGAACGGACGTTTCCTCGCGGCGCGCCCCTCTTCGTGGAGAACATGGTCGCCGAGTCCCTGTTCATCATCGGCCAGGGGAAGGTCTCCATCTCGGTGAAGGGCCACAACGGCGAGGAGATCTCGGTGGGTGAGCTGGGCCCGGGGGACTCGCTCGGCGAGCTGGCCCTGCTCCAGCAGGGGCAGCGGATGTGCAGCGCCGTGGCCCTGACCCTGGTCAGCGCCATCGAGCTGCGGAGCTCCGACTTCCAGCGCCTCCTCGGCCAGAAGCCGCAGGCCTGCCTCAAGCTCCTCATGGCCATCGTCGCGCAGTTCTCCACCCGCCTGGCCGACAACCGGGAAGCGCTGCGAGCACTGCTCCCGCGGGGCTCCCTCCCCCGGGCCTGAGCGAGGGCGTGGTATAGGGGGCTCGCCCCCGGCGGCGCGGCTCACCCCTTTGGACGACTTCCTCAAGACGCTGCTCATCGGGAGCCAGGGCTGGGCGGCCTACGGGTCCATCTTCGGAATCCTGGTGGCCTGCGGCCTGGGAATGCCGCTTCCCGAGGACGTGTCGCTCATCCTCGGCGGCTTTCTGGTCTACCGCGGCTCGGCCAATCTGATGCTGATGGTGGCCACCGGCTTCCTGGGCATTCTCACCGGCGATTCGATCATCTTCTTCGCCGGCCGCCGGATGGGGGATCGCGCCCGGGCCGAGCACGGTCGCTTCCTCCGGCGGCTCCTGACCCCCGCCCGGCGCGCCCGGGTGGAGGAGCTCTTCAGCCGGCACGGCGAGAAGATCGTCATGGCAGCCCGCTTCATGCCCGGGGTGAGGGCGGTGACCTTCTTCACCGCCGGCTCGGCGGGGATGCCCTACGCACGCTTCATCTGCTTCGACGGGCTGGCCGCGCTGGCCTCCGCCCCGGCGTTCGTCTTCCTCGGCTTCCGCTTCGGAAGGCAGCTTCAGCGAGTCATCGAGCTCTTGAAACGCTTCCAGATCGCCACCGCGGCGGGCATCGTCCTCGGGGTGCTGGTCTGGCTCGCCGTGCGGCGCTGGCGAGAGGCGCGGGCGGCCCGGCTTGCCTCGCACCCGGGCCCCTCGGTCGCGGCCGAGCAGCCTGCGGCCCCGGGCGCCGGCGCGGGCGCGGACCGGGCCTCGAGCTGAAAAGCCCCGTCCGCAAGAGGGCTTAGGAAGGTGGCCCACCGGCGCCGCACGGGCCCCGGCTCGCTTTTGGCAGGGGTACCGTGTATTGAGCGCCATGCTGACCGACCCGCTGCGTCTGGCGCTCACCTTCGACGACGTGCTGCTCCTCCCGGCGGAGAGCGCGGTCCTCCCGAGGGACGTCGACCTCTCCACCCGCATCACCCGCAACCTCCGGCTCAACATCCCGCTCCTCTCGGCCGCGATGGACACCGTCACCGAGGCGGACACCGCCATCGCCATGGCCCAGCAGGGCGGCCTGGGGGTGGTGCACAAGAACATGCCCGCCGAGCGGCAGGCGGCCCAGGTGGCCCGGGTGAAGCGGTTCTCGAGCGGGATGGTCGCCGACCCGGTCACCGTCGAACCCGGCGCCCCGCTCCACGTGGCCACCGAGCTGATGCGCCGCCACGGCATCTCCGGAATCCCGGTGGTCAAGGGGCGCAAGCTGGTGGGCATCGTCACCAGCCGGGACGTGCGCTTCGAGCAGAACCTCGACCGCAAGGTCGAGGACGTGATGACCCGCAAGCTGATCACTGCCCCGGAGGGGGTGAGCAAGCGCGCCGCCCTGGAGCTCCTTCACCAGAACCGAATCGAGAAGCTCCTCCTCGTCGACGACCAGGGCGAGCTCAAGGGTCTGATGACCATCAAGGACATCGAGAAGACCCGGGCCTTCCCCAACGCCGCCAAGGACGCCAAGGGCCGGCTCCTCTGCGCCGCGGCCGTCGGCGTGGGGCCGGACCGGGAGGCGCGCATCGATGCCCTTCTCCGGGCCGGATGCGACGTCATCGTGGTGGACACCGCCCACGGCCACTCGCGAGGCGTGCTCGACGCCGTCCGCGACACGCGCAAGAACTTCACCGGCTTCGAGCTGGTGGCCGGAAACGTCGGCACTGCCGAGGGCACCCGGGCGCTCATCGAGGCCGGGGTGGACGCGGTCAAGGTGGGAATCGGTCCGGGCAGCATCTGCACCACCCGGGTGGTGGCCGGCGTGGGGGTGCCGCAGCTCACCGCCGTGGACGAGTGCGCCCGGGCGGGCAGCGCCTTCGACGTCCCGATCATCTCCGACGGCGGCATCAAGTACTCGGGCGACATCGTCAAGGCCCTCGCCGCCGGGGCGAGCACGGCGATGATCGGCTCTCTGTTCGCCGGCACCGAGGAAGCGCCCGGCGAGGTCATTCTCTACCAGGGTCGCTCCTACAAGCATTACCGGGGCATGGGCTCGCTCGGGGCCATGAAGCAGGGGGCCAAGGACCGGTATTTCCAGAGCGACGTGGAGGAGGAGCAGAAGCTCGTCCCGGAGGGAATCGAGGGCCGCGTCCCGTACAAGGGCTCCCTGGCGATGAACGTCTTCCAGATGCTGGGCGGGCTGCGGAGCGGCATGGGCTACGTTGGATGCCGCACGCTCGAGGAGCTCCGGACGCGGGCCCGGTTCGTGCGCATCACCCCCTCCGGCCTGCGCGAGAGCCACGTGCACGACGTGATCATCACCGAGGAGGCTCCCAACTACCGCCTGGAGTAGGAGACCCCCGGTGCACATCCACGACGAGAAGGTCCTCATCCTCGACTTCGGCAGCCAGTACACCCAGCTCATCGCCCGCCGCGTCCGTGAGCTGGGGGTGTACTGCGAGATCCACCGCCCGGACCTCCCGCTCGCCCAGGTGCGCACCTTCGCCCCGCGGGGAATCATCCTCTCCGGCGGGCCGATGTCGGTGGAGGAGCCGGGGAGCCCGCGCTGCGAACCGGGCATCTTCGATCTCGGCGTCCCGGTGCTCGGCATCTGCTACGGCCTCCAGCTGATGGCCAAGCTCCTCGGAGGCCGAGTCGACGCCGCCGCCCACCGGGAGTACGGGCCGGCCCAGGTCGAGGTGCTCGCCGCGCGCGGTCCGCTGGCCGCCTTCCGCGCCGGGGAGACGATCGACGTGTGGATGAGCCATGGCGACCGGGTGGAGGCCCTCCCACGCGGTTTCGAGTCCATCGCCCGCACCGCCAACTCGCCCCTGGCCGCGGTGGCGCACCGAGAGCGGCCGCTCTACGCCGTCCAGTTCCACCCCGAGGTGGTTCACACCCCGCGGGGGAAGGACATCCTGCGTGCCTTCCTCTTCGGCGACTGCAAGCTCTCCGGAACCTGGACGATGAAGGGATTCGCCGAGGAGGCGGTGGGAGCCATCCGCGCCCGGGTCGGGGAGCGGGGCAGGGTGATCTGTGCGCTCTCCGGCGGGGTGGACAGCTCGGTGGCGGCCCTGCTCATCCACCGGGCCATCGGGGACCGGCTGACGTGCATCTTCGTGGACAACGGGCTGCTCCGGGCCGGCGAACGCGAGCAGGTCGAGTCGCTCTTCGAGGGCCGGTTCCACGTCCCGCTCCGGACGGTCGACGCGCGGCGGCGCTTCCTCGACGCCCTGGCCGGGGTCACCGACCCGGAGAGGAAGCGGAAGATCATCGGCCGCGAGTTCATCGCCGTCTTCGAGGAGGCCGCCCACGGCGTGAAGGACGCCGATTTCCTGGCCCAAGGGACCCTCTACCCGGACGTCATCGAGTCCGTGTCCACCAAGGGCCCCTCGGCGACGATCAAGAGCCACCACAACGTCGGCGGCCTCCCGGAGGTGATGAAGCTCCAGCTGGTCGAGCCGCTCCGCGAGCTGTTCAAGGACGAGGTACGGGCGCTCGGCCGGGAGCTCGGTCTGCCCGAGGCCATGGTCCGGCGCCATCCTTTCCCGGGACCAGGCCTGGCGGTGCGGGTACTGGGGCCGATCACCGAGGAGCGTCTGGAGCTGGTGCGCCGGGCGGACCTCATCGTCCAGGACGAGGTTCGCGCCGCCGGCCTCTACGACGGGCTCTGGCAGGCGTTCGCCGTGCTCCTCCCCATCCAGAGCGTGGGAGTGATGGGCGACCAGCGGACCTACGAGTCGACCTGCGTGGTCAGGGCGGTGAACTCGGTGGACGGGATGACCGCCGACTGGGCCCGGCTCCCGCACGAGGTCCTGGGGCGCATCTCGGCGCGGATCACCAACGAGGTGCGGGGAATCAACCGGGTGGTGTTCGACATCTCGAGCAAGCCCCCGGCGACCATCGAGTGGGAGTAGGGCGTCGCTCACACCCCGAGGTAACCGGCCAGCGCCGCATCGGCCGCGACCTCGGAGGCACTCCCCTGGAGCACGGCCTCCCCCTTCTGGAGCACGACGGCGCGATCGCACCGCGCCAGCACCCTGCGATAGTTGCGGTCGACGATGAGAGCGGCGATGCCGCTGGAGCGGATGCTGCCGATCACCCGCCAGATCTCGGCGACCATCTGCGGCGCCAGACCCTCGGTCGCCTCGTCGAGGATGATCAGCTCGGGGTGGGTCATCAGCGCACGGCCGATGGCGAGCATCTGCTGCTCGCCGCCCGAGAGCTGACGGCCGAGGTGGCCGGTCCGCTCGGCCAGGGGTGGGAAGGTCTGGAGCACGCGCGGGTAGGTCCAGTCGTCGCGGCCGGCGCGCCCGCGCCGAGCCGCCATCACCAGATTCTCGCGGACCGAGAGGTTGGGGAAGACTCCGCGCCCCTCGGGCACGTAGGCCACTCCCAGGCGGGCGACCTCGTGCGGCTGGGCGCGCGAGCAATCGCGCCCGAACAGCCCGATGTAACCGTCACGTCGGACCAGGTGGCCGAGGAAGCTGCGGATGAGCGTGCTCTTCCCCATGCCGTTCCGGCCCAGGAGACCCACCGTCTGGCCGGAGTCGATCGTCAGATCGACGCCGTGGAGTACGTGGCTGCTCCCGTACCAGGCATGCAGGCCTCGGACATCGAGGATGCGTTCGGACGGCATCAGTGGGCTCCGCCTTCGGGCGGATCGTCGGTGCCGAGGTAGGCGACCCGGACCTCGGGATTGGCACGGACCTCTGCCGGTGCACCGCTGGCGATCACTGCGCCGTTGACCATCACCGTGATGCGGTCGGCCACCCGAAACACGGCATCCATGTCGTGCTCGACGAGCAGGATGGCGTGATCGGGACGCAGCGCGGAGAGCAGACCGAGCATGCGCTCCGTTTCCTCGGCCCCCATGCCGGCCAGCGGCTCGTCGAGAAGGAGCACCTGCGGCGCGATGGCCAGGCACAGCGCCAGCTCGAGCTGCCGCTTCTGGCCGTGGCCCAGCTGCCCGGCGGGCTGGTCGAGCAGGGCGGCGAGCCCCACCCCGGCGGCGGCCTCGCGGGCGGCCCGAAGCGTCGCTGCGTCGCGGTAGGCGTCGTGCCACAAGGTCCACGGCTTCTGGCGCTGCGCCTGGACTGCCAGGCGGCAGTTCTCCAGCACCGAGAAGGGAGGGAAGATGGTGCTCCGTTGATAGCTCCGGCCCAGTCCGGCGCGGGCGCGCCGCGCCTGCGACCAGCTGGTCACGTCCCGCCCCAGGAGCTCCACCCGCCCTGCCGAGGGCGGGAACTCGCCGGAGAGCAAATCGATCAGAGTGGACTTGCCCGCGCCGTTGGTCCCGATGACGGCGTGCACCGCGCCCCGGCTCAGCTCGAGCGTGACCCGATTCACAGCCACCAGGCCGCCCCAGCGTCGCGTCAGCTCCACTCCGCGCAGCAGCACCTCGGCGGACGCCATCATTCCCCCCGCTCGGCCGGCGTCCCGTCGGACGGTGCCCGGCGCCGGGCGACGGCGCGCGCCAGGCGGCGCCCGGCCAGCCGCTCCCGCCACTGCTCGGGAAGCCCCACCAGGCCGCGCGGCATGAGCACGACCGAGCCGATGATCGTCAGGCCCAGGCCCAGGTGCCAGTGTCTGGAGAAGCCGCCGAACACTGCCTCCGACTGGAAGAGCTCCTCGAGGAGCACGAAGGCAAAGGCCCCCACCATCGCTCCCCGCAGATGACCCAGACCCCCGAGGATGATCATGATCAGCACGCCGCCAGACAGGTGCCAGCTGAGCAGCTCCGGATTGACGAATCCGTCCTTGACCGCGAAGAGGAAGCCGGCCAGCCCGGCGATGGCGCCGGAGAGGATGAAGGCGGCAAGCTGGTAGTGATAGGTGGTGAATCCCGTCGCTCGCATGCGCTGCTCGTTGATGCGGATCCCGGCCAGCGCGCGCCCGAAGTTCGAGCGCAGGAGGAGGGCGAGGAACACGAAGGTGCCCAGCAGGCAGGCGAAGGCGACGAAGCACAGCGTCAGCGGCCTCTCCAGATCGATCCAGGTGCCGAGCGACGGCTTCCGGTAGAGGTAGATGCCGTCGCTCCCTCCACCGAGCGGCGTGTCGTGCACCAGGGAGTAGGCCATCTGCGCGAAGGCCAGCGTGACCATGATGAAGTACACGCCCTTGGTGCGGAGCGACAGCGCCCCGACGGCGAGTGCATACGCCGCGGCGGCCAGAACCGCCCCGGAGGCGAGCACGAGCAGCGGGGGGGTGCCGCCTTTCGAGAGAAGGACGGTCGCATAGGCGCCGATCCCGAAGAACGCGGACTGACCGAAGCAGACCAGTCCGGTGGTGCCGACCAGCAGCTCCAGGCTCAGCGCCAGCACTGCGTAGATCATGACCTTGGTGACGAGGTCGAGGCCATACGGACCCGCGCCCAGCGGCCACAGGGCCAGCGTGGCAAACGCGACGGCGGTGAAGGCGACCTTCCCCTTGCCGAATCTGGCCATCGTCAACCCGGCTTGAACAGCCCTTCGGGCCTCCAGACGAGGATCATCGCCATGAGCATGTAGACCAGCACGCCCGCGGCCTGCGGCAGGAGCACCTTGCCGAAGGTGTCGACCACGCCGATGAGGAGCGACGCCGCCAGCGCGCCTCGAATGGAGCCGATGCCTCCGATGACCACCACCACGAAGCAGAGGATGAGCACGGAATTCCCCATTCCCGGATAGACGCTCGACGCGGGGGCGGCCACCATCCCCGCCAGCACGGCGATCGCCACCCCGGCGGCGAACACGACGCGATAGAGGAACTTGATGTCGATGCCCAGGCTCTGCACCATCTCCCGGTTGGTGCTGCCGGCGCGGATCATCATTCCCAGCCGAGTGCGGGTGAAGACGAACCACATCCCCAGGGCCAGTGCCAGGCACACCCCGCTGATGAACAGCCGGTACACCGGATAGGTCATCAGCTCGCCCAGCGGGATCGTCCCGGCGAGAAAGGCCGGGGCTCTCACGCCGTGCACGTCGTCCCCCACGATCAGGCTGCGCAGCTCCTCGAGGACGAGGATCAGTCCGTAGGTCATCAGCACCTGCTGGAGGTGCTCCCGCTCGTAGAGGAAGCTGAAGAAGGCCCACTCCAGGAGGTAGCCGAGGACCACCGCCAGCGCGACGCCGAGGAAGAGCGTGGCGAAGAAGCCGCCGCCGAAGGCGCTGCCCACGATCGGGGCCAGGGCGAAGGCCAGGTAGGCCCCGATCATGTAGAAGCTCCCGTGCGCCAGGTTGATCACGCCCATGATGCCGAAGATCAGCGTGAGGCCCGATGCGACCAGGAAGAGCAGCAGGCCGTACTGCAGGGCGTTGAGGCACTGGATGAGGAAGGTGGGCGGATCCATCGGGCCTCGTCGTCCGGCGTGAGCAGGGGTCCGGACGGCTACAGCTTGCAGCCCCGCCCCGGGTCGGCCAGCGCCTTGCTCGCCACGCCGATGACCTTGTTCTCCTTGCCCACCACCTGGCGCAGGTAGATGTCCTGCACCGGGTTGTGCGACGGGGACAGGGTGAAGGTGGCACGCGGGCTCTCGATGGGCGCCTTGCCGAGGGCGGCGATGAACTCCGCCTTCCTGCCCAGGTCGCCGTTCACGGCGGCCAGGCCGACGGCGAGCATCTGCGCCGCGTCGTAGCCCTGCACGGCGTACACGTCGGGCGGGAGCTTGAAGGTCTTGGCGTAGCTCTGCCGGAAGGCGGCGTCGCGCGGCGTGTTCAGGCCGTCCGCGTAGTGGAGCGTGGTGAGCAACCCCTCGGCGTCGGGTCCCTGGGCTTCCAGCGTCCCGTCGGTGAGGAAGCCGGCGCCGTAGAGCGGGATCTTCCCCTTCAGGCCCGCGGCGGCGTAGTCCTTGACGAACTTCACCGCGCCGCCCCCGGCGAAGAAGGTGTAGACCGCGTCCGGCTTGGTGGCCGCAATCTCGGTGAGCAGCGGCTGGAACTCGACGTTGGGGAAGGGGAGGCTCAGTTCCTTGACCACCTTCCCGCCGGCCTTCTCGAAAGCCTCCCGGAAGCCGCCCACCGACTCGTCGCCGGCCGCGTACTTCCAGGTGATGGTCACCACGTTCCTGTGGCCGCGCTTGGCCACCACCTCGCCCATGGCATAGCCCGGCTGCCAGTTGGAGAAGCTGGAGCGGAAGATGTTGGGCGCGCACATCGACCCGGTGATCGCGTCGGCCCCGGCGTTGGGGACGATGAGCAGGGTGCCGCTGTCCTTGGCCGCCTTGGCCATGGCCATCGCCACGCCGCTGTGCACCGAGCCGACCAGCACGTCGACGTGGTCCCGCTTGATGAGCTTGTTGACGTTGTCGGTGGCCTTGGCGGGATCGGACTCGTCGTCGACGCGCACGAACTCGATCTCGCGGCCGGCCAGCTTGCCGCCGCGCTCCTGGACGTAGAGGCGGAAGCCGTTCTCGATGGCCGTGCCCAGCGCGGCGTAAGTGCCGGTGGCAGGCAGCATCAGACCCACTTTGATCTTCGCGCCCTCGGCGGCCCTGGACGGCTCCGGAGCAGGCAGCGCTGCAGCCACCGCGGCGAGCATGAGCCACCCGGTCCTGGCGACGATGCGACGGTTCATGGACGGTCTCCTGGATGATGATGGTGAATGAAGCGAACGGCCGCCTCGATCACCGCCTCGGTCTGATCGCGGTGAGGCGAGTGGCCGCAGGCGGGCAGCTCGAGCAGCTGCGCCTGCGGAAGGCGGCGTGCGATGCCGCGGATCTGCTCCAGCGTTCCGTACTCGTCCTCCAGTCCCTGCATGGCCAGCAGCGGACAGGTGATCGACTCGATCTCGCGTTCGATCGACCACTGGCGGAACGGCGGATGGAGCCAGATGTCGTTCCAGCCCCAGAAGGCCGAGTCCGGATCGGCGTGATACCTGGCGAGCCTGCTCCGGAGGTCGGTCTGCAGATAAGCGTCGCGTACCCTGGCGATGCTCTGGATGGAGAGAGCCTCGACCATGATGTGCGGCGCCAGGGCGATGAGGCCGCGCAGGGCAGGCGAGTGGCGGGCCGCATAGAGCAGGGCGATCGACGCGCCATCGCTGTGACCGAAGAGGAATGGGCGATCGACCTCCGGCTGGACGCCGAGCGCGTCGAGCAGCGCGGGAAGCACCTCGTAGGCCTGCCGGTGCATGAAGTCGAGGTCCCAGGCCTCGGTCGCTCCCCGCGGCGTCGATCGTCCGTATCCCGGGCGGGAGTACACCAGCCCGCGGACGCCGCCCGAGGCGCAGAGCCGGCTCGGGAAATCGCGCCACATGGCGAGGGAGCCGAGACCCTCGTGCAGGAAGACGACCAGCGGACGAGCCCCCGGTGGACCGACCCACTGGTACTCCACCTGCACCGGTCGAGCGGCCCAGTCGAGGCTCGCGAACTGCGGGCGCATCGCCCCCCCATCAGCGCGCGGTGGCTTCACGCTCGCGCAGCTTGAAGCGCTGGATCTTGCCGGTGGCCGTCTTCGGGAGCTCGGCGATGAACTCGATGTGGCGCGGGTACTTGTAGGGAGCCAGCTTGTCCTTGACGAAGGCCTTGAGCTCGGAATCGGTCGCCGTGCCGCCTGGTTTGAGGACGACGAAGGCCTTGGTCTTGGTGAGCCCGTCCACGTCGGGCACGCCGATCACCGCCGCCTCGAGCACGGCCGGATGCTGCACCAGCGTCGCTTCCACCTCGAAGGGGCTGACGTACATGCCGCTCACCTTGAGCATGTCGTCGCTGCGGCCGCAGTAGGTGTAGCTGCCGTCCTGGTTGCGCACGTACTTGTCGCCGCTCTTCGTCCAGCCGCCCTGGAAGGTCTCCCGGGTCTTGTTCCGGTTCCCCCAGTACATCATCGCCGCGGAGGGGCCGTGGATGAACAGGTCGCCCGTCTCCCTCTCGGCAACCGGGCGTCCGTCCTCGCCACGGAGCTCCACGTCGTAGCCGGGCACCGGCCACCCGGTGGTCCCGTAGCGAACGCGCCCAGGCGCGTTGGACATGAAGATGTGGAGCATCTCCGTGGAGCCGATGCCATCGATGATGTCGACGCCGAAGTGGCGCTTGAAGCGTTCGCCGATCTCGGCGGGGAGCGCCTCGCCGGCGGAGGATGCCAGGCGCAGGTCGACCGCCCCGCGCGCGGGCAGCGCCGGTGAGGCGAGCATGGCGGCAAAGCCGGTCGGTGCGGCGTAGTAGATGGTCGGCTTGATGCCGGCGACGCCACCGGTCAGCCGCCGGAACACGGCATCCGGAGTCGGCCGCTCGGCCATGAGCAGGACCGAGGCGCCCACCGACAGCGGAAAGGACAGGGCATTGCCCAGGCCGTAAGCGAAGAAGAGTTTCGCCGCCGAAAAGCAGACGTCCTCCTCGGTCAGCCCGAGGATGCCCTTGCCGTACAGCTCGGCGGTCCAGTACGGATTGGCCTGCGAATGGACGGTCCCCTTGGGCCGCCCGGTGGAGCC
>Ga0187777_10002855_pt1 | contig 11019 bp, 12 predicted proteins | sample 1015_Q2_SP5_10_M_FD_132416 | JGI IMG/M metagenome (GOLD analysis project Ga0187777, IMG submission 132416) | Tropical peat soil microbial communities from peatlands in Department of Meta, Colombia - 1015_Q2_SP5_10_MG | ecosystem: Environmental > Terrestrial > Soil > Wetlands > Peat | place...
ACCGTCGCGTCGATCCCGGCGGCCGCGAGGGCGTCTCGCGCGGTCTGCGGATCGGCCACGCGGACGACGAGCCCGCCGGTGTCGGCGGTGGCGAGCACGTCGTCGATCGGCCCGACGGCGACGCAGCGGCCGGCGTCGATCACGGCGATCCGGTCGCAGATGCGCTCGGCCTCGCTGAGCAGGTGACTCGAGACGACGACCGTGCGGCCCTCGCGTGCCAGGCCGACCAGCAGGCGCCGCATCTGGGCGATGCCGGCGGGGTCGAGGCCGTTCGCCGGTTCGTCGAGCACGACGACCTCGGGATCGCGCAGAAGCGCGGCGGCGACGCCCAACCGCTGGCGCATCCCGAGCGAGTAGGTGGCGACCGCGTCGTCGGCCTGCTCGGCAAGCCCGGCGGCCTCGAGGGCCCGGCCCACCTCGGCGCGGCCCATGCGATCGAGCCGGGCGAGCAGGAGCAGGTTGCGGCGGCCCGACAGGCTCGGGGTCAGCCCGGGTTGCTCGATGAGCGCACCGACGCGGTCGATCACCCGGTGCAGGTCGCGCCCGCTGTCGGCCCCGAGGATGCGGCACGCGCCGTCCGACGGGTGGACCAGACCGAGCATGCAGCGCATCGCCGTGGTCTTGCCCGCGCCGTTCTGACCGAGCAGCCCGAACACCTCGCCCTTCGGCACGGCGAGATCGAGCCGGTCGAGGGCGAGGCGCCGCCTCTCGCCGCGGCCGTACGACTTGCACACGCCGGTCATCTCGACGACGGCGTCCTCGACCGGCGCGCCCAGCAGCAGCGGGCTCGCCCGGCGAGAAGCCGCCACGGCCGTGGCCGCCGGCCCGACGCTTCGCCGGGCCGGTCGCGCGGGGCGCGACGACGGCCGAACGACGAACCACCACACGAGGCCGAGCACGACGATCCCGAAGATGATCAGCATCTGGTGAGCGCCTGAGGACGGGCTGTCATGCGCCTGACCCTACTCGTGGCCGGCGACACCCGCAACGCGTGTGTCGCCGCGGGCCCAGAGTAGACTCCGCCGGAGAGAGGACCGCGACGTGTCCGGGCTACCCAGAGAGGGGCGCCGGAACGGCGCGGAAAGCCGTCGCGCCGGCCCCAGGCCTCGGCGGCGACGACCAGGGGAGTGAAGATGGAAGACGTGATGCGGCTGGCGGCTGAGCGCGCCATCGCCTATCTGCGGGACCTCGACGAACGGCACGTCGCGCCACCTGCCGAGGCCATCGCGGCGCTCGACGCGTTCGATCTGCCGCTGCCCGAGTCGGCCTGCGACCCGCGCGAGACGATCGACATGCTCGACCGGATCGGCTCGCCGGCGACGGTCGCCTCGGCCGGCCCGCGGTTCTTCGGCTTCGTCGTCGGAGGCGCGCTGCCGGTGACGGTGGCGTCGAGCTGGCTCGCGTCGGCCTGGGATCAGAACGCCGGCGGCGCGATGCTGGCGCCGGCAGCGGCCAGGCTCGAGCACATCGCGCAGCGCTGGCTCGTCGACCTTCTCGGACTACCGTCGCAGGCGGTCGTGGGCTTCGTCAGCGGGGCGACCATGGCCAACCTGAGCGCTCTCGCGGCGGCCCGACACGCCGTGCTGCGGCGCGCGGGCTGGGACGTCGAGGCCGACGGGCTCTTCGGGGCGCCGCCGATCAGCGTCGTCGTCGGCGCCGAGGCGCATCCGTCGGTGATCAAGGCGCTGGGGCTGCTCGGCCTCGGCCGGACGCGCGTGGTCGCCGTCTCGGCCGACGACCAGGGCCGCATGAGCGCCAAGGACCTGCCGGGGATCGAGGGGCCGACGATCGTCTGCCTGCAGGCCGGCAACGTGAACACCGGCGCCTTCGACCCGTTCGCCGAGCTCGTGCCGTGGGCTCACGAAGGCGATGCCTGGGTGCACATCGACGGCGCCTTCGGGCTCTGGGCCGCGGCCTCGCCGGCACGGGCGCACCTCCTGGCCGGCGCCGCCGAGGCCGACTCGTGGGCCACCGACGCGCACAAGTGGCTGAACACGCCTTACGACAGCGGCCTCGCCTTCGTGCGCGAGCCGGCGGCGCTGAGCGCCGCGATGTCGGTGAGCGCCGCCTACCTGCCCTTCGACGCCGAACGCGAGCCCGCCGCCTTCACGCCCGAGCTCTCGCGGCGGGCCCGCGGCGTCGACGTCTGGGCCGCGCTGCGCACGTTGGGGCGCATCGGGGTGGCGGAGCTCGTCGAGCGCGACTGTCGAGCCGCCTCGCGCCTGGCGGAAGGGCTCGCGCAGGCCGGCTACGGGGTCCTCAACGACGTCGTGCTGAACCAGGTGCTCGTCTCGTTCGGCGACGAGGCCCTGACGCGGCGCGTCATCGCGGCGATCCAGCAGGACGGCACCTGCTGGTGCGGGGGCACCGTCTGGCAGGGTCACACGGCGATGCGCATCAGCGTCTCGTCGTGGGCGACGAGCGACGACGACGTCGAGCGGAGCCTGGCGGCGATGCTGCGGGTCGCCGAGGCGGCGCGCCGGGCGTAGCCCGACCCGCCGCCGTCTCGACGACCGTCGGGCGGGAACAACCACTTCGTGGACGAGTTCGAGCCCATCCGTCGCGGCTACCACGCCTTCGGCCTCGGTGCCGACGAGGACGTGCGCGCCATGCTCGACCAGAGTGGTCCCGGATCGGCCTGCTGGGAGATCCACCGCTTCAGCCTGCGGCGCCGTTCACGACCCGCCGGCGAGGTGGCGGCCCTCGAGCTCTTCGGCCACCTGCCCGAGCAGTTCGAGCTCGTGAACGTGCGGGTGAGCTCCTGGGAGCCCGACGTGCGTCACGCGCGCCTGGTCGTCGGCGGCCACTTCCGCCTGCGCGTGCGCGGCACCTCAGAGGCCGTCGAGCTGCCCTTCGGTCACGTCTGGTCGTTCGCGGGTGGCCGCGTGGAGCGCGTGCTCAACGTGCTCGACGGCTTCGAGCTGCGACGGCTGCGGGCCAGCGCGCCCTGCGCGGCGTAGGCGCTCAGCCCGGCGCAGCCGCTCAGCCCGGCGCAGGCGCTTAGCCCGGCGGGCCCGAGCCCGGGGCGTCGAGCGGGTCCTCGCCGGCCCTGCCCTGGTCGGCCACGTGCGACGTCCATCGGGCGCCGTCCCAGTAGCGGTGCGTGTGGCGGCCGCTGGGGTCCGCGTACCACTGTGCCGGCGGGAGCGGCCCGGGCGGGACCGTGGCCTGCGGAGGCGGCGAGGGTTGCGGTGCGAACTGGCCGGACGGCTGTGGCGCTCCGGGGGGCGGCGCCGACGGCTGTGGCGCGAGCGGCGGCGGCCCCGACGGTTGTGGCGCCAGCGGCGGTGGCCCCGTCGGATACGGCGCCAGCGGGGGCGGCCCCGCCGGGTACGCCGGCTCGGGCGCCGTCAGCGACGGCTCGAAGCTGAACGGCGGGTAGAGATCGCTCAGCCCCAGGGTGTAGGCGCTCACGCGCGTCTGCCAACGCACGAAGCCGGCGACGAAGTCGAACATGCCGCGCGGGAAGCGGGCGGTGAAGAGGATCACCCACTGCACGATGACCCAGACCACGAACACGGCGATGCCCAGGAAGAAGAGCACGATGATGTGCGGCAGCGCGGCGATCTGGCGCAGGAAGAGCCCGGTCCAGCTGTTGCTCGGGAAGTTGTAGGTGCGCCTCACGTGCACCCCGCGGTGGATGAGGATCACGGCGAGGGTCGTCGCGCCGGCGATGAACAGCACCTCGACGATCACGGTGAAGAGCGCGTAGAGGCGGCTGCTCTGCGCCGGCCGTCGCAGCTCCACGTCGACCGGGTAGTCGGCGACGGGCCGCAGGGTGAAGGGCGGGTAGCGGTCGTCCAGCGAGACGATGAAGGCCGCCACCCGGGTGCCCCAGCGCAGCACCCCCGCCACGAAGTCGAACATGCCCGCCGGGTACTCGCCGCTCGCCGCCACCGCGACCTGTGCGACCAGCGCCACGAAGAACTGGGCGATGCCGAGAAAGAGGAGGGCGAAGAAGTGCGGGATGAGCGCGAGGAACTTGATGAGCAGGATGGTCAGCGCGGCCCAACCGCGCGAGCTTCGCTCCGGGTAGGCGACGCGGACGTCGATCGGGTAATCGCTGCGAGCCATGTCGTCCTCCGGAGGTCGGTGGCAGGCTACTCGAGCCTACCCCGCCGCGGCCCGCGACAAGCCGCTGGCCGCGCGCCGACGCCTACACGGTCAGGAACGACGTGAGGTAGTTGCCGATCTCGCGGTCCTTGCCGGCGATGTCGAGCGTCGTGAACAGGCGGCAGAGGATCTCGTCGTCACGGACGAGCAGGGCGCCCAGGTCGGCGTAGCGCGCCAGCAGGCGCTCGACGATCTGCGTCTTCTCCAGGCGTGTCATCGCGGCTCTCCTCACGGACCCTTCTTCGCGACCCCTGCGGTCGCTGCACACCCGACATCGCCGTGGTGGAACGGTCGGGAGATAGGACGAATGCCTATGTCGCCAAGCCGGCAACGCCAAGGGGCCCGGGGTCGAGCCTGAGGCCGCCGCCGGCCGGGCCGGACGGCAGCGCGATTCCGTCGCCACGCGAGGCGACGCCGAGGGTCATCCCCCTGGTCGGGTACCGCTAGGCGACGTCTGCTGCGGCCGTGCGTCGCAACTCACCGACACCGGTCAGCAGCACGTAGCCGGCGTCGTCGGTGGCGTAGCTCGCCGCGACGACCCCGTCGTAGTGGTCTCCGTCCCAGGTGTCGAAGGCGATCTCGCACTCGGCGCTGACCAGCGGGCAGCTATCCGCAGGCACGTCTTCGAGCTCGATGTGCCAGCCCAGCGACGTCTCGATGAGCACGGCGTGCGAATGGGGCAGACTGCTGCCCTCGATCGCCACGAAGGTGAGCTCCTCGCTGCTTCTGGTCATGTCGTCCTCCATCACTCGGGTGGATGTGCCTTCCCTACCCGATCGAGCGTCGTGCGATGCCTCGAGTTCGTTTGGCAGCCGGCGGACCATCGGTTGTGACGGCGAAGCTTCGCGTGGCACGATACCGCCATGCGGATCCTCCCGGCGACGCCAGACCGGTTCGCGGCCATCCTCGACTTGAACGAGGCGTTCGTCGACGTCCTTGCCCCGCTCTCGCGCGAGCGCCTCGAGCTGCTCGACTCGCGGGCTTCGTATCATCGCGTCGCAGTCGACGAGGACGAGCTCGCAGGGTTCGTGCTGGCCTTCGGTTCCGACACCCGCCACGACAGCGTCAACTTCCGCTGGTTCGCGGCGCGCTACCCCAGCTTCCTGTACGTCGATCGCGTGGTGGTCTCGTCGCGGTGGCAGGGCGCCGGTGTCGGCCGGCGGCTCTACCGGGCTCTCTTCGCGTTCGCCCGGCGTGCAGGCTACGAGCAGCTCACCTGCGAGATCGACGCCGATCCGCCGAACCCGAGGTCGGAGCGCTTCCACGAGGCGTTCGGCTTTCGCGAGGTCGGCAGCCAGCAGGTCCGGTACGCCGGCGGCAAGCCGAAGCGCGTCTCCCTTCGCGCCGTCCCGCTGGCGAGGCCGGCAGCGCCCCGCGCGACCTGAGCTTCCGCCGGCCCTCTCGCGGCGGACTTGCGACCCGACCGCGGGATCGACGGCGGGCGGGGCGCCGCAACCGGCGTGGCGCACCCGGCATCTGGAGACCATTGCCGGCAGACGATCGACGTGCTGAGGAGGGCTCATGGCAGATGCAGCCCGCTACGAATCGATGCAGTACCGCCGCTGCGGGCGCAGCGGCCTGAAGCTGCCCGCTATCTCGCTCGGCCTCTGGCAGAACTTCGGCGGCGAGCGGCCGTTCGAGACGAGCAGGTCGATCGTGACCCGAGCGTTCGACCTGGGGGTCACGCACTTCGATCTCGCCAACAACTACGGCCCCCCCTACGGCTCGGCCGAGGAGACGTTCGGCCGCATCCTGCGCAAGGACCTCGCGGCCTACCGCGACGAGCTCGTCGTCTCGACCAAGGCAGGCTACGACATGTGGCCCGGACCCTACGGCGACTGGGGCTCGCGAAAGTACCTGCTCGCCTCGCTCGATCAGTCGTTGACGCGCATGGGGCTGGACTACGTCGACATCTTCTACTCGCATCGTTTCGATCCCGAGACGCCGCTCGAGGAGACGATGGGCGCCCTCGACGCGGCGGTCCGCCAGGGCAAGGCGCTCTACGTCGGCGTCTCGTCGTACTCTGCCGAGCGGACCCGCGCGGCGGCCGAGCTCCTGCAGGCGCTCGGGACACCGCTGCTCATCCACCAGCCCTCGTACTCGCTGTTCAACCGCTGGATCGAGCCCGAGCTGCTCGCCACGCTCGATTCGCTCGGCGTCGGCTGCATCGCCTTCTCACCGCTCGCCCAGGGCCTCCTGAGCGATCGTTACCTCGGCGCCGTCCCGCAGGACTCGCGCGCGGTCTCGGGTGAGGACTTCAGCCCGGCATCCCTGAGCGCGGAGAACCTGGAGCGCGTGCGGGCGCTGGCCGAGATCGCCGGCTCGCGCGGCCAGACGCTCGCGCAGCTGGCGCTCGCCTGGATCCTGCGCGACCGGCGCGTCACCTCGGCCCTCGTCGGCGTCAGCCGGATCGAGCAGCTCGAGTCTGACCTCGCGGCCCTCGAGCGTCCCGAGCTCACGGCCGCGGAGCTCGCCGAGATCGACCGTTACGCCGTCGACGCGGGCGTCGACATGTGGTCCGAGTCGAGCACGAGCTGACCGGCCGCGCGGCCGGCGCGGCCGGGCACCCACACCCATCCTGACGCAGAGCCGGGCGCGGCGACGAGCCGCGCCCGGGTTGCAAAGGCGTTGCCCATCTGGAAGACTGCAGCGGTCGCGGCCAGAGTCCCCTCTACCGCACAGGTGATGACCGGGGACCACGACAGCGAGCTGGAGGTCCCAGACCTGCGGCCGCGACAAACCCCCCATAAAGTTCCGCACGTCACGGTGTTGGCGTCGCCGTGCCCACCTGCGCCGCGAAGCTTGCGTCGCCTGGGTCGGCCGGCCCGATGCGCCGCGTCGTGCGAGGCCCTTGTCAGCGAAGACGGGAGTAAGCGAAGGCAAAGAGCACGCACGCGACCTTGTCGACACCGCACGATCAGAAGGAGGCGCAATGCGCAGGTACGTCGCCGTTCCGCTCCTCATTACGGCGGTCATGGTCCTCATGGCAGTGTCCGCTCAGACCTGTTTCGCCCGTAGCGCGGTCTTCCGCGTGACCTCGAGCAGAGGCATCGACAAAGCCGTCCGCCAGGCCAAGAAGAGAGGTCACGGCGCGACCGTCTACTTCCGGGCCGGCACCTACAACCACCGGCGCATGACCTGGCCCAGCGGCATCAAGCTGCGCGGCGACGGCATCGGCAGGACGAGACTGAACTTCGCCATCGAGTTCGGCTCGCGCTCGGTGATCGGCGGCCGCCAGTCGGCTGGGCTCACCATCGGCAGCACCAGCGGCAGCGACGAGTTCTGCTTCCGCAACGGCGCCCACGACACGACCTTCCGCAGCGTCCGTTTTCGCAGCCGCGGCGCCACGCTGTGGAACCTGTGCGACTTCACCCGCAGCTGGCACGACCGCGTGGTCAACGACGTCGCCAACGTGCACAACATCGCCTGGATCGGCTGTGAGTTCGAATACACGGGCGACGCGAACGGCACGACCTTCAACGTCTGGTGGGACGCACGGCGCGGCGGCGGCAACGTCTACAACCTGACCTGGGAGGGCTGCACCTTCGGCGCCAAGAACGCGAGCGGCCAGTTCGGCTCGGGGCGCATCGGTCTGCTCATCCAGCCCTCGCCGCCGGAGCACGCCTCCGACGGGCCGCGGCCGGGATCGGCCATGTCGGCGCCGAACTACGGCTTCGACCTTTCCAAGATCACGCACGGCTCCGGCCAGGCGGCCACCGGCGGAGCGCACGGCTACGGGTTCCGCATCTGGAACTCATCGTTCGTCGGGCGCTCGAGCTTCGACAGCTTCGACCTCTGCGACTACGTGCGCGCCTGGGCCATGGTGACCCACCATCTGACGAATCCCGGCCAGGTGACGCGGGCCATGAGGGCGGCCGCCCCGGCCCGGTTCACGACCAAGGGCGTCAGCCTGCGCAACGTGTGGATGTCGGCGGGCTTCACGCGGGAGTTCGGCCGCAACGTCAAGGTCTCTCGCGTCCGCACGAACCAGGGCGGCGCGTATCACGTGCCCGCGATCGTGCGCAAGCACGACCGGCAGCTCTACGGCGTCTGAACGACCTCAGAGGCTGATGGTGGTCGACCCGCCACGCAAGGTGAGCGGGCCGATCCACCTCACAAACGTGTGACGACGGGGGGCCGGTCCATCCGGCCCCCCGTCTCTCGTTGACCGGCAGGGCGACGCCGAGGCGCCGCGCGCTGTCCGCTCGCACGCCGCTGGTCAGGTCGCGTTCAGGTCTCCGCCGTCGCCCGGCCCCGGGCGACGGCGCCCGTGCACTGCCTCGAGCGGTCCGTCGTCGGTGCTTGACTTTGCACCGCAAAGGGAAGTACCTTTGTGGCACAAAGTCAAAGCGGAGATGACGGAGAGCGACATGGACGATCCGCATGAGACCCGCGACACCGCCGCAGACGAGTCTGGACTCACTCCCGAACAGGCGGCGGACCTGATCGAGCACACGAGCCAGGAGGCCAAGCGCCAGTTCGGGTATTGGCAGTCGCCGTGGCTGTCGCTGGCCGGGGCGGTCATCTGGCTGGCCATCTACGGCATCCTCTGGCTCTCGGTACGAGGGCAGCATCCCTATGAGGGGCCGACAGGGTGGGCCCTGCTGACCATCTACTCACTGATCTTCGTCACCGCGATCGCGGCCAGTGTGGTCACGAGGCAGAGGCGGGGGCGGCAGGGCGTCAGTGGGCGCACGCGGCGACGGGAAGCCTATCTCGGGGCCGTCATGGGGTCCGCCTACATCGCCCACGTCGTGTTCCAGGGTGCGCTCCTGCACCTCGGCGCGGGCCCGGCCATCGTCTACGGAGTCTATCCGGCGGTCGTGTCGCCGATCGTCCTCTTGGCGGCCGCGGGCGTCTTCGCCGTCGCGCGGGACGACGTGGTGACTGTCTGGGCGATGATCGCCGTGATCGGCGTCCTTGCCGGGAGCGCTTTCGCCGGACCGATCGGGGTCTGGCTGTGCTGCGGCGTGGGCGGCTTCGTCGTTGCGCTCGTGCTGGCCGCCGTGCAGTTCCGGCAGAGTCGGCAGTGACGGCCGACGCGCTCGACCCGGTGATCCACGCGCCGGCGCGACTCCGCATCGTCGTCACGCTGGCGAACCTGCCCGACGGCGACGAGCTTTCCTTTCCGCGCCTGCAGGAGATGCTCGCGCTCACGCCCGGCAACCTGATCACGCACCTGCGCAAGCTCGAAGAGGCCGGCTACGTCACCACCGTGAAGACCGGTCACGGGATCTGGTCGCGCACCACGGTGGCGCTGACCAACCGGGGTCGCGCCGCGCTCGATGCCTACACCAAGGCGCTGCGCGAGCTCCTCGGCGAGCTGTAGTCGAACGATCGCGTCTCGCTTAGCGAAGAGGAGACACGAACGACCCCGTCGACCGCCTTTCGGGCAGCGCGTCCTCGTCGAGCCACGCGTAGTACGCGGCCGAGCAGGACCACTGGGCCTCGCACATCTCCTCGCGCGTGAAGCGATCGCCGCGCCGCGGCGCGTCGTGGTCGACCCCGCAGCGGTCGGCGAGCTCGCGGTCGCTGAGCGCGTGGGGTTCCTCGTCGCGGGACTCGAACAGGTAATAGCGCTCCCAGCGTGGCCGCGGCACGAGGGGTATGAGATCGGCCGGGTCCGCCTGACGTTTGAAGATGCCTCGCACGCTTGCCTCCTCAGTCCTCGAGACGCTCTTCGAGACGCACGCTGACGGTGTCGCCGTCGCGCTTGCCGATCGCCTTGCGGACGGTCGCCTTGACCGGCAGCATGTGACTGCCGTCGCCGCGCGCCATGAACGAGCTGCGGAAGGGCGCTCCGTCGATCGTGCCGCGCACCTTGACCAGGCCGCGCGTGCCGAAGACCTCGACGGAGCGCGGCCAGACCAGGTAGGTCCAGGCGCCGGCGTAGTCGCCCGTCTTCTGGAGCCTCGCCGAGAACTCCTCGTGCAGCGCGCTCATGGCGCTCCGGTGTCCCCCGCGGCAGGGGCGCCGCGTGCCTCGGCCGACAGCTTCTCGTCTCCCATGGCTCACCTCTCCGGCGCGAGCGATGCGGAACGGTCGTCCGAGCCCGCGCTCATGTCATGTGGGGTACCTTTCCCCGCGAGATGAAAACCGGGGCGGAGGCAGGGCGGTGAGCGAGAGCGCGGCACGCAGCGGGGGGTCCGGAGGGCCGCCCGTCGAGGAGATCGCCGACCGGCTCTACGGGCTGCCGCCGGCGGAGTTCACCAAGTCGCGCAACGCGGCGGTGGACGAGCTCCGCGAGGCCGGGCAGCGCGAAGCGGCGCAACGGGTGAAGGCCCTCGCCAAGCCGACGGTGGCCGCGGCGGCGGTGAACCAGCTCGTCCGCCGGCATCGCGCCGACGTCGAGCGGTTCCTGCGCGCCGCCACGGTGTTGCGCGACGCGCAGTTTGCCGGCAAGGGCGACCTGGCCGCCGCGACACGGCAGGAGCGAGAGCAACTCGAACGAGTGGTCGAGCTCGGCGGCGAGGCCGTACGTCAGACGCTGCTGGCCGCCGCCGCCGATGAAGAGGCGGCGCGCCAGGTGCTCGAGGCTCGCCTCGTTCGGGATCTCGAGCTGCGGGGGTTCGGCACGCTGCTCGCACACGCGGACCCGACGGCGCTGAAGCGCCGGGAGCCGACGGCGCCCGAGCGTCCGGGAGCGGCTGCGGTGCAGGCAAGACCGACCCCGTCGGGACCGGCGAAGCCAGACGATCGCGCCGCGCTCGCCAGACTCGAGGCGGCGACGGCGGCGCTCGAGTCGGCCCGGGCCGGCGACCAGGATGCCCGCAGTCGCCGGGAGCGGGCCGACAGGGAGCTCGACGACGCGCGGGCCGCCGCCGAGAAGGCACGGGAGGCGGCCGATGAAGCACGGCGCGCCGCTTCCGAGGCACAGGCGGCCGTCGACGAGGCACAGGCGGCCGT
>Ga0187777_10002856_pt1 | contig 11016 bp, 11 predicted proteins | sample 1015_Q2_SP5_10_M_FD_132416 | JGI IMG/M metagenome (GOLD analysis project Ga0187777, IMG submission 132416) | Tropical peat soil microbial communities from peatlands in Department of Meta, Colombia - 1015_Q2_SP5_10_MG | ecosystem: Environmental > Terrestrial > Soil > Wetlands > Peat | place...
ACGCTCGGGTCGTAGTCGCGGGAGGCGTCGAAGGCGTACATCACGTCGTTGGCATCGTGGCTGCGGACACCATCGTCCAGGTAGCGCTCGATGAAGGCGTCCGCCGAGTCGCGCGTCGGCGCCTGGCGTTGCTGCACCAGCGGCGCGCTCGTCATCACGAAGAACAGCTGGTACGCGGCGCGAAGCCCCGGCGGCTGCGCGGCATAGTCGCCGCCCCGCCAAGCTGGATCGTTCCGGATGTCGTCGAGGATCATCTTCCGAAACATGCGGTTCCGCCCGGCGATCTGCGTGGGAGCGCACGCCAGAGGGACGACGCCGTCCATGAACGAAGGATAGCGCTCGGCCCACAGCCAGCTGTGCATGCATCCCATCGACGTGCCCATGACCAGGCGGAGATGGTCGACGTGCAGTCCTTCCGTCACGAGCCGGTATTCCGCGGCGACCATGTCGGCGTATGTGTAGTGCGGGAAGCGTCCGCGCATCCCATCACTCGGCTTGCTGGAACGGCCGTGGCCCACATCGTCGGGGAGGATGACGTAGTGCGTGCTGGTGTCGAGCGGCGCGCCGCTCGCGTACAGCTCGACGAACGACGGCGAGTAGAACTGGGTTCCGCTGCCACCCGTCCCGTGCAGGATCAGGACGGCGTTGCGCACCGCTCCACCGGCGTCGCGGCGCGGCCGGCCGAGCGTCCGGTAGTAGAGCCGCAGCTCGGGCGTCGTATCGCCCGTGACGAAGCGAAAGCCGTGCAGCACGAACGTTCCCGAATCGCGCTGCGCCGCGGCGATCGGCGGCAACGCGAGAGCGACCAGGACGATGTGCCGGATCACGGGACTCATGCGAACTCGGCCAACCCCTGCTCGCGCATCTGATCGGCGAACACCTTCACCTGGGCGGCGACCATCGGCTGCTCGCCGCGGTCGGTCCACGCCGCCGCGATCGATTCCGGGGTCGAGCGGCCGTCGAGTCGCTCCACGATGAAGCGCTCGCGGGGGCCCCAGGACCGCGCGGCGTCCACGGCCGTGGCATTCGCGGCCGGGAGGCGAAACACGGCGTTCACGTGGGAGTCGATTGCGCGGCTTGTCGCTTCGTCGAGCGGTGCGTCCTGCGCCGTGAGGTTGTCGGCCACGTGAGCGCCCGAGCGGGCTCCGGCGAGCACGACGGTCACGCCGACGCGGGAGAGCAGCCAGCGCAGCGCCAGAGCGGGCAGCGAGATCCCGAGCCCCTGCGCCAATTCGGCCAGTCGGTCGATCACGCTGCGGCGTCGGTCGAACTCGGCGCCGCGAAACCAGTACAGACGAGCGCGGTGGTCCGCCGGTGGAAACTTCGGCGCCGTGTCGAATGTCCCGCCGAGGAGGCCGGACGCCAGGGGGCGGTAGGCGAGAAACGCGAGGCCGCGCTCGTGGCAGAGCGGCAGCAGTCGCTCCTCCACGTCGCGGTCGAAGAGGTTGTAGGGGCCCTGATACGATGCGATGGGGGCGAGGTCCAAGGCACGCGACAGCTCCAGGTGCGTCGCGTTGCAGATCCCGATCGCGCGAGCCTTGCCCTCTTCCTGCAGCCGGTGCAGCGTCTCGAGGCGCCACTCCCAGCGCTCGCCGATCTCGTGGAGCTGGACGAGGTCGACATATTCGGTTTCGAGGCGGCGCAGCGACGCTTCCAGGGAATCGCGCGCGTCATCCCGTGGGCCCACTTTCGTCGCGAGTCGCACACGGTCACGCGACGACTTGAGGACACGGCCCAGCAGCCGCTCGGAGACCCCGTCACCGTACGCCGGCGCCGTGTCGAACCAGACGATCCCGCGTTCGCGCGCCAGCGCGATGGCGCCGAGACGCTCCGGCTCGTTCGCGGTCGCCCCCCAGCCGACGTCGCCGATTCCCCAGGCGCCGAAGCCGATCGTGGCGCGGGACCCCTGAAAAAGAAGGGGCCCGAAGTGATTCCGGGCCCCCGTGTGCATCAGCCGGTCCCTCAGGTGTGGCAGGTGGGGACGAGCTCAGTCGTCTCGACGATCTCGGGACGATGACAGCTGGGCACGAGCTCATGAGTTTCGACGATCTGCATCCGGTCCTCCTGGTGAGGATGAGAGTGATACTACCCGGTTCGACCACCATACGAGTTGCCGGAACAATCGTCAACCCGTAAGTCTTACCCCTGCATGATCCCCATCAACGCCCTTCTGACGGAGAATGCTTTAGCGGAGGAATTTGTTTCCTCCTTCGTCGCGCGGCGGCTGGACGAGAAGTTCTTCTATTGGTTCCCACTGTCGGTCCGGGCATGGCTCGCCCTCTGTTCCGACGGCGCCTACCGGAACTTCGTGCGATCGCGCTCGTTGATCGCCCGGTCCACCAACGACTTGGCCGCCGTCCTGCACAGCGGATCGCTCGAGGTCGTGAGCCTCGGCTCGGGTCAGGGCGACAAGGATCTGCTGCTGCTCGAGGCCCTGGCCGCCCAGGGGCGGCGCCTCCGTTACGTTCCCGTGGACGCGAGTCAGGCGCTGCTCGAGATGGCGTGCGGTGGCGCCCTCGGCGCCGGTGTCTGGTCGCACGGCATCAAGGCGGATTTCACGCGGGTCGAGCATCTCGCGGCGCTCGCCCCCGCCACGGATGCCCCGCCGCGGCTCGTGATGTTGCTGGGCAACACGCTGGGGGCGTTCGATCCGATCGCCGAGGCCCGCGCGCTGCGAGCGTTCCTGCGCGCCGAAGACGCGCTGCTCGTGGACGGTGAGATCTACGCCGGCGGGCAGACGGTCGCGGGATACGACAACCCTTTGAACCGCCGTTTCGCGTGGGCACCGCTGCAATCCGTCGGCATCGGGGAATCGGATGGTGAAATCGTGTTCGAGGACGTGACCGACGAACGGCTCCCGGGATTGCACCCGCTTCGCAAGCACTTCCAGGCCGCACGCGATGTGGCAGCGCGGCTCGGTGGGGAGACACTGGCCATCAGATCGGGCGAGCGCCTGGCCATGAACCACTCCTACAAGTACGACGCAGAGTCGTTCCTTCGTATTCTGGAGGACGCCGGACTCGCCGTGCACTGGCGCGGCACGAGCGACGACGAGCGCTTTCAGATGGTGCTCGCGGGGCCGCGGTGACCGCTCCGGTAGTCGAGCTACGCGGCGTCAGCTGCGAGGTCGGCACCGCGCCCCCGCGCGCGATCGTCCGCGACGTCTCCTTCAGCGTTGGGCCGGGGGAGACGCTCGTCCTGCTGGGGCGCAGCGGCTCGGGGAAGACCACGACTCTGAAGCTGATCAACCGGCTGGTCGACCCGAGCCGCGGTGCGGTGATGGTCGCGGGGCGACCGACCGGTGCGTTGCCGCCGTATCGCCTGCGCCGCGGCATCGGGTACGTGATCCAGGAGGTTGGCCTCCTGCCGCATCTCACGGTCGCCGAGAACGTGGGGCTCGTGCCGCGGCTGGAGCGATGGGCTCGGGAGCGGATCGAGGCGCGGGTGCGTGAGCTGTTGACGCTCGTCGGCCTGGCGCCGGAGCGATTTGCAGAGCGCCGTCCCCACGAGCTCTCCGGCGGACAACGTCAGCGGGTGGGGGTGGCCCGAGCCCTCGCGGTCGATCCGCCGCTCCTCTTGCTCGACGAGCCGTTCGGCGCGCTCGACCCGATCACGCGCGCCGAGCTGCAGCGCGAGTTCAAGGGGCTCTCGGCTCGCCTGGGCAAGGCGATGGTATTCGTCACGCACGACGTGCGGGAAGGATTGCTGCTCGGCACCCGGATCGGTTTGATGCAGGACGGCCGGCTCGTCTTTCTCGGGGACGCGGGGGAATTCCGCCGCTCGCCGCATCCGGAAGTCCGGGCGTTTCTCGAGGCGGCGGCGTGAATCTCGTCCGCTTCTATGTGGACAATGCGCGCGAGGTCCTGGGGCTCGTGGGCCAGCACCTGCTGCTCGTCCTGGTTTCTACGGCAGTAGCCGTGGCGATCGGCGTGCCACTCGGGATCCTGCTGACCCGGCGCCCGGCGTGGCGCGGCCCGGTGCTCGGTCTCGCGAACGTGTTTCAGACGATCCCGAGTCTCGCGCTCTTCGGGTTTCTCATTCCGCTGCCGCTCCTGGGAGGGATCGGTGCCCGTACGGCGATCGTCGCGCTGGTGGTATACGGCCTGTTGCCGATCGTGCGAAACACGTATGTCGGGATCTCGGGGATCGACCCGGCCGTGCGTGAGGCAGCCCGGGGAATGGGAATGACCGACGGCGAATTGCTGCGGCTCGTCGAGCTGCCGCTCGCCGCCGGTGTGATCCTCGCGGGGATCCGCGTCGCCACCGTCGTGGGGGTGGGGACGGCGACGATCGCGGCCGCCATCGGAGCGGGTGGCCTTGGTGAGTACATCTTTCGCGGGGTGGCCGTAGTGGACAACACGTTGATCCTCGCCGGTGCCGTGCCGGCGGCGTTGCTGGCGCTCAGCGCGGACGGATTGCTGGGGCTCCTGGAAAGGCGGTTCGCGTGGCGATAGACGGTCGGGCCCTAACGGACTTCCTGGCGGTCGCGGTCGGGCGGTCAGGCGGTCGCCGAGTAGCGCTCGCCCTCCTCGCCGTCCTCTGCGCGTCCTGCTCCCATGCCGACCGCATCGTCGTCGGTGCGAAGAACTTCACCGAATCGGATCTGCTGGCCGAGATCGCCGCACAGCAGATCGAGCGTCGCACCGGTCTGCCGGTGGAGCGCAAGCTGCACCTGGGCGGGACCTTCGTCTGCCATAGCGCGATCACCGCGGGGCAAATCGATCTGTACGTCGAGTACACGGGAACGGCGTACACCGCCGTTCTGAAACACACCGCCGGCGCCGACGCCGACAGTGTGCGCGAGGCCGTCGCCCATGAGTACCGCCAGCGTTGGGCCCTCGTGTGGCTCGATCCGTTCGGCTTCAACAACACCTTCGCGATCGCCGTGCGGCAGGCCGACGCCCAGCGGCTCGGGCTGCGCACGATCAGCGACCTCGCCCGCGTCGCCCCCCGGTGGCATGCCGGGTTCGGATACGAGTTTCTGAATCGGGCCGATGGATTCCCGGGGCTGGCGGCCGCATACGGGCTGCATTTCGCCGCTCCGCCCACGGCAATGGATCTCGGGTTGACGTATCGCGCGTTGGCCGATGGCAAAGTCGACGTCATCGCAGGCAATTCGACCGATGGACAGCTCGCCGCACTCCACCTGGTGGTGCTCGCCGACGACCGCCACTACTTCCCGCCGTACGAGGCGGCGCCGGTCGTACGGGGCGAGCTGCTGGAGCAGCACCCTGAAGTCGGTCGGGCGCTGCTCGAGCTGCGCGGCAAGATCGACGACGACGAGATGCGGCGCCTCAACGCTCAGGCGGACATCGACCACAAGGACCTCCATGCCATCGCGCACGACTGGCTGGCGCAGGCGGTACCATGAGCCCCCGCTCGCGCGTCGTGGCCTCGGCGGTGCTGTTTTCGACCGGCGGGGCGGCCATCAAACTGTGCGGATTCGGCGCCTGGCAGCTCGCGGCGGGACGGGCTCTCGTGGCGGCGTGCGCGATGCTGGTCTTGATCCCCGAGGCGCGGCGCGGATGGAGCTGGCGGTCTCCCATCGTCGGAGTGGCGTACGCCGGAGCGGGCCTGTTCTTCGTTCTCGCCAATCGGCAGACGACGGCGGCAAGTGCAATCTTCATCCAGGCGACGCACCCGCTCTTCATACTCGCGCTCGCGCCGGTTCTGTTGCACGAGCACGTGACCCGTCGCGATCTCGAGTACATGGCGCTGCTCGTCGCGGGAATGGCGCTGCTCCTGTCCGCGCCGGGACGGCAGTTCGCCACGGCGCCGAATCCGGCGCTGGGCAACATCTTTGCCGCCGCCTGCGCAGTGAGCTGGGCGTTCACCGTGATGGGATACCGCTGGGTCGCGCGGCGTCCCGGCACGAGCGGCCCCGACGCCGTTGGTGATCATGGGCCGGTGGCCGCGGCGGCCGTCACCGGCAACGTGATCATCCTTCTGGTCGCGCTGCCGTTCGCGATCCCGCTCAGTCCCGGAACGCCACGCGACTGGGCGGTGGTGGTCTACCTCGGCGTATTTCAGCTCGCACTCGCCTACGTCTTTCTCTCCCGTGCGGTGGCTGCCGTGCGCGCCCTCGAGGTGGCCCTGGTGGGGCTCGTGGAGCCGGTGTTGTCGCCCGTGTGGGCGTGGCTGATCCATGGCGAGACGCCGGGGCCGCGCGTCCTTGTCGGCGGCGCCGTCATTCTCGCGGCGACCGCTTGGCACGCCTGGCGCACGCCGTCGACGATGCCCGTTCCCGCGCCGGCGCTCGAGGGATGAGCAACAAGATCATCCGGTCGTACTACCTGATCACGGGGCTGTTCAACCTCGCAGCCTCGCTGATCTGGGGCGTGGACACGCTGTTCAAGCTCCACGCCGGGCTCGACATCTTTCAGGTGATGCTCACGAACGCCGCCTTCACCTTCGGGATGGTGGTGTTCGAAATACCGACCGGCGTCGTCGCCGACACCTTGGGACGCCGGGTTTCGCTGATCCTTTGTATCATCACGCTCCTCGTCTCGACGCTGCTGTACGTCGCCACCGCCTGGTGGCACTGGGGTTTCTGGTCGTTCATGGGGACTTCGGTGCTGCTCGGACTCGGCTACACCTTTTATACGGGGGCGGTGGACGCCTGGATGGTGGACGCCCGCAAGGCGACCGGATACACGGGGGGCATGGAGCCGATCTTCGCCCGAGGGCAGATGGTGTTCGGCGCGGCGATGCTGGTCGGCACGCTGGGAGGCGGGTTCCTGGGGCAGCTCGATCTGGCGATTCCGTACCTCGTGCGATCGGCGACGTTCCTGCCGTTGCTCGTGGTCGCGTGGATAGCGATGCCGGAGCTGGGGTTCACACCCCGTGCACTGGAGTGGCGCCGCGTGCCGGCGGAGCTGCGCCGAGTGTTCGTGGAGGGGCTGACCTACGGATTGCACCACAGAGTCGTGCGGCCGGTGATGTTCGCGTCGCTCGTGGGCATGAGCTTCATGATCTTCGGGTTCTACAGCTGGCAGCGGTACTTTCTCGATCTGCTGGGGCGGGAATACGTGTGGGTCTCGGGGCTCGTGGCGGCACTGGTCTCACTCGCCATGATCGCCGGGAATGCTCTGGTGGGACCCGCGAGCAAGCGGATCCGCACCCGCACCGGCGTGCTTGCCAGCTCGGTCGTCGTCCAGGTCGTCGCGGTGCTCGGGGCCGCCGCCAGTGGGTTCCTGCTGCCCCGGCCGGCGGCGTTTTTCGGTGCGGTGGGCTCCTACCTCGTGTATGCAGTGGCGCTGGGCCTCGCCGGGCCCGTCAAGCAGGGCTACCTCAACGCGCATATCCCGAGCGCGCAGCGCGCTACGATCATCTCGCTGGATTCGCTCTTCGCCGATCTGGGAGGCGTGGTGGGCCAGTCGGGCTGGGGCTACCTGGCGAAAGCGAGGAGCATCGGAGAGGCGTGGCTGTACTCGGGAATCAGCTTGATGATGGCCGTCCCGCTGTACGCGATCGCCAGAAAGAACGACACGAGCCTGGACTCCTTCTAGTTGCTCGGCCGCCCCTTGTCGCTATTGCCGTTGAGTGCCCCGCCCAGGATGCTCGTCACGCCGATCTTCTTGTATCCCGGGGGCGCTTCGAAGAGCGCCTCCGGTTGCGGTCCCTCCTTGATGTTTCGGATCTCCATCTCGTCCCCGTCGTCGGCGTCTTGCGACCGGGACAGAATGTGGAGGCGGTCATCGATCCATACGGTGCTACCGTGATCGTCGGGATCGTTGCTCGTCACCATCCACTTCTGCGCCGGCCGCCCGTTGACGCTCTCCGCTCCCAGGCTCCTGCAGGTGAAGTGGGGCGCCGTCCTCGAATCGTCGCGTTTCACGTACGCGGCGAACGGATCGATCATGCTGTTCCATTGCGCGCAGGGATCGCCGCTCCCCGCCGGCCGCAGCACGCGCAGCACGGGCACGGCGCCGACCATCACGAGCCGGGAGAACATGCCAGCGTCGATGTACACCTTCTGCCTGTCGTTCACGATCAACGTGCTTCCCTTGGCCGGATCGAGTACGAGCGCCCCGATACCCGCGGTGTCGTCCGACTCGATACGCACCTTGCCGTTGCCGAAGTAGACATGAGACGCGGGCTTCTCCGGGTGCTTGGGATCTACGATATCGGCCGAGAAGGGATCACCAGTCAGCGCAGCGCCGCCGCCCTGGATGAGGTCCTTGCCGATGCAGGCCGCGAGCAGCAGGGGGACCGTAAGCGTCAAGACGCCCAGAGCGATCGGGACACGTGGCGAGCGCCGCATCTGTTCCTCCATGTCGGTGGCGCACCTACTTCCGGAATTTTGGAAGGTCGGGCTGGTGCCGGCTGAGAAATTCTTGGTAGATGTGGGTGTCCGAGTAGTCTCTCATCTCACAGATCCTGTCTCCACTGAACCTGATGACGACGCAGGTCCGTTGGTCCATAATGTCGCCCGGCGCACTCTTCAGCCAGCTTCGTTCCCTGATTTCGACGATTACTCTGTCCTCCGCCTCGTACCATTCCCGCCACACGTCCTCGTAGCCCCAATCCGCGGCGCCCAGCCCGGACTCGCGATTCCACAGGGAATCGAGGACCGCTTCGCGCCCGCGCCACTCACCACCGATCCGCGGAGCTCCGGCTACCCAGTAGACGATGTCGTCCGTAAAGTGGCCGCCCACCGCGGCGCGGTCTCCGGCGAAGAGCGCCTTCTCGTACGCCTTCGCGAGGTCCATGCGTCGACTCATGCTTCCACCTCTTCCGGCATCGGGATCGTGTTGGCCTTGCGACCGGCGCGCTCCATCGGCCGGTCCATCTCGCTCTTGTGCTCGTCCAGGAGCCTCCAGAAATCCACGGCCCGCTGCGCCAGCTCGCGCGAGGCCTCGGCCAGCGCTTCGCTCATCCTCACCTGGCGGACGTTGTTCTCCATGTCCTCGGCATCCCAGCCGCGCGAGTGGGCGATGAACGGAAAGGGCGGAAACATGAAACCCAGCTCCGACCAGAACGTGAACATCGAGCCCGCCACTCCCTGAATGTTGTCCTGCCCACCCGTAATGATGAACGCCGCGACTTTGTTCCGAATCAGCACCCGGTTCTTGATGGTGACCTGGTTCTGCACGCAGTTCAGCCGTTCCGCCATCTTGTAATACAGCGACGACGCATTTCCCCAGCGAATCGGCGTGGAGATCAGCACGACGTCGCTCCAGTTCACGAGGCCCTCGTAGACGGCGGTGAGCTGGTCGTTCGGATCCCGCTCGGTGATGGCGCAGGGCCAGGTGCAGGCGTGCGACGCCTTCGAGTAATTCCCCTCGCAGGGGCGGAACTGCAGGTCGCGCAGCCGGATCGTCTGCGTGTCGGCGTGGAGCGTTTCCTTCGCGAAGCGCATGGCATGCTCGAGCAAGGCATCGGAGGTCGAGAACCGCGGGTTGGAGTCGTCCATCGCCGTCGTCGAGATGCCGAGCACGCGGGGCGGCGCCCCCGCCGGCTTGGGAGCAGGATGCAGCAGCGGATGCGGCTCGTGCTTCGCCAGCGTGCGCGGAGAGACCGGCGGCGTCTGCACGTACACGCCGTCCGCGCGCTCCTCGATGGCATAGACCGCCGCGGCGTCCTCGCCGTACCCCTCCGGCCCTTTACCCGTGACGACGCTGTATTCCCACGCGTGCCAGGGACACATCACGTACTCGCCGTGGAGCCGCCCCTGCGAGAGCGGTCCTCCCTGGTGATTGCAGGTGTTGGAGATGGCGCGAAATCGACCTTCATAGGAGAAGACGGCCATCGTATGACGATCGAGCTTCACGGCAAACGGCACCCTGGCCATCAACTCCGCTTTGGTGCCGAGACGGTGCCACGTGCTCATGCGCACTCCGCGCTGGTGGGGACATGGGTAACGTACGGCGGCTAGATTACCCCGACCATGGCCGCCACCCGTCCGCGTCTGTTCATCATCTGGCTGACGGTGTTCATCGACCTGGTCGGGTGGGGCATCGTGATCCCCATCCTGCCATTCGCGTCGGCGCGGTTCGGGGTGGGCGGGCTGGGCTACGGCTCGCTGGTTGGCGCGTTTTCCTTCATGCAGTTCCTGTCGACCGCGCTGCTCGGCCGTCTCTCCGACCGGGTGGGCAGACGCCCCATTCTGCTCACGACGATGGTCCTCAACGCGGCAGGCTACCTGCTGTTCGCGTTCGCCCCTTCGTTCCTGTTGCTGCTCCTGGCGCGTCTCGTGGCGGGCTTCGCCGGCGGCAACATCTCGGCCGCCCAGGCCTACGTCGCCGACATCACCACCGCCGAGGACCGATCCAAAGGGATGGGGTTGATCGGGATGGCGTTCGGACTGGGGTTCATCCTCGGCCCTGGCATCGGCGTCGTCGCCTCGCACTTCGGCGGACCTGCAGGTCCGGGCCTCGTGGCGATGGCCCTGTCGATCGTGAATTTCATCTCCGCGTATTTCATTCTCCCGGAATCGCTGCGCGAGGAGCACCGGGCGACTCGCGAGCTCTGGCCGTTCGGCCACATGGCCCAGGCGCTCGCGCATCCCGAGCTGCGACCCCTGATGCTGGTGTGGGCCATCACGCCGTTCGCGTTCGCGGCATACACCGTGGCTCTGCCGCTCTGGGCGACCGCCACTCTTGGCTGGCAGGAAAAGGACCTGGGGGTCTTCTTCGTCATCGTCGGCGTGGTGGCAGCGGCGGTGCAAGGCGGGCTGTTTCGCGTGCTGCGGCGCGGCATCGCCGATCGTACCCTCCTGATCGCCGGGATGCTCGGCATGGCGGTCGCGATCGGCGTCGTCCCATTCCTCGCCCACAACGCTCCGCTCTACGCCTGGACGGTGGTCCTCGCTTTCGCGAACAGCCTCATGGCCCCGGCCGCGACCGGACTCGTTTCTGCGTTCGCCGCGGTGAACGAACAGGGGACGGTGCTGGGCGTGGCGCAATCGCTGGGCGCGCTGGGGCGGTTCCTGGGTCCGCTCGTCATGGGGGTGGCGTACGACCGGACGACGCCGGTCGCTGCGTTCCTGGCGGCGGGAGGAGTGATGTTGCTGGG
>Ga0187777_10002858_pt1 | contig 11013 bp, 11 predicted proteins | sample 1015_Q2_SP5_10_M_FD_132416 | JGI IMG/M metagenome (GOLD analysis project Ga0187777, IMG submission 132416) | Tropical peat soil microbial communities from peatlands in Department of Meta, Colombia - 1015_Q2_SP5_10_MG | ecosystem: Environmental > Terrestrial > Soil > Wetlands > Peat | place...
CCTACTCACCTTCTTCAACGAAGAGACCCAGGGGGTGAAGATTAGGCCAGAAATAGTCCTGATAGGGTCCGTCGCCCTGATAGCTGTCTCGATTGTCATCAACGTCCTCAAGTGAGAAGGGCCTTTCAGCCACCGAGATCCTAGCGAGTAGGTACAGGCACCTCTTCTCTCTGCCGTCCAACAGAGTCCTCCTTGTCTACGGCGGTGCCGCTTCCCTCGTCCTCGCCCTTCTATCGAGAGGGACGGGCGGCCTCCTAACGTTTGTCACTGCTCTCATCATATTCATCCTCTCCGGCACCGCCGTATCGAGCGCCCTACAGGTCGTCGATAGAAAGACCATCGCCACCTTCAGGCGCGTACAGGCTCTGGTCCTCGGCGGCGAGGCCCTGTGGATTCTGATCACCACAATGGGGGCCATCTATTCCTGGGCGTCGCAGTCTCCCTATCCACTCACCAACGCCCTTCTGTTCGGGGCTTTCGTCAGCGCCGGCTTCGAGTTCCTAGTAATCAATGGAGCCTTCGAGAGGCGCGCTCCCCTGTCACTGGCGTTGGCTGCCATCCATCCGGCCGCCACTCTCATGGCAGTGAGGCTGCCCGAACTACTGGCACATCTCGACCCGGTCGCGGCCCTGAGCGGTGCAGCCGCCCTCGTCATCTTCGTCGCATTCCCGCTAGCTCTGAAGCACGAGAAGACGAGCCTTGGATTCGATACCTTGAGCCTCTTCCAGGCTTTCATGAAGACCTGGACCTCCGGCCAGGCCGACGAGCTCGAGGGTGTGATCTCGGCTCACTCGGAAGAGGTTGAGGTCACCACGAAGGTCCTCCGCTTCGCCACGAAGTCCGGCGACACATTCCTGGTCCTCCCCGGGGTGCACCCCGGCCCCTTTCACCCCATAGGGAGCTACGACCTGCCCGGGGTGTTATCGAGGGCCTTCAAGGACATAGGCCCTGTGATGACACTACATAGGCCAGGGGGGCACGAAAGGAACCTCGCGACCAGAGCAGACACGGTGAGCTACGCACTCGCTGTCGCGGACCTCGCGAAGTCGGTGACGGTGGACGAAGGCCATGCTCTCCTCCGCGGACCTTTGCACGCCAAGGTAGGAAACGCATCGGTGAGCGCCTCCGCGTTCTCTGACGACGCGATAATGACCATCTCCTTCGCCCCCCTGGGCTCTGACGACATCGACACCAGCGCCGAAGCCGAGCTGGCCCGGCCCGCTTCTGAGCTGGGGCTCGACCTGTCAGTCGTCGACGCTCACAACTCCATCGACCCGAACCTTCAATCCCCGATGACCGCGGACCCAGGATGGAGGAAACTCTACGAGGCGATCAGGTCATCCACATCCGGACGCCTCAGCGCCTCCTACTCGCACTCGAGCGAAGTCGGGTTCACCGGCCGCGGGGACATTACTGAGAACGGGGTCGGCCTCTTCCTTGTCCAAGCTGGCGCCGCCAAATCTGCGCTGGTGCTGGCAGACGCCAACAATTCCGTCCCCAACCTCAGCGCAGAGGTGGCGAAGTCCCTCGAGTCCGCCGGCTACGGTCTAATCGAGTTCTGTACCTCGGACAGTCATAATCTTGCTGCGAGGGGGCTGACCGTCGAGCGCGGCTACGAAGCCCTGGGCGAGTCGACCCCCCCGGCGGCCATCTCGGAACTCGCTGTAAAGCTGGCGAAGCTCGCCGACTCCAGGTTAGCGCCTGCAAGCTACGGTTCGGCGAAGATGCAGACAAGGGTCCGGGTGTTCGGTGCCAGGGCCCTCGAGGAGTTCGCGGCCATGATGCAAACCAGCTCCAGAATCTCCGCTCGCTTCTTCAGATTCGCAGTGGTAGCGACCGCGGTCCTCTGGGTTGCCTCCGTCTTCCTGTAGGAAACGGATTTAGACGGTGTTACAGCAGCGGCGACCATGAGCAGGCGCCGAGGTCTCTTCATAGCCATCGAGGGAATCGACGCAGTTGGCAAGAAGACCCAGACCTTCATGTTGAAGTCCTGGCTTGACTCGAAGGGGCTGACCACCCGGACGTTCTCATTCCCAGCGTACGATACTGTCATCGGAATCGAGATCAGGAAGTTCCTGGCCGGGAGCGTAAGCTACCCACAGCAGGCCAGGGCCATGCTATACGCCGCGAACAGATGGGAGAAGGTCTCCGAGCTCGAGCGCCTCCTCTCCACCAACGACGCAGTCATAGTCAACAGGTACACGGGGTCGAACTACGCCTACGGAATGTCCAACGGTCTGGACCTCGACTGGCTGGTCAGCCTCGAAGCTGGGCTCCCCCAGCCCGACATCACACTTGTGTTGGATGCGCCCCCGGTCAAGATCGCTCCGAGAAGGGGGGAGCGAAAGGACACCTACGAGAGGAACCTGGAGTTGCAGGAGAAGGTGAGGAGCGCCTACCTGACCCTCGCCGAGAGGTTCGGGTGGACCGTCGTGGACGCCGATGCCGGGGTCGATGAAACGGGGAGGTCGGTCAAGACGGTCGTTTCGAAGACCCTCGAAGCCAAGCACGAAACCGTTTAAGACGGCGAGGGCGTGCCGGATGTAGGGTTGATGCTCAGGCCCGTGGCCGAGATCAGGGACCCCGTCCACGGCTACATCAGGATTACAGAAGCAGAGCGAGACGTCATCGACACGCCCTTCCTTCAAAGGCTCAGGCGAATCCACCAGCTCGCAGGGGCGTACATGGTCTACCCCGGAGCAGTGCACACCCGGTTCGACCACGTAACGGGAGCGATGTACGTCGCAGGGGAGCTGGCAGAGTCGCTTTCGCTCTGGTACGACCTGTCGTCTGATTCGATTCAGGAAATCAGACTGGCGGCCCTTCTTCACGACGTGGGACACGGTCCCTACTCGCATACCTTCGAGGAGGTCCTTGCCGACAAGGCGGCCACGACTCACGAAGACATCTCGCAGCGCGTCATCCGCAAGACCTCAATCAGCGACATGCTGAGCAAGCACGGGTTCTCTCCGAAGAAGATGTCAGATTTCGCTGTGGGGAAGCAGTCGACGAAACCCCCATTCATGAACGAGATTATCGCGGGGGGGCTCAGCGCGGACATAATGGACTACCTCCTGCGCGACTCCTACTTCACCGGCGTGGAGTACGGGAAGGTCGACGTGCAGAGGGTCATCGACTCGCTTCGCGTGGCCGACAAGCACCTTGCGGTTGACAACGCGGGGCTCTACGCATTCGAGGCGCTCCTTCTCGCGAGGTACGAGATGTTCAAAGCGGTCTACTTTCATCGGACGGTGAGGGCAGCCGAGCTGATGCTCGCCTACTCCATGAAGCTGGCAGACGAGTCACTTCACCTCACCGACCTCTCGAACATCGAGAACTACCTCGAGATGACAGACGAAAGGGTCCTACACGACCTTGTGTCCCTCGACCCTGTCGACACCGAACGAAAGGAAGCGAAGAGGCTCGCCCTGGATTTCAGGGACAGGCGCCTGGTGAAGTGCGTCTTCGAACAGCTGGTCCAGAGGCGTGACAGGGTCGTGGAACAACTCTTTGAGCGGAGCCGCATGAGGGAGCAGGTGGTCCTGGACATAGCCGAGAAGGCCAAGGTCGACAGGAACCACATCTACCTCGACGTGCCCACCACACCTTCCGTCCCCTACACCTCGTCCAGGGAGGCGCCTACTTCGATCAAGGTCGTCTACGGCGAGGGGAGGAACCTGAAGCCCAGGGACATCCCCCTCTCAGAGCTGCCTCTCGTCGGCTCCATAGCAGGCTACATGGACATCCTGAGAATCTACACCACCGCAGAGAACCGGATTCCGGTCGAGAAGGCCACCTCCCACCTGTTCTCTGACGGCGGGTACATGACGAAGATCTCTGTCTGACCACCTCAACCAACGACCCTTGTCGTAAAATAGCTAGGGCACCTCCTATCGCGTGGGCATAGAAGGGAGGTTCGCCTACGACTCATTCCGTCCCGGCCAGAAGGAGCTGGCTCAGCGCGTCTACAAGGCGTGCCTCGACGGTGGTACCCTGATTGCCGAGGCCATGAGCGGGTTCGGGAAGACGGCCGCCGTGCTCACCGGCGCCCTTTCCGCAGCGGAAGAGACGGGGTGCAGGGTGGTCTACGCCTGCAGGACGAAACGACAGATCAACCGCGTCGTGGAGGAGATTGCCAGGCTACAGGGGAGGCACTCCTTCAGGGGGGCTTCGATGCTTTCGAAGTTCGACTACTGCCTCCTGAGACGCCACAGGGCGATACCACAGGAATCCTTCGGGTGGTACTGCACCTTCAACGTCAGCAACAACCTCTGCTCCTACTTCCTGAACGTTTCGTTAACGGAGGGTTTCGACCGCCTCGCCCGTCAGGTGGCAAACGCCACCCCGCGCCACTTCGACCTGATTCGCAGGTCAGAGGAAGTTCACGTCTGCCCCTATGAGGTGGCGAGGCTCGCCATGGCCCAGGCGGTGGTGGCCTTAGTCCCGTACCATTATGCCTTTGACCCGAAGGCAATGCCCGTTCTCTTCGACAGGAACTCGGTCGAGAGGGGGAAGACAATGCTAATCATTGACGAAGCTCACAACCTGAGGGATTTCTACAGAGGCATTAATTCCGCGACCCTGACCCTAGACCAGGTCCAAGGGGCGGTGAGGGAGGCCAGGGCTATGCTCATGGAGGAGGCCGCCCTGTCCCTTGAGGCGCTCTACCGAACGCTGACGCAGGTCATGGAAGAGCATCAAGGGTGGTTCCTCGACAGGGGGGCGCTGCTCCGGCGGTTCGACGACGACAACGGTGCGCCCTGGCTCCAGAACCTCGCCTTCGAGCTGAGCGCGAGTTCGGGGGCCGCCTGGGGCTCTGTCGTCTATGAGAGAAGGCTCCCCTCCCTGATTCTGCGCGTAGGCGAGTTCCTCCTCCGTCTATCGTCTGCGAGCGCCTCGGTCCTCGTGAAATGGGAGAACACCTTCGGCCTAGTCGACCCGGACCCTGTCAGGGGCGTGGCGGCACACCTCTCCGAGTTCAGGAGCGCAGTCCTCCTTTCGGCCACTGTCAACCCTTCTTCGGTGTTCGCCCGATCGGTTGGTCTAAGTCCGGAGGGGGTGGCGACATACTGCGTTGATGCGGAGCCCCTGGTCGCTGTCAGGACCGCGGTCGACACAGGCACGACGACCCGCTACAAGCTGAGGACTCCAGAGATGTACTCGAGGATCTCCGACAAGGTCGCGGCAGTGATTAGGTCCACCAGCTCGGGGGTGGGGGTCTTCGCTCCTTCATACTCGGTCCTGAATGCAATCTGCGAGATGGTCTCCAAGAGGGTCAGAGACAGGAACATCGTGTCCGAGGCTCCTCGACTCTCCAACGACGAGACCCAGGAGGCTTTCGACTCGTTCAGGTCCTCGAGCGACTCAGTACTCTTCGCGGTCCAGGGGGGCCGCTTTTCAGAAGGGGAGGACTTCGACGGAGGAGCCATGGGGACCGTGGCCGTCGTCGGCCTCGCCCTCCCTCCGCCAACGCCGATGATGTACGCCGAATACGCCTGTCTGAAGCGCGCGGGCGAGCAGGACTCCTACCTGATGCTCTCCAGGCTGCCGGCGCTGAGGAAGGCCTTCCAGGCCGCGGGGAGGCACGTCAGGAAGCCGGGCAAGCGGGGGCTCGTGTTCTTCCTCGATGAGCGGTTCGGGAGCCAGACGGCCAGGGACCTGATGCCCTCCTGGCTGCGGAGGGACATGGTGGTGGGGAACCTTACCGCAGACTCGATAGAATCGTTCAGCCGCGACTTCTGGTCGTTCCATATGTGACGACCTCCCCTTTCCTGAAGGCAATCTTGGCGGCAGACACCTGGTCCTTCTGAACCCCCTTCAGCTTTGAGCTTCCGCTCGATGTTCCCGACTCGTCGACGACCTCGATGGTGGCCTCGGGGACCTCCTTCTTGAGCCCGTCAATCAGCCGCGCGGCCATGGATCTGTTGCCGTCCCCGACCCTGACGAGGAGCCTGCTAGAGGGGATGCCTCGGGCGAAGGCGCCTATCCTCGAACAGACCGCGCCCGCAGAGTCGAACGTGCTGAAGGCGAGTCTCGTCTGCCCATAGAAGACTGCCAGCCCGGTCCGCTTGCCCGGGTCGACACCAACCAGTACGACGTCTTCCTTTCCCCTGAGCCGAGATACGATTTGTCCCTTGAAGACCCCAGGGTTCTCATCCAGGTCCTCCAGGGCCAGCGCTCTCCCGCCGAAACGCCCGGCCTCGTCGGCTGAGGTAAGAACCAGCTCACAGTCCCCGAAGTCGGAATCGGGTAGGATGCTCGTGAAAGGAAGGCCGGCCCGCCTCAGCCTCGACACCAGCGCGTAGTAGGCCCTGGCCTTCGAGGTGGCCACGCATATCCGGTCCACTTTGAAATACCGTGGGCTGGCACCCGGTATGACCTAATGAGCTTTGGCGGGCAGCAACCTCAGTCGTCGTTCTTCGGGCCCCTGATGGGAAGGACAGCGACTTTCCTGCTTGAAGGGAGGCGTGCCAACTTGGACTTCGCCCGCGCTCTGGTGGGGGTCCTCGCTCAGGCCGGGGGTTCGTGCGCCGTCCTCGACCTGGACGCCTTCTACTCGTCCAACGCCGACGTCATCTTCTCTAGTCTCCCGAAGGCCTCGGCAGAAGCCTCCACGGTCATTATCCCAGAGCCCGGGGCCGACATAGAAGCGGAGTTCGCACGGCTATTCGGCTCAACTCAGAAGGCGATCGTGATCGACAGCCTCAACAGCCTCTATCACCTGATCTCACAAGAGGACGGGAGTTCCCGAAGCAGGAAGCTCGCCTTCGCCGTGGCCGCCCTCTCCTACCTCGCCAGGGCCAACGACACCGCAGTAGTCTTGACGATGTACAGGCGCGAGGGGTTTACGCGCTACGGTACCGTTAGGTCGATTTCGGCCCTTTCAGAAATCACAGCGTCGGTTGATGTCAGAGGTACGGAACTCGTCATCAGGGCCGAGCGGGGCCGGGCCTGGCCCGGCGGAAGATACTCTATCCGAATCCCTTAGCCAGGGCCAGGTCGATGCCGGTGAATATCGATACGACGATCAGCAGCAGAGCGAGCCCCAGGTAGAGGTTTACCGTCCTGCTTCTCGTGGTCTGCCTGCCGCTGAGGTAGACGAGGTAGACTCCCGCAGCCCCCACCACGATCACGAAGGCGTTGACGACCGCTTCAGGGATGGTCATGGCGCTTCCGCTTGGGTACGGTATGTAACTCTGGGTGGACACCGGGAACACCACTGCGTTGACGAACCCGGCCATCAGAGCGACGATGAGTATCACGTAGAGCGCCTGTATGAGGCCCCCTCCCCTGGTCAGGGACGAAATGAATCCCAGAAACCAATCCTTCAGCGCCCCCACTGTCCTGTTGTAGGCAGTCCGTATCACTTCTCTAAGCATTTAACCACCTTTTAGAAACTCGGCTATCTCCTTGGCCCACTGGCCCGTTTGAACGTTGCGTTTAATGTTATCCAAATACTCTTTCCATTCCATCCCTCCATAGGCCTTCACCCAGAGCAGGTAGGCTTCTTCCACTCTTGCCTTTGAGGCGACGTGGTATTGGCAGAGTCCCCCTCCCGCCTCCCTGCCGCATATGGAACACTTCATGGTTTCTTCTTCCCCGGGCAGCTCGGATTGACGCAGAGCCTCCAGGGACGCCCTCCCCCGATTATGTAGACCACAGGCCATGAACAGTGCTGACAGGGCCTGGGCGTCGCCTTGACCGTCCCTCTTTGAGGCAGCGGGGCCGAAGCTCGGCACCCCGTGGGATAATTCGAGCACCCCACGAACCTCTTCTTCGTCGTCTTCGACCTGACGACCCTCAGCTCCCCGGTCTTGCAGATTGGGCACCTCCCCAGGACGAATGACTTCGACACCGTCGCCATGAGGGCCGAATCTATCTCCTTCCCGACCGCCTCCTCGTTGGCGCTGAGCTCCGCAAGCTGGTTCGTGATCGACCTGACGGTCTCCCTCAGGAGTTCGGCCTCTCCCTCGGCCCCTCCTTCGACCGCCTCTAGCTTCTCCTCGATGTCCCGGGTGAGCTCGGTACTTATTATCGAAGGAGCGTATTTTGTCATCGTCTCCACCACGGAGAGACCGAGGTCTGTCACTTCCATGCTCTCGCCAGTTACGTATCCTCTACCGGCTAGCGTCCCGATTATGTCCGCCCGCGTGGCTTTGGTCCCTATCCCCTCCTTCTCCATCTTCTCGAGCAGGGTGCTCTGGTTGTACCTTGGGGGCCTCGACTCGAACTTCTGGTCCACGAGAACGTCGACCACTCTGAACCGGTCCCCTTCAGATATCGCCGGGAGCTCTGTGTCCCTGTACCCTGCGTATTTCCCATAGTACTTCATCCAGCCCGGCGAGACTGTCCTCCCACCTCCGAGCCTGAACTCATGTTCGCCCACCACGAGCGCCACGTCCACCATCTCCCTCCGCGCCGACGGCCCAAAGGCCGCGAGGAACCTCCTCGTAACCAGGTCGAGCATGGCCGCCTCTGAGGAGTCCAGAGGCCTCTTCGGTCGCTCTCCGGTCGGGTGGATAGCAGGGTGGGCGGGGTCGTCCTTCGGGCCCTGAACGGGCTTCGGCTCCGCCTTCTGGAGTTCCGCCACCAGAGGCGCATACTCCGCCGCCTTCCCGACACCCTGGAGGATCGCCCTGTAGTTTATCGACGGCGGGAGCCTCTGGCTCCCCGTCCTCGGGTAGGAAATCAGAGCGCCGAGATAGAGCCTCTCAGCAATCTGAAGCGTTCTACTCGGATTGAACCCAAACGCCCTGTATGCCTCCTTCTGCAGGTCGCCGATGTTAAACGGGACGGGCGGACCCACCTGGGCGATGCTCCTTCGCACTGCCATAGCGACCGCGCCGCCCCCCACGCAGTCTTCCCTGACCTTCTCCGCGAGCTCTCTGGTCTCGACTTTCGCCTTCGAGTATTCCGCATTGATCTTCCTCCCATCCTTTTCGAAAATCCCTGCGACCTTCCAGTACGGCAGAGGGACGAATTCCCTGATCTCCAGTTCCCTCTGAACCAGGAACCCCAGGGTCGGCCCCTGGACTCTGCCGACGCTCACGGTCCTGTACCTATGTCCCGAGCCGAGCGCCGACTGGGAAAGCGCCCTGGAAAGGTTCACCCCCCACACGAAGTCGATGGCATGCCGTGCCCTCCCTGCCCGGGCGAGTCCCTGCTGTGCCTGAGGTCTTAGCTCGTCGAACGCTTTGACCAAGTCCTCCTGGGTCAGGGTCGAGAACCTGGCGCGCAGGGCGTCCGTCTCCTTGCCTCCACAGGCGTACCTGAGGAGGTTGTATCCTATGGTCTCCCCTTCGACGTCGAAATCGCAGGCGTTGACGAACCTGGATGCGCCTGCGGCCAGCCTCCTCACGGCCGCTATCCGCCGCGCTGCGTTTGTGCTGTCCTCGTCGACAAGGTCAGAAGAGTACCATTCTACGTCGAACACCGGGTACACCGACCTCTCCTCGGTCGGGTCCGAAATTCCGTAGACATGTCCCTGAGCTGAACACACCACGTATTCCTCTCCCTTCCTGCTGAACCGGAAGACGGTCGTCCCGTCGACCAGCTCGCTTTTCGAGGTCCCTTCAGAGAGGGCGTCGGAGACCCTCCTCGCGGCATCTGGCTTTTCACAGATGACTAGTGTATACCCACTGCCCGTAGTCTGCCCCTCCAGGTAGCGACAGAAGACACGAGGACTTTAGCCTATCTCAGGAGAAAGACCCGTCTATCTTCCTTACGTCGACCTGGAACTTCGCAGACGAGAGTTTCGCCCCGCATTTCCTGCACTTGTAGTCCGCGGCCTTGAGCACGTCCCCCGGCGAGCGCAAATCGAACCCCGAGTAGAGCGGAGTCCCACACGATGAGCAAACAATCTCGTAGGTCAACGCCCGCCCGGCTCGACGACTTCCATTTAGACGTATGCGCCCTATGCGGGCCCCGGATATCCCAGACTCCGCAGGTACACACACTCATCCATCGGAATAGCGAACCTCTTTCCGGGGTACTCGGTCTCCTTGAGCAGGTTCCTCCTCAGCCCCCTGACGAGGACCATGGGGGTGGCCTCGTCAGACTCCCCCATCAGGATCTCCGCAGCCGAGCTCAGGTCGTCCGCGACGCCCTGGGCAGTGACCTTCAGGACGTTCCCGAACAGGTCCTTTCTCCCTCTCATGTCAAGCACGGCCTCGATTCCAGACGCAGCGATCGCGACCCCGGTGGTCCCTCGCCTTGTGGGAGAAAGGCGGCTGTCACAGATGACGACCCCCACAGAGACCCCACATGAGAACTTCAGCCCCTCGCGTATCCTCCAGGCCGACTCTTGGGGCTTGCGCGGATACAGCACCACTGCCCCGTGTCTCACATTCGATTTGTCGATCCCCGCGTTGGGCGTAAGGAGCCCGTCCTTGCTCGCGAGTAGGAACCCGGGGATCCCTCCGAGTATCTCGTCAGACTCGCGCACGACTAGCTCGCAGAGCCTGGGGTTCATCCTGTACTTCCGTGCGAGCTCTCTCGCCTTCGTCCCAGCCGAAACACCCCTAAGCTTGACCACCCTCCCCTCTGAGACCGCCACGAATTTGCTCGAGACTACGAGCACATCTCCGTCCTTGAGCTGGGCCCCGATTCTTTTGTCGATGAGCTCAACTATATCGAACTTCGTGCTCTTGGTCGGGGTAGTTACCGGGTTGAGTGTGAGCAACGGATTGCGCGGAGCGTTGCTGTCTTAAATAGAGTCGGGGTTCGCATCGGAACATGCCCAAGACAACCCAGCTCTACTCGTATCACGCCAAGCATTCCAAGCTGACCGAGTTCGCAGGGTACGACATGCCCCTATGGTATACGACCACGACCGACGAGCACCTCGCAGTAAGGAACAGTTCCGGAATCTTCGACGTCTCCCACATGGGGAGGTTCTCAGTCGAAGGAAGGCAATCGTCGGCCTTCCTCGAGGGGTTGGTCCCCACCAACGTCCTGTCGCAACCCCCAGGCAAGGCGTTCTACACGCTGCTCCTGAACGAAAACGGAGGGATA
>Ga0187777_10002859_pt1 | contig 11013 bp, 13 predicted proteins | sample 1015_Q2_SP5_10_M_FD_132416 | JGI IMG/M metagenome (GOLD analysis project Ga0187777, IMG submission 132416) | Tropical peat soil microbial communities from peatlands in Department of Meta, Colombia - 1015_Q2_SP5_10_MG | ecosystem: Environmental > Terrestrial > Soil > Wetlands > Peat | place...
CGTTCAACAGGTGGCCGCGGGGTGCGCCCGGAGGTACGCGACGGTGTCGCATCGGGGCGCCTGCGAAGATGTCGGCATGGAGGACGGTACGGCTCGCGCCAGACTGGACCGCGACTACGGCGATCGCTTCCTGCCGCTGCGCCGGCAGCTCGGCGTGACGTCGTTCGGGATGAACCAGATCGTGCTCCAGCCCGGGCAACGCGGCCGGATTCACCGGCACGAGCATCAGGAGGAGGTCTACCTGGTGCTCGAGGGGCGGCTGACGCTCGTGATCGAGTCCGAGCCGACCGAGCTCGCAGAGGGCGAGCTGATCCGGGTGGCGCCGGGGATCCGCCGTCAGCTCGTCAACTATGGGCCCGGCCGCGTGGTGTTGCTCGCGCTCGGTGGCGCCGTAGAGCATCAGGGACGTGACGGCGAGGCGTTCACGGCGTGGGAGGACGACAGTCCGACGACCCCGCAGGAGATGCCGTTGCCCCCCGACCTCGAGCCCGGCGAGCTGCGTCGCTCCTGAATGCACCCGACGGCGGCGAGGGTCCAGGAGCGGCTGCACGAGCGCGGCCTCGACGTGTCGGTGCAGGTACTCCCCGACTCGGCGAGAACCGCCACCGAGGCCGCGGCGGCGGTCGGGTGCGACGTCGGCCAGATCGTCAAGTCGCTCGTGTTCATGCGAGAGGACCAGCCTGTGATGGTGCTATGCGCCGGCGATCGGCGCGTCGGCGCGAAGCGGCTGGGCCTCCGCGCGGCCAATGCAAACGAGGCTCGCGCCGCCAGCGGCTTCGCGATCGGCGGGATCCCGCCGCTCGGCCACGACCAGCCGCTCGAGACGCTGATCGACGAGTCGCTGCGGCGGTTTGCCACGGTTTGGTGCGCGGCCGGGACGCCGCACGCTGTGTTCGAGGCCGACACCGAATCGCTGATCGGAGCGATTCCCGGTGGCGCGGTCGTGGACGTTTCTTAATCGAGAGGAGGCTCGCGATGGCAGAGTTACCAGCACCGGCCGAGGGGTTCGTGCTGACCCATTTCATCGTCTCGAACGACGTCGAACGCTCGCGGCGGTTCTACGCCGACGTGCTCGGCGGCGAGGTCGTGATGGAGGGGGAGCCGACGATCGTCGCGCTCGCGAACGGTTGGATCATCATCAATGTCGGCGGCGGTCCGACCGAGGACAAGCCGACGGTCACGCTCGAGGCGCCGCCGGATCCGAACCGGACCTCGAGCTTCCTGAACATCCGGGTGGCGGACATCGACACGCTCTACAAGGAATGGAGTGCCCGTGGCGCCGAGTTCCTCACGCCGCCGCAGCAGCGCGCCACTGAGATCCGATGCTACATCCGCGACCCCGACGGGCACCTGATCGAGGTGGGGCAAGCGACCGGCCGGCGGTAGCCGGCGAGACTAGACGGGCGGGGCGGGCGTCCCGGGACCTGCGTAGCGCGCCAATCGAGCGTGTTCGGCCCCACCGTGGCCGGTCAGGCATTCACCGCCATGCTTGACACGCCAGGGTCCGGGCTAGGCGGGTGAAATGGCGCGTCCCGCAGGTCAGCGACCTAGAGCCCACCGCGTCCCTCCAGGTGCCCGCCGCCCGGAGCCTCGACCCGACCGCGCGCCGCCGGCAGCTAGCGGAGGCGCGCGACGAGCTCGGGCGTAATCTCCGGGAGCGCGTGCACGCACGCTGCGGCGAGCGCGAGCGCGTCGTCCGCGGGCGGATAGTGCTGGTTGGGAACCGCGATCACCGCCATCCCGGCGGCCGCCGCCGACCGCAGGCCGTTGCTCGAGTCCTCGATCGCCACGCACCGATCCGGACTCACCCCGAGCCGGCGGGCCGCCTCCAGATACACGTCCGGGGCGGGCTTGCCGTGCTTGACCTCCTCGGAGGAGACCGTCGCGCTGAACGCGCCGGCGAGGCCGGCGGCGTCGAGCGCGAAATCGATGATCTGGCGGTTCGCCGAGGAGGCCAATGCAAGCGGCCACCGGCGGTGAAGCGAGTGGACGACCTCGACCGCCCCGGGCAGAAGCGGGAGATGCTCGCGGTAGTGCTGCTCCATCCGCTGAACGACCGCGCGGTTGATCTCGTCGACGTCCATGTCGACACCGAGCGCGTCCCGCATGTACCGGGACCACTCTGGCGAGCTCATTCCCATCATCGCCGTCGGCGCGTCATCGCGCCAGCGCCCGCCGGACTCGCGAACGACCTCCTGCTTGGACTGATTCCACAGCTGTTCGGAGTCCATCAGGACCCCGTCCATGTCGAACACGACGGCTTCGGGCATGTTCGTGCGCGTTGTAGCAAGGTCCCGACATTTCGAGATCCGTCGAAACGTTGCGGGGTAATCATCAGTGCGTGACCTCGCTCATACCCAGGTACCTGATGGTGTTCGCCGCCGCGGTGCTCTGCTACGCGGCGCTCGGAGCTGTGCTCGGAATCCTCCCGGACTACGTGCCGCGATTCTGCGGGTCGCGCGAGGATGCCGAGGATCCGGATCTGACCTCCGGCTACTGGACAGCTGTACTCGCAAGTGTCCGGCTGTCCGGCTGTTGCGGGGATCGCCAGTGATGCGTGTCTTGTCCTCACGTCCTCCCTCTCGCAAAGGGTGGGCGGCGCCTGCGGATGGTCCCGTGCTCCCGGAAGCGGTGTCAGGCGTAGCCCGGTCCGTACAGCCGGTCAGCCGGAGCCTCGACAGGTAGGGACAGCCGGTACCCAGGAGCGGTGCTCGAGGTCACGAGCGCCGGCTCGGCGCCCGTCCGCGCTGACACCCGGATGTCGCCGAAAGAGGTCTCGAGAGCTGACGGGTTACTTGAGCATGCCGCGCGCGGCTGACGTCCAGGCGGCGGTCACGTCACGGATGAACTTCGCCTGCGTGGTGGCGAGTGAGGAAATCCACTCGACTTCACTCCTGCCCGGCCCACGCTCGAGCGAGCTGGCGATCGCCTTGAGCGCCTTCTCGTAGCTCGACAGCGTCGCCTCGCCGGCGGACTTGCCCTCCTCGATAATGCGCTCGTTCAGCTTGCGGATGCGCTGCGCGACGGCCTCGAGCCGAGGGTCGGTGGCGGTGGCGCCGTTCGACTTCGCGCCGGCCGGTCTCGACGACGCGGACTTGGTGGCGCGGGTCCGGCTCCCGCTGCCGCTGCTCTTGGACGCGCTCTTTCGCGTGGTGCGATTGGCGCCCGTCGACTTGCTGGCCGTCGAACGTTTAGTTTGACTGCGGCCCGAACTCGAGCCGCTGCTTTTTGCCTGGGGCACAGCTTCCTCCTTGGATGTTGACGCGGACAAGCTAGCGAGTTGCACGCGCGATGCGCGCCAGCTTACGTGCATGACGGAACGGCTCGGGCGTGCGATGACCGATTGAGCACAACAGCACCACCTCGATCGCGACGTCGAGCGTCGTCCGCCAGCCGGGGTGAACCGCCACCGGTCGCGCGCCGGCGCGCGTCCGCACCCAGGCGCCGACGCACGCGCCGTCGAGTGTCAGCGGCGAGTGCGCGCCGGGCTCGTCACGTGGCCAGTGTCCCTTCGCGAGCAGCGGCCGGTGGGTGACGCCGACCGTGGCGAGTTCGGTGAGCGCTCCGAGCTGCAGCGCGAGCCCGGCGCGGCGCGGATGGTCGGCACCCGTGGCGTCGACGAGCAGCACGTCCGGTCGGATCGCAAGCGCGCGCACCGCCGCCTCGAGGCACGGACCCTCCCGCAGCGCGAGCAACCCGGGGATGTAGGGACCGGCGGCCTCGCCGGCGAGGGTCGCCTCCGCGATCACGAGCCGACCACGGAGCACGGCCGCCGCGGCCCACGCGGGGTCGCCGCGCGCACCACGGCCGGTCTGTCCGCGCGGGAACAGCACGACGCAGGCGCCGACCGCGGGGTGGCGGGAAGGGAGCGACAACGGCGCGGCCCAGTCGGCCCGCCGCTGATCGGCGATCTCCGCCGCCAGTGCGCGCTGCGCGTCGATCAGCTCATCGGGCGACGCGGGCCAGGGCGTCACGCGATCGCGGCGACCGCGGGCGTGGCGACTGCGCGTGGTGGCGCGGTGGTCAGCGACACGTGCGCGAGGTCGGCGATCGAGACGTTGTCGTAGCGCATCTCGCGAAGGTATGCCGGGCGGCGCTGCGGTCCGCCGACGCCGCTCCCGGACTTCCTGTGAAGTCTCTGGATATAGTCGCCCCACTCCGCTGTTAGAGCGCTCTAATCACGAGGGGAGGTTAACGCGTTCTATGGCTCGCGTGAGAGACGAAACCCAGGCGAACATGCAAGAGACCACCCGCGGACGATCCGTCGGACGGCGCCGATCGATCACCGGTTGGCCGGCGCCAAGGAGCTGGCCGCGGAGGCGGCCGGCGAGGCCCAAACGCCCGCCAGACCCCCAATGGCGAGCGATCTCGAGCTGCTGACGGTCGGGCGGATCAGCATCGACCTATACTGCGAGCAGATCGGGGCGGACTGGGACGCCGCCGAGAGCTTCAGCAAGGCGATTGGCGGCAGCCCTACGAACGTCGCGGTCGCCGCCGCCCGCCTCGGGCACCGAACCGCGGTGTTCACGAAGGTCGGCGAGGACCCGTTCGGCGAGGTCGCGATCAACGAGCTGCGGGAGTTCGGTGTCGACACGCGGTTCGTCGGAGTCGAGCCCGGTACGGTCACGCCGCTCGCGTTTGCCGTGCTCGACCCGCCCGAGGATCCGCAACTGCTGTTCCGTCGCGACCCGCCGGTTCCCGACTTCCAGCTGAGGCCGGACGACGTCGACCCCGCGATCGTGAGCGAGGTGCCGATCCTGTGGGTGACGGCGAGCGCGCTGTCGCAGGAGCCGAGCGCATCGACAACGGCAGGGATGCTCGGGGCACGCGGGCGGCGGCGCCACACGGTTCTTGACCTCGACTACCGACCGACGTTCTGGCGCTCGCGCGAGGAGGCGTCGGCCCGGATCGGCGCCGCGGTTGACCACGCGACGATCGCGGTCGGTAACCGCGAGGAATGCGCGGTCGCGGTCGGCACCGAGGACCCGCGGGAGGCCGCGGCCCGGCTGCGCGCGCGAGGCGTCGAGCTCGCGATCGTCAAGCTCGGCGGGGACGGGGTGCTGCTGTCGAGCGAGCAGGGCGAGCGCCTGCTCGAACCACCGCCGATCCGGGTGCTGTGCGGCCTCGGCGCCGGCGACGCATTTGGCGGCGCCCTCGCTCACGGGCTCCTCAACCAGTGGCCCCACCAGCGAACGATCGCGTTCGCCAACGCCGCGGGCGGGATCGTCGCCTCGCGGCTGCTGTGCTCGCAGGCGATGCCGTACGAGCGGGAGGTGGTCGAGTTGCTCGAAGGGTCGCCGGCATGACCGCGACGACCGCCGTGGCGCCGCTCCGGATCGGGGTCATCGGCGTCGGGCGGATCGGCCGGATGCATGCCGAGCTGCTGGCTCACCAGGTGCCGGGAGCGGCGCTCGGCGCGGTGTTTGACGCGTACGGGCCGGCGGCGCGCGGCGTCGCGGCAGACCTCCGCGTGCCGGCGGCCCAGAGCGTCGAGGAGATTTTCGACGGCGATCTCGACGCGGTCGCGATCTGCTCGAGCTCCGACACGCACGTCGATCTGCTGGTCGCCGCGGCCGAGGCCGGCAAGGCGGTGTTCTGCGAGAAGCCGGTCTCGCTCGACCTGGTCGAGGTAGACCGCGCGCTCGGCGCGATCGATGCCGCCGGAGTCCCGTTCCAGATCGGGTTCAACCGACGGTTCGACCCGGCCCATGCCTCGGTCCGCGAGGCCGTGGTGTCGGGCGCGGTGGGCGAGCCGCATCTCGTGCGGATCTCGAGCCGCGACCCCGAGCCGCCCCCGCTCGAGTACGTGAAGAGCTCGGGCGGTCTGTTCCTCGACATGATGATCCACGACTTCGACATGGCCAGGTTCGTGACCGGCAGCGAGGTGGTCGAGGTGTTCGCGCGCGGCGCGCTGCGGATCGAGCCCTCGTTCGCAGAGGCCGGCGACATCGACACCGCGCTGGCGACGCTCGTGCACGCGGACGGGTGCCTGACCGCGATCGACAACTCGCGTCGCGCCGCGTACGGGTTCGACCAGCGAGTCGAGGTGTTCGGCTCCGAGGGCATGGCCGTGTCTGAGAATCCTCGCGCGCACACCGGGAGCGTGTTGACCGCGGACGGCGAGCGGCGCCCGCCGAATCCGTACTTCTTTCTCGAGCGCTACCTGCCGAGCTACGTGCGCGAATGGCAGGCGTTCGTCGACGCGGTTAAGCGCGGACAGGACCCGCCGGTGTCGACGACGGACGCACGCGCCCCGCTGGTGATCGGGCTTGCGGCGGGGCGGTCATTGCGAGAGGGTCGTCCCGTGCGCATCGAGGAGGTGCAGCCAACATGAGGATCTACCAGACCGGGGCGAGCGGCCTTGTCGGCTCGAGCCTGCCCGATGTGAGCACGATGCTCGGGCGGCTGCGAACCGAGATGGAGTCATCATGGGGCCTGGCATGAGTCGCCTGACTGTCGCCCAGGCATTGGTCCGGTTCCTCGCCGTGCAGGACGTGGAGCGGGATGGCGAGCGCTCGCCGTTCTTCGCCGGCTGTTTCGGGATCTTCGGGCACGGCAACGTCGCCGGGCTCGGACAGGCGCTCCACCAGTACCGCGACCTGCTCCCTTACCACCCGGCGCGGAACGAGCAGGCGATGGTCCACATCGCCGCCGGCTACGCACGTCAGAAGAATCGACTGGGGACGTTCGCGTGCACGACATCGGTGGGGCCGGGCGCGACGAATATGGTCACCGGCGCGGCGCTCGCGACGATCAACCGCCTGCCGGTCCTGCTGCTCCCCGGGGACACCTTCGCCACCCGCACGCCGCACCCGGTGCTCCAGATGCTCGAGGTCCCCCACGACGCCACCGTGTCGGTCAACGACTGCTTCCGCCCGGTGTCGAGGTTCTATGAGCGGGTGGAGCGTCCCGAACAGCTGATCCCGGCGGCGCTCGAGGCGATGCGGGTGCTGACCGATCCGGCCGAGACCGGTGCGGTGACGCTGGCGATGCCCGAGGACGTGCAGGCAGAGGCGTTTGAGGTCCCGGACGAGTTTCTCGAGCGGCGCGTGTGGACCGTGTACCGGCAGCCGCCGGCGCCGGCGGCACTCACGCGAGCGGCCGAGCTGATCCGCGGCGCGCGCCGTCCGCTGATCGTGGCCGGCGGGGGCGTCATCTACAGCGAGGCGGTCGCGGCGCTCGGCGCGCTCGTCGACGCGAGCGGCATTCCCGTGTGCGAGACGCAGGCCGGCCGGGGCGCGCTCGCGTCCGAGCATCCGCTGTCGCTCGGCGCAGTTGGGGCCACTGGGACGAGCGCTGCCAACCGGCTGGCACGCGAGGCGGATCTCGTGATCGGGATTGGCACCCGGTGGAGCGACTTCACGACCGCGTCGAAGTCGGCCTTCCAGGATCCGGGGGTGTGCTTCATCAACGTGAATATCGCCGGGTTCGACGCCGGCAAGCAAAGCGGGCTGCCGGTGGTCGGTGATGCGCGGGTCGCGCTCGAGCAGCTGCGGGCCGCGCTCGCCGGTCATCGGGTCGACGCGGGTTGGGAGGAGCGGGCGCGGCATGAGACGGCGGCGTGGGCAGACGAGGTGGCGCGGGTGATCTCGCTCGATGGCGACCAGGCTGGCCTGCCGACCCAGGCACAAATAATCAAAGAAATCAATGACGCCGCGGGCGAGACCGGCGTGCTCGTGTGCGCGGCCGGGTCGGCCCCAGGCGATCTGCACAAGCTATGGGTCGCGCGCGATCCGGCCGGCAAGGGCTATCACGTCGAGTACGGCTATTCGTGCATGGGCTACGAGATCCCCGGCGGCATCGGCGTGAAGCTGGCCGCGCCCGAGCGCGAGGTGTATGTGCTCGTCGGCGACGGGTCGTATCTGCTGATGCCCGGCGAGCTGGTGACGGCCGTCGCCGAGCGCGTCCCGATCGTGATCGTGCTCGTCGACAACCACGGCTACGCGTCGATCGGCGCGCTGTCGCGGTCGGTCGGCTCGTCCGGTTTCGGGACGCTATATCGGTTCTCGGATAACGGGTCGGTGCCGGTCGATCCGGCGTCGACGGAGGTGTTGCCGATCGATCTGGCCACGAATGCGGAGAGCCTTGGCGCTCGCGTGATCCGGTGCAAGACGATCGCGGATCTGCGGCGCGGGCTCGAGAGCGCGCGCGGCGCCGACGGCCCGGTCATGGTGTACATCGAGGCCGATCGCTACGCGGGCGTGCCGGGCTACGAGAGCTGGTGGGACGTGCCGGTCGCGGAGGTGTCCGAGGAGGGCACCGTGCAGGCCGCGCGCGAGGCCTACGAGCGTGACCACGCGACCCAGCGTCAGTATCTACGCTCGGTCGATGACTGAGCTCTTGATATCCGGCGCCTCGGCCCCCGGGCCCGACGGCGCGATCCTGTCGTTCAACCCGGAGTCCGCCGGGTTCGAGTACGTCGGTTTCGAGGTGCTGAGGCTCGAAGGAGGCGGCACCGCCGAGCGCGTGTGCGGCTTCCGCGAGTTGTGCGTGGTGGTGATCTCCGGCGTCGTGAACGTCGCCTCCGAGCACGGCGAGTGGTTCGATATCGGCGGTCGGGCCGATCCGTGGGCCGACCTCCCCGACGCCGCCTACCTGCCACCGGAGTCGCACGTCGGGCTGCGCGCCGGCGAGGACGGCGCCGAGGTCGCCCTGTGCTGGGCGCCGGCGTTGAGGGGCGCCAACCCGCGCATCCTGCCTGGCGCGGAGATCGAGGTCGAGATCCGCGGACACGGCGCCCACGAGCGGTTGATCCGGCCGATCCTGATGGAGAACGAAGGGGCCGGGTCGCTGCTCGTGGTCGAGGTGCTGACCCCGGCCGGCCACTGGTCGAGCTATCCGCCGCACAAGCACGACCACGATGACCCTCCGCGGCAGTCGCTGCTGGAGGAGGTCTACTACCACCGCATCAAGCCCGAGCAGGGGTTCGGGTTGATGCGGGTCTACGACTACGAGACCGCGCTCGACGAAGCGCTGACGTTCCGCGATCGCGACTGCGTGCTCGTGCCGCGCGGCTACCACACGGTATCGGCCCCGCCGGGCTACGAGTCGTATTACCTGAACGTGATGGCCGGCCCGCAGCGTCTGTGGGCGGTCGTCAACGACCCCGACCATGAATGGACCCTTGATGGCAGTAACCGCAACCCGCCTTCTTGACAACTACATCGACGGTGAGTGGACGCCGGCGCAGGCCGCGACCGACGTGCTCGACGTGACCAACCCCGCCAACGGGGAGGTGCTCGCGCGCGTCCCCCTGTCGGGTTCGGCCGATCTGGACGCCGCGGTGCGCGCGGCGCGGGAGGCGCTGCCCGCATGGCGGGCGGTGTCGACGATCGCGCGGGCGCGCAAGCTGTTCGAGTTGCGAGAGCGGCTGGTGGTCCGCGAGGAGGACCTGGCGCGCTCGGTGACGACCGAGATGGGGAAGACGCTCGCTGACGCGCGGGCTGAGGTGGCGCGGATGATCGAGATGGTCGAGTGCGCGTGTGCGATCCCCACCACGATGCAGGGACGGGCGCTCGAGGATGTCTCGCGCAATATCGATGCGGAGACGATTCGCCAGCCGGTGGGGGTGTGCGCGGCGATCGTGCCGTTCAACTTCCCGGCGATGGTGCCGTTCTGGTTCTTGCCGTTCGCGATCGCGTGTGGGAATACGTTTGTGCTGAAGCCGTCAGAGCAGGTGCCGCTCACGCAGCAGATCGCGTTTGAGGAGTTACATGCGTTGGGGTTGCCGCCGGGGGTGGTGAATCTGGTCAACGGCGGCCGCGAGGTGGTCGAAGGGATCCTCGATCATCCGGGCATCGACGCGGTGTCGTTCGTGGGGTCGGCGCCGGTGGCGCGGATCGTGTACGAGCGTTCGGCGAAGGCAGGCAAGCGGGTGCAGGCGCTCGGCGGCGCCAAGAATCACATGGTGGTGATGCCCGACGCGGTCATCGATAAGACCGTCGAGGGGATTCTCGCCTCAGCGTTCGGCGCGGCCGGTCAGCGGTGCATGGCGGGGTCGGTGGTCGTGACCGTGGGTGATGCGCATGAGCAGTTGATCAGGCCGCTTGTGCAGGCGTCGCGTTCGCTGCGGGTGGGTGACGGGTTGGATGACGCGAACGATGTGGGTCCGGTGATCTCGTGCGCGGCGCGCGATCGAATTCGCGATTGGATCGAGCGGGGCGTGGACCAGGGCGCGAGGTTGGTTTTGGATGGGCGGGAGGCCGAGAGCGATCCGAATGGCTCGTACGTGGGGCCGACGATCCTCGACGGTGTGACTCAGGAGATGGACATCGCACAGGAGGAGGTGTTCGGTCCCGTGCTGTGCGTGATCGGCGCCCCGACGCTGGATGAGGCGATCGGGATCGTCAACTCCAGCCGGTTCGGTAACGGCACGTCGATCTTCACCGAGTCGGGTGCGTCAGTGCGGCGCTACCGCCACGAGGTGCAGGCGGGCATGGTCGGGGTGAACATCGGTGTGGCCGCGCCGGTGGCGTTCTTCCCGTTCTCGGGCTGGAAGGACTCGTTCCTAGGCGACCTGCACGCCCACGGCACCGACGCGGTCGAGTTCTACACGCGCAAGAAGACCGTCACGAGTCGCTGGTTCTCGAGCGGGCAGGGGAGCGGCGCTTACTTCGTCGAAAGCTGAGCAGGAGGCCTTGCCCACCGGGCGGCTCGTAATAGCGGGGAGCGGGAGGCGTGCGTCCCCGGATCTATGCGGTTAGCGCGCTATGTGCGGGATCGTCCGAGCGCCCGCGACGTGGTGCGGGGCGGAGTCGCCGGTCGAAATCGAGAGCATCAGCACGAGCACGGCTAAGCCGAGCGCCAGCACCACGACCAGCGGAGCGAGCCCCGAGCGGGCTCGCTCCGCGCTCGGCGCGGGCAGCTGGAAAGTCTTGTACACGGACATCGCGGGCCTCCTCGGGCCGAGCTTGTTACGTCGTCGCTTACCGGGAAGAGGCTCTCAGCGCGCGGCTGATACACGAGCATCGCCGCCGGCATGACCACGAGCAGCGTGACTGCGACCGCGAGGAC
>Ga0187777_10002861_pt1 | contig 11011 bp, 18 predicted proteins | sample 1015_Q2_SP5_10_M_FD_132416 | JGI IMG/M metagenome (GOLD analysis project Ga0187777, IMG submission 132416) | Tropical peat soil microbial communities from peatlands in Department of Meta, Colombia - 1015_Q2_SP5_10_MG | ecosystem: Environmental > Terrestrial > Soil > Wetlands > Peat | place...
GCGTTTCAGGTGGGATGAACGCAAACGGAAATTGAACCTCCGCGATCATGGGTTTGACTTCCGGGACGCCCCGCGAGTCTTTGAAGGCCCCACTTTTACCTTCGAGGACGACCGCTTCCACTACGATGAACAACGGTACGTGACTTTGGGGCTCCTAGGCGGCGTGGCGGTTTCAATCGTCCATGCCGAGACACCACAAGTGCTTCGCGTTATCTCTTTTCGCAAGGCGACGCGCCGTGAAGAAACGATCCTCTTCCAAAGCCTCAAAGACTGATTGGGTTCGGGTTCGCGCCATGAAGGACAGAGACGTAGTGCTCACCCCAGAGCATCCAGAGGCGCAGTTGCGGCACATCATGCGCGGGGTTGTGAGGCGCGGACTTCGGCCTGTCAGTCCTAAGGCCTCAGTATCGCTGCGCATCGACGCAGACGTCTTGGCTTGGTTTAAGTCCCAGGGTGCTGGATACCAGACGCGCATGAATGCGGTACTACGTGCATTTAAGGACGCCTCTCTCTAACAATCGCTGGAACGGCCCGTACCGGCTGCGGATTGGTGAGATTCGGGTGTTCTATGACGTTGTTGATGGAGTGGTGGAGATCCTGGCAGTAGTTCCTAAGTCGGAGACAGCATCATGGCTCGCTCAGTTCGGAAAACCCTGAAACAGGTACCTCTTGCGGAGGTGAAGGATGACCTCTCTCGGTACCTTAGAGAGGCCGCAGACCAGGAAATCCTGATCACGCGCCACGGGAAGCCTGCCGGCGTTCTCATCGGCTTTGAGTCAGAGGACGACTGGCTCGAATACCGCTTGGAAAATGATCCGAGGTTTTTGAAGCGAATTGCGAAGGCTCGCGCGAGTTTGCGCGCCGGGCGCGGCGTACGTTTGGAAGAGATCGAGTAAAGCGCGTTCTAACAATGCTTGGAGCGGCCGTGGTGTCAAATGTGCGGCGCGCCATGAGCGCATTGCGCTATTGTGCGCTCATGTCGCGCATTGAGCGTATGCAACCGGCCGCTCAAGCTGACCGTTAGGTTCCGCGAAGGCCAGGCTGTGCCAGACGACATCCGAATCTCCGTGGACGATCCACCCCCCAGCGCTGAGGAACGGGCACGGTACGCTGCATTGACTCAGCCACAGCGCCTCCTGATCGATAGATTACTTCTGAGGCACTGCTCGGAGACTTGGAAAAAAATGGCGCGAATCGTCGCGGGAGCCATGCTTGCCATACCGTCTGACCTAGCGGGCATTACTGACGCGTGCTTTGCAGAACGTCTGAGGCACTTCGTCGCGGAGGGTCAATTGGAGGCTCGAGGAAACGTGTCTGCCATGCAATATTGCGAGCTTCGGCTCCCGCGGTCATCTGGTCGCGAAACCTAACAATCGTTGGAGGGTGCCGTGAGGCGCGGCAGTGTCGCAGCGGGTGCTGGAGCGCCGGTGATACCTGAATCTGATTGTTAGGTGCCGGGTGCGCCTCTGGACACTTCATCCGAAGTACCTCGACGCCAAGGGTCTGGTCGCGCTCTGGCGAGAAGGCCTGCTCGCGCGCGCTGTGCTCAAGGGCGCGACGAAAGGATACCGCCATCACCCACAACTCGAGCGCTTTCGAGCGCATGCTTCGCCGCTAGCTGCAATCAATACCTATCTTAGAGCGGTGGCGATTGAGGCGGAAACGCGCGGGTATTCATTCGACCGACACAAGCTCGGGCCGGCGCGTCGAGGCGTTACACTGAGCGCGACCAGCGGGCAGCTTGCTTATGAATGGCAGCATCTTCTGCGCAAACTGCGCGCGCGCGGCCCGGGGCTATACTCTCGGTGGCGCAGGGAGGCGTGTCGGGAACCACACCCACTGTTTGAGGTGGTTCAGGGAAGTGTCGAGTCTTGGGAACGGCAGCGGCTTGGGGCACCTAACAATCGTCGGAGGAGGCCGTGATGCTCGTTAGAGTTGCGGCAGGCGCGGGTGGACAATTTGCGCCCGCAGCTCCAGACGGACGTCCTCGCCCGGCCCGCCAACTTCACCGTTAAAGCTCGATATGCGCCTCACTCCAGACACCCCAGCACTCCGAAGATGGCGCGTGTGGCTCGGGGCGGTGATCGTTGCAGAGATTTCCTGGTTCGCTGTCCTGCGGCCGCGTGCGCATAGCTATCGCACGATTCTTGTGCTGGCGCTTCTGCCTCTAACAGTCGTTGGGTACGTTTACCTGATGGCAGCCGTTTCCGCGTACCTCGATGACAAACGGTGGGAATTTCGCCTTCGTCAGATGATTGTCGTCATGCTGGGGCTGAGCGTCGGCTGTTTCGTTTTATCGATACTGTGGCTCGCTAAAGTGCATTTTGAAGGCGACATCGACTGAAGCTGTGTAAGAGATCGGCAATCGCTCGGCTTCACCGTTAGGCGGCAGCAAGAAAATGGCCCATGCACTTTCCCCCAACCGTGCGCGCCTAATGATGCCTTGGTTCTTGGCTCTTTACGTCGTGGCGAGCCTTTTGCACTTCGCACATAACGCCGAGTATCTGGCTCAGTATCCAAACCTGCCGGCTTCATGGAACCGTGCGAGCGTGTATTTGGCATGGTCTGTCGTCACCTCGGTCGGACTTTTGGGTTATGTGCTTTACCGCAGCGCGTATCCCCGCCTCGGACTGTCAGTGCTTGCGATCTACGGCGGTCTCGGTTTTGGCGGTCTCCTTCACTACACTCGGGCGTCCGTTACACATCACTCCACGGCGATGAATTTTACGATCTGGGTTGAAGTTGCCGCTGCCGCGGCGTTCTTGATTAGCATCATAGCTATCGCAACACGAGGGATTTCACTCAATACTCCTGCTGCCGCCCAACGGTCGCTGGAGTGGCCGTGAGAGCTAAAGAGGCGCGCTGCGCGGACCAGAGGCCGCATGCCGGCAGCTCAGCTTCACCGTTGGGCGGCGCCCAAGGCGTTCGATGACAGAGTCCATCGGTAACGTGTACGCCGATGCCGATCGCGCTCGAGCGTACGCCGACCTCGAGTTCCCGGGCACGTATTACCTGGCCTTTCGCGACCTCCCGATGCTTCTGCGCGAGTACGTGCGCGGCAGGCGGGCCCTGGACTTCGGGTGCGGCACGGGGCGCTCCACCAGGTTCCTGCGAGAGCTGGCCTTCGAAGCGATCGGGGTGGATGTCTCGCAAGCCATGCTCGATCAGGCCCGTGGTCGTGATCCGCATGGCGACTATCGCCTGGTTGCCGACGGCACTCTCGATGGATTTGGCACCGGCACGCTCGATCTGATCCTTGCAGCGTTTACCTTCGACAACGTCCCGACGGACAAACAGAAAATCTCCGCGTTCCGGGAGCTGCGGCGTCTGCTCGCTCCCGGCGGCCGCCTCGTAATGGTGGTGTCATCGCCTGCCATCTACTGGCACGAGTGGGCGTCCTTCAGCACCCGGGACTACCCTGCCAATCGCAATGCCCGAGACGGTGACGCTGTTCGGATCGTCATGCTGGACGTGCCGGACCGTCGTCCTGTGGTCGACATCTTGTGTGGCGACACGCATTACCGCGAACTTTTCGAGGCCGTCGGCCTTTATGTCTTAGACCTGGTCAGGCCGCTGGCGACCGGCGCGGAGGCAGTTCAATGGCGGAGCGAGACCACGATCTCGCCGTGGACCATCTACGTGCTGGGCGCCACCTAATATCGACGAGGCCACGAAACATGAAGCGCGTTACTACTGCTAGCAGGACTTCGAGTAACCCCCGCCGAGTCAGAAAGATGCTGGACACGGATGTTGTGCGCCACGGCGATGCTCCGGAGTGGACTCCCGAAAGGTTCGCCCGCGCCATCGCGCGCAAAGGTCTAAAGCCCGTGCCAAAAAAAGCGCTACTGTCACTGCGAATAGACCGCGACGTTATCGAATGGTTTAAGAAGCAGGGTGCCGGGTACCAGTCGAGAATGAATGCGCTATTGCGCGCTTATATGGAAGCACACAAGTGATCGCGCCCGCTAACCAATTGCCGCAGGCTTCAACCTGACCGTCAGCCATCGTCGTGGACAGTTCGGTCGCACCGTTAGGCCCCGAGATCCGCGACTCGTTCGTAGAGGTACCGGGCGGCAGCGTTTTCGTGCGCCGCTGGGGTCTGGGTGAGAGTGGTGCTCGCTCTCCGATCATCCTCCTGCATGATTCGCTCGGCTCCGTGGAGCAGTGGCGTGAGTTCCCGGCTGCGCTCGCGCAAGCGACCGCGAGAGAGGTCGTCGCTTACGACAGGCTCGGTTTTGGAAAATCCACGCAGCGCACGGGACGCCCTTCTCTCGATTTCATCACCGAGGAGACCGAGACATTTTTTCCTGCGATACAGCATGCGCTCGGCATTACGCGATTCGTACTGCTTGGGCACAGCGTTGGCGGCGCGATGGCGGTATTGATCGCGGCCTCGCAAAGCGATGCGTGCGATGCGGTTGTCACAGAGGCCGCTCAGGCATCCGTCGAGCCGCGGACTTTGGCAGGTATCCGCGCCGCGAAAGTGCAGTTCGACACACCCGAGCAGTTCGAAAAAATCGCCAAGTGGCACGGCGAGAAGGCGAGATGGGTGCTCGATGCCTGGACAGAGGTCTGGCTGTCGCCGGAGTTCTGCTCGTGGAGCATCGACCAGCATCTTGGCAAGGTCAGGCGCCCTGTTCTGGCGATTCACGGCGACCTCGATGAGTACGGATCCGCGGAGTTTCCGCGTCGCATCGCGAGCGGGGTAAGCGGTCCCTCCGAGCTCGCACTCCTCGAGCGCTGCGGACATGTCCCACACCGCGAAAGGCAAGAGGAAGTGCTGCGCCTGATCTCATCATTCCTCACGCGACATGCGATCGACGCATCAGCGAGTCTGGTGTCGAACCATCGTCGGAAGCGCCCGTGAGCGGCCCTTGGTTCCGCGTCGGGGGCGCGCTCCTCCTCACCCTCTCGCCGGCGCTTTGGGCGGATGATGGCGCGCCGCCCGTGCGAACGGCCCTCATTCCAGGAACCACAAAAACCGTGGTCGTGGCGGAGGGGCAGTTAGAGCCGCGGAGCACCGGAAGTTATTCCCTGCGAGTCTATGCCGGAAGTAATCCCCGCTTTCCGTACGACCGCTTCTTGGCGGGTGTCGTGAGAGCGCGGGATGGATCGGTCGTAGATGTGAGGTTCTCGGACCTCGAGCGCGCTGGCGAACCGGATATCGTCGTCATCATCCGCTCGGCGGGGACCGGCGGTTATATCTCTGCGGACGCGTTCCGACTCGATACGGGTGTGCTCAGCCTGATCGGAGCGGTGTCCGGGCTGCCCGCAACCGAGGACCCAGTCCTCGCGCTCAAAGCGCGGATCGAAGGCGCCGCAAAGTGACCAGCACCTCAGACACGGCCGTGAGTCAGACACTTGCCCTGGTCTGCATCGTCGTGCGCGATTACGCGGAAGCGATCGAGTTCTACGTCGGGAGGCTCGGTTTTGATCTCATCGAAGACACGCCCATTCCCGCGGAGAAGAAGCGCTGGGTCGTCGTGGCGCCGCCCGGATCATCCGGGACGCGGTTGCTGCTCGCGCGGGCCTCAAGTGCCGCACAGATTGCTCACATCGGCAACCAGACCGGCGGCCGGGTCTTTCTTTTTCTTCACACCGATGATCTCGCGCGTGACTATCGGCGCTATAGCGAGCGCGGTGTCGAGTTTGTCCGCGAGCCGAGGCAGGAGCCGTACGGAAAAGTTGCGGTCTTCAAGGATCTTTACGGGAATCTTTGGGATCTCGTGCAACCCCGCGACTCCAGCGGTAAGGCTTGACAATGAGTGCGCCGCACGTGATTGATAAGCCCGCTTCGGTCTTAAGTCCTGCACCGTGCAGCTGATGGATGAAGCACAACCGTGACGTACCAGTTCTCTGGCGGACTTCTTCTCGGGCTGCTCCTTCTCACAGTGATCGTGGCTCTTCCGATGAAGGTCGGTGCTTCCCTCGTGAACGCGAAGTACACCGGGATCATCCGCTGCGGGTTCGCCGCCTTCGTGGGGCTGACGGGCGGACTCCTCGCAACCTTGATTCTCGGTGGCGTGATCGGCGGACCGCTCGCGTGCGCACTTGGTTTCATTCTCGCGATCCGCGCGATGCTCGGCACCTCGTTCCTCGGCGCGATCGCGCTCACGGTCGTCGCGCTCATCGTGTCCGGCCTCGGCTTCTGGGCGCTGGTCAAGCTCGGGATCATCGTGGGTGGTACGCTCACATCGAGTGTCACCGTCTGAGATGCGCCCGGTGTCTCAGCGCACGAGGAGCTTGGCAAAGGTGAAGCGTGTCGCGGCGGGCCTGGTCGCGCTCGCCCTGACGGCGATCGTTCACGCCGAAGGGGCTGCTCTCAATTGCACGGTGGGGCCCGTTTTCAAAATCTTCGGCTCGGTGCCCTGGCTCGTGTATAGCTGCAGCGACGGCGCGACTCTCATCGTAGTCAGCGCCCCCGGAAGCCCGGCCGCACCGTTCATGTTCACGCTCGCCCCCCAAGGCACCAGTTACCAGCTGCGGGGCGAGGGGACGGGCTCACAGAGCGCAACCGATGCGACGCTGAAAGAGCTCCAGGCCCTGACGTCCAAAGATATCGAAACACTCATTCGCCAGACCCAGGCGGTGAGGAAGTAAGTTGACCGCTGCGAGTCCCGATCTCGGCGTGATCCTCAAACGCTTCGAGGCACCGGATGAAACGCGCCATTTCGAGTACGGCAGGTTCGAGCTCGTGCACCTCGGCGGGGTGACGATCGGCCGCGCCACGTACGAGCCGGGCTGGCAATGGTCGAAGCACGTAGGGCCAGGGCTTGGCCTCTCGCGCTGTCCGGTCGAGCACGTCGGACTCGTGCTCGCCGGAGTGGCGACGGCGGCCTTCGCCGACGGGACCGTGATCGAGTTACGCGCCGGCGAACTCTTCTATATCCCGCCACGCCCGCATGACAGCTGGGTCGTGGGCGCTGAGCCCTATGTATCGCTGCATTTTCTCGGTGCGGGCAGCTACGCGAAGTAACCCCGCCCGTGGCGATGGCGGTTCCGCTCACGCTCCGACGGCCGATTTGGCAGCGCTCACCCCCGCCAGTATTCTCAGGGCGTAAGAACTTGAGAGAAGCGCGATCTTTCGCCAACCAAAGGGGAGTGACGTGTCAAAACGAATATCGCGGATAGCACCTTGGCAGGCGGGTAAGCTCTTTGCCCTCATCTACTTCGGCTTGAGCCTCGCGTTCGTCATCCTCTTTGAGCTCGCGAATCTCCTGGCGCCATTGCCCGAAGGCTCAAAGCCCCATATGAGCGTCGCAGTGCTGTTCCTGGTACCGTTCCTTTACGCTCTGGCGGGACTCATCTTCGTGCCTCTCGCCTGCTGGATTTACAACACGGCAGCGGCAATGGTGGGCGGCCTCGAAATCACGCTCACCGACGACCCCGGTTAGCGCTCGCGCGGCGCATGCCCCTGAGATAACAAGCGCAGGCTCTGCATGCTGATCGAAGGAAGCTGTCACTGCGGAAACATGCGTTTCGCGCTTCGGTGGGAGCCCGAACCCAGGGTGATCCCGGCGCGTGCGTGCACCTGCTCCTTCTGCAGCAAGCACGGGGGCGTCTGGACCTCCTGTCCGACGGGCTCGCTCAGGGTGCTCGTGAGGGAGAGCGCGCTCGTTTCGCGGTACAGCTTTGGTACGAGGACCGCCGAGTTCCACCTCTGCTCGAGGTGCGGGGTGGTCCCCATCGTCACGAGCCGCATCGAAGGGCGGCTTTACGCGGTGGTGAGCGTCAACGCCTTCGAGGGCGTGGACCCTAAGCTCCTCGAGAAAGCCTCGGCGACGTTCGAGGGGGAGAGCACGGGGGCGCGCCTTGCGCGGCGCAAGCAAAACTGGATTGCGGATGTCGAATACATCGAGCAGAGGAGCGGCGCAGCACGCGCGGGGTGAACCCGAACGGCGCGCCTGCAGACTTACGAGCGCTCTTATGAACGAGGCCTGGCACAGAGATCATCCGCGGCCTGCGCGCGCGCCTTGCGGGGAGCGCGCGTGACCTACAGCCTCACTGTGACGCAAAAGCCCGAGTACCTGCACTTTGTGGTCACCGGGCGCAATAGCAGCGAGACCGTCTCCCGCTACATGGAGGAGGTTATCCGCGAATGCACGGCGCGCAGCTGCTTCCGCGTCCTGATCGAGGAACGCCTTGAGGGACCGCGGCTTGGAACGCTGGAAGTGTTTTCGCTCGCGACCAAGGGCAGCGCGCGCCATCAGGGAGTGTTTCGCGCGCTCGCCTACGTCGACGTGCACGCCGAAGGCGAACGCATGCGTTTTGCCGAAGACGTTGCCGTTAACCGCGGCGTGCCGATACGGGTTTTCGCGACCGTCGAGGAAGCCGAACGCTGGCTGCGCCACGAGGGCGGCGATCGGCCTACTCGCTCTCCGCCTTGATGGGCCGGCTCATGAGCGAGTGCACGGCATCCTTCGCAGGCAGCCCCTCGTAGAGCACCCGGTAGACGCCCTCACAGAGCGGCATCTCGACGTTCGCGCGTGCGGCGACGGCGCGCAGCGCGCGCGCGCCGACATAACCCTCGACAGCCTGCCCGATCTGCGCGAGCGCAGCTTGCGGGGTGTGGCCCGATGCGAGCAGAAGTCCGAAACGGCGGTTGCGTGACTTATCGTCGGTGCAGGTCAGGACGAGATCCCCAAGACCGGCCAGCCCCATGAACGTGTCGCGCTCGGCGCCGAGCGCGACGCCGAGCCGCGTCATCTCGCGCAATCCGCGCGTGATGAGGGCGACGCGCGTGTTGGCGCCGAAGCCGAGCCCGTCGGAAAGTCCCGCACCGACCGCGAGCACGTTCTTTACCGCACCACCGATCTCGACGCCCATGATGTCGGTCGAGGTGTAGGCGCGGAAGTTGGCCGAGGAGAGCTCGCGCGCGAGCGCCTCCGCGTACGAGCGGTTGGGCGAAGCCACGGTCATGGCGGTCGGGAGGCCGGCGCCGACCTCGGCGGCAAAGGTCGGCCCGGAGAGTACCGCGACGCGCCGCTCGCTTCCGAGCACCTCGCGCGCGATCTGGTGTGGGAGCATGAGCGTCGATTGCTCGAAGCCCTTGGTGGCCCAGGCGACATGCATGTCGCGCTCGAGATACGGTGCGAGCGCGCTGAGGAGGGCGCGGAATGCCTGGCTCGGCACGACGATGAGCACATCGCGGGCGCCTTTGAGTGCCGCGGGGAGATCCGCACCGACGCTGAGTGACTCCGGGAATGGCGTCCCGGGCAGATAGCGCTCGTTGCGGCGGCTTCGCGCCATGGCGGCGAGCGCGGCGCGATCACGCCCCCACAGCCGCACGCCGCGGCCGCCGCGCGCGAACTGGATCGCGAGCGCGGTACCCCAGGAGCCCGCACCGAGCACCGCAATCGGAGCCTCACGCTGTGCGCCCGAGGTCATGGGTTCGCCGACTTGCGCCGCGCGCGCTGCGCTCACTCAGTTGGTTGTCGCAGGTGGTTTCGTCTGGTTGGCGGCGTAGAGGGCGTCGAAGTTCACCGGCGGCAGCAGGAACTGCGGAAATCCGCCCTGGGAGACGAGCTGCGACACCGCGCAGCGCGCGTACGGGAAGAGTACCGCGGGGCAGATGGTGCTGATGGCGCGCTTCATGTCCTCGTCCGAGATGTTGCGCATCACGAAGAGGCCCGCCTGCTTGACCTCGACGAGAAAGACGGTCACATCGCCGATCTTCGCGCTCACGGTGACCGTGAGCACGACCTCGTAGGCATCGGGGCCGAGCGGGGTCGAGCCCGTCTGCAGATCGAGACTCACCTGGGGATTCCAGTTGCCCTCGAGCCGCGGGCCGTTGGGCGATTCGTAGCTGCAGTCCTTGAGGTAGACGTTCTGCAGCGCGAGGATCTGACCGGTGTCTGCGGAGGCCGCTACCGGCGCGGCGCCGGCGGTTTCGTTCGCCATTTCAAGCTCCGTTGTGCAAGAGGGGATCGAGGCGACCGGCCTCATCGAGTGCCTCGAGATCTTCGGCACCGCCGATGTGCTGCCCGCCGATAAAAATCTGTGGCACCGTGTGCCGGCCGCTGCGCGTCTGCATGTCGCTCCGTGCGCCCGCAATCGCATCGACGTCGATCTCCTCGAACGCGACGCCCTTCTCGCCAAGGAGCGTGCGCGCCCGTGCGCAGTAGGGGCACCAGCTCGTCACGTAGAGGAGGACTTTCGGTGCATTCATCGTTCTTGGGACTCGCTGCAGCGCGCCTCAGGCGCGCGAGAGCGGCAGGTTGTCGGCGCGCCACGCGGTGAGCCCCCCGCGCAGCGCGAACGCGCGCGTGAAGCCCTGGGAAGTCAGCTGACGCACGGCGGGACCGCTCAGTGAGCCGCTTTCGTCGTACACGACCACGGTCTTTTCCTTATGCTTCTTGAGAGTGTCGCCCGCCTTGAGGATCTGGTCGCCGTTCATCTGCCGGGCACCGGCGAGGTGTCCGGCCTGGTATTGCTCCTGCGGGCGCAGGTCAAGGACGAGTGCCCCCTGATTCATGAGCCGGATCAGCTCTTCAGGCGATACCGACTGCGTTCCTTCCGAACGCGCGCGCATCTCGTATACCACGATGAAGGCCGCGACCACGACGGTCGCCGTCGTGAGCCAGGGGTGGTGGCTGAGATACTCGAGCAGTCGATCCATGCGATGGGCGGCCGTGCCGTGGGCGAAAAAGGGCGCGCATTATAGCGTCCCCGTGAAAGCCGGCACTCGGTCTGTGCGCTCCGTGGGGCGCCGCCCCTGGCACGCGCTCTTTGGTGCGCTGCTCGCGCTCGTCGCGCTCAGTTCCGCCGCGGCGCCCGCCCCGCCCGCGCACTCGGAGGCCGACGCCCGCCGCGCCGAGGAGCAGCTCAAGGCCGTCAAGTCGGAGATCGAGCGCGTGACGCGCGAGGTGACCCAGGAGCAGGTCGAGCGCGATCGGCTCACGCGCGAGCTGCGTGCCGCGGAGCTCTCGGTCGGCAAGGCACGGGAGGCGCTCGGTGCCGTACGGCACGAGCGCGCCGAAGTCGCCGCCCACCGTGCCGCGCTCGCCACCGA
>Ga0187777_10002862_pt1 | contig 11011 bp, 8 predicted proteins | sample 1015_Q2_SP5_10_M_FD_132416 | JGI IMG/M metagenome (GOLD analysis project Ga0187777, IMG submission 132416) | Tropical peat soil microbial communities from peatlands in Department of Meta, Colombia - 1015_Q2_SP5_10_MG | ecosystem: Environmental > Terrestrial > Soil > Wetlands > Peat | place...
AAAATGCGCCCGGCTTCAGCTTCTCCAGACGCTCGGCCGCGCTAGGAGTAAGTTTCGCGGACTCGACCAGTTTCTCCAGTTCCCGATCCATCAAAAGTGAGAACAAGCTACGAAAAACATTCAAGTTCGCGAGAGAAAAGTCTAAAATCTCCGGGTCGAACAGCGCTCGCATTTGCGATTGCGATCTGCAGTTCGCCGTGAAACTCTAGCCCTTCCCGTGTCTACGAATATCTGGTTTTGGATCGCATTTAACATTGGCGTCTTCATCGCGATGACGGCCGACCTCGTCCAGTTCAAACATCGCGGCCGCGAATTGAGCATGCGGGCCGCGGCCCAACGGACCGCGATCTGGATTTGCCTCTCGCTGCTTTTCAACCTCGTAGTTTGGAAACTACGCGGCCCGGACAAGGGAATCGAGTTCCTGACCGGTTACGTCATCGAATACTCGCTTAGCGTCGATAATATTTTCGTTTTCATTTTGATTTTTGCGTATTTCCGGATTCCGCCGATGGCTCAACATCGCGTTCTGGTTTGGGGAATTCTCGGCGCGCTCGTCATGCGAGGGATCATGATTTTCCTCGGAGTAACCCTGGTCCAGCGATTTCACTTCATCCTGTATCTTTTTGGAGCTTTCCTCCTCATCACGGCGGTCCGCATTTTTATGGGTAAGACGGGCGAAAAAGAGTTCGGGAACAGCCTGGTCATGCGCTTTTGTCGCAGCTGGATTCCAGTAACGCCCCAATTGTATGGCGACCATTTCAAAGCTCGCGTCGGCCTGCGGTGGATGCTGACGCCGGTTGGACTCGCCCTGATCGTGATCGATGTGATGGACCTCATTTTCGCAGTCGATTCGATTCCCGCCGTGTTCGCAATTACCACCGACACATTCATCGTCTACACTTCAAACATTTGCGCGATCATTGGTCTTCGGTCGCTTTATTTCCTGCTGGCCAAATTGATCGACCGCTTCGTTTACCTGAAGGTCGGGCTCGCGTTTGTGCTCGGATTTGTCGGGCTCAAAATGATCGCGTCCCACTATTTGGTTGTGCCGACGCTCTGGTCACTCGCGATCATTCTGGCGATCCTGGGAGTCACCATCACGCTTTCGGTGATCGCCACCAGCAAATCGGGCGGCACCTCGCAAAACTAAATGTTGCTTCTGGGAATTTAAGGCTGTTTAATCCATCGGAAGCGCCATGAAGCATTTTTCGGTGCTGGTAATTTTGATAGGAGTTGCGGCTCTGGTTCGGGCCGACATTCAAGATCCGCCCTCGAACGATTATGGACCAACCCGCAAACTTGGGCGCGGTTTGGCCAATTTCTTTCTGGCGCCGGCGGAGATTCCGGTCACGGTTTGCAAGATTAATACCGACGAAGGCAACGCCGCCGCGGCTGGTTATGGCGTTGTCCGCGGGGTGGGACGTTCGTTCGAGCGCGGCGTTTCCGGTTTCATCGAAATCTTCACCTTCCCGTTTCCAGCCTGGCGTGAAAGTTATTATCCACTTTTGCCTAACGACATTCGCTACATCCACGCGGGTTACTCGGAGTTTCCACCGGAGCTGGGCAACGAATCAAAATATCCGTACGTGCGCGACTACTGATCGGCTGGTGCCGATCTCGACCTGTCGCGGTTGACGTTACCGGTTGCCGTCGTAGTGGTAAAACGATCCGAAATGGCGAGGGATCCAAATTCGCGGAGTTTTCCTCCGCTGGCTGCCATTGCCGTTTGGGCATTGGTTTACTTTGTCGTCGGCAAGCTGTCATTGAAGTTGGCCGTCGTTCACGCGAGCGCATCGGCCGTTTGGCCGCCAGCTGGAATCGCTCTCGCGGTTTTGATCTTGCTTGGCTATCGTGCCTGGCCGGCAATTTTCATAGGCGCGTTCTTGGTGAATCGCCTGACCGAAGGCAATATCGCGACCTCGTTAGGCATCGCGACCGGCAACACGCTGGAAGCGTTGTGCGGTGCCTGGCTGGTCAATCGGTTTGCGGGCGGCAAACAGCTGTTCGATCGCCCACAAAATGTTTTCAAATTCGCCGGAGCGACTATTCTTAGCACGCTCGTTAGCCCAAGCTTTGGCGTAACCAGTCTGTCGTTAGGTGGATTTGCCAGCTGGGCGAATTATTTTTCAATCTGGACTACCTGGTGGCTGGGAGACGCCTCCGGTGATCTGATCGTTGCCCCCGTCATTCTTCTCTGGAGTGTTCCGGGCTCGCGGAGATGGACCCGTTCCCAGGCGACGGAAGTGTTTGTGCTTTTTGTCCTGCTCGTCGGGATGGCGGAGATCGCTTTCGGCGGATGGTTTTCAATCTCGAGTAAACACTATCCCACGTCGTTCATCTGCGGTCCGATTGTCCTTTGGACCGCATTCCGATTCACCCCGCGAGAAACGGCGTCCGGGATTTTGATTTTGTCGGCAATTGCTCTCTGGGGAACGCTTCATAGTTTCGGACCGTTCTTTTTGGATACGGAAAACCAGTCGCTTCTCAATTTGCAAATCTGGACGGCAGTGCTCGCGGTCACCGCCATGGCGCTGGCAGCGGGGATGGCCGAGTACCGCCGAACACAGGCCACCCTCGAGCATCAAAAATCACAGGTGGAAGCTGCCAACCGGACGAAAGATAATTTTCTCGCGATGCTTTCGCATGAATTGCGAACGCCCCTTACTCCGGTCCTCGCCACCCTGGATGGACTGGAACGGGAGCCGATTGCGTCGTCCGAGGTCAAATCCGCGCTGGGAATGATTCGCCGGAACATTGAGCTCGAGAGCCAACTGATCGACGACCTTCTCGATCTCACTCGAATCGCCAAAGACAAACTCCGATTGAAGTTCGACCCGCTCGATGCGCACGAGATTATCGCAAACGTGGCCGAGATTTGTCACGCCGAAGCGGAGGCGAGGCGGCTTCGCGTTCATCTGCAATTGCGGGCCGGTGCACACTGGATTTCCGCCGACGCGGCAAAATTTCAGCAGATCATTTGGAACCTGCTCAAGAATGCGATCAAATTTACGGGCGAGAACGGCGAGATCACCATCTCCTCGACCAATCCAAGATCGCAAGTTCTCGATATCACCGTTCAGGACACGGGTATCGGGATGGAGCCGGGTACTATGGAACGCATTTTCAATCCGTTCGAACAAGGTGATCGCTCGGTTCAGCGGCGCTATGGCGGCCTGGGTCTTGGGCTGGCGATTTCCAAATCGCTCACGCAAGCGCACGGTGGCAAGCTATCGGTCCGAAGCGAAGGCTACGGTCGCGGTTCGACCTTCACCTTAACAATTCCAACAGTCTCGCCGCCGCGGGCGCCCGAGGTCGAGAACACCGCGTCGATTCTTACCCCTTCGCTACGCATTTTGCTGGTGGAAGATCATCAAGACACCTGCACCGCCTTGGAGAGATTACTTGTTCGGCGAGGTCATCTCGTTGCCGCCACCCACACCATGCGGGGTGCGATGGAGACCGCTGCTCGCAGTCCATTTGATCTTCTGATCAGCGATATTGCTTTACCCGACGGCAGCGGCATCGAGCTGATGACCTATCTTCGCGCCATTTCCAACATTCGCGGCATTGCCATCAGTGGTTTCGGAATGAATGGCGATATCAAACGTAGCTTGGAAGCGGGCTTTTCGGAACACCTCGTCAAACCGGTGAAACTGGAGAAACTCGAAGCGGCGATCTCTCGCACGATCCACGCCTGATCGCTTCCCAGTCACTCGTTAGGCAACTACAATTTTATCCACATTTTTTTGGTCGTGTCTGTGACGTAGCATGCGCATTGTCAATCTCACAATCGAGAGCGTGGCATTTGGCGGGAGAGGAGTGGCGCGCAAAGGTGGTAAAGCCATCTTCGTACCCTTCACGATTGACGGCGAAACCGTCTCGGCCAGACTCGTTCGGGAAAAGAAACAATTCGCCGAAGCCGAAGTTGTCGATCTCCAACAGAGCTCGCCATATCGGGTCGAGCCGCAATGCCGGTATTTCGGCCGATGCGGCGGGTGCTCTTATCAACACATCGAATATGAGCACCAACTTGCAATCAAGTGGCACCAGGTCCGCGATCTCCTCCAACGAATCGGAAAACTGAAATTTGTTCCGATGCGCCCGATTGTTCCCTCGCCCTCTTCGTATGCCTATCGCAATCGCATAACAGTTCATGTGGAAAATGGTGTGATTGGATATTTTCAACGCGATTCACATCGCCTGATCGACGTTGAGGAGTGCCCAATCGCGATGGAAGAAGCGAACCGCGAACTCGCGCAACTACGCGCGCAGCACCCGCGCGACGGACATTATACATTGCGCGCGCAATCCGGTCCCCGCGTTTTCTCCCAAACGAATGATGGCGTCGCAAACCTCCTGGGTGATTTGGTTGCGCAATTAATCCCGGAACAACAAAAACTACTGATTGACGCCTATTGCGGCGCCGGATTTTTTGCCAAGTCGTTGCGGGATAAATTTGAAAAGGTCATCGGAATCGATTGGGATCGCTTCGCGATCGAAGAAGCAAGAAAGAACGCAGCCGAAAAAGAAACCTATGTTGCCGGCGACCTCGAGGTAGAACTGAACAATTTTCTTAAACGCAGCAGCGGGGCCCGGGCTGCTTCAAGCAGTCAAATTCCGAGAGATAGCACTCTGATCGTCGATCCGCCAGCAACTGGTCTCAGCGCAGCGGTCCGAAAGCTCATTGTCGACCTTGAACCCGCAACACTCTTGTATGTCTCCTGCAATCCCGCCACGCTAGCGCGCGACTTGTCGGAGTTGCAACGGCGGTTCAAAATCGAATCGATCACGCCGCTCGACATGTTCCCACAGACCGCAGAAATCGAAGCTGTCGCACACTTGCGTCGGTCTGATGATTCAGCGATTTAACGGTTTCGATGAGACCGCCGAAAGTCTTGATCGCCGATCCGATTTCGCCACGCGGCGTTGAGGAACTCTCGCGAGACGGTGCACTGGAAGTCTCGGTGCAAACGAAGTTGAGCGAACCAAAATTGGTTGAAACGATTCCGGAGTTCAGCGCGCTGGTCGTGCGGAGCGAGACCAAAGTCACCGGCAACGTTTTAAACGCCGGAGCGAAATTGCGAGTAATCGGCCGGGCCGGTGTTGGGGTGGACAACGTGGATGTTGAAACGGCCACCCGTCGCGGCGTGATCGTGCTTAATGCACCCGGCGGCAACACCATTTCAACGGCGGAGCACGCTTTCTCGCTTTTACTTTGTGCGGCGCGAAAAATCCCGCAAGCGGATGCGAGCGTCCGCACGAAAAGTTGGGAGCGAAAGAATTTCGAAGGCGTCGAGCTTTACGACAAGACGTTAGGCATTATCGGAATGGGCCGGATCGGGAGCGAGCTGAGCCGACGCGCTATTGCTTTCGGGATGCGCGTGATCGCCTACGATCCCTATCTTTCGGCCGCACGCGCGCGCAGTTTACAGATCGAATTAACCGATGAACTGGACGATCTGCTCGCGGCCGCGGATTTCATTTCTCTCCACACACCGTTAACCAATGAAACGCGCCATCTCCTTGACGCTATCAGACTGGGAAAAACAAAACGCGGTGTGCGAATCATCAATTGCGCGCGTGGTGGATTGATTGACGAAACGGCGCTGGTAGGCGCCTTGCGCGACGGGCAGGTCGCGGTTGCGGCGCTGGATGTCTTCGAGAGCGAACCTTTGCCTAACGAATCCTTGTTGCGTTCGGCCCCAAATTTGATTTTGACCCCGCACCTGGGCGCTTCCACAGCCGAAGCGCAGGAGAGCGTCGGGATCGAAATCGCGCAATCGATTCGAGCCGCGTTGCTCGAGGGCACGATTCGAAACGCAGTCAACATGCCGAACCTCGATGCAAAGACTTTGTCGATCATCGGTCCACACTTGCGCTTTGGCGAAAAGCTGGGGCGTTTTCTTTCCCAGGTCGCGCCGCGACGAGTGGAGCAATTGAATATTAATTACAGCGGCAAGGTCAACGAAGTCGATACTACTGCGATCACCCGCGCCATTTTGAAAGGCTTTCTGCAGACTGCCGGCGGAGTGGAAGTGAACGAAGTGAATGCGCCCGCGTTCGCTGATAGTCTTGGCTTGAAAGTTACTGAGACCCGTTTGAGCGCGGTTGGCGATTACAGCGATCTCCTCGAATTGTCGGCGGCTGCCGAGGGCAAAACGGTCTCGGTCGGCGGCGCATTTTTCGGCGCGACCCCGCGAATTGTGAGCGTGAACAGCCGGCCGGTGGAAGCGCGACCGCATGGCGTCATTTTGGTTTTGGAAAACACCGATCGCCCGGGAATGGTCGGACGCATCGGCTCGTTGTTAGGCGATCACGGAGTCAACATTGCCACCATGTCGCTTAGTCGAAATCAGGCGGGCGGTCGAGCGCTGACGGTTTTGAATCTCGATACCGCACCGGATGAAGAATTGCTCAAGGAAATCTGCGCGAGCAGCGATATTCACTCGGCCCAGGTGATTCAATTATGAGAATCGACATTTTGCCATGTCGATCATAGCTCGAAACACGGGCAAGACCTTGTTAGGCGCGGCGACAATTGTGGTTGCAGCTGGGGTTCTGTATTTTTGCACGGCAGCACGGGATATTGTTGTGGGCGATTCGCCCGAATTGATCGCAGTGGCGGTAACGCTGGGCGTTCCGCACGCGCCGGGTTATCCACTGTTCACGATGCTTGGTCATCTCTTCAGTCTGGTTCCGTTTGGACCGATTCCATTTCGCGTCAATCTTCTCTCGGCGACATGTAATGCCCTCACGGTCGGCGTGGTTTACCTGACCGCGCTCCGACTTACCCAAACTCGCGTAGCCGCAGCGGTCGCAGCTTTTCTTCTCGCGGCAAATTCGACTTTTTGGTCATGGTCGCTCCAAGCGGAAGTCTTTCCATTAAACGACCTGCTCGTTAGTTTGGTCGTTTGCCTCTTGATCGCCTGGCACGACGCGCCAGATCGAAAAAGGTTGTTGATCGCAGCGTCCTTTATTTTCGGACTGGCATTAAGCAACCATCAGACAACCATCCTGCTCGCACCCGCGATCTGTTTCTTGCTGTGGAGCCGGCGCACTACCTGGCGACGGCCGGAACTTGTTTTTACCTGCGTCGCCGCCATTGCAGCCGGCTTTTTGCCTTATTTGTATGTGCCATTGGCCGCCGAACATAATCCGTTTTTCAACTGGGGAGGCGTTTCTTCACTGTCCGATCTTTTTGCTCTCATTTCTCGACAAAGCTATGGAACAGGCCGTCTTACCAATAGCGCAGAATTATTTGCCGGCTCGCCCTGGCAACGAATTTTCGCGCTGTGTCGGTCGCTCGGTCCAGCGATGGGCCTGTTAGTGATCTTGGGACTCGTCTGTTCCTATCAAAAGATCCGCTGGTACTTTTGGTTTACTATTCTGGCTTTCGGCGGCATCGGCGTTTTTTTCGTTAGCGCGGCGAATCTCGACCTGGACAAGGATGTGTTCGGTTTATACGTGCTTGAGCGCTTCTTTCTCGCGTCACAAGTGGTCCTGGCACCATCAATTGCGCTCGGAATTTTAGAGGTTGCCGAGTGGATCTCGGTCCGAACACCGACCCGGAAGAGGTTGATAACGCGTTTAATCGCGGCCGCGAGCTTGATCGCTCTTCTCGTAAGCGTCGGAGTTAATTATCGAAAGATCGATCAAAGCCATAACCACGTTGCGCGCCTTTACACCGAGGATGCTTTCGCCACCGCCCCGGCCAAAAGCACTCTCCTGATCAACGGCGACGAAATTGTCTTACCGCTTTGCTACATGCAGGCGGTTGAACAACTGCGTCCTGATCTCACTCTTGTCATCATGCCGCTCCTGCAAACGGATTGGTATTTGGCCCAGCTCCGTCAGCGATATTCGGGGTTGTTTGTGCCGTTCGATCGCTACGACCCTTCCCGGAACAATCTCAAGAAATTGGTTGATGCCAACCGGACTCAAAGCATCATCGTTATCGGCAGGATCGCAAACAACGATGACAGCTTAACCGCCGATTATTGGCTGTATGAGCGTGGTCTGGTGACCATTGTCGAACCAAAAGAAAAGATTATCAGCATCGATCAGGCGGCGTTCGATAACGAACAACTTCTGACTTTGTATCACCCGCCCGATTGGCGCACGATTAGGAAAAAGAGTTTCGAATCCAATTACTTGCTCTATTACGCCGTTCCGTCGATGCGGCTCGGCCGTGAATATGAGCGCCTGGGAGACAAGCCGGACGCGGAGAAATGGTATCGCCGCGCGTTGAACATTGATCCCTATCTCCCGGAAGTGCGCGAAGGACTCGGGCGCATCGGAAATTAGGCAGCGGTGGTTGCTTCGGACGATGAATCACAGACTGTGATTCATGGCGGCGCCGAGAAAATTTCAAATCGCGGTTGCGTTCGCCGCTCTCTACCTCATCTGGGGCTCGACCTACCTGGCTATTCACTTCGCGATCACGACCATCCCTCCATTCCTAATGGCAGGGATGCGATTTTTTCTGGCGGGATTAATTATGTTCGCGATCGCGCGAACTCAAAGCTCGCTCAGGTCGACCTGGCGCGACTGGCGCACCTCGCTCATCGTTGGCGGTTGTTTACTCCTCGGCGGTAACGGCGGGGTGAGTTTATCGGAGAAATATATCGACTCGGGTCTGGCCGCAGTCATTGTGGCGACGGTTCCGATTTACATCGCACTGCTCGGCTGGCTAACGGGGATGTCATCGCGGCCAAAGCCAATCGTCTGGTTGGGCCTGGCCGGCGGATTTCTCGGCGTGGCAATTCTGCTCGCGCCGGCGCTGAGATTCTCCCAATCCAGCAGCTCTCGTCCGGCCATCGGCATGTCGATCTTGCTTGTGTCTTCGTTTATTTGGTCGGCTGGCTCCCTCTATTCGAGTGCCAGCAAAACCTCCATTTCGCCATTTCTGGCGGCGGCGCAGCAAATGGTTTGCGGCGGGATACTGCTAATCCTGGCTGGGTTGATCACAGGAGAAAAGGGCAACTTCCATCCCGGCGCGGTCTCGGTCTCTTCGTTAGGCGCTTTCGTTTATCTTGTCTTGATTGGCGGAATCATCGGCTATTTTTCTTATGCTTGGCTGCTTCGCCATTGCGAACCGGCCAAAATCGCCACCTATGCCTATGTCAATCCAATTGTCGCGGTATTTCTCGGCTGGGCATTTGCCGGAGAAATGTTGACCGTCCGCAGTCTATTCGCGGCATTATTAATAATCGGTTCGGTCGCGTTGGTGGTAAGCGCACAACGGTTGACGGCAAAACCAAAAGTGGTGACGTTGCCAGCGGCGATTCCTGACGTTAGTTGCAGCAGATGACTGACAGATCAACGCCGAATAAATCGAAAGACCGAGGCGAAACGGTTGACGTAGTCAGGCGAAACTGGCGGGCCGAGGTCGAGACAGCCCAGGCCTATCGCGAGCTGGCCGGACGCGAGCTGGACGAAAAGCGCAAGGCAATTTTGGTGCGCATGGCTGAGGCGGAAGAAAGGCATGCCCAACGCTGGGAGAAAAAATTGATCGACTTGGGCGAACCCGTCCCAATTCTCACCGATTCGTTAGGGCGTCGCTTCAAGCGGTGGCTCAATCGCACGCTCGGAACCGAGCTTGCAATTCGCCGGATGGAAGCGGCTGAGGAGAAACATGAAGCGCAATTTCGAGACCAACGCGAGCGAGTCCTGGCCGACGAGCACGATGTGAAGGATTTTCTGCGCGAGAGCGCCCTGGAAGAAAAAGCGCATGCTCGCGCGCTCCAAACAATGGTGCCCCAGCTGGGACCACGCACCGTGCTCGACACCATTTTGAAACGCGAACGCTGGCACGGTCGTGGCGGAAGTTGGGTGGCGGACGCGATCTATGGCGTGAATGACGGACTCGGCGCGGTATTTGGAATTGTCTCCGGCGTGGCGGGCGCGACCAACAACCAGCAACATTACGTTTTGATCTCCGGCTTGGCCGGAATGCTGGCATCGTCTTTATCGATGGGCGCAGGAGCGTATCTGGCAGTCAAAAGCGAACGTGAGGTTTACGAAGCGGAGATTGCTCGCGAAAAAGCGGAAGTCGAAGAAAATCCCGAGGAAGAAATCGAGGAGATGTCGCTTTTTTATCAGTTGCAGGGATTCAACCCGGAAGAAGCCCAACGAATGGCCCAGCGGCTGGCTGAAAGTCCCGAGCAAATGGTGCAGGCAATGGCTCAGAGCGAGCTTGGACTTTCGCAACAGCATTTCGGCAAGCCATGGACTTCAGCTTGCTCAGCCGCCCTTTCCACCGCCGTTGGAGCTTTCATTCCGATCATTCCCTTCTTCTTCATGACCGGAATGTCGGCGGTCGTGGCCGCGTTCACGATCAGCATCATCGCGCACTTCGCGGTCGGAGCGGTCAAATCGGTGATCACGTTGCGCTCCTGGTGGGCATCGGGACTGGAAATGACATTCGTCGGCGTGATTGAGGCGGCTGTGACTTACAGTCTCGGCCTTGCCTTCGGCGCGCTCGCGTGACCAGGAAAATGCGAATCGGTGCGCCAACTGCTTCGCCCGTGCGCGATTAGCTGCTGGAGCGTAAGCTCAGGGAATAGGAAGGTAGCTGTAACCGGCGACCGGCGTAGGATGTCATATTGGCTGGAGCTCAACAATGCCGACGAGCGGGGTAAAAAATGTCGAAACGAACCATTCTTGTAATCATCGGAGTCGTCCTCGTACTGTTCGTTTGGTGGACCTGCCGCCGGTCGCCCGCCGCTAGCCAGTCGGCAACAGGCTCCGCTGCCGGTCGGCGCGGTTCGATGAGTGGCGGCGGCCCGGTCCCGGTTGTCGCTGGGAAAGTGGAGCAAAAGGACATGCCGATTTATTTGGACGGACTCGGCACGGTCCAGGCGTTCAACACTGTGACCGTCCATGCGCGAGTCGATGGCGCACTGGTACAGGTCAATTTTTCAGAAGGCCAGGATGTGAAAGCGGGCGATTTGCTGGCCGTTGTCGATCCAAAACCGTACCAGGCGGCGCTCGATCAGGCAAAAGCGCAAGC
>Ga0187777_10002863_pt1 | contig 11011 bp, 10 predicted proteins | sample 1015_Q2_SP5_10_M_FD_132416 | JGI IMG/M metagenome (GOLD analysis project Ga0187777, IMG submission 132416) | Tropical peat soil microbial communities from peatlands in Department of Meta, Colombia - 1015_Q2_SP5_10_MG | ecosystem: Environmental > Terrestrial > Soil > Wetlands > Peat | place...
CGCCGCGCACGCCGGCCACCCGGTGGCGGGCGACGCCAAGTACGGTGACGAGAGCTTCAACCGCGAGCTGCGCACGCTCGGACTCACGCGCATGTTCCTGCACGCCTCGAGCGTGAGTTTCAGCTGGCCGCAGGGAGGTGAGTTCAGCGTCAACACGCCGCTGCCGGCTGAGCTGACCGCAGTGCTCGAGAAGCTCGCCGCCGCCCCGCGGCTCAAAGCTACGGCAATTGAAACCCCGCGGCGCGCAGCGCGCCCGCGAGCCAGATGAGCGGCAGGCCGATGAGGGCCGTCGGATCCTGGCTCTCGATGCAATCGAACAGGGTGATACCCAATGCCTCGGCCCGAAAGCCGCCGGCACAATCGAACGGCTGCTCACGCGCGATATAGCGATCGACCTCGCCGGGGGACAGTCCGCGGAATACCACCGTGGTCGTGTCGACGTGCGCCAGGTGCAGTCCGGCGCGCGCGCCGAGCAACACGCAGGCGGTGTAGAAATGGGCGCTGCGGCCCGAGAGGCGCAGGAGCTGCTCGCGGCAGCGCCGGGCATCGCCCGGCTTGTCGAGGACTTCGTTGCCGCAGGCGGCCACCTGGTCGCTGCCGAGAACCACCGCTTGCGGATGGCGCGCGCTGACCGCCTGTGCTTTGGCGGCAGCGAGCCGCAGTGCCCGGTCCGCCGGGGATTCCCCGCGCAGGTGCTCCTCCGGGACTTCCGGCGCTACCACCTCGAAGTCGAGCGCCAGGCGCGCGAGGAGCTCACGGCGCCAGGGGGAGGTCGAGGCCAGGATCAGTTGCGGCACGCGTCTGCTCGGGCGTGTGAATCGCCTTCGAGAAACAATGGCTTAGCCCCAAGTCCGGCTTTGACTTGGGAGGACTCGATACCTATTATACGCGCCCCATGTCGGAGCCCTGGTCGAGGCCCCTCGAAGTGGACCGGCTGGCTGACGGCGGAGCCGAGGTCGACTTTGCCGTCCCGCTTGCGGAGCTGCCCGGGTTTGCCACCGGGGTTGCAGGGAACGTCACGGGGCGTGCGCGCTTTGGCCGGACACAGGGGCTTCCCGTGGCGGAGCTCACGGTGCGCGGGGCGGCAACGCTCGAGTGCCAGCGATGCATGCAGCCGATGAGCGTACCCATCGATACGATCGTCAAGGTTGCGTTGATCGCATCCGAGGCCGACGTCGCGCGCGTTCCGGCGGAGCTCGAGCCGGTGCTGGCCCCCGGGGGACGAATCAGCATCGGCGGGCTCATCACGGAAGAGCTGCTGCTGACACTGCCCATCGTGGCCCTGCACCGTGAGGGCGAGCCGTGTGCCGCAATGCCGGAGGAGACCGCCACCGGGCGGCGGGGGCAAGATACGCACAAGCCGTTCGCGCGGCTTGCGGACCTGTTGAAACGTTAGAGCAATCGAATCAGGAGCTGACCCAATGGCTGTTCAAAAGAGCCGCAAGACACCCTCGGCGCGCGGCATGCACCGCTCGCACGATCGACTGGCGAAGCCGGCGCTGTCGACGGATCCGCAGTCGGGCGAGACCCATCTGCGGCACCGCATTACTCCCGATGGCTTCTATCGGGGCCGGCGCGTCATCGAGAAGCCGGCCGAGAGCGAAGAGAAGGAATAGTCCCCGTCGACGCGCCGTCTTCAGGGGCCCGCGTGCTGCCGATCGCGATCGACGTGATGAGCGGCGACCGTGAGCCGCGCGAGTACGTGTCGGGCGTACTGCATGCGCTCGCGGACGACGCGCAGCTGCGCGCCACGCTGGTCGGGGATCCGCAGCTGATCGCCGCGGCCCTCGGCTCCCAGCCGGACGCCATCCGCGCGCGCACCGCGGTGGCCGCCGCCTCACAGGTGGTGACCATGGACGAGAAGCCGCGCGAGGCCATCCGCCACAAGAAGGACTCATCGATGCGCGTCGCGGTCGACCTGGTGCACGCCGGAACGGCCAGCGCCTGCGTGAGCGCGGGCAACACCGGCGCGCTGACCGCGATCGCGCACTTCGTGCTGAAGACGCTGCCGGGAGTCGAGCGCGCCGCGATCATCTCCGCGATTCCCGCCGCCCACGGTCACACCCACATGCTCGATCTCGGCGCCAACACCAAGGCGACGCCGGAGCAACTGCGCCAGTTCGCGGCCATGGGCGCGATCATCGCCCGGGACGTGTACGGCGTGGCCAACCCGCGCATCGGCCTGCTCAACATCGGCGAGGAGGACATGAAGGGGCACGAGGTCGTGCAGGCGGCGCACGCGCTGCTCGGCGGCAGCGGCCTCAACTACGTCGGCTTCGTCGAGGGCGACGACATCTTCTCCGGCGACGTCGACGTCGTGGTCACCGACGGCTTCACCGGCAACGTGGCGCTCAAGACCATGGAAGGCGTCGCCGGCCTGATCGCCGATCGCATGCGCCAGGAATTCCAGGCCTCGTTCCTCGATCGCGTTGCCGGTGCGATCGCCCGTCCGGTGCTGCGCCGCGCGGCTGCCGGCCTCGATCCGCGGCGCTACAACGGCGCCTGCATGGTCGGTCTGACCGGGATCGTGGTAAAGAGCCACGGCAGCGCCGACGGCATCGCCTTCTCGCGCGCCATCGGCACGGCGGCGCTGGCGGCGCGCCGCGGGCTCACCGCACACATCGCGCAGGCGCTCAACGCGCAAGGGGCCGCCGCTTGATTCATTCGCGCATCGCCGGCACCGGCTCGTGCCTGCCCGAGAGAGTCGTCACCAACTTCGACCTCGAGAAGATGGTCGACACCAGCGACGAGTGGATCCGCACCCGCACCGGTATCGAGCGGCGCCACATAGCGGCGGACGGCGAGACCACGGTCGACCTCGCCGAGTTCGCCGCACGGCGCGCCCTCGACGCTGCGGGCGTCGCGCCCGGCGACGTCGACTTCATCGCCTTCGGCACCACGACCCCCGACCTGGTATTCCCCAATTGCGGCGTGCTGCTGCAGGCGCGCCTCGGCTGCCGCAACGTACCGGCCTTCAGCGTCGAGACCGCGTGTGCAGGCTTTATGTATGCGCTCTCGATTGCCGACAAGTATGTGCGCTGCGGCGAGGCGAAGCGTGCGCTGGTCATCGGCGCCGAGACGCTCTCGCGCATCACGGACTGGAACGATCGCTCCACGGCGGTGCTGTTTGCGGACGGCGCCGGTGCGGTCGTGCTCGAGCCGGGGAGCGAGCCCGGAGTGCTGTCGACGCATCTGCATGCCGACGGCCAATACAAGGATCTTCTCTACTGCGGCGGCGGGGTGTCCAAGGGTTTCACCGACAAGCTCGCCATAACCATGGCGGGCAACGAGGTCTTCAAGGTCGCCGTGACCAAGCTCGGCCAGGCGGTCGATGAGACGCTGGCGGCAAACGGCCTCGACCGCAGTGCGCTCGACTGGCTGGTGCCGCATCAGGCCAACATCCGCATCATCCAGGCGACCGCGCGCAAGCTCGACCTGCCGATGGAGCGGGTCATCGTCACCGTGCAGGAGCACGGCAATACCTCCGCAGCCTCCGTTCCCCTGGCACTCGACGTCGCCGTGCGCGATGGACGGATCAAGCGCGGCGACCTGCTGCTGCTCGAAGCGTTCGGCGGGGGTTTCACCTGGGGCTCGGCGCTGGTGCGGTATTAAATCGACCGAGGCTTGACCGCGGCCCTCACCCCGGAGCAGTCTCGCAGTCGCGCGCTCGGCATCGGGGGAAGCCATGAGAAGAAGAACCGTACTCGCGACGGGCCTCGCCGCACTCACCGCAATCTCGATTCCCGGCCGGCGTGTCTTCGCCGGCGGCACCGCCGACGTGGCCGCGATCGGCCTCGACGGCAAGCCCCTGGCTCTCAAGGGCGGCGAGATCGATGACCTGCGCGCCAGCGTGCGCGGCGAGGTGCTCACGGCGGGGGACTCCTCGTACGACACGGCCCGCAGGATCTGGAACCCGGTGTTCGACAAGAAGCCCGCGCTCATCGTGCGCTGCGTGGGCGCGGCGGACGTGCGCCGCGCGGTCAGGTTCGCTGCGGCGCACGCGCTGCTGACCGCGGTGCGCGGCGGCGGCCACAGTCTCTCGGGGCAGTCAGCCTGCGACGGCGGGCTGATGATCGATCTCTCGCCCATGCGCTCCGTCGAGGTCGATCCCGTCGCGAAGACTGCGCGCGTCGAAGGCGGGGCTCTTCTCGGACAGGTCGATCGCGAGTCGCTCGCGTTCGGGCTCGCGACCCCCGTCGGCACGGTGGCCGACACCGGCGTGGCGGGACTCACCCTCGGCGGCGGCGTAGGGCGCATCGCCCGGCGCTACGGGCTCACCTGCGACAACCTGATCGGCGCGGAAGTGGTCACCGCCGACGGCAACTGGGTGCGCACCAGCGCCAGTGAGAACCCGGATCTCCTGTGGGCGCTGCGCGGCGGCGGCGGCAACTTCGGGGTGGTCACGACGTTCAAGTTCCGCCTGCATGAGGTGAATCCCGTGATGTACGGCGGCGACCTGACCTTCCCGCTCGAGGGCGGCCGGCAGCTGCTGCGCGGCGTCGCGGATTTCGTCGCGGGCGCCCCGGATGAGCTGTATGTGGACGCCGCGCTGGGCACGGCGCCGCAGGGCGCCCGCTGGCTGCAGCTGAACGTCTGCTACTGCGGTCCGCCCACGCAGGGCGAGCAGGCGGTGGCCGCGCTGCGCAAGGTCGGCAAGCCGCTCAAGGACGAGCTGGCAGTGGCGCCCTACGAGAAGCTGCAGGGCAGCGCCGACCTGCGCGGGGTGAGCCCGCTCGGCTTCTATGGCAAAGGGGGGCTCGTCTACGGCATCACGCCCGCGCTCATCGACAACATGGTGGGAGCGGTCGAGGCTGCGCCGTCGGAGGGCGTGCTGATCTGGACGCAGCATCAGGGCGGGGCGATCAGCCGCGTGGCGCCGCACGCCACCGCGTACTTCAATCGCGGCGCGAGTCACAACATCGGCGTCGCCAACCTGTGGAAGATGCCGGCCGAGGATGCCGCGCGCAACAGCGACTGGGTACGCAAGGTCTGGACGCAGATCGAGCCGCTCACCCGCGGCCAGTACGTGAACCTCGCAGCCACTGACGACCGCGATGCGCGGGTGCACGCCGCCTACGGCGACAACTACCCGCGGCTCGCGGAGCTCAAGAAGCGTTACGATCCCATGAACCTGTTCCGCCTCAACGCCAACATCAAACCCGCCTGAGGGCGCACCGGGCCGGGCAAAAAAAAACGCCGCGCAGTGCGCGGCGTTTTTTATCGGTTCCAGAGACCGTTCGCTTACTTCGATACCGACCGCTTGAACATCCGGTCGATCTTCTCGTTCGTCGCGTCGCAGCACGACTGACTGGCATGGGCCGCAGCCAGCGCCTGGTTGGCGGTGCTCTGCGCACCACTGGCGGCCTGCCCGGCCGAGGAGGCCGCGCTGTTGGCCGCGTCAGCCGCGCTCTTCGCGCCCGACACGTCGCTCTGCGCCTTGGCCAGCTGAGCCTTCAGATCGTCAATCTGTGCCTGGATGGGCTTCAGATCCGTACAACCTGCCATTCCCACCAGCAGCGCCGCGGCAGCCACGGCCTTCACAATGCTCGCGCTCTTCATACAAGTCCCCTTTGGGTTGTTGATTCGGGATGCCTTGATAACCGATGCGAGTCCGGTGGGCAAGTTCCGCCGTCTTCGCCGCGCGCAACTGCATCAAATTTGCCGTTGGAATGCAACTGCGGAGACTGCGAATGTCTTTGCTCCGCGACAGCGACACCCGCATTCGCTGCAATGATTCTCGCGGCTCGCTGAACGGTGACTGAACGATTTTGCAGCGGAATTACCGTCCTGAGCGCGCGCAACGCACCACGCCGAAGCGCGCGGCGCATGGTGTTGATGCGGGATGTCAGAGTGTGCCTTAAGAATTTGTAATCGCACTGATTCCGCTTCCGTCCGGTGCTTGGGCGCGTGCGTGGAGGCGCGCTCAGGCTGCGCGCTCGCGCAGCAAGCGGTTTGAGGAAGAGGACGCGCAACGCGTGTCTCCTGGGTGCAAGTCGATGACGTGACCGATGGCTTGGCCGGAGTGAGAAGAGCCGCGTGTGACCTCGGTAAGGGTCTGCGCGGGGCTCATGCGCATGAAATATGCGCAGGGGTTATGCGCATGAAGCATGCGCATGGCTTATGCGCATGAAGCATGCGCAGGCCCCCTAACCGGTGAGTGTCTAACTGTCGGCCGAGACGGGAATGTTCTATCGGCGGCGAGGGGAGTCGCCTCCGGGAGGGAGGCGGGGCTTGCCGAAGAGCGCGATCTGGATATAATTACAGGTACTGTATATATACACAGGCAGGCTCAAGATGTCCGACCTTACCCCCCGCCAGACACAGATCCTGCGCCTCGTTCAGCGGTTCATCGCCGAGACCGGCATGCCGCCCACGCGGGCGGAGATTGCCGAGGAGCTCGGCTTCCGTTCGGCCAACGCCGCCGAAGAGCATCTGCGGGCGCTCGCCCGCAAGGGTGTCATTGCGCTCGTGCCCGGCACCTCCCGCGGCATCCAGCTGAAAGACACGATCCGGGAGCAGATGGGGCTGCCGCTCATCGGGCGGGTGGCCGCCGGTAAGCCGATCTTCGCCGAGGAGAACTTCGAGGCGCGGCTCGCGATCGATCCGGAAGTGTTCCAGCCGCGGCCGCATTACCTCCTGAAGGTCACCGGCATGAGCATGAAGGATGCCGGCATCCTCGATGGCGACCTGGTCGCGGTGCACCGCACCTCCGAGGTCCGCAGCCGCCAGATCGTGGTGGCGCGCCTGGAGAACGAGGTCACCGTGAAGCGCTACCGCCAGGAAGGCTCTATCGTGTGGCTGCTGCCCGAGAACTCCGATTTCGAGCCGATCAGGGTGGATCTCAAAGAGCAGCCGCTGCTCATAGAAGGCGTCGTGGTGGGAGTAGTGCGCCGGGGACGCGCAAGCGGATTGATGTGACCTCATGCGCTTATGGAAGGCGCTCCGAAGCTCGCTCGGCTGCTCGAGCACCCGGCCATCTGGCGCGGCCGCAGCGCCGCACGCCTCGAGGTGCTCCCCAGCGGTTTTGCGGCGCTCGATGAGAGGCTGCCAGGTGGTGGCTGGCCCCGCAGCGGACTGATCGAGATTCTCACCGCCCGCTTCGGCAGCGGCGAGCTGTATCTGCTGTTGCCGGTGCTCGCGGCGCTGACGCGGGCCGCGGCGGCGCGTTGGTGCGTGTGGGTCGCGCCTCCCCTGATGCCATTCGCCCCGGCGCTCGCCACCGCGGGTCTGGCGCTCGATCGCATCGCGGTGGTCGGGGGCGCGCGGCCACTCTGGGCTTTCGAGCAGGTGCTCGGCTCGGGCGCCTGCGATGCAGCGCTCGCCTGGGCACGGCAGCCGAAGCCGCGCGAGCTGCGCCGCCTGCAGCTCGCCGCCGAGCGCGGCCGGACGATGGGAGTGCTGTTTCGTCCACGAAGCGCCGCCCGGGAAGCATCCCCGGCGGTGCTGCGCCTCGGCCTCACACCGCTCACCTCGGGCGTGCGCATCGCTCTTCTGAAGGGCCGCGGCGCGGATCGCGGCACGATCGAGCTCGTCTGGCCTCCCGGCTGGCCCGCGCGCACGCAGGTTTGAAGATGGCCTTGCTGCCGATACCCGGTGCGCAGGCCGCCGATGAGGCTGCCGACACGCGGCCCGACGAGGTCCCGTCGCGCCCGGCAACGCCTGCCGCGCGTGTCATGCCGCTGCGTGCGCTCGCCTCGCCACAGTTGCCGGCTGCACCGGCGCGCGAGTTATGGGCCGGCGTGCATCTGCCCACATCCGTGCCGGCGACGGCGTTGCAGCGGCTCGCGCTGCGGGCCGAGCGCTACACGCCGCGCGTGAGCCTCGAGCCACCGGACGGCCTGCTGCTCGAAGGGAAAGGGAGCCTGCATCTGTTTGCGGGCGCCGCGGGTCTCAAGCTCGCGATCACCGGCGAGTGCCAGCGTCTCGGTATGCCATCGATAGTGGCGCTCGCGCCCACGCCGCGCGCGGCACTGGCGCTCGCCCGGGCGGGCAGGCCGCACGCAGTGCTCGACATGAGCGCGCTCACGGGTGCGCTGGCGCCGCTGCCCCTCGCTGTGCTCCGCTGGTCCGAGGATGTTCTCGAGCGCCTCGCACGCTCCGGCGTGCGCACCATCGGCGCGGCCCTGCGGCTGCCGCGCGGCGGCTTCGCGCGCCGCTTCGGCACCACGCAGCTCGCCGCGCTCGATGCGCTCACCGGGCGCATTCCCGATCTGCGCGCTGCTTTTCGCATCCCTCTGCGTTTCCGCCGCCGCCGCGAGCTCACCTGCGAGCTGGAGAACACCGGCGCAATCCTCGCCACGCTCGCGCCGCTCTTCGCCGAGCTCGGCGCGTTCCTCAGGGCGCGCCAGTGCGGCGTGCTCGAGCTCGAGTGCCGGCTCGGACACCGGCACTCGCCGCCGACGCGCTGCCTCATGCGGCTCGCGGCTCCGGCGGCGGATGCGCACCGCCTGGCGGAGCTCCTCGGAGAGCGCCTTGCCGTGCTCGCATTGCCGGAGCCGGTGCGTGACTGCGAGCTGCGCACTGACGCTCTCATGCCGCATCGGCCGGATTGCCGGCATCTCTGGCAGCCCGGCGAGCACGGCGGCGGTCTCTCGAGTGAGGCGTCCGGGCTGATCGAGCGCCTGCGCGCGCGTTTGGGAGAGGAGGCGATCCATGGCCTGACGCTCCGCGAGGGTCACCGGCCGGAGAAGGCCTGGGAAAAGACCGCTCCGCCGGCGATCAGCGGACGCTCGCGTACTCTGCCGGGCCACGAGCCGCCGCGCTCACACCGCCGGCCGCTGTGGCTGCTGCCGGCGCCGCAGCCGCTGCCGGCCGAGGACGGGCTGCCGCATCGTCGCGGTCCGTTGCTTCTCATCGGTGAGCCGGAGCGGATCGAGACCGGCTGGTGGGATGGCGGGGAGATCGCGCGCGATTACTACACCGCGGCGGACGACTGCGGCGTACTGCTGTGGGTGTTCCGCGAGCGTGAGGCGCCGCACGGCTGGTATCTGCACGGGGTGTTCGGGTGAGTGATGGCGTTGCCCCGCTACGCGGAACTGCACTGTCTGTCGAACTTCACCTTCCTGCGTGGCGCCTCGCACCCGCACGAGCTGGTGGAGCGCGCCGACGCGCTCGGCTACTCGGCGCTCGCGCTCACCGACGAGTGCTCGGTGGCCGGAGTGGTGCGCGCGCACATGGCGGCCAGGAACCGCAGCCTGAAGCTCATCGTCGGCGCCGAGTTCCGGCTGGTGTGCGGGCTGAAGCTCGCCGCGCTCGCCATCGACCGCGGCGGCTACGGCCGGCTCTGCCGGCTCATCACGCGCGCACGCCGCGCGGCGGTGAAGGGCCAATACACCCTCAGCCGCGCCGACCTCGAGGCGGCGGCTCCCGAAGGGTGCTTCATCCTGTGGGTGCCGGGCCCGCGGATCGAAGCCGGGGAGGCCCGCTGGCTGGCGGAGCGTTTTCCGGGGAAGCTGCGGATTGCGGTCGAGCTGCTGCGCGGCGGGGAAGACCGCGCACGCCTCGCACAGCTCACCTCACTCGGCGCCGAGCTCGGCGTCCCGCTGCTCGCGAGCGGCGACGTACACATGCACGTACGTGCGCGCCGCCGCCTGCAGGACGCGCTCACCGCGATCCGCCTCAACGTACCCGTCGCGCAAGTCGGCTCGAAGCTCTATCAGAACGGCGAGCGCTACCTGCGCGAGCCTGAGCGGCTCGCACGGCTCTATCCGCCGGAGCTGCTCGAGGCGGCGGCGGAGCTCGCCGACGGCTGCCACTTCTCGCTCGATGAGCTGCGTTACGAGTATCCGCGCGAGATCGTCCCCCCGGGCGAGACCCCGGCCGGGTACCTGCGCCGCCTGACCTACGAAGGGGCCGGGCGGCGCTGGCCCGGCGGGATTCCCGAGACCGAGCGCACCGCCATCGAGCACGAGCTGGCCCTGATCGGCGAGCTCGGCTACGAGCCGTACTTCCTCACCGTCTACGACGTCGTCGCCTATGCGCGCAGCCGCGGGATTCTGTGCCAGGGCAGGGGATCGGCCGCCAACTCGCGCGTGTGCTATTGCCTCGGCGTCACCTCGGTGGACCCGCAGCGCGGGGCGGCGCTGCTGTTCGAGCGCTTCATCTCGCGCGAGCGCAACGAGCCGCCCGACATCGATATCGACTTCGAGCACGAGCGGCGCGAGGAGGTGCTGCAGTACGTCTATGGCAAGTACGGCCGCGAGCGCGCGGCGCTCGCCGCGACCGTCATCATGTACCGGCCGCGCAGCGCGCTGCGCGATCTCGGCAAGGTGTTCGGGCTCACGCCGCAGGCGAGCGGCCGCCTCGCCAGTGTCATGCAATGGTGGGATGGCAGCACCACCATCGCCGAGCGGGTGCGGGCCGCCGGACTCGATGTCGACGATGTCCTGCTCGAGCGCCTGCTGCCGATCGCCGCCGAGCTCACGGCCTTCCCGGGCTTCCCGCGCCACCTCTCGCAGCACGTCGGCGGCTTCGTGATCGCGCAGGGGCTGCTCGAGGAGCTGGTGCCGGTCGAGAACGCCGCCATGCCCGAGCGCACCGTGGTGCAGTGGGACAAGGACGACCTCAACGACTTAGGCCTCCTCAAGGTGGATCTCTTGGCGCTCGGCATGCTGACGGCGCTCAAGCGTGCGTTCGCGCTGGTAAACGGCTACCGCGGCACCCGCCACGCGCTCGGCGAGCTCCCGGCCGAGGACCCGCGCGTCTACGACATGATCTGCCGCGCCGACACCATCGGCGTGTTCCAGATCGAGTCGCGCGCGCAGATGGCGATGCTGCCGCGCCTTAAGCCGCGCAACTACTACGACCTCGTCATCGAGGTCGCGATCGTGCGTCCCGGCCCGATCCAGGGCGACATGGTCCATCCCTATCTGCGGCGCCGCTCAGGGGCGGAGCCGGTCGACTACCCGGGTGAGAAAGTGCGTGCGGTGCTCCAGCGTACGCTCGGCGTGCCGATCTTCCAGGAACAGGTGATGCAGATCGCGATCGTCGCCGCCAGTTTCTCTCCGGGGGA
>Ga0187777_10002866_pt1 | contig 11008 bp, 6 predicted proteins | sample 1015_Q2_SP5_10_M_FD_132416 | JGI IMG/M metagenome (GOLD analysis project Ga0187777, IMG submission 132416) | Tropical peat soil microbial communities from peatlands in Department of Meta, Colombia - 1015_Q2_SP5_10_MG | ecosystem: Environmental > Terrestrial > Soil > Wetlands > Peat | place...
ACCGGATCCCGGCCCGGCATTGTGACCACCCGCAAACGGGCGCTACCGAATTCAGATCCGAAACGAGAAGCTCCGCGGCGTGCCTCCGGAGTGGTGGATTGATCGATCAGCAGCTGCGCGTCCTTCGCCGAGCCGTCTGACCCCCAGCGGCCGCGTCGGCGCTCTCAGCAGGACACGGGGCCCAGAGAGCTCGCGACGCTGCGACGCATAGCGGCAGCGTCGACGTGCGTCGCGACCGCCACCGGATCATGGGCCCGCGCAGCGAGCTCGCGCCTCGAGCTATCCGCGGCGCGTGGACCTTGCGAATGATCAGGCGTCCTGCTGAGATGGATGACGTCGATTACGTCGTTGACGGACCTCAGATAACGCTTACGGAGGACGCCGACAGGAGGCGTTCGTAGACGTCGATTACACGGAAAATCGACCCCCATATCAGTGACCCATGCGCCCCTGGCGGGGCGTACCCGGAACAGATAAAAATGTTCGTGCGACGTTCGCGGCGGTCGTGCGCAAGCGCTGCAATCTCGTCGGCCGCCTTGGTCGACGTCGGCTCTGCCTGGTGCCGCTGAGCCTGGTTATCAGTGGGACGCGAGAGTCTCGGGCACCCCGAACTGTTGCTTTGAGCACGTGATTCAGACTCCACCGCATGAGGCTCTCCCGGGCGGTCATCCTGTTCCCCGTGACCTTTGGGAGGTCCCATGAATCGGTTGATCGAGCGGTGCGCGATGCTCGACATCCACAAGTCGCAGATCACCGCATGCGTGCGCGTCCCCGACGACGCCGGTGGCCGCCGCCAGGAGATCCGCGAGTTTCGCACCACCACCGCGGGACTGATCACCCTGGCGGACTGGCTGCGCAGCTGGTCGGTGACGGTGGTCGGGATGGAGTCGACCGGCGTCTACTGGCGGGCCGTGTTCTATCTCCTCGAGGACGAGTTCGAGTGCCAGCTGTTCAACGCTAAGCACCTCCGATCACGTCCCCGGACGCAAAAGCGACGTCCAAGACGCCGAGTGGGGCTGCCAGCTCATCGAGCACGGACTCGTGCGCCCCAGTTTCGTGCCGCCCCGGCCGCTGCGCGAACTGCGCGACCTGGTCCGTTACCGCAAGGCCAAGATCCGGGAGCGCACCCGCGAGGTCCAACGGGTCGAGAAGACCCTGCAGGACGCCGGGATCAAGCTCTCCTCGGTCGCCTCCGAGGTGCTCGGCGTGTCCGCCCGCAACATGCTCAACGCGCTGATCTCCGGCACCCACGACCCAGAAATCCTCGCCGAGCTCGCCAAGGGGACGCTGCGCAAGAAGATCCCCGCGCTCAGAGAGGCACTCGAAGGCCGCTTCACCGTCCACCACGCGCTGCTCGTCGGGCAGATGCTCGCCCAGATCGACTTCCTCGACGAAACCATCGCCACCCTGTCCGAGCGGATCGCGGAGCTGACCCGCCCTTTCTCCCATGAGCTCGAGCTGCTCGACACCATCCCCGGCGTCGACCGGCGCGCCGCCGAGATGATCCTCGCCGAGATCGGGCCCGACATGAGCCGCTTCCCCACCGAGCATCACCTCGCCTCCTGGGCCGGCATGTGCCCCGGCCAACGCGAATCCGGCGGCAAGAAACACTCCGCCGCCACCCGCAAAGGCTCCAAATGGCTCCGCGGAACCCTGACCGAATCCGCCAAAGGCATCGTCCGCACCAAAGGCACCTACCTGTCCGCCCGCTACCACCGGATCAAGAGCCGACGCGGCCACGCCAAGGCCACCATCGCCACCGGCCACAAAATCCTCACCGCCGCCTACCACGTCCTGAACCGAGGCGTCCCCTACCACGAGCTCGGCGAAGAGTTCTTCTACCGCCGCGACACCGAAGCCACCGAACGCTACCGCCGCCGGCTCATCCGCCAACTCGAACGCCTCGGCCACCAAGTCACCCTCGAACCCTTACCCGAGGCCGCCTGACCTCAAAGCTACCGCTACCCCAAGGTTGTTCACGGAGGTGAGCCAACCCCAAACGCGATCGCGGCCCCGACGGCTATTTTCGATTCAGAGGAGTGGTGTAGACGTGCACCAGACTGAGCGGTCAGGACTACCCACTTCACCGTTGAAGTCGGAATCGATAGGTCAAGTGACATCAGAGCTCACCTCGTTAGAGTGCGCAGCCAGCGACACCGAATACAGTCGTGGCGATGGCGATGTCGCGGAAGTTGGCGGCGATCTCGTGGACCGTCCTCACGAACGAGCGCACCTCACCGCCGAGCGCCGCCCTATCCTGGGCGTCGATGATCAACAGCTCGCGGTCGCGGGCGTTGAGCACCGAGCCCCAGACGCCGTGGTCTGCGGGCGGCTCTCCCAAGGCCCGCAACCCCGCGTTCAACGCGCCGAAGGCAGGGCGAGGATCCCCGGGACCGGTGAAGAATTTCCCGACCGCGGGCAGCAACGCAGGCTCGGGATGGAGCGGGTCGAAATCCGCGAACGGGAATGGCGGCAGAGTGGCCAGTTCGGCCGCGGCTCGCTGGCAAAGTCCGCTGGCTTGCACGACGAACCGGTCGTTGGCGGCCGGACGGGCGACCTTCCCGGCGTGGAGGCGGACGTCGTCCGGAGTTATGAGGGCAGCGCTGACTAGCGCTGCCCGCTCGCCCAGGTCGCGCACGCCCACGTTGCCCATGGCGTCGTGGTATCGGCCGGTGCCGCCGGTGATCCGCCAGTCGTGCGTGGTGCTGTTCGACTGAGAAGGTCCCGCGGCGTCGAGTCGGCCGTCGGCCGTGACGGCGGAAGCGACGCACCTCTCGGTCGCCTGGCCGCGCTCCACCTTGGTCCACGCGCAGATGAAGCCGAAGGTGCCGACTCGGCTGCCGCGCGCGTCGCGCAGGATCCCGGTCACGATCTGCCGGTGGCCGGCGTGTGTGACTCCTGGGCCGGCCGTCTGGGAGTGAGTGAATTCGGCGTCGAAGAACAGCGTCTGCGCTTGAGGCGCCCGCGCCGCACCGGCGATCGGTATCGCCGCGCCGAACCACGGCCAGAGCACAACCGGCCAGAGGAGGGCAAAGAACGCCCGATTCATCGGAGGACCACCGAGCTGTGGCGAAGGGACGCGCCACAGCCCTGGCACTCGAGCCCGGGCGCGCTTGCGGGGAGTCAGATCGCCAGGCATGCTGGCTCCTCTCTTGCGGTGTTGTCACCGGCGGTCTTGTAGATGAAGCGTCGGCGCGCTTCGTGGTAGCTGCGGTCGGGGCCAAAGAAGCACTCCAGGCATTGGGCGAGTTCCTCGGTCCGGTAGGCGTGGAGTGGCTTGACACGCTCGTCGTGCACGCGCCGGCGTTGCTTTGTACTCAGACGCGCCTGATGCAACCCGTCGTTGGCCACCCGTTCGGCGAAACGCCGTACCTGGGTGCGAACGTCGTCCGGGCTCGGGGCGAGCACCGCATCGATCAGTCCGATCCTGAGCGCCTCGTTGGTACCGACAGGGTCGAACGGCGGGTCGGTCAGGCGCCTCGCCCACGCGGCGCCGATCCGGCGAGGCAGCAGGTAGGTCCAGTACTCGGACCCGTGCAGGCCACCCATGTGCCGGTAATAGGGATTCAGGACGATGTCCTCGCGCGCGATCACGTAGTCGCCCGCCAGCGCCAGCGGCACGCCGCCGGCCCCGGCGTCGCCACCGAGTGCCGAGATGACCAGATGCGACTCGGTCTGCACGATGTCTCGCACCAGGTCGTCGATCGCGTTCAGGTTGCGCCACGATTCCGCGCCCGGCTCCTCGGAGGCCTCGATCACGCCCAGATGGATTCCGTTCGAGAAGTAGTCATCGCCACCGAGCAGCACGATCACTTTGGTGTCCCGCGCGCACGCGTGCGCGAAGGCGGCACGGAGCCGCCGGCATTGGTCGGTGCTCATCGCGCCGTTGTAGAAGTCGAAGCGCAGGTAGCCCACGCCGGCCTGCTCCTCGTAGGAGAGCTCGCGGTAGGTGTGCTCGGCGGGCAGCCGGGCGTCGAGCGCGATCTCGCTCTCGGGGACCTCGGCCTCGACGCCCGCGAGCTCGAGCGCGTCGGTGGCCGGCAACTTGAAGTAGCGCGCGGTCGGCGTGTCACGCCGTTTAAGGTGGGTGATCCACACCGCTCCGTCGACCGTGGCCCGGCAGATCGCGCCGTGGCGCCGGGCGATGAGCTCTCCGGGGCGGCCGTTCAGAAGCCGTTCGCGGTGCGCGCCGAACAGGTGAAACTCCCGCCCGCCGATCGCGTCGAGAACGCCGGGATGTCCGTCACCTGCCCGGATCTTGCGCATCACGGCGTCTGTGCTCTCGGCACCCCAGTCGATCGCGCGGTCGGTTTGGGTCATGAGCGGTCGCGCCCGGCCGAACGGCGCCGGCTGGGCGCGATGGCCGTCGCGGCCGCCTGCGCCTTCGAGAATCAGCCCGATCGCCTGGAGCATCGCCCCGACCGCAGCGTGCCGGACCGCGTGCCGGTAGAGGCTGGTTTTCCCGGCCTCGCGCATCGGGAAGGTCCGGCTCGAGAGCACCTCGCCCGCGTCGAATTCACCGTTCGCGAGAACGACAGTCACTCCCCACTCACGCATGCGAAGCTCGATCGCCCAGTCGAGCGACGAAGGTCCGCGGTCACCGCGCGGACCCGGATGCACGACCAGGCAGTGGTGGTTGCTCCAGATGCGCGCCGGGATCAGTGTCTTCAGAAACGGGCAGACGATCAACTCCGGATCGTGTTCGCGGACCGCCGCCTCCATCGCGGCGGCGGAATCGACGAGCGCCACCGCTACCTGGTATCCGAGTTCGGTCAAGGCGATCAAAACGCGTTGACTCAGTCCGTTGTGCGCCGAGACCAGGAACAGGATCCGCAGAGGCCCGCCGCGCTTAGCTGGAGCCGGCGCGGCGACCGCGGGGAGAAACCCGCGAATGTCAGTCACAGTGCTTTCAGCCATGGTCTCCTCAACATTGCGGTGGGTGTGTGACATGGTGGCGACGCTACGTGCCCGTCACGGGCGGTACATCTGCCAGGTGGCATATCCCGAAGCTGGGCGTAGCCAGACGTGCTGCCAGGACCCTGGAGGCAACTACGCCGCGACCGGCGCGATCTCGGTGGATGCGGCGCGGTGGCGCTCGTAGATCTCGGTAACCCATTGGCCCCCGGGCCGCTCGACCAGGGAGTCGACGAACTCTCGCCACGAATCGGGCAGGTCGTCGTTGGCAACCATCGGGTAAGGAAACTCGGGGGACCGGGCGACCCCGTAGAACAGCGCCGCCGCGGTGAGATCGGCGACGGTGAACGAATCGCCGACGAGGTAGCCGGTGGCAGAGATCTCACGCTCGAGCAAGTCCATCGCGGCGACCACCTTGGCGCGGCTCGTCGCGGCTGACTCGGCGCTGATCTCGAATCTGCGACGCATCGCGACGCGCAGCAGCGGGAATCCAGCGCGCAGGATCCGCGCACCCCCTGGCCGACCGTAGGTGAATAGTGGGACCACCAGCTCTGGGTGCGGGAGCAGCTCGTGGTAAAACGCGCGCCGCAAATGCGGCCCAAGCTCCTCGTCGAAGAACTCCTCGAGCTCGAGCGCGCGGCGGCGCCCGGCCTCATCTTCCGGATACAAACGCGGTTCCGGCCACCGTTCCTCGATCGCGGCGATGATCGGCGTCGAGTCGCCGATCGACCGCCCATCGATCGTGAGCACCGGCGTCGTCGACGTATCTCCGGTCAGGCGCCTGGCCGTAAACAGGTGGAGCCCCGGAAGCAGCGTGCGGCGGATGTGGGGGACGCGCTTGTAGTCGAGCGCCCAGCGCACCTTCTCGACGTAATGGGAGACCTGCAGCTGCCACAGCACCGGGAAGACCGGGTGTTCTCGGTCGCTCAAATCGACGGTGGCTTTGGCGCCGGGGGTGAGCGGGCCTGGATGCATTCGGCGCCGCTCCCCAACGCGGCCTCCGGTCACGGTTTGGTCGTGCTCGACGCGCATGGCGTTGTGTCCGCTCATTAGTGGCCTCTTAGGCTGGGGTCGTTGTGAGTGACGACTCGGCTCCCGCGGTCGCACGCTGATTGGTCGGTGTGATGCCGCGGATCAGGTCGGCCGCCTTCTCGGCAACGATCATGGTGGGCAGGTTGGTGTGGCCGCGAGGGATCCGGGGCATGACGGAGGCGTCGACGATCCGCAGGCCGTCGAGCCCACGGACGCGTAGCTGATGGTCGACGACCGCCCGTTGGTCTGAGCCCATGCGGCAGGTGCCGACCGGGTGATACAGCCCGTAGGTGGTGTCGCGGATGTGTGCCTGCGGGGGCTCGCTGCCCGGAGTGATTTCGTCGCCCGCCAGCTTCGTGAGGGCGGGCATGGAGACGATCCGGCGTGCCAGCTCGAGGCCGGCGATTAGTACTCGACGGTCGTTGTGGGCTGGGTCAGAGAGGTAGTTCGGATCGATCTCGGGTTGCGCGAGGGGATCGGCGGATCGCAGGCGAACGCAGCCGATGCTGTGTGGCTGCAGGGCGATAGCCATGATCGTGAAGCCGTGCGCGGACGCCGGTGTAAGGCCCTCGTTCTCGAACAGACCGGGAGCGAACAGCAGCTCAAGATCCGGCGCCGGGAGGCCCGGGGCGCTGTGGATGAACGCCGCGGCCTCTGGGCCGTTGGAGGTCAGCATCCCGCGACGGAAGAACACGTAGCGCGCGAGGTTGCCGGCCGTCTCTGCCGCATAAAGCGTGATCGGATGGACCGCCTCGACGAGCGAGGTGACTACTGGGTGGTCGTGCAGGTTGAGCCCGACGCCGGGGAGCTCGTGCACCGGCTTGATCCGGTGCCTGGCCAGCTCGTCGCCGGGACCCACGCCGGACAGCAGCAGCAGCTGCGGCGAGTTGACGGCGCCGCCGGAGAGGATCACCTCGCGTGCGCAGCGGGCGATCTTCTCCTCTGGTCCATCGCGGTAGGCGACACCGACGGCCCGGGTGCCGTCGAACAGCACACGCGTGACGTGGGCGCTGGTGAGAACCGTGAGGTTCGGGCGGCCGCGCGCGGGACGGAGGTAGGCGTCGGCCGCTGACCAGCGCCGACCGCGATGTTGCGTTACGGGCGTCAGTCGGACTCCTTCGAGGTCCGTCGGCCCCAGCGTTGGCGAGCGGGGAATGCCGGCCTGTAGCGCCGCTTCAACGAACGCCTTGGTGAGCGGGTTCGGGTCTCGCAGCTCCTCGACCGCGAGCGTTGCGTGGACGCGCTCGAGGTGGGGCGCGAGCTCGTCGAAACTCCAGCCTGTGTTGCCCATGTTGGCCCAGGCGTCGTAGTCGGCGCGGTGTCCGGGGATCGCCATCATCGCGTTGATCGACGAGCAGCCGCCGAGCGTCTTCCCACGCGGCCAATAGACGCGACGCCCGCCGAGTGCGGCCTGTGGGGTTGTCCGGTAGTTCCAGTCGACCTCGCTCTCGAACAGTTTCAGCCAGCCCAACGGGATGTGGATCTCTCTCTTGGTGTCGGCCCCGCCCGCTTCGATCAGAAGCACGCTCGTGTTCGGGTTCTGGGACAGACGGTTGGCGAGGACGCATCCGGCCGAGCCCGCGCCGACGATGATGTAGTCGACCATGCCGCTCTCCGTTGTTCGTTCCGCGGCGAGGATTACGCGGCTGCCTTGCTTTCGCGACGTGGGAGACCACCTGCTTTTTCACGGGTGGACCGAGGACTTTTAGCGGCGTAGGATCGGCCCCGGTGGCCGCGGTGGATGCCCGGCAAGTGCTTCTGGAACGAGACGCCGCTCTCGCCCGGGTCGATCAGAGCGTGCGTGACGCGATCGCGGGCGGCGGTTCCCTGCTTGTACTCGAGGGTCCGCCTGGCATCGGAAAGACGCGCCTGGTAATGGCAGCAGGCCGGCGCGGTCGCGACCTCGGTGTACAGACGCTCAGCGCCCGCGGCTCGGAATTGGAACGGGACTTCGCCTATGGCCTCGTCCGCCAGCTATTCGAGGCGCCGCTCGTGGCGGCATCGCCGCGGGAACGAGCCGAGCTTCTCGCCGGCGCGGCCGGGCGCGCGGCGAGGCTATTCGGCGTTGCCGGGCCGCACGATGATGCCGCCGACGCGCTGCTCGACCCCTCGTTCGCGATCCTGCACGGGCTCTACTGGCTGTGCGCGAACCTTGCCCGGCACTCGGCGCTCATGCTGTGCGTCGACGATATCCATTGGGCTGACAACGCTTCGCTGCGCTTTTTTCACTATCTCGCGCGACGACTTCAGGAACTGCCGATCGCGGTCGTCGCTGCGGCGCGACCGGCGGAACAGCACGAAGGCTCACCGTTGCTGGCGACGCTCACCGCCGACCCATCGGCGGAGGTCCTGGTGCTCGCACCGTTGAGCGAGCCGGCGGTGGCCGAGCTTGTGCGACTGGGGCTCGGCGCAGACGTGGAGCCGGTCTTTGCGAAAGCGTGCCACGAGGTCACCGGCGGCGTTCCGTTCCTCGTCCAAGAGCTCGTCCGCACGATCGCTGAGGACGGCATCGAGCCGACAGCGGGAGCGGCCTCCCGGGTGGCAGCTCTCGCGCCGCGGACGGTCTCGCAATCGGTCGTGCAGCGCCTGAGTCGCCTTTCGTCAGCCGCCCGTGAGCTGGCACGAGCGGCGGCTGTGCTCGGCGAGGGCGACCTGCGGCTCGCATCCGGCCTCGCCGACGTCGATCCCGGAGCCGCCGCGACCGCGGCCGACGAGCTCGCCGACGCCGCGATCCTCGAGCACGGTCGGCCGCTGCGCTTCGTGCACCCAATCGTCCGGGCGGCGGTCGAGGCGGATCTCTCGTCCGCCGAGCGGTCCGGCCTACACGCTGCGGCGGCGCGCCGGCTCACGCTCGAAGGCGCGCCTGCAGACCGGATCGCAGCCCACCTTCTCGCGACCGACCCGGCCGCGGACGACTGGGTCGTCGATTCGCTGCGGGCCGCCGCTAGGACCGCGATCGCAAACGGCGCTCCGGACTCTGCCGCCGCCTATCTACGGCGAGCCCTGGCCGAGGCGCCGATCGAGACGATTCGCCCGGAGATCCTCCTCGACCTCGGCTTCGCAGAATCATATGCGGGCGACCCGCAGGCGGCGATTCATCTCGAGGCGGCCCTCGAAACCGCCGTCGATACGACCGCCCAGGTCTCGATCACGCTGGCACTCGGACGGATACTCCAGATCGAGGGCCGCATGCGCGAGTCGCTGGACGTGCTCGACCGGACGCGCGCACGGCTCAGCAGTAACGACCGACGTGCCGCGCTCACGCTCGAGGGCGCCGGCCTCGGCGCGGCCGTTCTCGACGCAGAAACCGCGGACGAAGCCGCGCCACGGATCGCCGAACTCCGCCGACTCGCCGACCACGACGCCGACATTCCTTCCAGCGTCTTCGGCATGCTGGCGAGCGCAGCAACCATGGCGAACGAGCCCGCGGACGCGGCCGCGCGGCTTGCGCTCCGCGCGCTCGAGGGAGCGCCAAAGCTGCTACCCGAAGCGACCGACCGACCCCCATTCTTCTACCACGCCTGCATCGCACTCGTGTTCGCCGAGCGCTACGACGAGGCGCTGGCCCGGCTCGACGAAGCGTTGTCCGACGCTCGCCGGCTCGGCTCGCTTCCCCACGTGCTCGCGCTCTCGTGCTTCCGTGCCCTTCCTCATCTCCGACTCGGCAACCTCGCCGACGCCGAGGCGGACTCACGCATCGCGCTCGAAACCGGCCCGCGCCTGCCCGGCGTCCACGCCGCCCTCGCGCTCGCGGTGCTGCTCGAGGCCCTCGCCGAGCGCGGCGAGCTCGACGCCGCCGAGGCGGCGGATCGGCGCTACCCGCTCGCCGAGCAGTTCCCGACCACGATCCAGACGGCGTGGCTGCTCGCCGCTCGCGGGCGGCTTCGCCTCGCCGAGCTTCGCCCGGCCGCGGCCCTCGAGGACCTTCTCGCCGCCGGCGAGCTCCTCGCCCGGCTGCACAGCCCAAGCCCGACGAACGCGCCGTGGCGCTCGGATGCGGCCCTCGCGCAGCTCGCGCTCGGCGCACGCACCGAAGCGCTGGCGCTCGCGGCCGAGGAGGTCGCCCTCGCCCAGGTCTTCGGCGGTTTCCGCACACTCGGAATAGCCCTGCGCGCGTCCGGGCTCGCGGAGGGCGGAAGCCACGGGATCGAGCTGCTGCGCCAAGCGGTGGACGCACTCAGTCACTCCACCGCGCGACTAGAGCAGGCCCGCGCCATAGCCGACCTGGGCGCAGCTCTCCGGCGCGCCGGACACCGGGCGGAGAGCCGCGAGATCCTCCGGACCGCACTCGATCTCGCCCACCGCTGCGGAGCGCGCGCGCTGACAGAAACAATCCACACAGAACTCATCGCCGCCGGCGGGAGGCCTCGGCGACTCGTCCTCACCGGGCTTGACTCGCTAACGCCAAGCGAACGTCGCGTCGCCCAACTCGCCGCCGCTGGTCTACCCAACCGTGACATCGCGCAGCATCTGTTCATCACCACGCGAACCGTCGAAGGGCACCTCACTCACGTCTACCAGAAGCTCGACATCACCTCCCGCGAACAACTCCCCGCGCGCCTCGCTGCCCGATCTTGAAACCAATGCCAAGGTTTCGACCTTCACGACGACCGGACCCTCGCGTCCGCCGGCGATCTCGCGAACCATCCGTACATCGCGGGTAGCGCTCAGCGCGGGCGAGGACCTCTACACACCTTGAGCGACCAGCGTCCGGGGCAACTCCTCGGCTGGCCACCGCTTGTCGACCCGGTCCGTCCAAGCAGGCGCCACATCTGGATGGTGGACTTGATCGCACGTTCGGCAGGTCGTCGACTGCGCTGCCGCTCTGTGGCAAAACGAGCCGTCTACATGCGCCGGACGCCTAGACCGGAGCCGACCGCTTTCGCGACAAAGGTAGCCACACGGACACCGTCAGCGCCGGATACGTGGGCGAGCACGAAGGCAGGTGTCGGCCCGGCCTCCGTCAGCGACGTGCTTTTCGCCACGAGCGCGCAGGCTACGCATCGTCGAGGACTCGGTTCGACCGGTGTTGCCGGCGCTAACCGAAGCGCGGGTAGCTGCA
>Ga0187777_10002867_pt1 | contig 11006 bp, 12 predicted proteins | sample 1015_Q2_SP5_10_M_FD_132416 | JGI IMG/M metagenome (GOLD analysis project Ga0187777, IMG submission 132416) | Tropical peat soil microbial communities from peatlands in Department of Meta, Colombia - 1015_Q2_SP5_10_MG | ecosystem: Environmental > Terrestrial > Soil > Wetlands > Peat | place...
CTTCCCGACGGCGCGGAACGAGCACGAACACGGCGCCGAGCGCACCGAGACAGGCAGCGAGCTGGGCCATGCAGGCGAACACTAGACCGTCCGCGGTCGGGATCCTTGTCGACCCGGCCTGATTGAATGGCGCGATGATCGAAGGCTGCAAGCGGGCTCTCGTGCTCGCGCCGCACACGGACGACGGCGAGTTCGGCTGCGGCGGCACGATGGCCCGGCTCGTCGAGTCCGGCTGCGAGGTCCGCTACGTCGCGTTCTCCATCGCGACGCGGTCCCTGCCCGAGGGCTTCCCGCCCGACACCCTCGCCCGCGAGGTCCGCGAGGCGACCGCCGAGCTCGGGATCCCGGAGAGCCAGCTCACCGTCCACGACTTCGACGTTCGGACGTTCCCGGAGCGCCGGCAGGACATCCTCGAGCTACTCGTCGCGCTGTGGGAGGACTGGCAGCCGGAGGTCGTGTTCCAGCCGTCACATCACGACGTCCACCAGGACCACCAGACCGTTGCGCAGGAGGGACTCCGGGCGTTCAAGCGGACGACGATCCTGGGTTACGAGATCCCGTGGAACAACTTCAACTTCTCCTATGGTGCGTACGTCGCGCTCGACGAGCGCCACGTCGAGAAGAAGGTCGCTGCGGTGCAACGGTACGCGTCGCAACAGCACCGTCGGTACGCGAACGCTGACTACGTCTGGAACCTCGCGCGTGTCCACGGCACGAACGTGAACCGTGAGTACGCGGAGGTCTTCCAGGTCTACCGCATCGTCGCCTGAGAGAGAGCCAACCGACGCAGCGGCGCTGAGCAGGGAACGGTCTAGTAGAGCCGGTAGCGCAAGAACAGGTGTCCGCCGCTGCGCCGAACGCTCAGCAGGCACCCTTCGACCCGCCTGTCGGGAAGAAGCCTCGCACCCTCCACGAGGCCGAGCCGCACGTCGTCGCCCCGCCCCGCGAGCAGAGGCGACACCGTCAGAAAGAGCTCGTCGACGAGCCCCGCTTCGAGCAGCGCGCCGTGGACGGTCGGTCCCGCCTCGGAGAGGATCGTCTGGAACCCTCGCGCGTGGAGCTCCTCGACCGCGGCATGGAGCTCGACTCCGTCGTCGCCCGGAACCACGACGCTCTCGGCGGTAGCCGGCAGCCGACCGGCGAGAGCGGCTGCGCCGCGACCGGTCGTCAGGATCAGGGCTCCGTCCAGCGCTCGGTGCGTCGGGTCGATCGAGCCACTCGCGGTTAGCACCGCGAACGCCGGCTCTGGGAAGCGACCGAGCCGGCGGCGTAGCTCGGCGATCTCGGCCGCAGCGGGCGGAAAGGCGTCCGTGGCGGTCCACAGCGCACCAGGAGAGCCGTGCAGCGTGCCCGAGCCGACCAGGACCACGTCTGCACAGGCGCGCAGGAGCGCCATCACGAAGCGGTCGGACTCGCTTCCGTCTCCGATCAGCTGGTTCGAGCGGGGCGCTCCAGGGATGGAGACGACGCCGTCGATGGACGAGACGAAGTTCGAGATGACCGTCGGACCTGCGAAGCCGAGCGTGCCTCCATACGCCAACCGGAGCACCGCGGGGAGTTCGAACTCCGGCAGACCGTGCTCCTCGTAGAGGAGCTCGAGGGCCGGGATCACGCCCAGCCGTACACGGGCAGCGACGCGCCCGTGATGGCAGCTGCGCCATCGCTGCAGAGAAACGCGACAACAGTCGCGATCTGCTCTGCCGGCACGGCCTTTGCCATGAGTCCCGGCGGCATCGACCCGCGGTTCGCCGGTGTGTCGATCACGGACGGGAGCACGGCGTTCACGCGGACGCGCTTCTCCTTGAGCTCGGCCGCGAGCACCTCGGTCAGCCGCACGACCCCGGCCTTCGCGACGCTGTAGGCAGCTGAGCCCGCGCCGCCGATGCGGGCCGAGCGAGAGGCGACGTTGACGATCGCGTCGCCTTCGCCGAGTCGTCGCGCGGCAGCCCTGCACGACCACCAGGCCGTGCCGAGGTTGAGCTTCTCGACGAACTCGAAGGCGTCGGGATCGCTCTCCTCCACCGTGCCGCCGCGAAAACCGCCGGCTGCGTTCACCACCCATCGCGGGCGTTCGGGAAGGGAGTCCCAGAGCGCCTCGACTTCCTCGGACCGAGTGAGGTCGACGGCTCGGCGAGCGAGACCCTCAGGGTCGCCGGCCGACGGAGCACCGTGGCGGTCGCACGCGACGACGAGGTCGCCGCGGTCGAGAAACGTCATGACGAGGGCGGTGCCGAGTGCGCCTCCCGCTCCGCAGATCAGTGCGGTGTCGGTCACCGGCCGTGTCGACGGAGGCTCCGGACCTCGTCGAGAAACTCGCGCCGCAGGTCGGCGTCGGCGTAGGTGCCCCGCCAGAACGTCGTGACCGTGCTCGACTGACCCTCGACACCCCTCATATGCGTGCACGAATGGTCGGCCTCGAGGTGGACGGCGACGCCGTGGGGAGAGACGAGGTCTTCGAGCGTGTTCGCAATCTGCTCTCCGAGCCGCTCCTGGACGGTGAAACGCCTCGAGTAGAGCCGCACGAGTCGCGTCAACTTCGAGATCCCGATGATCCGCTCGTCCGCGACGTACGCGACGTGGGCGACACCGCTGAACGGAAGAGCGTGATGCTCGCAGAGCGCGTGGAACGCGATCGGCCCTTCGATGATCTGGCTCCGAACCGCGTGCGCGTGGCCGTCGTGCTCGGCGGGAAACGCCGTCAGGAGCTTAGGGTCGCCGTCGTAGCCGGCCGTTGCGTCGAACAGAGCTTGGAGGAAGCGCTCCGGCGTCTCCCGGGCCCCCGGCGTCTCGAGATCGAGGCCGAGCGCCGAGAGGATCTCGCCGATGTTCTCGCGATACCGCTCCCAGTCGGCGGCCGAGATCACCCGTGGCCGCACGCTGGGCCAGTCGGTCCCGGCGCTGTCGTACGGACCCTCGAGCTCTCTGTCGGTCTCAGTCGTCGTCTCCAGGACGTGCTCCTCCATTGCTCCTCCTCGGCGTACCTCGTAACAGACTGTTACAAACGGAAACTATGGCGATCGTGTTCCTTCGGATCGGCTCGAGGCTCGGCGCGCAAGCAGCTCTCGCCTGAGGAGTAGCGGCACGGTTCCGGCGGCAAGGCCGATCACGAGCCAGCAATAGAGGTCGGGTCTGCCGAGGACGAGAAACAGTCCGAAGACTGCGAGTTGCGTCGAGAGGCCGAGGTTGGCGAGCACGACGAGGGTGCCGCGGTCGTGATACGCGAGCCGCTCGCTCGTGTTCGCGCCGGCGAGGCGCCACGCGACGAACCTCTCGACCGCGACGTCCTGCGGCCAGTAGACGACGGCGTAGACCCTACGAAGGACTCCGCCGAGGCCGCTCGCAGTCGGCATCGGATCGAAGCCGGTTCCGTGCTCGTCTCGGTAGAGCCGCTCCAGGTTGTAGTCGAGGCTTAGCACGTACGTCAGTGAGAGGAAGCCGGCGAGCGCGAGCCACGGCCGTCCCGTCCAACTGCCGATCGCGGCGAAGAGCGCAGCGTCCACGAACAGGTCGGAAAGCGAGTCGAGATAGCGGCCGAGCACCGACACGCGGTCCGACGCGCGTGCGAGCTGACCGTCGGCGTTGTCGAGCACCGTCTTCAGCTGGAGAACGATCGCTGCGCCGATCAGGTCGCCGCGCGCGATCTCGGTTGCCGCAGCGATGCCGGCGGCCGTCGATGCGAGAACGACCGCCGGAGGCGGCACGCGAAGCGGCAGGAGGCCGAGCACGAGGACGTTCGCGACCGGTCGGTAGGCGTAGTCGCAGACGAGTTCCGTGGCAGGCCTCTTCTTGCGAGAGCGTGCAAGCAACGACTCCGTTTCGAGGCTCGGAACGGAGCGGACCATCGCTCGATGGTACTCGCGGCATACTGACGCTCATGACCACGCCCGAGGGTTGGACCGAGCAGGATGGCGCGCTCGTCCGGGAGATCCGCCTCGTTGACTTCCGGGGGGCGATCGCGCTCGTGAACAGGATCGCCGACCTGGCGGACGCCGAGAACCACCATCCCGATCTCGAGATCCACTACAACCGTGTCGTGGTGCGCTGGTGGACGCACACGGCCGGCGGCGTCACGGACCGCGACCGCGAGCTCGCCGCGAAGACCAGCGAGCTGATCTGAGTCACCAAGGCCGTCGCGCCGCCGTCGTTGCGGCGCTCGCACTGGGTCTGACCGGGCTCGCATCGGCCGCGGATCGCGGCGACGCACGGGCGGCCGCCCATCCCACGGTGGTGCTCGATCCGGGCCACGACCTCCGTGCGAATCTCGCCACCGAGCCGATCGGCCCGGGTTCCGCGACCCGCAAGATCCTCGACGGCGGGGGAACTCGTGGCGTCGTCACGGGAATCTCGGAGGCGACGCTGAACCTCGCCGTCGCTCTACGTGTCCGTCCTCTTCTCGATGGGGCGGGGGTTCGGGTCGTGATGACGAGGACGTCCACGTCGGGCACGAGCATGGGAAACATCGCTCGCGCCGAGATCGCAAATCGCGCCCACGCGGCCCTCTTTCTCCGCATTCACGCGGACGGCTCGACGGATCCCGCGGCCGCCGGGACCCACACGCTCTTCCCCGCGTCCCACGCGGGATGGACCGACGATGTCTACGCCCGGAGCAAGAGGGCTGCGCGGCTCGTCCAGGCGGAGCTCGTCCGGTCGCTCGGCTTTCCGGATCGCGGCCTGCAGGAGCGATCAGACTTCACCGGGTTCAACTGGTCGAACGTGCCGGTGATCCTCGTCGAGCTGGGTTTCATGACGAACCCGACCGAAGATCGACTGCTCGCAACGGCTGCGTACCGGCAACGCGCCGCAATCGGTCTCTGCCGCGGCACGCTCCGCTTCCTCGCCAGAGATCCGTCAGCTTGCGGCGGCTGACGCCCGCTCGTCGGGGGCGACGGTCACCGATCGGAGCTGAAGCGAGAGCAGGACGATCGCGCACGTTCCGAGCGTGAGCAGCTGGTCGCCTAGCATGACGACGGCCGCGAGGTGCTGATCGGCCTGTGGGCTGAGTCCCAGTAGGCGCTGCGGTTGGTCCGCGTAATGCGGATAGCTGGCACGGCCGTCGAGAAGCGCGCCCATCACGGGGTCTGCGAGGAGGAAGAGGCAGACCGCCAGCGCGATGCGTCCGGGCACCGCCAGCCGACGCGTTCGGGCAGGGTCGATCAGGAGGTTCCAGACGAGCACTCCCGTGACCATGAACGACAGGTGCTCGAGTTGGTGGACGGAGTCGTGCGTGGCCGCGAAGTCGTAGAAGCGCGGGATGTGCCAGGCCCACAGCGTCACCGCCCAGAGCGGAACTGCCACCCACGGGCCTGTCAGCCAGTGAAGGAGACGGCGTAGCGGCTTCGAGTGTCCGAGCGATGACAGGACAGGCGCCGGGAGGAGGAAGAAGATCAGTGGGCCACGGACCGCGAACAGGGCGATCGCGATCGCGAGGTCTCCGATCACGACGTGCTCGAGCATGTGAGCCGACAGGAGGTAGTCGTCGGCTGCCACGTCGAGCGGCGAGTCGAGCGCGAGGAAGACGAGCACGACGGCCAGCACGAAGAGCGCCGCGCGGTCCCAGCTCGCGTGGTCGGAGCGCCCTCGCCGACGGAGCCGGGCGAACCCCTGTGCGAAGAGGAGCAGCGCGACGAGGCACGAGGTCGCGACGACAGGCTCGATCTGCCACACGGCGACGAAGGTGTGGTTCACGCGGTAAGTGTGCGCCACCGTGGGGGGCGACGCGTGCGGCTTTGCCGCAGCGCCGATCCGTAGCCGACCCGTTGCATCCGTCCACTGCGAACCAGAGGATGCTCCGCGTGTCGCACACCGCCGTCGTGATCGCAGTCGCCTACTCGCTCGCGGTGGCGATCTGCACCGTCATCATCGTCGCCGTCTGGCGATCGACCCGGCGACGGAGCAAGGGGATCGAGGTCGAGGCCGTCGAGCGACGTGAGCAGGTGTGGTTCGTGATCGTCCTCGTCGCGCTCGCCGCACTCCTCTTCGCCACGATCTTCTCCACGCCCTACGGCAAGACCGCCGGCAGGAACGCCCAGGTTGTCCGCGTGACGGCGGTGCAGTTCGCGTGGTCGATCGATCCTCCAACGGTGCAAGCCGGCCGGCAGGTCGTCTTCTACCTGACGTCGACCGACGTGAACCACGGCTTCGGCGTTTACAACGCGAAGGGCGTCCTGCAGCTGCAAGCCCAGGTGATCCCGGGCAAGACGCAGAAGGTCGTCCACACCTTCACGCGTCCGGGCACGTACACGGTGCTCTGCCTCGAGTTCTGCGGGGTCGACCACCACCTGATGCAGACCACGATCAAGGTCACGGCGTGACGGACGATCGTTCAGTCGCGCGCAGCCTGACGCTGCGCTACATGCTCGCGTCGACGGCCATCTTCATGGCGTCCGGACTGCTCGGCGTCCTCATGCGCGACAGCCAGGCCGACCTCGGCCGACTCCATCCGAACTTCTTCTACGCGATCATGACCGCCCACGGTCTCGGCGCATTCGTCGGCTGGGCCGGTTTCGCGGTGATGGGCCTGGCGTGGTGGGTGCTGCACGAGGCGGGCTTCCCGGTTCGCGGCCTCGGTCTGTGGCTCGCGCGCCTGACGTGGTGGTTGATGGTGGCAGGCGTCGCCGGGATCCTGATCACGACGCTGCTGATGAACTTCGGCGCCTCGTGGGTGTTCCTCTACCCGCTGCCGCTGCACGGCGCCGGGCAGTGGGGCAAGTGGGCGAGCGCGCTGTTCTCGTTCTCTGCGCTCCTGGCAGGCCTCTCGATCGTCACGTGGTGCCTCGGGATCTTGCACACCGCACTCGGCCCAGGACTGCACGCCGTCTCGAAGAACGTGTTCAATCGCTTCGGCGTCGCCATCGGCTTCGGCTACCTCTGGCCGCGCAGGTTCGCGACCAACCCGCGGTCCGTCCCCTACCCGGTGATCCCGCTCGCGGTGATCGGGCTCGACATGATCATCGCGACCCTTCCGCTCGCCGTTCTGCTCGTCATCCAGATCATCCAGGCGTTCTCGCCCAGCGTGACGGTGGATCCGCTCCTGGCGAAGAACATTCTCTGGTGGTTCGGCCACCCGGTCGTCTACCTCCTGCTCTTCCCCGCGGCGGCCATCTACTACTGGCTCGTGCCGCGCTATGCGGGCAGGCAGCTCGTCGCCGGGAACGTGATCGCGGTCGCCTGGACGATCGCTGTGATCGCGAACGTCTTCGTCTTCGCGCACCACGTCTACCTCGACTACCCGCAGAACACGATCCAGGCGGGCGTCAACACGGCGATGCAGCCGATCACCTACGCCCTGGTGCTCCCGTCCGCGCTCTCGCTGTACAGCCTCGGCTTCACGATCTACCGCTCCGACTTCCGCTGGACGCCGGCGTCGACAGCCCTGTTCCTCGGGCTCGTGGGCTGGCTGCTCGCAGGGCTTTCGGGGATCGTGAACGCGACGATCGCGCTCGACGTCGCCGTCCACAACACGCTCTGGATCGTCGGCCATTTCCATCACATGGCGCTGCTGAACATCGGGCTTGCCATCTTCGGTGCGACCTATGCCCTGCTCCCCGAGCTGACGGGGAAGGCGCTGTACAGCGAGCGCCTTGCGTGGTGGCACGTCGGGTTGACCTTCACCGCAGGGATGACCGCGTTCGGTCTCTGGCTGGTGCAGGGGCTCGAGGGCGCGCCCCGCCGCTTCGCAGTGCTCCCGCACCGCTACGACACGCTGACGCGGGTCTCCATTCCGTTCGTCTTCATCCTCGCCCTCGCCCAGCTGCTCTTCTTCTGGAACGTCGTGCAGACGGTGCGCGGCAAGGCTGGTGCGGCGGCCTTCGACGACCGGGGCATCCCGCTTCCCGCGCAGCGCGCGCCCAGGAGCGGAGTCCCGACGCCGGTGTACGAGGCCTTGATCATGATCGCCACGCTCGGCGTGGCGGGAATCGCAGCCGTCGCCGGCTTCGTGGTCGGTCGCGACTCCGGCTCGGCGACGAAGACGGTCACCGTGTCCGGCACGAATACGCCGGCGTCGACCACCACCGGCACGGGCGGGTCAGCCGCGGGCGGAGCGGCCGTATTCTCGTCGGCGGGCTGCGGCAACTGTCACACGCTCGCCGCCGCAGGATCGACCGGCAAGGTCGGCCCAGTGCTCGACGGCAAGCCGCTGACGACCGCGCTCGTCGTCGATCGCGTGACGCACGGCAAGGGCCCCATGCCGCCGTTCGCCTCGCAGCTCAGCGCACAGCAGATTCAGGACGTCGCTGCCTACGTCGTCCAGAGCGCGAAGAAGCCCTGATCTCGGACCATGCTGGCCGTTCGCCCTGCGTCAGCCGAGCAGGGCGCGCAGCTTGCGCCGTTCGACCGGAAGGTAGAAGCCGAAAGGCGCGAGAGCCAGCGGGTATGCGAGCGCGAGCGCCGCTGACCCGGCGAGCCCGACATCGCCGAGCTTGCCGGCTGCGACGAGAGCGAGTGCGACTCCGATCGCGATCGTGACCCGCCGCCACTGGTACGGGACCGGGTACACGCGCTGCGACCACCATGCCATGGTCACGAACATCATCACGTAGGACGCCACCGTGGCGATCGCGGCTCCCATCATCCCGTGGTCGGGGATGAGCGCAAAGCAGAGCCCGATGTTGAGCGCTCCGCCGATGCCGCTCACGACCCAGTTGAACTGGGTGCGCCTCGCGCGGCCGACGCCGATCGCGATCACCACATACCCAGCGAATGCGACGGTCGAGAACGCGAGCGGCCCCACGACGCGCGACGCGCTCGCGAAGTCCGGGGCCGCGAGCCACCGCACGAGCCACGGCGAGAGCAGCGCCAAGCCGGCGGCGACCCAGCTCGAGAGAACGACGAGATAGGTCAGCACGAAGCCGTAGGTGCTCTTCGCCTCATCCTCGCGTTCGATCGAGTACGCGAATGCGGGCCACGCGGTGCGGAACGCCGTGAGCAGGAGGATCATCGCCGAGGCGATCCGGACACCAACGGAGTAGAGGCCCACTTCGTGCGTGTTGACGAGCTTCACGAGGATGAAGCGGTCGGCGAAGTTCGTGACCCAGAGGAAGAGAGCCGACGGGACGAGCGGCATCCCGAAGCGATTCATCGCGCGGAACAGCTCGCGGTCGAACTCGAGGCCGAGTTGCTCGCGGCGGAAGCCGAGGAGCGCGACGTACACCGTCAGCGTGCCGAGGAAGTTGCCGACGATCACGCCGAGCGGCCCTTTGTGGAGTGCGACGACGAGCACGATTGTGGCGCCGACGGTGATGAGGATGTTGGCGAGGCTTGCGATCACGAAGGCGACCGACCGCTCCTCGACGCGGAAGAGCGACGTCAGCTGCTCGTAGTTCATCTGGGCCCAGAGGCCCACAAACGCGGCGCGGACGAGGTTTGCCTCGTGATCGGTTCCGAACAGGACGTGAGAAATCTGCGGGGCGAGCGCAACCCCGACGACGAGGCCAGCGGTCGCCATCGTCATCGTGAACCAGAACGACGTTCGCAGGACGGTGACGCGCTCCTTCTGCTCCTTCGAGTCGAAGTAGAAGCGGAAGAACGCGTTCGAGATGCCGAATCGCAGGACGATTACCAGCACGGCCATTGCAGCGATGAGCGTCTCGACCGTTCCATAGTCGGAAGGGCTGAGGTACCGCGTGTAGAGCGGCAGGAGGAGGACGGCGAGGATGCGGGAGACGAGGCCGCCGAGGCCGTAGATCACGGAATGCCGGCCGAGCCGCTTCAGCTGCGGAGCGAGCGCCATCAGTGCAGGTGTCGGGGACGCACTAGAGACGAGCGTAGACGTCGAGGAGGCGATCCGCGATCCGCTCGACGTCATGGACACGCTCGACATATGCTCTTGACGCGGCGCCGATGCGTGCGCGCTCGCCCGCGTCGGCGATCAGCGGTAGAAGCTGGTTGCGGAGGGACTCCGCGGTGGCCGACACGATCGGGACCTCGATGCCGAACGTCTCTTCGGTGCGCCGAACTGCTTCGTCGTGCAGGAACGTGACCACCGGCTTGCCGAGCGCCATGGACTCGATCGCGAACAGGCCGTACCAGCCGGCGTTGAGCTGGTCGACGACGATGTCCGCGTCCCGGTAGAGCGGGAACGCCTCGTCGTGGCGGAGCCCTTCGACGATCCGGAGTTCGGCCTCGAGGCCCTCGCAGGCTGCGATGACGTGCTCGGTTCCCTTCTTCGCGCGTGACGACGGGGCGTGGACGATCACCGGTCGTGCGCGGTTGCTCACGGGAACGGGCTCGATTGCGGCGACGTCGATTCCCGGTGGGATGACGGTGGCCTCCGGCACCCAGCGGATCGCGTCGTAGCTCCCGACGATCTCGGCGTCCGCCTTCCGGCCGAACGCGAGCTCTTCTGGCGTCTTGCCGCGGATGTCGGAGCCGAGGTAGTGGAAGACCGACTTCTTCCGAACTGCGCGCAGAATCGGGAACTGGAGCAACCGCGGGACGAGCGTGAGGCCGAAGTAGAAGTGGAAGACGTCCGTGGTGGGGAGGAGGCGTGCCAGGGCGTTCCATTGCGTGACCTGGCGGTGGAGAAGCCCGCCGTGGCGATCGAGCGACCAGTCGGCCTCCGGATGCAGGACGCCCCTCTCGAACACGACGAGCCGCGCGTCGACACTGCGCCGGCGCAGCGCCTGGACGTTGGTCCATGGTACGCCGGCCGTGTTGACGGGGCAGTGGACGACTCGCAGCGGCTTGTCGAGATGAGCTCGAGCGGCGTCCGGCACGTCTAGTCGTTTCTCGGCGAGACGCTCGGCGAGCTCGTGCCGGGCTGGTCAGCGCCTGTCGACAATTGGCCCAAAGTCGGCGCAAAGCGCGACCGCGCCGTTCGCTACGGTGATCAACCCCGTGGGTGGGTGGGGGTTCGGGACGGGACCACCAGCGCTCATCCGTCCCACTCGACCTGGTCGAAGTAGCGAAGCGCCGTTCGGCCCGGGCGAACGAGCGGTCGGAGCGCCGCCAACTCCTCCGCGGAGATCTCCCCGAGCGCCCGCTGGACGCCGAGATACGGGAGGTTC
>Ga0187777_10002868_pt1 | contig 11006 bp, 5 predicted proteins | sample 1015_Q2_SP5_10_M_FD_132416 | JGI IMG/M metagenome (GOLD analysis project Ga0187777, IMG submission 132416) | Tropical peat soil microbial communities from peatlands in Department of Meta, Colombia - 1015_Q2_SP5_10_MG | ecosystem: Environmental > Terrestrial > Soil > Wetlands > Peat | place...
CGGGTTACGAGGCTCAAGTGCGGCCGCGTTCCGGTCTCGCTGCGCGGCACGGACTGACCGTGCTCAACGCGCCCGGCACGATAGACGCAGACTATCGTGGGGAGATCCAGGTTCTGCTCGTGAACCTCGGCCGCGAGTCAGTGACGATCACGCGCGGCATGCGCGTCGCGCAATTGGTGATCGCACCGGTTGTACGCGCACACATATTAGACGTTGCATCTCTCGACAAAACGCCGAGAGGAAGCGGAGGATTCGGTTCTACCGGGAGTTGAATGAATAGGGCGCGTTTTCACCCTAGACGGGTAGATGCTCGTGGCCTATTACCCGCCACCTTCCGTTTCTTTCTGGGTGTCCCCGAAATGCCAGTAATGTCTCGCAAGGGCGTCCTCGCCATTGCCGCGGTCGTCGATGTTGCCATCAATGCCAGTACCCGCCCGGTCTCGGCGAAAGCGCTGGCCGCACGCCACCGCCTGCCACCCCGACATCTCGAACCAGTACTACAAGCACTCGTGCGCGACGGAATCCTGAAAGGTATCCGTGGACCGCACGGCGGCTACGCGCTCGGGCGCGAGCGTGACCGCATTACCGCCGATGACATCTTGCGCGCGGCGATTACCGCCGAGGAGGTCGAGGAGCCGCCCTTGCCGGGCTCCCCCCTGCTCAATGATGTCGTTCGCCCGGCGCTGGAAGAAACCGAACGTACATTTTCCGTCGCCCTTGGCCGCATCAATATTGATGACATGGTCCGGCGCGCCGAGACGCTGAAATAGCACGCGATTTCAGGCCTATACGGCACTCGTTCACGATCTGGACTCTTTCGGCGCGATTCCCCTTGGGGGTAAAGTCAAACGATTCGCGGAATTGGCGTGGCGGACGCCAGCCGCATCCTTGGGGCATGCCTGAATGCCGGAGACAATCCGGACGGCGAACGAGAGGCTGCGTTCTCGTCCGTGGCGAGGCGGATTCTTCGCCGCCTTGGTGACTGCAGGTTTTTGCAGCGTTTCCGGGACGTCCGCCCGCGCGGACGAACACGTTGGCGCGGCCGCCCTGGCCGCCATCCACAACACGGTTGTGTTTCTCCGCGCGCGAGAAATCACCGTACTCACGCTGATCGTCACGCTGCTCAGTGTCGCCGTGCTCGCAGGCATCGCATTGCGATATGCGCGCAAGCATTCCCACCGCGTGGAAATCGATTCACGCGACGAGTCAGTCGCGCTGCATGCCGAAATCGACCGTCTCAAAGCATTGTTGTTGTCGGAGCCTCAGGTGCTGGTGACCTGGACCGCCGCGGAGCTGCCGCAGATCCTGGGCGATACCGATATCGTCGTGCCGGGCAGCAATCCGGAACGCGTGCTCGCGTTCGGCACCTGGCTGGAGCCGACCGCAGCGCACCGCCTGGAGCAGGCGGTTGACACATTGCGCGGCGAGGGACGCGGTTTCGCCCTGGTCTTTACCAGCCGCGGCGGACGGCCGATCGAGGCAGAGGGACGCGCCATCGGCGGGCGAGCCGTGCTGCGTCTGCGTGATGTCAGCGGAATTGAACAGGAGCTGCTCGATCTCGCCGCCCGTCACGACCAACTGCTCAGCGACGTCGAAACCATGAAGACCCTGTTCGACTCGCTGCCCGCGCCGGTGTGGGCGCGCGACAAAACCGAGCGGCTGGTTTTCGTGAATTCAGCTTACGCGCGGGCGGTGGAAGTGGAGACCCCGGGAGACGCGATCGCGCGCAATCTGGAATTGCTCGACCAGCCGGCACGCAGCGAACTTGCGCGCGCGCGCGCTGCCGGTGAGACATTTGCCGACCGGTTGCCGGCAATTTCAGTCGGAATGCGCCGGATCTTCGAGGTCGTCGATGCGCCGAGCCGCACCGGCAGCGCGGGCATTGCCATCGATCGCACCGAAGCCGAAACTTTACGCACAGAACTCACGCGCATGGTCGAGGCACATCGCCGCGTGCTCGACCAGCTGGCGACCGGTGTCGCCGTCTTCGACGCCGGCCGCAAACTTGCTTTTTACAACACGGCGTTTCGCTCGCTGTTCGAACTCGACGCCGGCTTCCTTGATCAGGCGCCAACGGACGGAGCCGTGCTGGATACGCTGCGCGGAAAGCGCAAGCTGCCCGAGGAGCAGGACTTCCGCCAATGGAAACAGCAGCTGCACGAGGGGTATCGCGCGGTCGAACCGAAAGAGCACATGTGGCATCTGCCGGACGGACGCGCGTTACGCGTCGTCACAACGCCCAATCCGGAAGGCGGCGTGACATACCTATACGAGGACGTCACCGAGCGACTTGACCTGCACCGCCGGTATGACGCGCTCATAAAAGTGCAGAGCGAAACGCTCGATCACCTGGCTGAAGCCGTCGCCGTCTTCGGCAGCGATGGCCGCGTACGGCTGCACAATCCGGCCTTCCATCGCATGTGGAAGCTGTCGCAGGAGGCTCTGGATCAACGCCCGCACATAGAAGCTGTCACCGCCTGGTGCCAGGCGTTGCATGACAACAGCGCAATGTGGCGCAATCTGCGCGCCGCCGTAACCGCTATCGACAACCGCGAGCCGATCTCAGCCCGTATTGAGCGGCGCGACGGTGCGGTCATCGACCTGGCCACCATGCCGTTGCCCGACGGCGCCACGCTTGTCTCGTTCCAGGACATGACCGACACCATCAACGTCGAGCGGGCCTTGCGCGAGCGCAATGAAGCGCTGGAAGCCGCGGACACCATCAAAGTCGATTTTGTGCACCACGTTTCGTACGAGTTGCGCTCGCCGCTGACCAACATTATCGGCTTTGCAAATTTGCTGGGTGATCCGGCCTTTGGTCCGCTCACGCAAAAACAGGCGGAATATCTCGGCTACATCACCGTTTCGACCAACGCGTTGCTTGCTCTCATCAATAATATTCTCGACCTGGCCACGATCGATGCCGGAGCGATGACGCTGAATCTAAGCGACGTCGATATCCGTGCCAGCATGGAGGCAGCGGCGGAAGGCGTGCAGGACCGTCTGGTCAAGAATCACATTACGCTCGACATCCGCGCGCCGGCCAATATCGGAAGCTTTACCGCCGACGAGCGGCGGCTGCGCCAGATCCTTTTCAATCTGCTGTCGAATGCAGTCGGCTTTTCGCCGGCCGGGGAGACAGTCACGCTGCTGGCGGAAAGGCAGCCGACCGCCGTTGTGTTCAGCGTCACCGACCGCGGGCCTGGCATCCCGCCCGAGACGAAAGACAAGGTGTTCGACTGGTTCGAGACCGATTCCAGAGGATCGCAGCACCGTGGGCCCGGTCTCGGCCTTTCGCTTGTCCGCTCATTCGTCGAATTGCACGGCGGTACGGTGACGATCGATTCCACTCCGGGGCAAGCCACCACGGTCACATGCGTATTTCCGGTCCAGGAAGCGGCCAAGCAGACGGCGGCGTAAAACAACTTATCCGCTCACCCCCGCGCAAGCGGGGGGTCCAGAATAAAATCATGAACTCTGAATTCTCTCTGGATTCCCGCTTCCGCGGGAATGAGCGGGGACATGGTTCGCAACGCTCTACTCAACGGCAGCATCCGTTTATAACGTGCCTTGCCTATCAAACGGACGATTCGATGCTCCCAACCGGCTCCGGCGGCTACAGTTTTTCGGCGGCCCTCGCCGACGAGGCAGCCACATACCGGCTGATGATGGACATTGCGGCGTTGATCGAGTCCGGCGATACGATCACGCTCTCGGGCGATCTTGGTGCCGGCAAAACGACCTTTGCTCGCGCCCTCATCCGGCACCTCGCCGGTGACGAAAGCGTTGAGGTCCCAAGCCCAACCTTTACCCTCGTACAGACCTATGCCCTGCCGCGGTTCGCATTGATCCACGCCGACCTTTATCGGCTCTCATCAGAGGCGGAGCTCGCCGAACTCGGCTTCGACGATGCGCCGGAGGGCGCAGTGATGGTGGTGGAATGGCCCGATCGCGCCGCCGGACTTTTGTCGGCCGACCGGCTCGACATTGAGTTGACTCTTTCGCCACAGGATGGGGAAAACGCACGCAATGTCCGTGTCACCGGGCATGGCGCCTTCGGACCGCGGGCTGTGCGCATCCTCGCGATTCGAAATTTTCTCAACGGTTCCGGATTCGGCCAGGCTGAGCGTCGGCGAATTCAAGGCGATGCCTCAACCCGCAGTTACGAGCGGCTGACGCGCGACGGCGCAACCTACATCCTGATGAACTCGCCGAAACGGGCGGATGGACCGCCAATTCGCAACGGCAAGTCCTACAGCGCAATCGCGCATCTGGCCGAAAGCGTAACGCCATTCGTCGCCATGACGCAGGGCCTCCGTGGGCTCGGCTTCTCCGCGCCTGCGATCTTCGCCGGCGACCGCGAGGCGGGTCTACTGGTGATCGAGGACCTCGGCGATGAGCTGGTCGTAGACGGCGATCCGGCGGCGCCGATCGAGTTACGCTATGAAGTTGCGACCGATCTGCTCGCTGAATTGCATCGCAACCATCTCAACGACGTGTTGACGGTCGAGCCGGGTGTCGAATACCGGATACCGCCGTACGATATGGATGCCCTTCTGATCGAAGCTGAATTGCTTCTGGACTGGTACCTGCCCAAACTTGAAGCCAGGCTAAACGATGCCAAGCGTGAATCGTTTCGCACACTCTGGCGGGACGCCTTGCTGCCGATTGCGAGCGGTGCGCAAACCTGGGTGCTGCGCGATTTTCATTCGCCCAATCTTCTCTGGCTGCCGGAACGCGAAGGTACAGGCCGTATTGGTCTGCTCGATTATCAGGACGCCCTGATGGGGCCACCGGCTTACGACGTCGCTTCGCTATTGCAGGACGCGCGCGTTGATGTGCCCGAGATGATGGAAATTGCACTGTTGTCGCGTTATACGCGCACGCGTCGTTCCGCCAGTGCCACATTCGATGCGCCTGCGTTCGCCCGCGCCTATGCCACACTCGCCGCGCAACGCGCTTCCAAAATACTCGGCATTTTCGCGCGGCTGGAAAGGCGCGACCACAAGCCGCAATATTTGCGGCATCTGCCGCGCGTCTGGACTTATTTGCAGCGCTCGCTGCGGCACCCCGATCTGGCACCGCTTGCCGCGTGGTACCGCACCAACGTGCCACCCCTGAAGGTCTGATCCATGGCCGCCCCGTCAAAAATCGGCATTCCCCGGCGCGCCATGGTGCTTGCGGCCGGTCTCGGCTCCCGCATGCGCCCGCTCACCGACAAGGTGCCGAAGCCGCTGGTAAAAGTGGCGGGACGCCCGCTGATCGACCACGTGCTGGATCGTCTTGCCGAAGTCGGCGTCGAACGCGCGGTGGTCAACGTGCACCATTTCGCCGACCAAATGCAGGAGCATCTCGCACACCGGCGGCGTCCGCAGATCGTGATCTCCGATGAACGCGGCTTGCTGCTCGGCACCGGCGGTGGCGTCAAGAAAGCCTTGCCCCAGCTAGGCGATGCGCCTTTCTTCCATATTAATTCCGACACGGTCTGGATCGAAGGCAAGCGGCCAAACCTGGCGCGGCTGGCCGACAACTTCGATGCCGCCGCCATGGACGCACTGTTGCTGCTGGCGCCCGCAACGGGCAGCGTCGGGTACAACGGACGCGGCGATTTTACGATGGGTTCCGATGGCCGCTTGCGTCCGCGTGCTGAGAACGAAATCGCGCCATTTGTCTACGCCGGCGTGGCTATCCTTTCGCCAGGAATGTTCAAGAATGCGCCGCCGGGCGAGTTCCCGCTCTCGGCCTTGTTCGGTCACGCGGCGCAGGCAAGACGCTTGTACGGCCTGCGCCTCGACGGCAAATGGATGCACGTCGGCTCGCCCGACGCGATCGGACCGGCGGAAACGGCAATTCGCAACAACGCCGGTTGATCGCCCAAACGCGTAAGCGTGTATGATTCGCTCTATGCCCACCACGATGCCTCGCGTTTTCAATATCCCTGCTTCGGTGCAATTTCTTCCGGCGCTGATCGCAGCGTTGCGCGACGGGAGGTTGGTTCCCGGCTTTCCCGCCTCGCGCGATCCGCTGGAGCTTGCCTGGGCAACGCTTTATCTGCCGACCCGCCGTGCCTGCCGTCTCGCCCGTGAAGTGTTTCTCGCTGAACTGGACGGCAATGCCGCGGTCTTGCCACGCATTGTAGCCCTCGGCGATCTCGACGAAGACGAGATCATCTTTGCCGAAGCCGCGACCATGGATCTGGCGGAAGACGCACTGGCGAACCCACCGGCAGTCGGTCCGCTGGAGCGGCGGCTGATGCTCGCGCAGCTCATTGCAAAATGGGCGGACTCCCTACGCTCCGAGAAGGGCGCGCCGCTGATCGCCAACACACCGGCTGCGCGGCTCGCGCTCGCCGAGGATCTCGGACGGCTGATTGACGACGCCATAACCCGCAAGATGGAGTGGACGCGGCTCGACGGCCTGGTACCGGATCAGTTCGACAAATATTGGCAGTTCACGCTGGAGTTTCTCAAGATCGCACGCAGCTTCTGGCCGGAGCGCCTTAAGGAGATCAGTGCAATCGACGCGGCGACGCGGCGCGACCGGCTCATCGACGCGGAGATGAAGCGTCTCGCCAACAGCAACCAGCCGGTCATTGCCGCTGGCTCGACCGGTTCGATGCCGGCAACGGCAAAGCTGCTTGCGGCAATCGCGCGGCTGCCGCACGGTGCGGTCGTTTTGCCTGGGCTCGATACCGATCTCGATGAAGACTCTTGGCGCGAAATCGCCAGCGGCGCGGACGAAAAAAATGCGGCGGGCGCCGTGCACCCGCAATTCGCCATGCATGCCCTGCTGGATCGCATGGGCATTACACGTGACGCAGTTAAACAGCTCGCCGACCCACGCGCGCACGGCCGCGAAATGCTGGTTTCGGAAGCGTTGAGGCCTGCGACAACGACCGATCGCTGGCAACCGCGTTTCGGTACCGCCGATTTCGCCGCTGCCGCCGACAGAGCGATGGCCGGCGTTAGCGTGATCGAAACCGCCAATGTCGAGGATGAAGCACTGGCCATCGCGGTCTACCTGCGTGAAACAGTCGAAAAAGGGGGTAAAACCGCTGCGTTGGTGACGCCCGATCGCGCGCTCGCGCGCCGGGTGGTGGCAGCACTAGAACGCTGGCAGGTCGAGGTTGATGATTCCGGCGGCGATGCGATCGCCGATACGCGTGCAGGAATTTTCGCGCGTCTGGTGGCGGAAGTCGCGTTGCAGGGACTTGAGCCGGCATCACTGCTGGCGCTGCTCAAGCATTCCTTGCTACGGCTTGGCGCCAAACCCAACGCGTATGCCCGTGCGATAACCGCGCTTGAGTGCGCGGTGCTGCGCGGCCCGCGGCCACGGCGCGGCTCGGCTGGTCTCGCGCATGCGCTGGCGACCTTCAAGGCAACGCGGGACGAACTACACCACAATGATCCGCGCAAGTTCGTGCCGGTGGCTGACCTTGATGCCGCGGAACAACTGGCCGACAGACTCAAGAAAGCGCTCGCACCGCTGGAAGCGCTCGCCGACCAATCTGCCAGCTTGCGTGAATTGGCCAAAGCACATGAGGAAACGCTTGAGGCACTCGCCGGCCACGACGGTGTGATTGCCGCCTATGCCAATACTGACGGCCTGCAATTGCAGCGCGTTTTCGAAACTATTGAAGACAGTGAAGCATCCGAAACGCTCGTGCTCGCAGCGGCCGACTATCCGGACGTTTTTCACGCGCTCTGCTCTGGCCGCGCCGAGCGGCGCCCCGAAACCGGCAATCCGCGCGTGCATATTTTTGGCCTGCTTGAGGCTCGGTTGCAGAACGCGGATCGCATCGTGCTTGGCGGGCTCAACGAAGGCACGTGGCCGCCCGACACGCGCAGCGATCCTTGGCTCAGCCGCCCGATGCGGCTCGAACTGGGTCTCAATCTGCCGGAGCTGCGGGTCGGCCTGTCAGCGCATGATTTCGCGCAAGGCTTGGGCGCGCCCGAGGTCATCCTTACGCGCGCCGCCAAGCAGGCGGGCGCGCCGACAGTGCGCTCGCGCTTTCTCCAGCGGCTCGCGGCGGTCGCGGGCGAAGCACGCTGGAATGACGCGCTGAAACGCGGCGCCATTTATACGAAATACGCACGCGCGCTCGATCATCCCGCGAAACTTTCGCCCGCAGCGCGGCCACAACCAGTGCCGCCGCCGGAAGCGCGGCCAGCGCGGCTGAGCGTCACCGAAATCGAGAACTGGCTGCGCGATCCCTACACGATCTACGCAAAGCACGTGCTGCGATTGTTACCGCTCGAGGCGATCGACACACCGCCCGGCGCCGCCGACCGCGGCACTTTCATCCATGAAGCGGTCGGTGAGTTCACAAAGAAATTTGCCGATGCTTTGCCTGCAGACGTCACGCGCGAGCTCACCGCGCTCGGCGAGAAGCATTTTGCGCAACTCAAAGACTATGAGGAAGCGCGCGCGTTCTGGTGGACGCGTTTCCTCCGCATTGCCGGCTGGTTCGAGGGTTGGGAGCGCGAGCGTCGCGCGACAGCAAAAAAGATTTTCGCCGAGATTGCCGGCAAACACCCCATCCCGCTTGGCAAAGCCGATTTCCTTCTCACCGCGCGCGCCGATCGCATCGAGCAGCGCGCCGACGGCAGTTACGCCATCCTCGACTACAAGACTGGACAACCGCCGACCGAGCCACAAGTACGGACCGGGCTCGCGCCGCAACTCACTCTGGAAGCGGCAATCCTGCGCAACGGCGGCTTCCCCGGCGTCGCCGCCGGGTCGGTATCCGAGATTACATATGTCCGGCTCAAAGGCGGCGATCCGCCCGGTGAACCGAAGAACATCAAACTCGCAGCCGGCACGCCTGACAGCAATGCCGACGCCGCACTCCAGAAACTGACCGACATTGCAAAAAAATTCATTGTCGAGGGCGAGCCCTATCGCTCACTCGTCCATCCCATGTGGAAAAAACATTACGGCGAGTACGACCATCTTGCGCGCGTCAAGGAATGGGCGGCCTCGGGCGGCGAAAGCGAGTACGAGCCATGACTCTTGCCCGCGCGATTCCCGATGCCGCCAGGGCGCGCCAGACCGCCGCCGCTGATCCCGAACGCTCGGTTTTCGTCTCCGCCAATGCCGGCTCCGGCAAGACGCATGTGCTGGTGCAGCGGGTGATCAATCTGCTGCTGCGCGGCGAAGATCCTGCGAAGATCCTCTGCATCACTTTCACCAAGGCCGCCGCCGCCAACATGGCGACACGCGTGTTCGATACGCTGGCGGAATGGACCACGCTTGACGATGCCGCGCTTGACGAGAGGATCAGGCTCGCGACCGGCAAGACACCGGATGCAATCCAACGCGTCATCGCGCGGCGGTTATTTGCCAATGCGCTGGAGACGCCAGGCGGACTGAAAGTGCAGACCATCCACGCCTTTTGCACGCACCTGCTGCATCAGTTCCCGTTCGAGGCCGATGTTGCTGCGCGCTTCGAGGTGCTGGATGAGACCGCGACCTCGCAGCTTCTGAATGAATTGACGCTGGACGTCCTGCTGAAAGGCGCCACCCAGCAGGAAAGCGATCTGGGCAAGGCGCTGGAGACGGCTATCGCCGCCGCCGCCGATGTCACCTTCAAGGACGTGATCGCCGAAACCATCCGCAACCGCGATCTGATCACCGAATGGACAAAGCGCGCCGGCGGCGTCCAACAGGCCATAGCTGAACTGACCCGAAGTTTCGGGCTTGCACCGGGCGACAGCCTCCAAGCCATTGAAACTGAATACTTTTCCCAATCGTTGATCCCGCAAGCTGAATGGCCGGCGCTGATCGATGTCTTTTCGTCCGGCTCCAAGACCGACCAGGAGCGCGCCTCCTCGCTGTCAGATGCCCTACGCGCCACCGGACGCGAACGCATCGAAAATTATCTCGATGTGTTCTGCACCGGCGATCGCAAAGGCCGCGCCAGCGTGCTGACCAAAAAGCCTGCCGAAGCCAACCCGCAATGGGCCGCGCGTCTCAACGCCGAAAAGGACCGCGTCTGCCAATTGCTCGCGCGTGAATTCGCTTTGCGGGCGCGCGACCGCAGCGCGGCACTGATCACGGTCGCGGCCGCGGTAATCAAACGCTATCGCGCCGAGAAAGAGCGCCGCGGCCTGCTCGACTATGAAGACCTGATCGACAAAGCGCTCATGCTGCTGCGCGATGCTTCCACCAGAAGCACGGCGGCGGCCTGGGTGCTCTACAAGCTCGATCTTGGCATCAATCATGTACTCGTCGACGAAGCGCAGGACACGAGCGATAAACAATGGGAAATCATCAAAATTTTAGTTGCAGAGTTTCTGCCGGGCGGAGCCCGCGGCAATGTGCGCCGAACCTTGTTCGCGGTCGGGGATGAAAAGCAATCGATCTTCTCGTTCCAGGGAGCGTTGCCGCACAAGTTCGCGGAAATGCGTACGCATTTCAGTACGCTGCACAAACAAAATGATGTCGCGTTCGCGACCGAGAAGCTTGATTATTCATTCCGTTCCGCAGCCGGCGTGCTCGAAGCCGTTGATACCGTATTCAAACAGCCGGCTGCATTCCGTGGCCTCAGCGCCGATCCAACATGGACCGTGCATCAAGCCCTGCCGGACGCCCTGCCCGGCGAAGTGGAAATCTGGGACCTCATCGGGCCCGACGAGAAAGAAGCCCGCAAAGAAGGATGGGATGCGCCGTTCGACACCACCAGCGAGACGAGCCCGTCGGTCAAGCTTGCCGTCAAGATTGCGCGCACGGTCAAAGAGTGGATTGCGAAAGGCACGCGCCCGGGCGAAGTGTTGATCCTGGTGCGTCAACGCGGACCGATGTTCGAAGCCGCGATCCGGGCACTCAAGCAGGCGCAGATCGATGTTGCCGGCGCCGACCGGCTGGTGCTGACCGAACACATCGCGATTATGGACCTGCTGGTGCTGGCCGACGCCTTGCTGCTGGCGGATGACGATCTCGCGCTGGCGACCGTACTGAAAAGCCCGCTGTTTGGCTTCGATGACGACAGGCTTTTCAAGCTCGCC
>Ga0187777_10002869_pt1 | contig 11004 bp, 9 predicted proteins | sample 1015_Q2_SP5_10_M_FD_132416 | JGI IMG/M metagenome (GOLD analysis project Ga0187777, IMG submission 132416) | Tropical peat soil microbial communities from peatlands in Department of Meta, Colombia - 1015_Q2_SP5_10_MG | ecosystem: Environmental > Terrestrial > Soil > Wetlands > Peat | place...
ATCCCAAGCTGATCGGCGTGCACCTCACCGGCAAGCTCGCGGGCTGGAGCGCGCCCAAGGACGTGATCACGTACCTCTGCGGGCTCCTCACCGTGAAGGGCGGCACCAACAAGATCATCGAGTACTTCGGGCCCGGCGCCGAGTCGATCAGCGCGACCGGGAAGGGCACGATCTGCAACATGGGCGCGGAGCTGGGCGCGACGACGTCGCTCTTCCACTTCGACGACCGCATGGTCGCCTACCTGCGGGCCACCGACCGGAGCGACATCGCCAGGCTCGCCGAGCAGCACCGCGCGAGCCTCGTGTCCGACCCCGAGGTGCTGCGCGACCCGCGGAAGTTCTACGACGAGGTGGTGGAGATCAACCTCTCCGAGCTCGAGCCGCACATCGTGGGCCCGCACTCCCCCGACCGGGCGCGGCCGATCTCGAAGCTGGCCGCCGAGGTCAAGAAGGAGGGCTGGCCGGCGTCGATCAAGCAGGCGCTCATCGGCTCCTGCACCAACTCCTCGTACGAGGACATGCGCCGCGCCGCCCACATCGCGATGCAGGCGCTCAAGGCCGGGATCCGGGCGAAGACCCCGTTCCTGGTGACGCCGGGCTCGGAGCGCATCTACCAGACGATCAAGCGCGACGGCATCATGGACACCTTCCAGAAGATCGGGGGCACCGTGCTCGCCAACGCGTGCGGTCCTTGCATCGGGCAGTGGAAGCGCAGCGACGTGGGCAAGGGCGAGAGCAACACGATCGTCTCCTCGTTCAACCGCAACTTCCCGGGCCGCAACGACGGCAGCGCCTCCACGCTGTCGTTCCTGACCAGCCCGGAGATCGTCACCGCGCTGGCGTTCGGGGGCACGCTCGAGTTCGATCCGGTGCACGGGACGATCCCGGGCCCGGACGGCAAGCCGTTCCGCTTCACCGCGCCCGAGGGTGAGGAGCTGCCCGCGCAGGGCTTCGTCCGGGGCGAGGAGGGCTTCGAGGCGCCCGCCGCCGACGGCGCGAGCGTGCAGGTCGTGATCGCGCCGAACAGCGAACGGCTGCAGCTGCTGCAGCCGTTCGCGCGGTGGGACGGAGAAGACTTTCGGCAGCTTCCCATCTTAGTAAAGACCAAGGGCAAGACCACCACCGATCACATCTCCCCGGCGGGGACCTGGCTGCGCTTCCGCGGCCACCTCGACCGCATCAGCGACAACATGTTCCTGGGCGCGGTGAACGCGTTCACCGGTGAAGCGGGCAAGGGCGTCAACCCGCTCACCGGCCAGGTCGACACGTTCACCAAGAACGCGCGCGACCTCAAGGTCAAGGGCGTGGGCTGGATCGTGATCGGCGACGAGAACTACGGCGAGGGATCGAGCCGCGAGCACGCCGCGATGTCGCCCCGCTATCTCGGCTGCAAGGTCGTGATCGTGCGCAGCTTCGCGCGGATCCACGAGACCAACCTGAAGAAGCAGGGGATCCTGCCCCTGACCTTCGCGAAGCCCTCCGACTACGACCTCTTCGAGCAGGCCGACCGGGTGAGCGTTCGCGGGCTGGCCCAGCTGACGCCGGGCAAGCCGGTCGAGGTGGTCGTCCACAAGCCGGGCGGCAAGACCGTCGGCATCCAGTGCAATCACACCATGACCGACGAGCAGATCGAGTGGTTCAAGGCGGGCTCCGCCCTGAACGCCCTCAAATAACCTTCAGCGAGGAGACGCTCCATGGCCGCAGCGAGGGTGAAGATCCCGGCAGGCGAGAAGATCACGATCAGCCACGGCAAGCTGCAGGTCCCCGATCATCCGATCGTGGCGTTCATCGAGGGCGACGGGACCGGGCCGGACATCTGGGCCGCGTCGGTGCGCGTGCTGGACGCGGCGGTGGCCCAGTCCTACAAGGGTCGCCGCAAGATCGCGTGGGCCGAGGTGTACGCGGGTGAGAAGGCGCAGGTCACCTACGGCAAGGACTGCCCGCCGAACCTGCTGCCGCAGGAGACCCTCGACGTCATCCGCGAGTACCTGGTGGCGATCAAGGGGCCGCTCACCACCCCGGTGGGCGAGGGCTTCCGCTCGCTGAACGTGACGCTCCGCCAGGAGCTCGACCTCTACGTCTGCCTGCGCCCGGTGCGCTGGTTCAAGGGCGTGCCGTCGCCGGTGAAGCACCCCGAGAAGATCGACATGGTGATCTTCCGCGAGAACACCGAGGACATCTACGCGGGCATCGAGTGGATGACCGGGACCCCCGAGAACCGGAAGGTCATCGACTTCCTCCAGAAGGAGATGGGGGTCAAGAAGATCCGCTTCCCCAACACCTCCTCGATCGGCATCAAGCCCGTCTCCAAGGAGGGCTCGGAGCGGCTGATCCGGGCGTCGATGCGCTACGCGATCGAGAACGGCCGGCGCAACGTGACCCTCGTGCACAAGGGCAACATCCAGAAGTTCACCGAGGGGCAGTTCATGAAGTGGGGCTACGAGCTCGCCAAGCGGGAGTTCTCGGACCGACTGGTCTCGTGGGACGACTGCGGGGGGAAGCCGCCCGCCGGCAAGATGCTGGTGAAGGACGCGATCACCGACGCGTTCCTGCAGCAGATCCTGACCCGGCCGGACGAGTTCGACGTGATCCCGTGCTGCAACCTGACCGGCGACCTGATCTCCGACGCCCTCGCCGCGCAGGTGGGCGGCATCGGGATCGCGCCCGGGGCCAACATCAACTACGACAGCGGTCACGCGCTGTTCGAGGCCACCCACGGCACCGCGCCCAAGTACGCGGGCCAGGACAAGGTCAATCCCGGCTCGGTCATCCTGTCCGGCGAGATGATGCTGCGCTACATGGGCTGGACCGAGGCCGCCGACCGGGTGGTGGCGGGCATCGAGAAGACGATCGGGCAGAAGGTGGTGACGTACGACTTCGCCCGCCTCATGGACGGAGCGCGCGAGGTGAAGTGCTCCGAGTTCGGCACCGCCATCATCAAGAACATGGAGTCGATGTGATGGCGGCGCGGCCCAAGATCTCGGTCGTCGGCGCCGGCAACGTGGGCGCCTCCGTGGCCCAGTACGCGGTCGAGCGCGAGCTGGGCGACGTGGTCCTGGTCGACGTGATCGAGGGCATCCCCCAGGGCAAGGCGCTCGACCTGGCCCAGGCCGGGCCGGTGCACGGCTACGATTCGAGCCTGGTGGGCAGCAACGGCTACGACGAGACCGCGGACTCCGACATCGTGGTCATCACCGCGGGCCTGGCCCGCAAGCCGGGCATGACGCGGGACGACCTCCTGTTCAAGAACGCGGAGATCGTCGGCGCGGTGGTGGAGCAGGTGGTCGAGCGCTCGAAGAACGCGATCCTGATCCTGGTCACGAACCCGCTCGACGCGATGGTGCAGCTGGCGTGGAAGAAGTCGGGCTTCCCGGCCGAGCGGGTCATCGGCATGGCCGGCGTGCTCGACTCCGCGCGCTTCCGCACCTTCATCGCCCGCGAGCTCGAGGTCTCGGTGGAGAACGTGACCGCGTTTGTGCTGGGCGGCCACGGCGACAGCATGGTCCCGCTGCCGCGCTACTCCACGGTGGCGGGCATCCCGATCACCGACCTGCTCCCCGCGGAGCGGATCCAGTCGCTGGTCACTCGCACCGCCAACGGCGGGGCCGAGATCGTGGCGTTCCTCAAGTCGGGCAGCGCGTACTACGCGCCGGCCGCCTCCGCGGTGGAGATGGTGGAGGCCATCCTGAAGGACAAGAAGAAGATCCTGCCCTGCGCGGCCTACCTGAACGGTCAGTACGGCGTCCGGGGCCTCTACGTGGGCGTGCCGGTCAAGCTCGGACGGAAGGGCGTGGAGCAGATCATCGAGATCAAGCTCCAGAAGGAGGAGCAGGCCGCTTTCGACAAGTCGGCCGCCGCCGTCCGCGAGCTCGTCGACAAGCTCAAGCTGTAGCCGTCTCCGTCCATGCGCGAGATCCACGTCTCCTCCGTCGTCGACGCGGTCAAGAAGCTCTGCATGGAGGCGAACTACTCGCTCGAGCCCGACATGCTGCGGGCCTTCGCGGGCGCGCTCGAGAAGGAGCGCTCGCCGGCCGGGCGCCAGGTGCTCCAGATCCTGCAGCAGAACGCGGAGCTGGCCCGCACCAAGCAGATCCCCTACTGTCAGGACACCGGGTTCGTGGTCTGCTTCCTGGAGCTGGGGCAGGAGGTGCACGTCACCGGCGGCGGGCTCGTCGACGCGATCAACGAGGGCGTGCGCCAGGGCTACAAGGAGGGCTATCTCCGCGCCTCCATCGTCCGCTCGCCCTTCGACCGCGTGAACACGGGGGACAACACGCCCGCGGTGATGCACCTGGACGTGGTCCCGGGGTCCGAGCTGCGCATCCAGATCATGGCCAAGGGCGGCGGCTGCGAGAACCGCTCGAAGTACAAGATGCTGACGCCCGCCGAGGGCGTGGACGGCGTCAAGGAGTGGATCCTCGAGTGCATCCGCACCGCGGGCCCCGACGCGTGCCCGCCGCTGATCGCGGGCGTCGGCGTGGGCGGCACCTTCGAGCAGGCCGCCCGGCTCAGCAAGAAGGCGCTCTTCCGCGAGCTGGGCGCGCCCAATCCGGATCCGGCGGTCGCCGCGGTCGAGCGGGAGGTCCTGGAGCGGGCCAACCGCCTGGGTATCGGGCCGCAGGGCTACGGCGGCGACACGACCGCCTTCGGCGTGCACATCCTCACGTATCCCTGCCACATCACGAGCCTGCCGGTCGCGGTGACCATCGAGTGCCACGCGCACCGGCACAAAGAGGTGACGCTATGAGCGTCACCGTTACGGTTGTGCACGAGCACAAAGAGGTGACGCTATGAGCCGGCCAGCGATGGGGTGCTGGCGATGATCACCATAGCCGCCGACGGCACGAAGGACGTCACGCCGCCGCTGAGCGACGCCGACGTGGAGTCGCTGAAGGCCGGCGACCGGGTGCGCATCACCGGCGTGATGTACACCGCCCGGGACGCCGCCCACGCGCGCCTCCTGCCCTTGATGGACGCGGGCCAGCCGCTGCCCATCGACGTGCGCGGGCAGATCATCTACTACACGGGGCCCTCGCCCGCGCGGCCGGGCCAGGTGGTGGGCTCGGTCGGCCCGACCACCGGCGGGCGCATGGACAAGTTCACCCCGAAGCTGCTGGCCCTGGGCCTCAAGGGCACGCTCGGCAAGGGGGCGCGCTCGCAGCCGGTCAAGGACGCCCTCCGCCGGCACAAGGCGGTCTACTTCGGGGCCATCGGCGGAGCGGGGGCGGTGCTGTCGGCGTTCGTGAAGAAGCTCGAGGTGGTGGCGTACGAGGATCTCGGCACCGAGGCCATCCGGCGGCTCGAGGTGGCCGGGTTCCCCGCCATCGTGGTCAACGACTGCCACGGCGGCGATCTCTACCAGGACGGCATGAAGGCGTACGCGAGGGAGGAGTCATGAACGGCGCAAGCGCGCAGAGCCAGGGGGGCCGCGTCCTCGGCGCGCGCCCGCCCATCCGGGCGGCGCATCTGCGGACGGATTCGTGGTGGGCGCTGCCGCTCACGGTGGTGGTGGTGCTGCTGACGTTCATCGTGTACTCGACGTGGGCCGCGTTCCAGAACGCCCACTACTACGCCGAGCCGTATCTCTCGCCGTTCTACTCGCCGTGCCTCACCGGCGGCTGCCTGCACCACAGCTTCGGTCGCTTCACGCTACCGGACGTCGCGATCCCGCTCATCGGGATCGTCTCGCCCGCCTTCCTCATCCTGGGCGGACCGGGTCTCTTCCGCCTGACTTGCTACTACTACCGCAAGGCGTACTACCGCTCCTTCTGGCTGGCCCCGGCCGCGTGCGCGGTGCGTGACGCCAAGTCCGGCTACAGCGGCGAGACGCGCTTCCCGCTGATCGTGCAGAACTTCCACCGCTACGCCTGGTACGTGGCCGTCCTGTTCATCGCGATGCTCACGTGGGACGCGATCCTCGCCTTCCGGTTCAAGGACGGATTCGGAATCGGGGTCGGCACCCTCGTCATGTGGATCAACGTGCTGTTCCTGGCCGGCTACACGTTCTCCTGCCACTCCTGCCGGCACGTCTGCGGCGGGGACCTCGACGTGTTCTCGAAGGCCCCGGTGCGCTACCGGCTGTGGCGCGGCATCACCCGGCTCAACGAGCGGCATCCGATGTTCGCCTGGCTGTCCCTGTTCAGCGTGGGCCTGACGGACCTCTACATCCGGCTCGTCTCCATGGGGATCATCCGCGACTGGAGGATCATCTGATGGCGACCGCGGACTACGAGACACACGAGCACGACGTTCTGGTCATCGGCGCGGGCGGCGCCGGGCTCCGCGCGGCCATCGAGGCGGCGGCGCAGGGCGTGTCGGTCGGCCTCGTCTGCAAGTCCCTCCTCGGCAAGGCCCACACCGTGATGGCCGAGGGCGGCATCGCGGCCGCGATGGGCAACGTGTGGCCGGAGGACAACTGGCAGGTCCACTTCCGCGACACCATGCGCGGCGGCAAGATGCTGAACAACTGGCGCATGGCCCAGCTCCACGCCCAGGAGAGCCCCGAGCGCGTGCTCGAGCTGGAGCGCTACGGCGCCCTCTTCGACCGCACCAAGGACGGGCTCATCTCCCAGCGCGACTTCGGCGGCCACCGCTACGCGCGGCTGGCCCACGTGGGCGACCGCACCGGCCTCGAGATGATCCGCACGCTCCAGTACCACGCGATCCACCAGACGATCGAGGTGTACATGGAGTGCAAGATCGAGCGCCTGCTGAAGGACGGCGACCGGGTCTGCGGGGCCTTCGGCTACTGGCGCAACACCGGCAAGTTCGTCCTGTTCAAGGCCAAGGCCATCGTGCTGGCCACCGGCGGCATCGGCAAGGCCTGGAAGTACACGTCGAACTCCTGGGAGTACACGGGCGACGGTCATTCGCTCGCGTACTGGGCCGGCGCGGACCTGATCGACATGGAGTTCGTCCAGTTCCACCCGACCGGCATGGTGTGGCCGCCCTCGGTGCGCGGCATCCTGGTGACCGAGAGCGTGCGCGGCGACGGCGGCACGTTGAAGAACACCGCGGGCGAGCGGTTCATGTTCAACTACATCCCCGAGTTCTTCAAGGCCGAGACCGCGGACAGCCACGAGGAGGCCGACCGCTGGTACCTGGACAAGAAGAACAACCGGCGGACGCCCGATCTCCTGCCCCGCGACGAGGTGGCGCGCGCCATCAACGCCGAGGTGAAGGCGGGCCGCGGCACCGCGCACGGCGGCGTCTTCCTCGACATCTGCACCCGGCGGGACGCCGACTACATCAGGAAGCGCCTGCCTTCCATGTACCACCAGTTCAAGGAGCTGGCGGGCGTCGACATCACCAAGGAGCCCATGGAGATCGGCCCCACCATGCACTACGTCATGGGCGGGGTGCGGGTGGACGCCGACTCCACCGCGGCCACCGTGCCCGGCCTCTTCGCGGCGGGCGAGGTGGCGGGCGGGCTGCACGGGAGCAACCGCCTCGGCGGCAACTCGCTGGGTGACCTGCTGGTGTTCGGGCGCCGGGCGGGACTGCACGCCGCGCTCTACTGCAAGAACCTGGGTGGGCGCCTCACGGTGGACGCGGGTCAGGTGGAGTCGGTCGCCCGGATCCTGCTCGAGCCCTTCACCAGGTCGGGCAGTGAGAACCCGTACACGATCCAGGCCGACCTGCAGGACACGATGCACAACCTGGTCGGGATCATCCGGGTCGAGGCCGAGCTCAAGGAAGCGCTCAAGAGGATCGAGGCGCTCAAGCAGCGGGCGGCCCGGGTGCGCGTGGAGGGTGGTCGCGTCTACAACCCGGGCTGGCACCTCGCGCTCGATCTGGCGTCGCTCCTGACCGTGTCGGAGTGCTGCGCGCTCGCGGCGCTGGAGCGCAAGGAGAGCCGCGGCGGTCACACCCGCGAGGACCACCCGTACACCGACGACATCTGGGGAACGGTCAACCTGGTCTCGCGCCAGCAGGGCGATCGGGTGGACCTCCGGCGCGAGCCGCTGCCCCAGATGCCGCCCGACCTGAAGGCGCTCTTCCAGGAGAGGAAGTGATGGCCCAGACCTTCACGATGCGGGTGTTCCGCGGCGACGCGGGCGGCGGCGACTTCAAGGAGTACACGGTCGAGGGCGGCGAGGGGATGGTGGTGCTCGACGTGGTCCACCGCATCCAGGCCACGCACGCCCCGGACCTCGCGTGCCGGTGGAACTGCAAGGCGGGCAAGTGCGGCTCCTGCAGCGCGGAGATCAACGGCAAGCCGCGGCTCATGTGCATGACCCGGATGGACATCTTCAAGGAGGGTGAGGCGATCTCGGTGGCGCCGATGCGGACGTTCCCGATCATCCGCGATCTGGTGACCGACGTCTCCTACAACTACGAGAAGGCCAAGCAGGTGCCGCCGCTCCGGCTCAAGCCGCCGGACGCGGACGGTCGGTACCGGATGATGCAGGAGGACGTGGACCGCCCCCAGGAATTCCACAAGTGCATCGAGTGCTTCCTCTGCCAGAACGTCTGCCACGTCATCCGTGACCACGAGGACATCAAGAAGCGGTTCTCCGGCCCCCGCTTCTTCATCAAGGTCGCCGGCCTCGAGATGCACCCGCTCGACACCCGCGACCGCACCGACTTCGTGCGCGCGCAGGCGGGCGTCGGCTTCTGCAACATCACCAAGTGCTGCACCGAGGTCTGCCCCGAGCACATCCACATCACCGACAACGGCATCATCCCGATGAAGGAGCGCGTCGCCGACGGCTACGACCCCATCGTCTGGGTGGCGCGAAAGCTGGGGCTCACCCGCAAGGCATGAAGATCCACGAGTACCAGGGCAAGGCCATCCTGAAGGCGTTCGGGGTGCCCGTCCCGAACGGCGACGTGGCCGACACCCCGGCCGAGGCGCGCGCGGTCGCCGAGCGCCTCGGCGGCCGCGTGGTGGTCAAGGCCCAGGTGCACGCGGGCGGGCGCGGCAAGGCCGGCGGCGTGAAGCTCGCCGACGACCCGGCCGCCGCAGAGGCGGCGGCCCGGCAGATCCTCGGCATGATGCTCAAGACCCCCCAGACCCCGCCCGAGGGCATCCGGGTGCTCAAGGTGCTGGTGGAGGAAGCCTCGCCGATCGCCACCGAGCTGTACCTCTCGATGACCCTCGACCGCGGCCGCGGCACCCACGTGGTCATGGCCTCGCAGGCCGGCGGCATGGAGATCGAGGAGGTGGCGGCCACCCACCCCGAGAAGATCATCCGCGAGTGGACCGATCCCGCGCTCGGCCTGCAGCCCTTCCAGGCGCGCAACCTGGCCTTCGGACTCGGGCTCGCCGGTGAGCAGTTCAAGCAGGGCGTCTCGCTGATCCTGAGCCTCTTCCGCGCCTACCTCGACAAGGACTGCTCGCTCGCCGAGATCAATCCCCTGGTCGTGACCAAGGACGGGCGGGTGATGGCGCTCGACGCCAAGCTCAACTTCGACGACAACGCGCTCTACCGTCACAAGGACGTGGTGGCCCTGCGCGACATCAATGAAGAGACGCCGCTCGACGTGGAGGCGTCGAAGTACAGCCTCAACTACATCAAGCTCGACGGCAACGTCGGCTGCATGGTGAACGGGGCCGGCCTCGCGATGGCCACGATGGACATCATCAAGCTCGCGGGCGGCGAGCCGGCCAACTTCCTCGACGTGGGCGGCGGCGCCTCTCCCGAGCAGATCGAGAACGCCTTCCGTATCCTCTCCTCCGATCCGAGTGTGAAGGCGGTCTTCATCAACGTCTTTGGGGGAATATTGAGGGTCGACCGGCTCGCCGAGGGCATCATCGCCGCGGTGAAGAAGCTCGGGCTCAAGCTGCCGGTGGTGCTGCGGGCCGAGGGCACCAACGTGGAGCAGGGCAAGAAGATGCTGGCCGAGTCCGGCCTGGCCCTGGTGATGGCCGACGACATGGGCGAGGGCGCCCGCAAGGTCGTCGCGCTGGCCCGAGGGGTCGGCAGATGACCCGGTTGCGTCGCCACCCCGATGAGCCCGAAGGGCGAAGAGGCCGAACCGCCAAACCATGAGCATTCTCGTCGACCGCGCTACAAAAGTCCTGGTCCAAGGGATCACCGGCAAGGAGGGCGCCTTCCACGCCGCGCGATGCAAGGAGTACGGCACCCAGGTAGTGGGCGGCGTCACGCCGGGCAAGGGCGGCACCACCCACGAGGGCTTCACGGTCTGGAACACGGTGGAGGCCGCGGTGGCCGCGACCGGCGCCGACTGCGCGCTGATCTTCGTGCCGCCGCCCGCCGCCGCGGACGCGATCATGGAGGCGGCGGACGCCGGGGTGCCGCTGATCGTCTGCATCACCGAGGGCGTGCCGGTGGCCGACATGGTGCGCGTGAAGGCCTTCCTGGCCCGCACCAAGAGCCGGCTGATCGGCCCGAACTGCCCGGGGCTGATCACGCCGGGGCAGGCCAAGATCGGCATCATGCCGGGCCACATCCACAAGGTCGGCCACGTGGGCGTGGTCTCGCGCAGCGGCACGCTCACCTACGAGGTCGTCCACCAGCTCACCCAGCGCGGGCTCGGCCAATCGTCCTGCGTCGGCATCGGGGGCGACCCGGTCAACGGGACCAACTTCATCGACGTGCTCGCGCTCTTCCAGGCTGACCCCGGCACCACCGCCATCATGATGATCGGCGAGATCGGGGGCACCGCGGAGGAGGAGGCCGCCGCCTACATCAAGGCGCACGTCACCAAGCCCGTGGTCGGCTTCATCTGCGGCCAGACCGCGCCGCCGGGTCGCCGCATGGGCCACGCGGGCGCCATCATCGCCGGGGGCAAGGGCACGGCGGCCGAGAAGATGGCGGCCATGGAGGCGGCCGGCGTCACCACCGTCAAGAGCCCCGCCGACATGGGTGCCACCGTGGCCCGCGTGGTGGGCAAGAAAGGCTAGGCTCGCGCCGCGATGGCCGTCCAGCGCACCCTCACCATCATCAAGCCGGACGCGGTCGCCAAGGGCGTCTCCGGGCAGATCATCGCGCGGTTCGAGAAGGCGGGCCTCCGGATCCTGGCCGCCAAGCTGATCCA
>Ga0187777_10002870_pt1 | contig 10999 bp, 6 predicted proteins | sample 1015_Q2_SP5_10_M_FD_132416 | JGI IMG/M metagenome (GOLD analysis project Ga0187777, IMG submission 132416) | Tropical peat soil microbial communities from peatlands in Department of Meta, Colombia - 1015_Q2_SP5_10_MG | ecosystem: Environmental > Terrestrial > Soil > Wetlands > Peat | place...
ACGCTTTCCGTATGGCTGACGTTCTCAAGGAGCGTCCGATCGACATCGGTGCGGCCGGCGCGGGCGTGATCGAGCTTTCCGGATGGGTCGAAAGCGAGAGCGTCTCGCAGCGTGCGGCAGACCTCGCGCGCAGCGTGAGTGGTGTGGTCACGGTCGTCAACCGACTCACGATCGGCACTCCGGACGCTCCCGACGAGAGGGACGAGGCGCTCGACTAGTCTCTCTCCGGTTCTGCCCGCTCGCTCGCGGCGCTAAATTCCGTCGCATGACGAGCGAGCTCTCTCCGCAATACCAACCGGCAGCGATCGAGCGCGACATCTACGCGCGATGGCTCGCCGACCGTGCGTTCATCGCCGAGCCGTCGAGCGTGACTGCGGCTCGGCCGGCGTTCACGGTCGTCATGCCGCCGCCGAACACGACCGCCGTGCTGCACATGGGGCATGGCCTCAACAACACGGTGCAGGATGTGATCGTGCGCTGGCGGCGGATGGCTGGCGACGAGACGCTCTGGGTACCGGGCACCGATCACGCCGGGATCGCGACCCAGAACGTCGTCGAGAAGCAGCTCGCGCAGGAAGGAGTCTCGCGCTTCGACCTCGGCCGCGAGGCCTTCGTGCAACGCACGGTCGACTTCGTCGAGCGCACCGGCGGCATCATCCTCCAACAGCTGGAGGCGATCGGCGCGTCGTGCGACTGGTCGCGCACCGCCTATACGCTCTCCCCTGAGCTGTCGCGCGCGGTGCGCGAGGCGTTCGTCCGCCTCTATGACGCGGGCCTGATCTATCGCGGCCATCGGGTGATTCACTGGTGCCCGCGCTGCCTCACCTCGCTGAGCGACGAGGAGGCCGAGGGACGCGAGACGCACGGAAAGCTCTACAAGATCGCGTACCGTATGGTCGGCTCCCCCGAGCAATCGCTCGTCGTCGCCACCACGCGACCGGAGACGATGCTGGGCGACGTCGCCGTCGCGGTGAACCCGGCCGACGGGCGCTACCGGAGCCTGATCGGCAAGCGGGTGATCCTTCCGCTGGTGGGGGTCGAGCTTCCCGTAACCGCCGACGAATACGCCGATCCCGAATTCGGCACCGGTGTGGTGAAGATCACTCCGGCGCACGACGCGAACGACTTCGAGGTGGGACGACGGCACGGTCTCCCCACGCCGGTGGTGATCGACGAGCACGGCGTCGTGCGAGAGGTCGAGGACGCCGCCGGTCGTGTGCCCGCGGAGGTGGAGGGACTCGACCGCTTCGAGGCGCGCGACCGGGTGGTCGAGCGCTTGCGCGCCGTCGGTGCGCTGGTCAGTGCCGAGCCGCACACGCACAACGTGCGATTCTGTTATCGCTGCGACACGGTGGTCGAGCCGCGGCTCTCCGACCAGTGGTTCGTGCGCATGGCACCACTCGCCGCGCCGGCCCTGGAGGCGGTGCGCGATCGAACGATCCGGATCCTCCCCGAGCGCTGGGAGGCCGTCTACGTCAACTGGCTCGAGGGAATCCGGGATTGGAACATCTCGCGCCAGCTCTGGTGGGGGCACCGCATACCGGTCTGGTACTGCGATCGTTGCGGGGGCGAGCCGATCGTGAGGCGGGAGGACCCGGAGAAATGCGAGAGGTGCGGTGGAGCGGTGCGGCAGGACGAGGACGTGCTCGACACCTGGTTTTCGTCGTGGCTCTGGCCTCTGTCGACCCTTGGCTGGCCGAATGAGACCCCCGACCTCGACGCGTTCTACCCGACGGACACGCTCGTGACGGCCCCCGAGATCCTCTTCTTCTGGGTGGCCCGAATGATCATGGCGGGGTACTACTTCCTCGCCCGCCCCCCCTTTCGCTCCGTCTACCTGACTGGCACCGTGCGCGATCTGCAGCATCGGAAGATGTCGAAGTCCCTGGGGAACGGGATCGATCCGTTGGATGTCGTGCGACTCTACGGCGCCGACGCGCTTCGCTATACGGTCCTCGCCGGGATGGGGCTCGGCACCGACGTCATGCTCGATCCGGACAACCTCGAGCAGTCCTTCTCGCCGGGGCGCAATTTCGCGACGAAGCTGTGGAACATCGGCCGATTCCTGCTCGCGAACATCGGCGAGGGGCCGGTGAGAGCCGTGAAGGACATCGAGCCCGAGCGCCTAACGCGGGCCGATGAGTGGATTCTCCACTGCGTCGACCTGGCTGTACGTGATTGCGAGGCGGCACTCGGGCCCGCCCGGCCGGCCGACGGCGCGCACTGGAGCGACCGCGAGCTCCGGGCCGGGCTTCGCCTCAACGAGTACATCGAGCGCGCGAGACGCTTCGTGTGGAACGAGCTCGCCGACTGGTATCTCGAGAGCACGAAGCAGCGGCTGGCGAAGCCCGACGAGGCGGAGGTGGCGCGTGCGGTTCTCGTCCACGTCTTCGATCAGGGACTGCGGCTGCTCCACCCGGCGGTGCCGTTCATCACCGAGGCGCTCTGGCAGCGGCTTCCCGTTCCGGGGCGGCGGCAGGGAGACCTCCTCGCCCGGGCGGAGTGGCCGACGGTCCGGTGGAGCGGCGCGGCGGTCGCCGGGTCTGCCGGGATGCGACGACGGAGGAGCGAGGAGAGATCGCGCGAGTTCGACTCGTTCGTGGTGGACACGGTAACCGCCATCCGGCGTCTGCGCGCCGAGTACAACGTGCCCCCTGGTACGGTCACCGATGTGGCTCTCGTGCCTGACGATCATGCCGCGACCGATCTGCGGGCGCTCGACGAGGAGCGCGCGCTCGTCGGGCACCTCGCACGCTCGAACGTGCGCGTGTCACAGACTGCGCCGACGGGCCCTTGGGCGCAGGAATTGATCGGCCCGCTCCACCTCTACCTCGGCTTGGCGGACGCCATCGACCTGGAGAAGGAGTGTGCCCGCCTGAGCAACGACCTCGCACAGCTGAACAAGCAGTTGGGAAGTCTCACGGAGCGGCTCTCCAACAAGCAGTTCACCGATCGCGCGAAGCCCGAGGTCGTGGAAGCCGAGCGACGCAAGCACTCCGAGTGGACGACACGGCGCGACCAGCTCGAGCAGAAGAAGCGGACATTGTGCGGCGCCTGATCCTGCTCGCCGCGGCGGCGGGCGTCATCGCCGCGTGCGCGCAGCAGGGCTTTCCGCCCGGCGGACCCGAGCTCAAGGTCCCGCCCAAGCTCCTGCGGATCAGCCCGGACAGCGATGCCGTCAACGTCCGCATCAAGGATGTGGAGCTCTGGTTCGACGCCGTTGTGAGCGAGAAACCCGCCGGCGCCACCGACCTCGCCGGACTCGTGCTCGTCTCACCGCGCGATGGTCCGCCGCACGTCGGCTGGCATCGGACCCGGCTCACGATTCGAGGAAAGGACGGGTGGCGGCCGAACACCGCCTATTCCGTCACCGTGCTCCCGGGACTCGCCGACCTCCACGGGAACGCGACCAAGCAGCCGATCAGGCTCGTCTTCTCGACCGGGCCGACGATCCCGAGCGGGTTCATCGCCGGCAACGCCTTCGATTGGGGGGGTGGAAAGCCGCTCGCCCGAGCGATGGTGAACGCCATCTCCCGACCGGATAGCATCGTCTACGTGGCGCGCGCCGACTCTTCCGGCAGATTCTTGCTCTCCCCACTTCCCGGCGGCGAGTACACTGTTCTGGCGTGGAATGACGCGAACAACGATCAGGAGCTGTCCCCGCGAGAGATGTGGGATTCCGTGCACATCACTTTGAGTGACACGGCGCGCACGGAAATCCTCGCCTTCGTGCACGACACGGTCGGGCCACGCATCTCCGCGGTCGATGTGCGCGACTCGGTGACCCTGCGCGTCACCTTCGACAAGCCGCTTCAGCCCAGCCAACCGATCGACACGACGGTGTTCGCGCTCTCGACTATCGATTCGACGCCCCTGGCGATCCGGCTCGTCCAGCCGTCAGCAGCTTTCGACAGGGCACGGCAGGACTCGCTCGCCAGGGTCGATACCGCCAAGGCTCGCGCCGACAGCGCGGCCGCGCTCAGGCAGCGCGCCGTGCAGAGGCGCTTCTCGGGCGACAGCGTCAGGCGTGTCGCCGCGCCGGTGCCGACCGCGAGTCGACCGACGCCGACCTCCGAGGTGATCATCGTGCCGGCGGTGCCTTTCGTGCCCGGCTCCTCGTACCGCCTGCAGGCAAAGGAGCTGCACAACCTGTTGGGCTACGCCAACTCGTCCGTGCGCACATTCACAGCGCCGAAGCCGACGCCCCTGGACTCGCTCAAGAAGGCGCGGGCGGCGCAGGCTGACTCCATCAAGCGGCGCGCTCCGGCACAGCCTCCGCGCCCCGACTCGTCGGCCCCACCGAGGCCTCCGACGGCGCAGCCTCCGGCGCAGCAGCGGCCACCATGGTGAGCGATCCGCGCCGGGCCCTGCCGAGCGTGAACGCGCTTCTCGAGAAATCTGCGATGCGCGACGTCGTCGCCCGCGCGCCACGCCCGCTCGTCACCAGCGCCGTTCGCGCGGCACTCGACGCCGCTCGCCGCGACCCGTCGCGCGCGCCGCGCACCGACGCGGAGTGGGCGGCAGCCGTCGACGCGGCGCTCGCGGAGCGCGAGCGCGCCTCCCTCCGTCCGCTGATCAACGCGACCGGCGTAGTCCTGCACACGAACTTCGGGCGCGCCCCGCTCGCCACCGCCGCACTCACGGCCATCGACGAGATCGCGCGCGGCTACACGAATCTCGAGTACGACCTCGACGCGGGCGAGCGGGGGAGCCGTTCGGTGCACTGCGTGGCGCTGCTACGCGAGCTCACCGGCGCCGGGGATGCGCTGGTGGTGAACAACTGCGCCGCCGCCATCGTCCTCGTCCTCAACACGCTCGCCTCGGGGCGCGAGGCGATCGTCTCGAGGGGAGAGCTGGTGGAGATCGGCGGCAGCTTCCGCATCCCCGACATCATGGCGAAGAGCGACGCCCGCCTGGTGGAGGTCGGAACCACCAACCGCACCCATCTCGCCGACTACCGCGCCGCCATCGGCGCCGCGACCGGCGCGGTCGTGAAGGTGCATCGCAGCAACTTCGCCCTCGAGGGCTACGTCGCCGAGGCGGGGGTACGCGAGCTGGCGCCTCTCTGCGCCGAGCACGGCATCCCGCTGGTTCACGACCTGGGGAGCGGACTGATGATGCGCCTCGACGCCTTCGGCCTCTCAGGAGAGCCGGTCGCCGCCGAGGCGCTGACCGATGGCGCAACGGTGGTCACGATGAGCGGAGACAAGCTGCTTGGCGGCCCGCAAGCGGGGATCATTCTCGGGCGCAGCGCGGTCGTGGCTCGCATGCGCGCCAATCCACTCGCTCGCGCGCTTCGGGTAGACAAGCTGACCTTGGCTGCGCTCGAGGCGACGCTCGCGCTCTATCGCGAGCCGGAGCGGGCGAGGCGAGAGATCCCCACGCTCGCGCTCCTCACCGCGCCGGTGTCGGGGCTTCGTGAGCGGGTCGAGCGCCTTGCCGGCGAGCTCACGCGCGCCGGCGTCAGCACCGACGTGGTGGCGAGCGAGGGGAGTGTCGGCGGAGGCGCATTCCCGACCGCCCGACTCCCATCGGTCGCGCTTGCGCTCGAGGGCGAGGCCACGCACCTCGACGCACGCCTCCGCGCGGGATCACCGCCGGTCGTCGGTCGCATCGTGGATGGCCGCCTCCTCCTCGATTGGCGCGCGCTCCTCCCTGACGAGGACGAGACGCTTCTCGCGACGCTCCGGCGCGAGCTCGCGCCGGAGCGGAGGGCTCGGCGATGAGTGAGGAACGCGAGTCGGCCCCGGTGGTGTCGGCGCTCTTCCTCGACCGCGACGGGACGATCAACGAAGACACGGCGCACGTCTCGAAGCCAGACAACGTCCGGCTCATCCCCGGCGCCGGGGAAGCCATCGCCCGGCTCAACGCTGCCGGAATCCCGGTGATCGTGGTGACGAACCAGTCGGGCATCGGGCGCGGGCTCTTCACCGTGGATGACTACGCGGCGGTGAGCGCGCGCATCGACGAGCTGCTCGGCGCGCTCGGGGCGCGGATCGACGCAACCTATGTCTGCCCGCACGCGCCGACCGACGCGTGCGACTGTCGGAAACCACGCACGCAGCTCTACAGTGAGGCGCGCGACGACCGCGGAATCGAACTCGCTCGGGCGTGGTTCGTTGGAGACCGGCTCCGAGACATCGAACCCGCCGCGGTTTTCGGGGGGCGTGGGATTCTCGTGCCACGCACATCGACCCCCGAGGAGGACATCGCCGCAGCACTCGCGCGCTTCTCGATCGAGGCGACACTCGAGGCCGCCGTCGCGCGGGCCCTCGGCGAGCCTCTTACCCCACCTTGGACGCCGCGCTAACATCCCGGCGCATGCCGACACGCATTGCGGTGCTGGCATCCGGACGCGGCTCGAATCTCCAAGCGTTGCACGAGTACCTCGTGCGCACGGGACAGGCGCGCGGCGCGCAGGTGGCGCTCGTACTCTCCGACAAGCCGGACGCGGGCGCGCTCGCCTATGCGCGTGGCCGGGGGATCGAGGCGGCGGCGCTCGACATGGGGACCGGGTATTCGGCGGGGCTCGCGATGATGCTGCACGATCGGGGAATCGACTGCGTTGTACTCGCGGGCTACCTCAAGCTCGTCCCCTCCGAAGTCGTCGAGACGTACCGCGGCCGGCTGATCAACACGCATCCGGCGCTCCTACCGGCTTTCGGCGGCCAGGGCATGTACGGCGAGCGCGTGCACCGGGCGGTGCTCGCCAGCGGAGCCCGAGTGAGCGGCGCGACGGTCCACTTCGTCGACGAGCAGTACGATCACGGCGCGATCATCGCTCAGTGGCCGGTACCGGTGTTCGACGACGACACACCCAAGACCCTGGCGGCGCGGGTGCTGCGGGTCGAGCACCGGCTTCTGCCGCCGGTGGTGGATGCGGTGGCTGCCGGGAGGATCACGCTCGGCGCCGACGGCCGCGCCCGCGGCTCCGGACGTCGGGGGTTCGAGCGCGCCGCGTTCGTGATGCACTCGCCCGCGGACGAGGAGCTGGCGCGCGAGCTCGAGGCGACGATCGATAGTTAGGCGGGGAACGGCGAGCCGCCGCGGCCTCCGCACCGAGAGGAGAAACGAGGGGCCCATGCCCAGAGCGCTGATATCCGTTTCCGACAAGAGGGGGCTGCTCGAGTTCGCCCGGCGGCTGGCGGCGCTCGGCTGGGAGATCGTGTCGACGGGCGGCACGGCACGCGCGCTCCGCGAAGGGGGCGTCTCCACGCGCGACGTCAGCGAGATCACCGGCGTCGAAGAGATGCTGGACGGCCGCGTGAAGACGCTGCATCCGGCGGTGCACGGCGGACTGCTGGCGAAGCGCGACGTGGCGGCGCACATGTCCGCTCTCGCCGAGCACGACATCGAGCCGATCGATCTGGTGGTCGTGAACCTCTACCCCTTCCGCGAGACGGCCGCCCGGCGTGGCGTGCTCCCGGAGGAGGTGATCGAGAACATCGACATTGGCGGCCCGTCGATGATCCGGTCGGCGGCCAAGAACTTCCACGCGGTGTACGTCGTGGTCGATCCTGCCGATTACCCGCATGTGCTCTCGTCGATCGAGAGCCACGACGACGACCGGGACCTGAGGCGCTTCCTGGCCGGGAAGGCGTATGCCCATACGGCGTCGTACGACGCCGCCATCGCCACCTGGTTCGCCGCCGAGCGTGGCGACGAGTTTCCCGAGCAGATCGCGCTGTCCTTCGAGCGCGCTCAAGCCCTTCGCTACGGGGAGAATCCCGACCAGCGCGCGGCGTTCTACGTCGAGCGTGCCGGCGCGGGGCTGGCCGGCCTCAAGCAGCGCGGCGGGAAGGAGCTCAGCTTCAACAACCTTCTCGACCTGGAGGGCGCCCTTCTCGCCACCGACATGTTCGGCGACGAGACCTGCTGCGCCATCGTCAAACACACCACGCCCTGCGGTGTGGCGGTGGCCGAGAGCCCGCTGGACGCGTACCAACGCGCGCTCGCCTGCGATCCGGCCTCGGCGTTCGGCTCCGTGATCTCGTTCAATGTGCCGGTCGATCAAGCCGTGGCGGATGCCGTCTCCAGCCTCTTCGTGGAGTGCCTCGTCGCCCCGCGCTTCACCGAGGAGGCGGTGGAGATCCTCGGGCGAAAGAAGAACCTGCGGATTCTCGAGGGGCGCGCGACCTGGGTGGCCGGAACGTTCGACTACAAGCGCGTGCGCGGCGGGCTCCTGGTGCAAGAACGCCCGCCCGCCGATATCGGCGCCGACAGCTGGCAGGTCGTCACGCGGCGTCCGCCGACCGACGCCGAGCGTGCCGATCTCCTCTTCGCCTGGCGCGCCGTGGCGAGCGTGAAGTCGAACGCGATCGTGCTCGCGCGCGGCGGCGCGACGATCGGGATCGGCGCCGGCCAGATGTCGCGCGTGGATGCGAGCTTCATGGCCGTGCACAAGGCGAAGAGTGCCGGCCACGACACCCGTGGGGCGGTGCTTGGCTCGGACGCCTTCTTTCCCTTCCGCGATGGCGTCGATCAGGCCGTGGACGCAGGAGTCACCGCGATCATCCAGCCGGGCGGCTCCGTGCGAGACGACGAGGTAATCCAGGCGGCGAACGAGAAGGACATCGCGATGGTGTTCACGGGGAAGCGCGTCTTCCGGCACTAACGCATTGATCTCGTGACGTGAGAGCACGGCGTTTACACGACGCGCGCCTCCCGCCATCTTGCGACGGTCGTACCCCGCCACCGGCGGGGTTTCTCGTCTCTGGACTCCACACACGATGAACCGATCGGCCGCGCCGGCCACCGATTCCCGCCCTTCCTACCTCGCCGCCAGCCTTACCTCGGTGGCGGTGTTCGTGCTCTACCTGACGACGCTCGCCCCGTCGACGGCAATGTGGGATACGAGCGAGTACATCGCCGCCGCCTACGTGCTGGGGCTCCCCCACCCACCCGGGAATCCACTCTTCGTCCTGATCGGCCGCGTCTTCTCGATCCTCCCCATCGCGCCGAACGTGGCGATGCGCGTGAATATCCTGGCCGCGCTCACGAGCGCGGTGGCGGCGGGGATGTGGTTCCTCATCACCGAGCGCGTCCTGGCGGGGTGGCTCCCCGAGCGCTGGCAGCGCATCACCGGCGGAGTGCTGGCGGCGCTCATCGGCGCCACCGCATTTACGGTGTGGAACCAGTCGGTGGTGAACGAGAAGGTGTACACCGTCTCGCTGATGGGGCTGGCGATCGTCTCGTGGCTGACCGTTCGCTGGAGCGATGACCCGGACGGTCCGGCGGCAGACCGGCTTCTGGTGCTGATCGCCTATCTCCTCGGCCTGGGCTACGCCAACCACATGATGGGCTTTCTCGCCCTGCCGGCGGTGGGCGTGGCCGTGCTCGTCAGGCGGCCGACGACGATCCTGCGCTGGAAGCTGGTGCTGGCCTGCCTCGGCGCGCTGGCCCTCGGATTCACCCCCTTCCTCACCCAGCCGATACGCGCGGGCCACTACCCGCCGATCAACGAAGGCGAGCCGACGACCTGGACCGACTTCTGGTACAACTTCAATCGCGGACAGTACGGGAAGCCGTCGGTCTTCGATCGTCAGGCACCGTTCAGCGGCCAGATCGGGATGTACTGGATGTACTTCCGCTGGCAGTGGCTGCGCGACATGGCGGATGCCCGGCCCCGTCTGCAGAACGCCCTCGCCGCCTTCTACATGCTGATCGGGCTCATCGGCGGCTGGGTGCACTGGAAGCGCGATCGCCGGTCGTTCTGGTACTTCGGCACGTTCATGCTCACGTTGACCGTGCTGCTCATCTTCTACCTGAACTTCAAGTACGGCTACTCGCAATGCCTGGCGGCCGGCAACGTGCCGGGGATGCCCTGCGAGGTGCGCGACCGCGACTACTTCTTCATCGTCAGCTTCTCGGCCTGGGGGGTCTGGGCTGCCCTGGGCCTGGTGTTCTTCTGGGAAGGAGCCGCCGAGCTGCTCGGCACGAGCGAGGTCAAGGTCGGGAAGACGACGGTGCAGCAGCCGCTCCAGCGCAGCTGGCTCGCCTCCACGCCGATCCTCGCCATCGCCATCCTTCCTCTCTTCGCCAACCGCTACCCGGCCTCGCGCGCCGGGATGACCGACACGCGCGACTTCGCGCACGACCTGCTCGATTCGGTCGAGCCGTACGGCGTGCTCATCACCGCCGGAGACAACGACACCTTCCCGCTCTGGTACGCCCAGGAGGTAGAAGGGATTCGGAAGGACGTGACCGTCCTCTGCACGTCGCTCCTCAACACCGATTGGTACGTCCGGCAGCTCGTGCGCCGTCCGGTGTACGAGTACGACCCGGCCACGGGGCCGGCGGTCTATCGCGACCGCAGCTGGCCGAAGCCCACCGGTTCGCCCCTCCACATGACGACGGCGCAGGCGGACAGCATTCCGCCGTACGTGGAGCTTCGTCAGGCACAACAATTCGACAAGGGCGAGATTCACGCGACCATCAAGCCGCGGCTGTTCGAGAAGGCGGACATCGTCGTCTTCCGCATCATCCGCGACGACTGGCCGAACCGCCCGTTCTACTTCAGCCGGACGACGGGGAGCTATCCACAGGAGCTCGGGCTCGGCTCGTACGTGCTGACGCAGGGACTCGCACGGAAGCTCCTCCCCTCGGTTCCGGTGCCGGGGAGGGACACGATGCTGCTGTCCGGCGAGGGGTGGTTCGACTTCGCCCGCACGCGCGCCCTCTGGGACCAGGATTTCCTCGGATACAAGGCGGTCATCAAGCGCGGCCGCTGGGTGGATCGCGCCTCGGTGGGGATCCCCTACCTCTATATCTCGACGGCCGCCACGCTGGCCGAAGCGGAGTCGGCGCGCGGCAACGAGGCAGGCGCACGAGCGCTGATGGAGACGGCCAACCGGGTGGCCGCGGCCACGGGTCTCGAGCAGATCTTCGCCGAAGCCGCAGCTCCGGCCGCGCCCTCCGCCGCGCCGACGGTGACACTGCCGCTGGCGGACTCCGGGCGCACCGCGCCTCCGGCCAAGCCCCACGCGACGCCCAACCGCCG
>Ga0187777_10002872_pt1 | contig 10996 bp, 7 predicted proteins | sample 1015_Q2_SP5_10_M_FD_132416 | JGI IMG/M metagenome (GOLD analysis project Ga0187777, IMG submission 132416) | Tropical peat soil microbial communities from peatlands in Department of Meta, Colombia - 1015_Q2_SP5_10_MG | ecosystem: Environmental > Terrestrial > Soil > Wetlands > Peat | place...
ATCCGCCTGCTCCTTGAGGGCTTCGAGCAGCTCCTCGCGGTCGACCCGGTGGGGATCCACCTCGAGGACATCGGCGTCGGGCGGGAACATCTCCTCCATCCTCCGGAGCAGCCCCTCGACGTCCCACTCCTCGACGAAGTCGCCCGCGGTGTAGTCCGCCACCTGGCGCTCGATCAGGCTCCCGATCTCGTGGCGCGCGGCGTCGCTCATGTCGCGTCCCTCGAGGATCTCGTCGCGGTAGGTGTAGACCACCTCGCGCTGCTGGTTGAGCACGTCGTCGTATTCCAGCGTGTGCTTGCGCTGCAGAAAGTGCTGCTCCTCGACCTTGCGCTGGGCCTTCTCGATCTGCTTGGAGAGCATCCCGTGCTCGATCGGCTCCTCGTTGCCCTCCTCGTCGACGCTCCCGAGGCGGTCGAGGATCTTGTATATGCGCTCGCCGGCGAACAGCCGCACGAGGTCGTCCTGCGCGGACAGGAAGAAGCGCGACTCGCCCGGGTCCCCCTGGCGACCGGAGCGGCCGCGCAGCTGATTGTCGATTCGCCGAGACTCGTGGCGCTCGGTGCCGAGGATGTACAGGCCGCCGAACTCGAGCACCTGGTTGCGCGCCTCGTCGACCCGCGCCTCGATCGCCGGGTACGCCTTGCGGTAGTGCTCGTCGTAGTCGGGGTCGCCGGGCGCAAGACCGAGTTTGGCCATCTCGAGCCGCGTCAGGTGCTCGGGGTTGCCGCCGAGCTTGATGTCGACGCCGCGGCCCGCCATGTTGGTCGCGATCGTGACCGCGCCGGGCGCGCCGGCCTCGGCGATCGTCTCGCCCTCGCGCTCGGCGTACTCGGGCTTGGCGTTCAGCACCGAATGCTGGATGCCCTTACGCTTGAGATCGTTCGACAGCTGCTCTGAGACCTCGACGGAGATCGTTCCGACCAGCACCGGCTGCCCGGTGGCGTTGCGCTTCTCGATCTCGCGAACGATCGCGCTCGCCTTGCCCTCCTTGGTCTTATAGACCTGATCGTTGTTGTCCTCGCGGACCATCGGGCGGTTCGTGGGGATCTCGACGACGGGCAGGTTGTAGATCTTCATGAACTCGGTCGCCTCGGTCAGCGCCGTGCCGGTCATGCCCGCGAGCTTGTCGTACATGCGGAAGTAGTTCTGCAGGGTGATCGTCGCGAGCGTCTGGTTCTCCTCCTGGACCCGCACGCCCTCCTTGGCCTCGACCGCCTGGTGCAGGCCCTCCGACCAGCGCCGGCCCTCGAGGATGCGCCCGGTGAACTCATCGATGATCTTCACCTCGCCGTCGATCACCGCGTAGTCGACGTCGCGCTTGTACAGCGACTCGGCCTTGAGCGACTGGATCAGGTGGTTGACCAGGTGGCCGTTCTCCGCCCGGTACAGGTGCTCGATCGCGAGGAAACGCTCGGCCTTGGCAACGCCCTGCTCGGTGACCGAGATCGTCTTGTGCTTCTCCTCGAACTCGTAGTCGAAGTCGGCGACGAACTCCTTCTTCATCCGCGGGTCCATCCCCTCGGGCGTTTTGCCGGAGACCATCTGCGGCGCGAGCTTCGCAAACCGGACGTACAGCTCCGCCGCCTGCTCGGGAGCGCCCGAGATGATCAGCGGGGTGCGGGCCTCGTCGATCAGGATGTTGTCGACCTCGTCCACGATCGCGAACGCGTGGTAGTGCGACTTGCCCTCCTCGGGCTTGGGCCGGCCGCCGTGCTGGACCTTCTCGTCGAGCGTGGTGGCCATGTTGTCTCGCAGGTAGTCGAAGCCAAACTCGGAGTTCGTGCCGTACGTGACGTCGGCGGCGTAGGCGGCGCGCTTGTCCTCGTACGGCTGCATGTTCTGGAGCACGCCGATAGTCACTCCGAGCGCGTCGTAGATCGGCTTCATCCACATCGCGTCGCGCCGGGCCAGGTAGTCGTTGACGGTGACCACGTGGACGCCGCGGCCGGCGAACGAGTTGAGCACGACCGCCAGCGTCGCGGTCAGGGTCTTGCCCTCGCCGGTCTTCATCTCGGCGATCGCGCCGTCGTGCAGCACCATGCCGCCGATCATCTGCACGTCGAAGTGCCGCATGCCCATCGTGCGCTTGCCCGCCTCGCGCACGAGCGCGAAGCACTCATACAGCAGATCGTCGAGGCTCTCGCCGCCGGCGGCGCGCTCGCGCAGCTCGTCAGCGGCCTCTCTCAGCTCGGCGTCGGTGTAGTGCTCCAGCTCTGGCTCGAAAGCATTGATCCGTCCAACCCGCTGTTCGTAGACCTTGAACTTCTTCGCTTCGCCCATGCGAAGCGCGCGGTCCAGAATGGACATGGGGCTAGCGTAGCAGCGGGGTCATTAACCGCATCCTGCTTCTGGCCGTCGCGCGCTCCGCTTCACGAGTCCAGGAAACCGCTCCGCGAGCGCCGGCATTTTCCACGGCTCAGCATCCGGCTGAGCCCCTTTTATGCGGCCGAGGAGACCCCCGGCGGGCCGGTTTCGGCCGTCCCGCCGATGAACGTCTCGCCCTCGATCGGCGCCGCGCCGACCTCGGCGGTCTCGGCCGCCGCCGCGCGCGCCTCGCGCCGCTTGCGCCGCTTGTCGCGGTGGCGCTTGACTTGGATGTGCAGTTCGTCAGCGCAAAGATTCACCGAGGTCCGGATGTCCGGTGAGGCATCCCGGGCCCGCAGCGTCACCCCCTTCAAGTGCAGCGTTGCCTCGGCCACCTGGTTGTCCGCGATGGCCGGATTCCGCTCTTCAAACACCTCCACCTCGAGTTCGGCGAGCTCGGACACCTGCCGGTCGACCTTGCGGAAGCGCTTGGCGACGTGCTCCCTCAGGTCCTCGGAAACGGGCAGGTTGCGGCCCTTGACCTCGATGCGCATCGACCTACCTCCTTGCTGGGAAGGATGGATGTGCGTGAACCGGTTAGCCTAGTCCTCGACCGGACGTTTGTCGATTGAGCATCTCGCTTTGAGGACGCTCATAATCACGTTTTGTGAGCCCGCAGACGTCTTGGACGTTCGACTGGACAGCGCTGGTCTCCGTGGTGGTGTTGGTGGTCCTGTACGCGATCGGCTGGCGCCGCGCCCGCCGGTCCGACCGGCACCCGCCCGGCCTCTGGCGCCTGCTCCTGTTCGCCGGCGGGATCGTGACGATCCTGGTGGCGCTGGTGTCGCCGCTGGACTCGCTCGGCGACCAGATGATGGTGATGCACATGGTCCAGCACATGCTGCTGCTGGACATCGCGCCGATCCTCCTGATCCTCGGGCTCACGAAGGTGCTGCTGCGCCCCGTCACCCGCCGCCTGCAGGCGGTCGAGCGCCGTGCCGGCTACCTCGCCCACCCGGCGTTTGCTGTGATCCTGTACGCGGCGGTGCTGTGGCTGTGGCACGTTCCGGCGCTGTACGACAAGGCCCAGGGCAACGGCCTGATCCACGCGATGGAGCACACGACGTTCTTCATCGTCGGATCGATCTACTGGTGGCACGTGCTGTCGCCGATTCGCAACCGCCAGCGCCTCGCCGGCCTCGGGCCCGTCGCCTACATGGCCGGCGGCAAGCTGCTCGTCGGCCTGCTCGGGGTGGCGCTGGCATTCGCGCCGACCGTGATCTACTCCTTCTACGCCCACCAGCCGTCCTACTGGGGGATCACACCCCTCGAAGACCAGATGATGGCCGGCCTCGTGATGGCGCTCGAGCAGTCGATCGTGATGGGGATCGCGCTCGTCGTGCTGTTCATGCAGATGCTGAACGAGTCCGAGCGGACCGCCCAGCGCAAGGAGCGTTTCGAAATCGCCTGACGCCCGGGGCCGCCGGGCACGGACGCCCGACGGAACGGCCCCAGGGATGCCGCGCAGCGGCCCAGTGCCGGCGCCCTCGCATCATTCGAGGACGCCGGCACCGGCAACGACTAGGTCAGCTGCACTTCTGCGTGCCGCTCACGGTGTCGGTCGACGACGGTCCGCCGGGACCGGACTCCGCGGTGAACGCCACGCTGTACGGGCGCTTGCCGCCCTTGCAGGCAACCGACGCGCCGTAACGCACGGTCTTGCCGGTCTTGAGCTTCTTGCTCAGGTTCTTCCAGGTGAGGGTCTCACCGGTTAGCGAGCCTTCGACCCCCGTGAGCGGGAACGACACGTAGGCCGGGATCGGGGTGTTCATCACGAGGTTCTTGCCGACGGTCTTGATCGTGCCCGGGAACGGACCGACGAATCCGGTCGGGACGGCACCGCCCGCGCACAGGTGGTTCGGGCCCTGGTCGACGAAGAAGTACACGACCTTGCCCTGTCCGGCGTTCCAGACGTCGAGCAGCGGGTTGCACGGAGCGTTCTGCGGCGAGGTGGCGCTCGTGTCGGTCACCGGCCCCAGCGTGGCCGTAATCGAACCGCTCGCGACCAGCGCGCCCTTCGGGCAGCCGGTGTCGCTCTTGGCGGCCTGGATCTTCGCCAGGCTGCAGGTCGGGAAGTCCTTCCCGTCGGAAACCAGACCGTAGACCGTGGTCTTGATGTTGGTCAGCGGCGCCGTGCGGTTCCCGTTGGTACCGCTGGCGACGTACTTCTGGGTGAAGCCGTTCGCCGCCGGTGCGCTACCGGAGCCCGCCTTGTTCGGCGAGAACTTCAGGCTCGCGGTGTAGGTGTTGACGGCGCCGGTGGCGGCGAGGGCCGACGCTGCGGCGATAAGCACGGCGACTGCCGTGGCAACTACGACGATCCGTCGCAATTGACTCCTCCTTTGATGTGTATGTGACTGGAAGCAGAGCCGGCCATGCTCATGGGATTGGTTGTAGTTGAGGAAATGTTTGGGACTGTCCCGTGGTCGCCTCGCCGAGCGGCTGCTGGGCCTTGCAAGGCGGCCCGCTTGGGTCCGTGGTGTAGTAGACGCTGCTCAGGACCGCGGCGATAGACGCTGAGATGGTAGGGCCAATCGTTGGTTGAGGGTTGCTGGTGCACAGATAACTTCCGAACACCGGAAGTTGCGATACCAGACTCGAGTAACCGCCCGGGACCAGATACGGGTTGCCGCGGTTGCTCTCCAGCCGGGTCGCATAGGCCGTCAGCGTCTCGGGATTGAGCGGGCTCGAGACGCGCACGTAGTGGAGCAGCTTGTGACCGACCGCCGCGGGCACGGTGGCCTGTGTGGCCGCCGTCCCGTTGGCGAAGAACGCGGCGACCTCACGCCGGTAGGTGTTGATGTAGTCGACCACGGGAATCACGCCGCCCAGGTACGGCGTCAGTCGGGTGAGGAGCGGGACGCTTTCGTTGAGGAACTGCTGGATGGCGGGCACGCCCGCCTTCGACGCGCTGGTCAGTGGGCCGACGTTCACGAGCAGGCTGTTCAGCTCCGGCGCGAGCACGGCCACCGACTCGAGCGCCGGGCTCAGCTGGACCGCGGCCGGGCGCAGCTCGTCGACCAGCGGCTTGGTCGTCAAGGAGAACCGGGTGACCCGGTCGATCGTCGTCTTCGTCGCGGTCAGGAACGCCGGGAACGCCTTGATCGTGTTAGCGAGCGCGGCCGCCTGCGCGGCGGTGGCGGAGAAAGTCGTGTTGGCGTTGTCGACGAGTTGCTGGAGCGCCGTCGGCGAGCGGGTCACGGCAGCCAGTACCTGTCCTCCGTCGTTCAGAAGCGTGCTGGTGGCCGCGCTGTCGCGGTTGAGCACCGCCAGGACCGAATCGACGTTGGTCGCGAACGGATACAGCTCCGCCAGGGCGGCGTTCAGGTCCTGGCCGCGGCCCGTGAGCGCGGTTCCCTGCTGTTGCATCCAGGTCTCGAACGCCCGTCGGGTGGCGGGGTCAAACGTGGAGAGGATCTGGTCGAGCTGCACGGTCGGGGCGATCTGGCCGCGGGGCAGCGACCCGCCGTCCTCGAGTTTGGGGGCGGTCGGCGAGCCAGGCGAGAGCTCGACGTACGTCTCGCCTAGCAGCGTCTTCTGGCGGAGGATCGCCCGCGTGTCCGAGGGCCGCGGCGCGAACTGCGGATCGATCTCCATCACCGCCCGGGTGAGCCCGGTCCCACGGTCGAGACCCACGCTGATGACCTTGCCGACGTTCACGCCGGAAATCCGGACATCGGCCTGACTGCCGAGGTTCTCGGCCTGGTTGAACTCGGCGGTGATCTCGTATCCACGCGGGCTCAGCGAAGTCGACCCGCCGAACGAGATCCACAGGTACAGGAGCAGCCCGACGCATGAGGCCGCGAACGCCACCATCGTCAGGATGCGGGCGGCGCTCGGTGCCTGACGGTTCATCCGCCCTGTCCTTCCGCTGTCGGCGCGTGCCGGGTCAGGCTGGGAAGCGCCGGCGGGCAGTACGGCGACTTGATCTGGGTGTAATCGGGCGCGTTCAGCAGGTCGAGCAGCGGCGCCACCGAGGGGCTTCCCGCCTGGATCGTGGTCTCGAGCAGTTGCAGCGCGGGACAGGTCGCCATGAAAATGCCCCGCACGGTCGGGCCCTGCGCGTCCTGGAGATCAGTCAGGCTGGCGGCAATGTGGGCCAACCACGAGCCCCAGAACAGGTATCCCTGCTCGCTGCCGGACGGCTGGTACGCGAGCGTGTTGAACAGCGTGTTGATCACGCCCACCGAACTGGTCAAAGGCGGCACCGCCTTGGAGAGCTCTGTGGCCGCAGGCTTCAGCGCTTTCGCGAGCGGCTGCACGGCGGTCGAGAACGGCCGCAGTTGATTCTCGATCACCGGCGTCGTGTCGTGGAACAGCGGCTGGGAGGCCTTGAGCGCTGGCGCGAGCGCGCGGGCGAACGGCTGCAAGTCCGTCAGCGCCGGACCGAGCTGGGCCGCGAACCCCTGCACTTTGCCGAGCGTCTGGTTGGTCTGCACGAGCGTCCCCGGCAGCAGCGAGAGCCCGGCCTCGAGATGTGCGGCCTGCGACGAGATCGCGGCGAAGTTCGTGTTCGACGACTGGATCAGCGACGCGAGCTGTCCGTCGACTCCGCCAAGCGCCGTGGCCACGCGCTGGAGGTTGTGGATCGCGAGGCTGAGCTTGCGGTTGCGCGCTGCGAGCAGCGTGGCGAAGGTGCGCGTGTCGCGGTTGAGCGGCTCGAACCGCTTGAACGTGCCGCGAAGCGCCGGGATGCTCGAGGCGGGGTCGTGGAACGCGCCGGCGCCGCCGGACAACAGCAAGAGCAGATAGCTCCGCGTGTCGGAGTCGAGCGAGGCCAGAATCTGGTCGAGATCGACGTCCGGGGTCGTGCTCCCCGCGCCGAGCATCCCTCCGTTCGGGACCATGCCGGCCTGCCGGGTCCCGGGATCCAGCTCCAGGTACATGTCCTTCAGCGGCGTTCGCGGGCGGAGCAGGACGGTTGCATCGCGGTAGATCGGCGCATACTGCTTGAAGATGTTCATCGCCACCACGGCCCGCCCGTTCTCGAGCTGGACGCCCCCGACCAGGCCGACCTGGACGCCGGCGATCGTGACGGCCTGCCCCTGCCCAGGGGTGACCGCGGCGCTGCTCGAGAACTCGGCCCGAACCGTGTAGTAGCTCTGCCCGAGCGTGAACGACGGCTGGTGGTAGAGGATGTACGCGGTGACCGCGAGCGCGCCGGCGACGAGCACCAAGATCGCCACGAAGTCCCTCCGGTGAGTCTTGAGCGCGCGCCTCATAGCGGCGCCCCCGTGGTCACGCATCCCCGCCTCATGGCCCCGCCCCGGTGCTCACGCGGTTGAGGTCAGGATCGGCATTCTGGAAGCACGGCGTGCCGCTCTTGACCGGTGGTGCCTTGCCCGGCCAGGCGGGGCGCGTGCCGAGCGGTGCGAGCACCGCGTTCCCGAACAGTGGTCCCTGCGAGCCGAGGACGCCGGTCTGCACCGAGTCCGAGCCGCCCGCCGGCGAGGAGCGCAGGTAGCGCCCGTTGCCGTCGAAGTTCTGACCCGCGCCGGCGATCCCCACCGCCGACTCCAGCAGCTCCTGATAGACCGGCACGCCCGTGGTCAGCGGCGGGTCCTGGATCACCGTGTTCCCCGTCGGGACCAAGTTGTGGGTGACGCACCGCGCGAGCGTGTTGCTTTGCGAGACGAGCGCGGTGCTCGAGTGGATCGTGCTCGCGGTGGCCTGCACCGCTGGAGTCAGGTCGGATACGAGCCTGCCGAGCTCGCTCGGGCCGAGCAGCGCCGTGGCTTGCGCGAGCCATGGCAGGGCCTGCCCGATCGTCGGATCGACCTGCTCGATCCCGGGAAGGATCTCCTTGGCGAACGCCCTCGTCGGACCAAAAGAGGCGTCGAGCGCGGTCAGCGCGCTGTTGGTCGTGTGGAGCAGCGGGGGCAGCGCCGCGATCGAGGCGCTCAGGTCATTCTGGCGAGCCGCGAACGCGGCCAGCGTTCGGTCGAACGTGCTGACGAGGCTGGCGAGTTGGCTCTGGCGGGAGGCGAGCGCCCGGAACACCTGCTCGTTGCCGAGCACCGCCTTGCTCAGATCGTGCGGTTGGGTCCCGAGCAGCGCCTGGTTGACGATCGCCGATGCCTTAAACGCGCCGGCGGAGTACTCCAGCGACTTGTTCAGCGCCTGCGCGGCGGTCAGGCCCCGGACGCTCGGGTCCTGTGTGGCGTCCTGGGCCGCGGTGGGCCGGCCGTTGAGCGACGCCCCCAGGCCCTGGACCAGCGTGTCCAGGTTCCCGCGGGCGTCGGAGGTGAGCGCGGCCAGAACGCGATCGAGCTGGACCGGACCCGACGTGTTGGCAGCGGGCAGGGTGTTCCCGGATCGAAGGATCGGAGCGTTGGGAGTCCCGGGGTGGAGATCGACGTAGAAGTTGCCCTCGAGGAAGATCCGAGTGTTGATCCCGGCGGTCGCGTCGGCGTGGATCGGCAGCCCGTTGTCGTTGATGTCCATCGTGACCACCGCCGCCTGCGAGTTGCCGCCGAGCGGCTTGACCGAGGTCACCTCGCCGACGTCGACGCCGGCGATCCGGACTGGCGAGGGTATGTGCAGCTCGGTCTCGGTCGTGAACACCGCTTTGAGCACGAACGGCGACGCGCTGAACGGCGTCGGGCCGCCGAACGCGAGGTACACCGCAGCGGCGATCACGACCGCGGCAACGACGCCGGCCGCGAGGTTCGAGATCCCCCGGCGGTGTCGGCGCCTCACTTCGAGCCTCCGCTGTTGTTGTTCGCCGTGCCGGTTCCGGTCCCGCTCTGCCCGGTCTGCTCGGTCTTGAGGCCCTGGTTGCCCGGAACGTTGCCGATGTCCGCCGCGGCGCCCGAGTACGGCTCGTTGCCGGCCTCGCATTCGGCGGTCTCGCCTGGCGAATCGGTGTTCGGGTAGGGATTGACGTGGAGCGGCCCGTGCTCGACGGTCGGGTTGGTCTGGGGCGTCGTGTACGGCTGGTGCGACGGGACCGATTCGGCGCCGAGGACGTCGTCGATCGCGACCAGCGAGAACCTCAGCGAGGTGCCCGAGGTAGTGCTCTCAGAAAGCATGCTCCCGATGTTGCGTAGGAACAGCGACACGTAGTTGCACGACGACTGGGCCGGCGTGAGGAACGCGAGTGGCGAGCGCAGGCTCGAGGCGAACAGCGTCAGCCGGCTGAGCCCGGCCTGCACGGCCGGCGTCTGCCCGTACTTTGCGAGCGAGTTCGACAGGCTCACGAGACGCTGGTCGAGCGCGGCGGTTCCCGGGAGGTTGCGCACGCCGGCGGTGAATGCGTCGGCGAGGATCGGCGCGCTGGTCGGCAACGTCGCGATCCCGGGGCGCAGCTCACTGAACAGCGCCGCGCTATCGGTCAGGAACGGCCGGATCGTCGGGGCGTTGTCGATCACCGAGCTGAACGCCGGCGGGGTGGCCGAGATCGCTTCCTGGAGATACGGGACCGACACGCTCGCGAGCGCTCGGAACGTGGTGTCGAGGTTGACGAACAGTGCCGCCTGGGCGTCCGCGACCGGCGCGAGCGTCCCCGCGAACGCCTCGAGGCCGCGCAGGAAGCCGCCCAGGTTCGTGGTCGGCGAGGCGAGGTTGCGCGCGACCGGCGCCAGATCGCGGAGCAGCGGGACGAACGCACCGATCGCGTCGTTGACGCCGACGCCGCGCCCGGCCAGCCCGTCACTGAACCCGACGGTCGAGGCGACGACCCCCTGCCGCGTCGGCGGGCTGAACATCGACAGCACTTGGTCGAGGTCGACGGCGGCGGTGGTCTGGCGGAGCGGGACGGTCGCGCCGTCCTGGAACGTCCGCTTCGAGTTCCCCAGGCCGATCGCCAGGTACTTCTGCCCGATCGCGCCCTTCAGCCTGATCGCGAACGTCGAGTTGACCGGCAGCGGCCCGATGCTCTTGTTGAGCTTGAGTCCGAGTAACGCGATCGGCTGGCCCGAAGGCGCATTCTCGGCTTGCACACTGTCGACGAATCCGACGAGCGCGCCGCCCATGTGCACCTCGGCGCCGTGGGTGAGCTCGCTCGCGTCGGTGACCTGGACATTCAGCGTGTAGCTGGGGACGAATGGGAGGCCGTTGTTGGCGTTGTAGGCCAGGAACACGGCCACGATCACGACGAGCACGGTCAGCGCGCCGATCAGGACCGGGTTGCCGAAGCCGCTGGGGTTGCGGCGGGCGTTCATCGGCCCGCTCCGATCAAACGCGTACTCATCCGCCGGGTCCGATCAGGTAGTCGAGCAGGCTGGTCAGCGGGGCGCCCGACGCGTGCGCCACCGACGCGCCTGCGGTCGCGACCGCGCTGCTGAGCACCGCTCTGCTCGTGGGCGATACGGCCGCGATCGACGCGGTATCGGCGGCCGCGCTGCTCTTGGCGAACCGCGCCGAGCAACCTGGGACCGGCGTGATCGTGTACCCGGTGCAGTCGCTCACGAGCAGCTCGTCGCGGGCGTAGTGGCCGAGGCTGTCGAACCCGTTGGTCGCGTTCGTGCCGTTGAACAGGACGGCCATCAGCTGGTTGATCGCGCCGGTCTTCTCGAGACTCGAGGTCAGCTGGTTCAGCGACGTCGCGGCCGGCACGGCCTGGGTGCCGAGCTGGTTCAGCTGCTTGGCGAGCGGGATCGTCGCGACCAGCGGCGCCTGCGACTCCTGCGCC
>Ga0187777_10002873_pt1 | contig 10993 bp, 8 predicted proteins | sample 1015_Q2_SP5_10_M_FD_132416 | JGI IMG/M metagenome (GOLD analysis project Ga0187777, IMG submission 132416) | Tropical peat soil microbial communities from peatlands in Department of Meta, Colombia - 1015_Q2_SP5_10_MG | ecosystem: Environmental > Terrestrial > Soil > Wetlands > Peat | place...
ACTCGCAGTCCATCAAGGACAACGAGGTCGAGCTCGAGAAGTCCAACATCCTGCTGATCGGGCCGACCGGCGTCGGGAAGACGCTGCTGGCCCAGACCCTGGCGCGGATGCTGGACGTCCCGTTCACCATCGCCGACGCCACCACCCTCACCGAGGCCGGCTACGTCGGCGAGGACGTGGAGAACATCCTGGTCCGGCTGCTGCAGGCCGGCGACTTCAACGTCGCCGAGTGCGAGCGCGGGATCGTCTACATCGACGAGATCGACAAGATCGCCCGCAAGAGCGAGAACCCGAGCATCACCCGCGACGTGTCGGGCGAGGGCGTGCAGCAGGCGCTGCTCAAGATCCTCGAGGGGACGATCGCGTCGGTCCCGCCGCAGGGGGGCCGCAAGCACCCGCAGCAGGAATACATCCAGATCAACACCAAGGACATCCTGTTCATCTGCGGCGGCGCGTTCGACGGGCTGGAGAAGATCATCGAGTCCCGCACCGGGCGCCGGCGCATCGGCTTCACCAAGGACGAGGTCGACCGGGGCGTGCCGGCGCTGCAGCGCCGCAACCCGTACGGCGAGGTGGAGCCGGACGACCTGCTGCGCTACGGCCTCATCCCCGAGCTGATCGGGCGGCTGCCGGTCACCGTGCCGCTCGAGACGCTCGACGAGGATGCGCTGGTGCGGATCCTGGTCGAGCCCAAGAACGCGCTCACCAAGCAGTACAAGAAGCTGTTCGAGCTCGAGGACGTGCGCCTCAGCTTCGAGCCCGAGGCGCTGCGCGCCGCCGCGCAGCTGGCGATCAAGCGCGGCGCCGGGGCCCGGGGGCTGCGGGCCATCCTCGAGAAGGTGATGACGGAGATCATGTTCGACCTCCCCGCGCGTGACGACGTCACCGAGGTGGCGATCACCCGCGAGTGCATCCTCGAGGGACGCCAGCCGCTGCTGGTGACCGAGCGACCGCGCGCCAAGAAAGAGGCCTGACGTGCCGCGGACAGAGGCCCCCTCCCCGAGGGGGCTTTTGGTAAGCGAGTTCGTGACGTCGATGGCGCGATGGGACGCCGCGATTCCCGGCCCCGCCCTGCCCGAGATTGCGTTCGCCGGCCGCAGCAACGTCGGCAAGTCGAGCCTGGTGAACCTGCTGGTGGGCCGGCGCGCGCTGGCGCACGCCAGCCGGGTGCCCGGCAAGACCCGGTACCTGAACGTGTATCGCTGGGGGACTGGCTGTTACCTGGTGGATCTGCCGGGGTACGGATGGGCGCGGGCCGCCGCCGCCGAGCGGGCCGGGTGGCAGCGGCTCGCGGCCACCTACCTCGCGCACCGGCCGACGCTGGCGGGCGTGGTGTGGCTGCTCGACATCCGCCGGGAGCCGTCGACCGAGGACCTGGCGATCGGCGCGCAGCTCAACGTGCGGGGCGTCCCCACCCTGGTGGCGCTCACCAAGGCGGACCAGGTGCCCCGCGGCCGCCGCGCGGCGCGCGCGGCCGCCATCGCCCTGCGGCTGGGACTCGACGCGGCGGAGTTCGTGCTGACGAGCTCGCGGACACGCGAAGGCGCGGAGGATCTCCGTGACAGCGTACTGGCGCACGTGGGCTGAGACGGCGGCGCTGGCCGCCGCCACCCTGGCGGCCCCGGCGGGCCTCGCCGCCCAGGACACCGACCTCCCGCCGGCGGGGTTCGGCTCCCTGCGGCAGGACCAGGTCGCGGTCACGCTCACCACGGTGAACCTGGCGGTGCGGGTGCTGCCGCTCGACGAGCGCGTCATCCGGCTGCTCGCGCCGGACACCTACGCCTCGCTGCACGCGCTGGTGCAGTCGCGGGCCGGCGCCATCGCGTCCGCCGCGCGCGGCGTGAACCAGGACAGCGCGACGGTGTTCTTCGTGACGTTCTTCGGGCTCCAGTCGGCGGTCACCTTCGTCCCCGACCAGGTCTGGATCCAGAGCCAGGGCATCGTCTACCGGCCGCTGGGCATCCTCCCGCTCTCGCCCCAGTGGACCGACGCGCGGCTCGACCAGCGCCAGCAGGCTTCGGCCATCTACCTGTTCGATCCCGCCATCCCGATGTCGCAGACCTTCACCGTCATGTACGGCGACCAGAACACCGCCACCTTCGACAACTCCCTGACCCTGCTCCAGAGCGAGCGCGCCCGCGTCCTGGCGCGCGCCGCGCAACAGCGCCAGCCGTAGGCGATGCCGCTCGCCCTGTCGGTCGCGCTCGGCGGCGTGGCCGCGGCGCTGGCCGTGGCCCTGGTGCTGCTCGAGCGCGGCCGCCGCCGCGGCCTGTTCGAGATGCTGAAGCGCGGCAAGGAGCAGTGGGAGGCGACGTTCGACGCGATCTCCGAGGGCATCGCCCTGGTGAGCGCGGACGGCGTCATCCGGCGCTCCAACACCACCTTCGCGGAGCTGGCCGGCCGGCAGGTGACGACCGTCGGCGGCGAGCGGCTGTGTCACGCGCTGTTCGGCGAGCACGAGGCGCTCGCCCCCCTGCTGCGGGCCGCCGCCGCGGGCGGCCGTCCGGCGCCGGTCGTCCGGCGCTCGGCGACGCTGAACCGGGTGCTGCGGGTCGCCGCCGCGCCGGTCGCCCGCGCCGTGGACGGCGCGTCGGTCGTCGTGGTGGTCGAGGACATCACCGAGCAGCAGGCGCTGGAGGCGCAGCTGATCCAGTCCGAGAAGATGGCGGCCGTGGGGACGCTGGTCTCGGGCGTCGCGCACGAGCTGAACAACCCCCTCACCTCGATCGCCGGCCTGTCGGAGTTCCTGCTGGAGCAGTCGCCGGCCGGCGCGCCCGGCCGCGAGCACCTGCGCATCATCAACGAGCAGGCGGACCGCGCCGGCCACATCGTCCGGGACCTGCTGACCTTCGCCCGCAAGGGACCGGCCGAGCGCGAGCCGGTCGACCTCGGCGACGTGGTGCAGCGGACCCTGGCGCTGCTGGGGTACGATCTGCGCCGGCTCGGGGTCGCCACCGAGATCGTCGTCGCGCCGTCGCTGCCCAAGGTGCTCGGCGACCGCCATCAGCTGCAGCAGGTGGCGCTGAACCTCCTCACCAACGCGGTGCAGGCCGTGGGCGGCCTCGCGCCCGGTCGGCCCCGGCGGGTGGCCATCCGGCTCGGGCTCGAGCACGGCCGCGTCGCGCTGCGCGTGGCCGACACGGGATCCGGGCTCACCGAGGAGGTCCGGGCCCAGATGTTCAGCCCCTTCTTCACGACCAAGGAGCCCGGCGAGGGCACGGGGCTCGGGCTGTTCGTCTCCTACGGCATCGCGGAGTCCCACGGCGGGACGCTCACGGCCGAGGCGTCGCCCGGACAGGGAGCCGCGTTCGTCCTGACCCTGCCCGCGGCCGGCACCGCGGCGGCCGCGTCGCCCGGTGCCGGTGAGCCGCCCGGGCCGCGCCGCGTCCTCGTGGTCGACGACGACCCGGTCGTGCGCCAGGTGGTAAGCGCGCTGTTCACCGGGGACGGGCACCGCGTGGACGCCGCGGTGAGCGGCGCCGACGCGCTGCGGCTGGCGCGGACCGAGCGCTACGACCTCGTGCTCGCCGACCGGCTCGCCTCGGCCGGCGACGAGCCGTTCGCGTCGGCCCTCCGGCGGCTGCCCTTCGGCGTGCACGACCGGCTGGTCCTCTCGACCAGCGCCCGCCTCGACGGCGACGACCGGCCGGCGCTCGGAACGCGGCTGCTGCAGAAGCCGTTCGATCTGCGCGAATTGAAACGGACCGCGGAAGAAGTCTTCAGACTGTCAGAACAGTTGCCAGACGCCAAGTCGGAAGTGGTTGCCGGTTCCAAGTAGTCGGCCGGACTCAGAGTATCCGCAGCACGTCCTCCGCCCCGCCGGCATCGCCCGAGCCGAACAGCTGCAGCGCGTCCGCGAGCGCCCGCTTCTCCCGCGGCCAGAAGAAGCGGCGCGCCGCCTCGCCCGGCTCCAGCCACTCCAGGACGTCGTGCTCCTCCGAGAGGACGGGCGCGGCGTCGGCGGGCACGATCGCGCAGAACGCCGGGATCAGCGCCACCAGGTTCGGCTGGTGGAGGTAGAACGTCTCCACGCGGCTGAGGTTGTAGAGCCGGGAGGGCGCGAGACCCGTCTCCTCCCTGAGCTCCCGCAGCGCGGCCTCGACCGGCGACTCGCCGTCGGCGACGTGCCCGTGCACGGTCTCCCACGTGCCGGGGCTCCTGAGGCCGGGCGCGCGGCGCAGCACCAGCACCTCCGGGCCGCCGGACGGCCTGGGCCGGACCGGGCCCGCCATCCCGCGGTCATCCGCCGCGGGACGGAAGCGGAGCGCGTACACGTCCACGATCGCGACCCGGACGTCGGTCACGCGCGGCCCCCGTCCGCCGGCCCCCCGGCGACGCGCGGATCCCGCTCGGCCGCGGCGGCCAGCGCCCGCGCCGCCGCCGCGAAGGTGGCCTCGGTGACGGGCCGCCCGTGCTCGCCGCGCAGCCGGTCGAGGTGCAGCGTCACCCGCGCCTCGGCCGTGAACGCCTGCCAGAACTCCGGCGTCAGGGCGACGTCGTAGTCCCCCACCAGCTGCCAGGCGGGCGGCGCCGCCTGGTACGCCACCAGGCCGGGGCCGCGCAGGTCGCACACGGCGCGGACCAGCGCGCCGGCGACGGGCACCGTGGCTTCCCCGATGCCGCGCGTCACCTCGCGCGGGCCCAGCCCGCGCGCGAAGGCCTCACCGAGCGCCGCACCGATCCCGACCACCACCCCGTGGGCGTCGGGCGGCGAGCCGCCCGCCGCCTCGACGTCGAGGTCGAAGCGGCCGTGCAGCGCGACGGCCTCGAGCAGCTGGTCGAACGCCGTGACGCCGGTCCGTACGCTGGCGCGGCCGCGCCCGTCGATGGCGAGCCGGACGACGACGGTGGTCGTGAGAGCGCCGCGGCGGACCTCGGCGGTGCGACTCACGGGGTGGGCACGGGGAGGCTAGGCGCTGGAGCGGCGGCGGCCGAGGACGGCGTCGAGCCGGGCCGAGAGCGCACGGGCGCGGAAGGGCTTGGTGAGGAAGTCGTCGGCGCCGAGCTCGAAGACGCGCACCTCGTTGTCCTCGTCGCCCTTGGCCGTGAGCACCACGACCGGGATCTCCGCGGTCGCGGGCCGGGAACGCAGGTGCGAGAGCACCCCGTAGCCGTCGAGGCCGGGCAGGTTGAGGTCGAGGACGATGACGTCCGGGCCGGTGCGGTCCACCTGGTCGAGGGCCTGCACGCCGTCGCGCGCCTCCGACACGATGTAGCCCTCGCGCTCGAGCAGGTCCTTCATCACGCGCCGCAGCTGGTCCTCGTCGTCCACCAGCAGGACCTTGCGCTTGAGCCGCGTGACCTTCGAGCCGCCCGGCAGGTCGAGGTTGTCGAGCAGCTCGAAGGTGCCCGCCCCCGCCTCGGCGCGCGCGGGCTCCGGGGGACGCTCGGCGTGCACCGGGGCGGCCGTGGCCCGGGCGGCGGGCGCGGCCGCGTCGCTCGGCCCGATCATCTCCGGCTCCGCGCCCTCCTCGCCCTCGTGCGGCACGTCCACGACGCGCGTCAGCTCGTCGAGACTCGACTCGCCGCGGAGGATGTGGGCGAGCCCGCTCTCCCACAGCCCCTTCATCCCGCCGGCGTGCGCCGCCTCCGCGATCTTGTCGGCGGTGGCGCCGGCCCCGATGAGCCGCTCCACCTCGGGCGTGACCGTGAGCACCTCGACGATGGAGAAGCGGCCGCGGTAGCCGGTCATCGCGCAGTCCGAGCAGCCCACCGCGCGGTAGAGCGGCGTGCCCTTGGGCACCCACTTCTCGAGCTTCTCCGGCACCGACTCGACCCACACCTCCTTGCACGTCGGGCACAGCTTGCGCATCAGCCGCTGCGCCACGACGCCGCGCAGCGAGGCGGCGATCTTGTACGGCTCGATGCCGATGTCCACCAGGCGGGTGACCGCGTTGGCGGCGTCGTTGGTGTGCAGGGTCGAGAGCACGAGGTGCCCGGTGAGCGACGCCTGCACGGCGATCTGCGCCGTGTCGCGGTCGCGGATCTCGCCCACCAGCACCACGTCGGGGTCCTGGCGCAGGATCGAGCGCAGCGCGTTGGCGAAGGTCAGGCCGGCCTTCTCGTGCACCTGCACCTGCACGATGCCCTGGAGCCGGTACTCGACCGGGTCCTCGACGGTGACGATGTTGGTCTTGCCGCTCTGGATGCTGCGGATGCCCGAGTACAGCGTGGTCGTCTTGCCCGAGCCGGTGGGCCCGGTCACCAGGATGATGCCCTCGTGGTGGTCCAGCAGCGCCTTGAAGGCCGCGAACTCGTCGGGGTTGAGGCCCAGCGCGTCGAGCGAAAGCACCGTCGCGCGCGAGTCCAGGATCCGGATCACGACCTTCTCGCCCAGCGACGCCGGCAGGGTGGACACGCGCAGGTCCACCGGCACGCCGTTCACCGCGACGCGGGCGCGGCCGTCCTGCGGGCGCAGCCGGTCGGCGATGTCCAGGCTGGAGATGATCTTGATGCGGGAGATCAGCGGGAAGCCGGCCGCCCGCGGCACCTTCATCACCTGCCGCAGCACCCCGTCGATCCGGTAGCGGACGGCGAACCCGCCCTCCTCCGGCTCGATGTGGATGTCGGACGCCCGCGACAGGATGCCCTCGGAGAGGATCAGGTCCACCAGCCGCACCACCGGCCGCTGGGACGCCTCCTCCGCGCTGACCGCGAACTCGTCGGCGGGGGACTCCGCCTCCAGCGTCTCGATCTCGCCCGCACCCTCCATGCCCTCGAGCAGCTTGTCGATCACGTTCTCGGGCCGGTACAGCTCGTCCGTGAGGGACGTGATCTTGCCGGGCGAGAGCAGCTGCATCCGGACCTCGCGCCCGGAGGCGAAGGCGAGGCCCTTCTCGGCGTCGAGGTCGAACGGATTGGCGGTGGCGATTTCGAGGACCGAGTCGGTCGCCATGAGCGGCACGATGTGATAGCGCCGCGCGACGGCCTCGGGGATGATCTCCTTCATCTTCGCGTCGGGCTTCGCGTCCACGGCCGCCGGGATCCCGGACCGCTTGCTCATCGCGGCCAGGATCTGGTCGTCCGTGGCGTAGCCCTTCGCGGTCGTGAGCTCCCACAGCGTCGACGTGGGCTCGGCCACCTCGCGCAACGCCGCGACGGCCTCGGGCGTGATCATCGCCGAGATCGTCGCGACCAGCCACTCGTCGGGGAATACCCGCTCAGCCACGCTGCCGCCTCTCCCCGTGCCGCCTCATGGCCCCGGAAATATGCCCCGGTGGCTGCCGGGGCGGCAACGTGGCCCGGACAGCGGACTTACAGGATCTCCCAGAAGTCCCGGCTGACGTCGAAGGACAGGCCCATCCGGCCCGTCCCGAGGCCGTACCCGACGTCGAGCCGGAGCATGTCGTGGAACCACCCGAACCCGAGCCCCGCGACCGGCCGGTCGCCGCGGGTGGCCGTGCCCAGGACCGGCGTCACCGCGCCTCCCATCCAGCCCGCGGCCAGGAACGGGATGAGGGTCAGGCTGCGGCCCGTGCCGGCGAAGGAGCCGAGCGGGATCTCCGGCACGCCGACCGGGAGGCGCAGCTCCAGCGATCCCCACGCCAGCTGCCGGCCGGCGTAGGCCCGGAAGGGCTCGCCCAGCAGGGTGCCGCGGCCGCCCAGCACGAACGCCCGGTAGGCCGGCAGATCGGCGGTGGCGGCGCCGGCGCTCGCGCGCGCGACCAGCCACCCGCCCCAGGCGGGGACCTGCCAGCGCAGGTCGCCGTACCCGCGCAGGTATCGCGCGGGGCCGCTGCCGCCCTCGACCTCCAGCCGCCCCGACAGGCTGGGCACCATCGTGAACGACGGCGCGAGGCGCCGCAGCGTCAGCTGCACGCGGGTCCAGTCGCCGGCGCCCACCGACGGATTGGGCCCGAAGGTCCCGCGCGCCCACGCCGCGCGCGTCGCCAGCGAGCCGATCCGCTCCCAGCCGGCGCCGAGGCGCACCGACGTCCGGCCGCCCAGCGCCACCTCGCCGCTCGCCGCACCGCCCGTGGCGAGGAAGTAGTCGCCGAAGTCGGCGCCCGTCTCCTGCGCCGCGAGCGAGTTGATCACACCGGAGATCACCGGCTCGTCGCCCAGGTCCCGCACCTCGCGCGCGCCGCCCAGCCGCCACGTCCACGACCCGCGCCGCGCGGCCAGCTCCGCGCCGCCGGTGAACAGGGTCGTCGCGGTCGCGGCGCCCGCCCGCACGTGCAGCGTCGTCGCGTCGTTGCCGCCGCGCAGGGTGGCGCCGAGCCCCAGCGCCAGCCCCTCGACCCGGTTGAAATGCGCGAAGTCCGACAGCGACGCGCCGCTCAGCTGGGTGCGCCGCAGGCCGTCGATCGCGTGCCCCATCGCCACCGCCCGGACCTGCGCGCGCACGTCGGCGAAGTCCTCGACCCGGGCCCCCTGCGCGACGCCCTGGATGGCGGCGTCGAGCGAGTCGGGCCACGGGAACGAGTCCCGGACCTCGGGCGCCGCGACGACGATCTCCGGCCCGAGCATGTGGACCAGCCCCTCGTCCACGCCCTCGTTGAACCGGTAGCCGTCGATCTCCCAGCGGCCCTGGATGATCCCGCGCACCGGGAAGTCGAGCCACGTGCCGCGCCGCCGGATGGCGATCTCCTGCCGGTAGGGGAGCCAGTACCGCCCGCCCCACAGGCTGTTCTCGATCGAGACGGTGATGTCCTCGAGCTGCGCGTCGAGGTACGCGGGCCGGGTGAACTCGAACGACATGCGCACCAGGTCGCCGTCGTCGACGTCGAGGAAGATCGAGCCCACCAGCCGCGGCTGGGCGAAGTCGCGCGGGCGGACGGCCAGCTCGTACACGCGGATCGCCCGGTCCGGCCGCTCGATGGTCAGCGAATCGGTGAGCGCGTACTGGTAGAGATCGGGGCCGTTGGGCGCGAGCGGGTGCGGGACGTCGCGCACCTCGTCGCCCTCGCCGAGGCGGATGCGGTCCGGGAAGTTGTTGAGCGCGATGCCCAGGTGGTCGCGGTGGTACTGGATGTCGGTGGGCAGGTCGGCGCGGTCCCGCCACCCCACGATCACCTGCTTGCTGAGGTTCGGCGCCTTCCAGTAGACTTGCAGCTCGAGCTGGTCCGCCTTGACGAGCCGCGGCGGTTCCGAGAGCCCCTCTCCGATCTGGCCGAGGAAGAACACGAAGCCGTGCGCGCGGGCGCTGAAGTCCCTGAGCCCGGAGTCGGCGAACGCGGCGTTGCGGCGGGCGATGGCGCGGGCCACGAGCGCCAGTGCCGTGGGCGAGTCCCAGTCCTGCGCCGCGGCGCGGCCCGGCGAGCCGGCGATCGCGAGGAGCGAGGCGAGGATGCACGCGGAGACGGACGAGCGGGCGCTGCGGCGCGGCATGACGCCGCAGTATCGCGGGCCCTGATGGGGGGGTCAAGCGCGCGGGGCGGCGCCGGGCCGGCCGCCGACCGGCGCTCGTGGGTGGCGCACGCGGCCGCCGGCGGCATCGTCCCGGTGGTGCGCGAGTGCCTGCTCGACGCGGACCAGCCGGTCGCCGTCCTGCGCAAGATCGCGCGCGGGCCGTTCGCCTTTCTCCTCGAGTCCGCCGTCGGCGGGGAGCGCTGGGCGCGGTACACGTTTCTCGGCACCGAGCCGCGCGAGGCGTGGCGCTACCGCGGCCGCCGGGTCGAGCGCTGGACGCCCGCGGGCGGCTGGGGGCCGGCCGAGGACTGCGCGGACCCGATGGGCCACCTCGGCGCGCGGCTCCGCCCGCTGCGCCCCGCGCCGGCCGCGGACCTGCCCCGCTTCTTCGGCGGCGCCGTCGGCTACTTCGCCTACGACGTGGTGCGCACGCTGGAGCGGCTGCCGGCCGGCCCGCCCGACGACCTCGGCCTGCCCGACGGCGTGTTCATGATCGCCGACGCGGTGATCGTGCTCGACAACCTCCACAATCGGGCGCAGATCGTGGTGAGCGCCGACGTGCCGGCCGGCGCGTCGGAGGCGCGCCGCGCCGAGCTGCACGACCGCGCCCTCGAGCGCATCGCCGAGATCGAGGCGCGGCTGCGCGCGCCCGGCGACCTCGGCCCGCTCCGCCTCGACGACGCCCTGCCGCCCGCGGAGGCCGCGAGCGCCTACGCGCCGGGCGCGTTCGCGCGCGACGTGGACCGCATCCGGGAGCACATCGCGGCCGGCGACATCTTCCAAGCGGTGCTCTCGCGCCGCCTCGAGGTCGCCGGCGCCGTGGACCCGCTGCGGCTGTACCGCTACCTCCGCGCCCTCAACCCCGCGCCGTACCTGTTCTACCTCGCCCTCGACGGCTTCGCGCTCGTGGGCAGCTCGCCCGAGGTGCTGGTGCGGGTGGAGGACGACGCGGTGACCGTGCGGCCCATCGCCGGCACGCGGCCGCGCGGCGCCGATCCGGCGGACGACGCGGCGCTGGCGGCCGAGCTGGCGGCCGACCCCAAGGAGCGGGCCGAGCACCTGATGCTCGTGGACCTCGGCCGCAACGACGTCGGTCGCGTCGCGGCGTACGGCACGGTCGAGGTCCGCGAGCTGCTGGCGCTGGAGCGGTACGCCCACGTGCAGCACCTCGTGTCCGAGGTGCGCGGCCGGCTCGCCCCCGGCCGGGACGCCGTGGACGCGCTCAAGGCCTGCTTCCCCGCGGGCACCGTGTCCGGCGCCCCGAAGGTGCGCGCCATGGAGATCATCGACGCGCTCGAGCCGCGGCGCCGGGGGCCGTACGCCGGGGCGGTGGGCTACCTCGGCTGGGGGGCGCGCGCGCTCGACACCGCCATCGCGATCCGCACCTGCGTGGTGCTCCCGGACCGCGTGCTGATCCAGGCGGGCGCGGGGATCGTGGCCGATTCCGAGCCCGCACGCGAGCTCGCCGAGACGGAGGCGAAGGCCCGGGCGGCCCTGCGAGCCATCGCCCTGGCGCGCACCGGCGGCTGATCGCGTCCGCTGGCGCCTCCCCTGGCGCGGCGGCATATTTTGGGGGTCCGAGGAGCCCGATCCCAGATGAGCGACGGCTTCAAGCTGGTCAGCACCGCTGGCGACCAATCGA
>Ga0187777_10002874_pt1 | contig 10993 bp, 11 predicted proteins | sample 1015_Q2_SP5_10_M_FD_132416 | JGI IMG/M metagenome (GOLD analysis project Ga0187777, IMG submission 132416) | Tropical peat soil microbial communities from peatlands in Department of Meta, Colombia - 1015_Q2_SP5_10_MG | ecosystem: Environmental > Terrestrial > Soil > Wetlands > Peat | place...
TCTTGCCGCAGCCCGACGGTCCGATCAGCGCGAGCACCTCGCCCTGGCGGATCGGCAACGAGACCGATTTGACGGCCGGCTTCGTTCCGTAGGCGACCGACAGCTCCTCCACCTGCATTCGGTCGATCGCGATCGCGGTGTTGCGCGTAACGAGTCGCGCCGGTGCTGCGAACGCCGGCGACGGCACGTGCCCGTTGCCGTTCTGTCCGGTGGGGCGGGCATCGACCTCGAGCGGCGGGGGAGCACCCTGCACCCGCTGCGCATAGCCCTCGTTCCCGGTCAGACGTCGGACCGGCGGCGGCTTTCTCATTTCCACGTGACCGCCTTCCGCTTGCGGCTCAGGACGACATCGACGCCGAGGTTGAGCGCGAGCACGAACAACATCAGCACGAACGCCGCCGCGTAGGCCTTCGACGGCTGGTTCCCGTCCCCGGTCGGCGCGTTGTAGTAGATGTAGCCGGTCAGCGTGTCGGCGGTGCCTCGAAGTAGGCCGAGCAACGGGGTGGAGTTCGCGGCTTGGAACGTGAGCGTTCCCCCGAGCAGGAGCAGCACGATCGCGGTGTCACTGATCACCCGCCCGAGGCCGAGCATCGTGCCCGTCATCATCGATGGCCGGGCGGCCGGCAGCAGGACGCGCCGCGTAGTGGCGATCTTGGTCTTGCCCACCGCGTAGGAAGCCTCGCGCACGTGGCTCGGAATTGCCTGGAGTCCCTCCCGCGTGCTCGCCACCACCAGCGGCAGACCGACCAGAGACAGCAGCGCGGCCGCGGCGAAGAACGACTGGCCGAGCACGACCCCGTGTGTGGTCTGGCTCAGGAAGCCGAGCGCCGGCGCCGTGAACAGGATCGTCCCGAACAGGGCGAGCACGATCGACGGCTCGCCGGCGAGCATCTCGACCGCCGACTCCGCCACCCGCGCCAACCCCGTCGGCCGCCCGAACTCGCTGAGCCACACGGCGATGCCGACGCCGACGGGCACCGCGATGGCCATCGCCATCGTCCCCACGATCAGCGTGCCGAGCAGGGGGTCGAGGAAGCCCCCGGTCTGGCTCTCGCTCGCGGCCGGCGCCGGGTTGGTGACGAGCAGGCTCGGTCGCAGGTAGCGGATCCCTTCGACGAGGAAGTACACGACGATTGCCGCGGCGATCGCGCAGAACAACAGTCCGAGCAACCAGGCCAAGCCGAGCCCGAGTCGATCCGACAGTCGCCACGACGCGCTCGAGCTGTCGGGCTTACGGACCGGCGCTGTCGTCACCGCGCTCACGAAACCACCGCGTACCGGCGCATCGGCTGTTTCGCCGCCCACCCGATGACCGACAGCATCGCCGAGGAGAACAGCAGCACCGCGGCGATGGCGTACAGCGTGTGCTTCATCGGTGGCGAGCTCAGCCCCTCGGTGTTGCGGATGATCGCCGCCGCCAGCGGCTGAGACGGCTCGAAGAAGAAGACCAGCCCGTCGATCGGATTGGGAGCGAACCCGACCCCGCCCGAGACCATCCCGACCATGATCGCCTCGCCCAGCGCGCGGGCCGTCGCCAGCACCGTCCCGGCGACGAGAACGGGCCGAGCGGTCCGCACGGCGACCTTCCAGAACGTTCGCCACTCGTTGATCCCGAGCGCGAGCGAGCCCTCCAGCCACCCGCGGGGAACGGCCTGAAGCCCATCGGCGAACACCGCGATCATGATCGGGGCGATCATCACGGTCAGGATCAGCACGGCTGCCAGCAGGCTCGCGCCGCTCAGCTGAATCGTCGGAGTCACGGACGCCTTCTCGCTCTGGGTGATTAGGTGGTTCCCGATCAGCGGCACGATCACGAGCACGCCGGCGAGTCCGTAGATCACCGACGGGACGCTCGCCAGCAGCCGGACGACGGGCTCGAGGATGCGCCGCAACCACGCCGGGGCGAACTCGACGATGAACACCGCGACGAACAGCGAGGTGACGAACGCGATCGCGACCGCGCCGAGCGTGATCAGGATCGTGCTCCAGATCAGCGGCCACGCGTGGAACGTGTAGACGGGCGCGGTCTTGTATTCGCCCGAGTTGAAGATCGCCTGGATCTGCTGATCCACGCTACCGCCGCCGCCGAACCAGCGAAGGCCGTTGTGGGCGAACGACGGCCAGGCTTCGTGCAAGACGAACGCCAGCATCGCCACGAGCAACCCGACCACCACGAACACAAGCGCGCCGAGCCCAAGCTCGGCGCGCTGGTCCTGGCTGAGACCCCGGTTCCCCTCGAGGAACTCGTGGTCTCGGTCCTGCTCGAGGAAGTACTCCTCGTTCATTCCCCGGTGAGGACTCCTCCCCGCTACTTCTTGTTGAACGCGGCCACCGCACCGCCGCGGTTGATGATCTGACCCGCCTGCTTGCTGGTCCGGACCCAGTCGAAGAACTTCTCGACCGCGACGCTTGGATGGCTGGTCGGCACGACGCCCCAGGCGTAGCGGAACAGCGGGTAGTTCTCGGTCTTGATGTTGGCCTGGTTGCACGGAATGCCGTTGACGTCCACGGTCTTTACGCCGCTGCCCTTGCCCGTGTGGGCGATGCCGACGTAGCCGATCCCGTTCGGGTCCTTCGAGACTGCGGTCGCGACCAACCCGTCCGAGCCCTCCTGTTGAACGTTCGACGACTGCGTGGCGCCGCCGAGCACGGACTGCTGGAAGAACGTGTACAGACCCGCGGTCGAGTTGCGGCCGAATGGATCGATCGTCGTGGTCAGGTTCGAGCCGAAGCCCTGGCTCCAATTGGTCGCAACCCCGGTGAAGACGTTCTTCGTCTGCGCGATCGTCAGGTTGCTAACGCTGTTTGATGGGTTGACCGCGATGCACAGACCGTCGAGCCACAGTTTGAAGTACGTGGTCCCCGCGTCGCTGGGGAGCGGCGGTCGGGTGTTGACCGAGAACAGACGCCGTCCCGCTTGGACGTCCGTGACGCCGGCGTTGCCGCCGTCAGGCAGGTAGTTGAACCGGGTGTTGTGATGGAGCCGGTTGTAGGCCTTGAACAGCACAAGCAAGATCGGCTGCTCGGCGCTTGATCCTGACCCGAACAACGTTGTCGCGCTCGCTGCCGCCGGCACGGCCATCACCGCCACGGCTACCGCGAGCGCCGCGGCACCTCTGACCCTTGATCCCAATGTCATTCCTTTCCATCGAAGGTCGATCCCCACAACTTCGATCAAAATTATGGCGTGAGCGAGCCTATCAAGTTTCTGAGCTATCTCAATCTAGTTGGTTGACTTTGCCGAGGTGCCGGTCGTTGGCGCCTCGCGCCTGGCAGGTTGCACTCACGAACGCGTCGGGCGGGCGGCGGGCGGCGGTCGGGGGGACCGGTTAGCTCAGCGTGACCGACCGGCGACCGATCCGGTGCTATATGCTTTTGTCGATCGATTTAGTGCAGTTAGATGGATTAGACCCCGTTGCAGGCATATCTCGTCCATGCCGCCCCGCGCGGCGGAGTAGTAGCGCTCGACGGTTACGGGCCGGATCGTCTGGCCGATCCGTTCATCCCGATCGAACGACACCGCGACGAGACCGCACGAACGCGACTGACCGGTATCTCACGGGGCAGCAGAGGCTTCACCGGAGTCGATGCACGGTACGAGTCGCCCGAGCATCCCGAACTTCGGGTCGATACCTCGACCAGCGGCGGGCACGAAGCCGCCTCACAGATCATCGAAATACTCCAACCCCGCCCACGGGTCACAGCGAAGGGGGCATCATGAGGATCTCCGCCAAGGCGGACTACGCGATACGCGCCGCCATCGAACTGGCGGCCGCGCCGGACAGCAGGGCGGTGCCCGCCGAGCGGATCGCGACCTCACAAGGGATTCCGCTCAACTTCCTCGAGCATATCCTCTCGGAGCTGCGCATTGCGGGAGTGGTCCGGAGCCAGCGCGGCACCGACGGCGGGTACAGGCTTGCCAGAGAGCCGCGGCAGATTACGATCGCCGACATCATCCGAGCCGTCGAGGGTCCCCTGGCCACGGTACGCGGCGGCAAGCCAGAAGAGACCGAGTACCCCGGGGTAGCCAGCCAACTCCCTCGAGTGTGGATCGCGGTCCGCAAGAACCTCCGAAACGTCGTCGAACACGTGACCGTCGCCGATGTCGCCAACGCCAGCCTGCCCGACTCGATCAACGTCCTGGCCGACGATCCCGAGGCCTGGGTGACGCGGTAGGGCCATCGGCAGAGGTCACCGCAGTCAACAATTGCCGACCCCGCCGTGGTCGCTGCGCTGATGATCCGGTCGATCGAGCACCAACGCGAACATCGACCCGAACGCCACGTTGTCGGCAAGCTGGGGACCCAGCGGTAGGCCGCGGATCGCCGGGAACGATCTTCCGATCAGGCCGACGTTGACGACGCCGATCGCAAGTCCGGCGGCGGCTCCCCACTCGCCGGAATGATCGCGGGGGAGCGTCCGTGCCAGCACCTCGCCGCACAGCATCGAGATCGCGAGGTGGACGGCCACGCCGCGCCCGAATCCGGGTCGGCCGGGCGGAACGAGCGTGCCGACAGCGCGTGTTGCGTCGTAGACGTAGACGGCGGCGGATCGGAGGCTGCGGCGCGTAATTGCGGCGTGGAGCGTCGAGGGCAGCCCGCTGAGCGTCGCGGCGAGCAGGGTTGCCTCCATGACTCGTCGGCGGTCGCGCGCCATTCGCGCAAACATACGCGTCGGGCGCGGAGCCGAGCGAGTCGATCAGGCGGCTCTTACTCGTTTGCCGGTGAGCGCCGGAGTCGGGCGGTCGCCCGCTCGAGTGCGCTGATCATCGCGATCGCGGCGGGCAGATGTTGACGGGCCGGATGGACGCACCAGATATCGCGCCCGGGAGGACCGTCGGGCAGCCGTCGCACCGTCACGCCGGGATGCGGGAGCGCAAGGTTCAGCGCTGGCAACATGGCGACGGCCAGCCCGGCGGCGATTAGTGGTTGTGCCATCGCGACGTCGTCGGTGGGGTACTCAAGCCTCGGTTCGAAGCCGCCGTGCTCGCGGCAGAACTGCTGGAGGATCACGGTCGCCAGGCTGCCCAGCGGTGCGCAGCACCAACTCGCGCCGGCCAGGTCGGCCACTCCAAATCGTCGTCTTCGTGCCAGGCTACTCGTGGTGGGTACTGCGAGGGCGTAGGGATCATGGGCGAGGTGCTTGCTGCTCAGACGGGCTTCTGGATCATCGGCTGGGTCTCCCGGCTCGAACCGGTAGATCACCGCGAGGTCGAGTTCACCCGCGCGCAGTTCCCGTAGCGCGGCGGGTGGGTCGAGCTGCTCGAGCTCGAGGTCGACCTGCGGATGGGCACCTGCGAAGTCGGCGACTGCCGTCGGTAGGAAGGTGGACCAGGCCGTGTAGAAGCCGGCGAGTCGCAGTCGGCCGATGTCACCACGGGTCAGGGCCGCGAGATCGGTCTCGATCGCTCCGGCCTGGGCGAGCAGCGTCTCGGTGTGGGCGAGCACGACCTCACCGGACGGCGTGAGGCGCACCGGGCGGCTCGAGCGGTCAAGCAGGGTGACGCCGAGCTCGCGCTCCAATGTCGCTACTGCCTCCGAGACGCTCGATTGGGTGTAGGACAACTCGAGTGCCGCGGCCGAAAACGATCGGAGCGTCGCGACCTTACGGAAGGTCTGGAGGCGCTGGAGGTCAAGCATCGGTGTTGCCAATTATATGTTCAGGAAATCCAGTTGCGCCGATAGTCAACCGTGGCCAGCATGTCGAGCATGCAAACCACCGCACTCACATCCATCCCGGCCGAGGAGCTGTTGTTCCTCGGTTCGCGCTGCCGCATCCTCGCCACTTCGGAGAGCACCGGCGGCGACTACGGTCTGGTCGACCTGATCGAGGTCGCGGCCGGCGACATGCCACCGCTGCACGTCCATCACACCCACGACGAGGGCTTTCTACTCCTCGAAGGACAGCTCTCGTTATTCCTCCCCGATCGCGAGATCGGGCTGCGCCCCGGCGAGTTCGTGCTTGCCCCACGCGGCGTCCCGCACACCTACCGGGTCGGGGAAGCTCCGGCGCGCTGGCTCGTTCTCTCAAGTCCTCCTGGCTTTGAGCAATTCGTCGACGACGTTGCGGCGCTCAACGAGCAGACACCCGAAGCGCTGACGACGACGGCCGCCGCACACGGCATCGAAATCCTCGGTCCCCCGGGTGCGATGCCCTAGCTCGCCGCCGGGGGGCCCGCTGCGGCGACCAGGGTGGTGGTCACGCCAGGGAGTCGATCCAGCGTTCGAGTCGCCGGCTCTCACGCGCCATGAGCTCTGGGTCGCGGAACGTGTTCGTGAGGAGCGCGATCCCCTGGTATGAAGCGATGAGCGCGACCGCGAGGTCGCGCGCATCGCGGCGCCCCATCAGTCGAAACTGATTCTCGGCCCAGCGGATCGGTTCGTCGAGTAACTGTGCGCAGCTGCGGTCGAGCCCGTCGGTGCGCTTGTCCAGCTCTGAGCAGAGGCTCCCGAGCGGGCAGCCGTACCGCGCGGCCAGTTCGCGCTGGGCGGTGAGCTCGCGGATGAGCGCCTTCAGTCGGGCTTGCGGGCTGCGCCCGCTCTCCAGCGACGTGAGCAACTTGTTCACGTCGCGGGCATGGCTCTCGATCGCCGCGGTGACGAGCTCGTCCTTGGTCTTGAAGTAGTAGTAGACGTTGCCGACCGGGATATCGGCAGCTCGCGCGATGTCGGCGATCGTCGTCTTCTCGACGCCCTGCTCGTGGATCACCTGCCGCGCGCCATCGACGAGTCGCTCGCGTTTGTCCTGCTTCGGCGCGGTCATTGAGTCAGTCATCTGACCCAATCTTAGCGTGTGATAGAACTCAGTTAGTCAGCTAACTAAGTCGCCCGAAGGAGTCGCGAATGACGTCAACGCAACCCGAAACCATCCCGGCTCAGCCGTCCTTCATCCGGACGCGGACAGGAGTGCTGACGCTCCTGCTGCTCTGCGGCGTCCAGTTCCTCGACGTCGTGGACTCGTCGATCACCAACGTCGCGTTCCCGTCGATTCAGCGGGCGCTGCACTTCTCCCAGCAGAACCTCCAGTGGGTGGCCAGCGGCTATCTATTGACCTATGGCGGGTTCCTGCTGCTCGGCGGCCGGCTCGCCGACCTACTGGGACGCCGACGGGTCCTGGTCGCCGGACTCGGTGTGTTCGCCGTGTGCTCGCTTGCGGCTGGTCTGGCGCAAACCGAAGGCGTGCTGATCGCGGCACGAGTGCTTCAGGGCGTCGGGGCGGCGATGATGGCACCCGCGGCGCTGTCGATTCTCACCACCACCTTCCGCGAGGGCCGCGACCGCAACACCGCGCTCGGCGTGTGGGGCGCAATCAGCGGTCTCGCGGCGGCGGCCGGTGTTTTCCTCGGCGGCGTGCTGTCAGAGGGACCGGGCTGGCGGTGGGTGTTCTATGTCAACGTCCCGCTGTGCGTTCTCGCGCTCGGTGCAGCGTTCCGGTTGCTGTCGGGGGCACGCAGGCGGGCGCCGCTGGCCGACTTCGACACGCCGGGCGCACTGCTCGCCACCGGAGGCATGCTGCTGCTCGTCTACGCGCTGATCAAGGCCCCGGACATCGGCTGGGGCTCAGCGCGGTCGATCGGCACCCTCGGCGCCGCCGGCGCCATGCTGCTCGCCTTCCTGGCTAACGAGCGTCGCACCACAAACCCGCTCATCCCCCTCTCGATCTTCCGGGTCAAGGGGCTCGCGGCGGCCGACACGACCTGGCTGATCGGCATGGCCGGGTTCTTCGCGATGTTCTTCTTCCTTACCCTTTACATGCAGGAGGTCCTGCACTTCTCGCCGATTCAGGCGGGCGCGGCGTACTTGCCCGTGACCGCATGCCTGGCGATTGCATCGGGGGTGTCCTCTCAGCTGTTCTCGCGTATCGGTACGCGCCCGGTGATCGTCGGAGGGGCATTGCTGAGTGCCGGCGGGATCTATTACCTGTCGAGGGTCCCGCTGCACGGCTCCTACGCGCCCGACCTGCTCCCAGGACTCATCATCATGTCTGTCGGGTTCGGCGGCATGTTCGTCGGCGTGACCACCGCCGCCAACGCCGGCGTGCCGGCCAACAGGGCGGGCCTGGCCGCCGGCCTGCTGAGCACCTCACAGCAACTCGGGATGGCGCTCGGCTTGGCGATCCTGTCCGCGATCGCCACCTCCCGCACGCATCATCTGCTCGCGGCCCACGCGGCGCGACCGGACGCGCTCACCTCCGGCTACCAGCGGGCGCTCCTCGTGTGCAGCGTATTTGTCCTGGCCGCCGCGGTGATCGCCAGCAGGATCCCCAACGCGCGCGCCGCCGCGCAGCCGCTCGTGGTCCCCGAAGCCGCCCCCGTCTAGCCGGGGACCTGAGCGCTGTAGTGTGGCGCGCATGGATCGGTTCGAGGGTTTGAGCGTCCCGCGGACGCTCAAGGACGTTTGCCGCCCCGAGCGTCTTGGGCTGATCGTGTACGACATGCAGGTTGGGATCTTGGAGCAGGTTGCCGATCGGGCGAGGGTCATCGAGAACGTCCGAGAGGTCCTGGACGTCGCGAGGGCGGCCAGTGTGAGGACGTACTTCACGCGCCACGTCACCTTGCCCGTGGAGTTGATGGGGGTGGCTCAGCTGAGGATGTGGCGCTCGTGGCAGCGCGTCGATCGCCTCGAGGATGTGCGCTCTCCGTTCATGCCTGACGCGCCACAGACACAGATCGTCCCGGAGCTCAAGCCGACCGCGCGAGAGGCTGTCATGGACAAGCTGACGTTGTCGGCGTTCGCGGGAACTCCACTGGAGCTCGCGCTGCGAGGCGCTCGCGTGGAGGCCGTCGCGGTCGTCGGGGTGGCGACCGAGATCGGCATCGAGCCGACCGTTCGGCACGCGGGCGACTTGGGCTTCATCCCCGTGGTCGTGACGGACGCCTGTGCTGCCGGGAATGCCGAGGCGGGGGCACGGACGATGGAGAGCTTGCGATTCCTCGGGGACGCCTACCTCACCGACGTTGCGGGATTTCGCGATGCGCTCGCGCGACGCGCCTGACGCCTGCCCGTAAGAGGCGTCGTGCTCGCCGCGGCTACATGCGCAGCGAGTCGACGAGATGGCTGAGGGTGCGAACATGGGATGGTGGCGCATGTGGGGGTTTCGAATCTGGCGTACGCCCATCCCGGCGGTGATCTCCTTTTCGCCGACGTTTCGTTCCGCGTGTCCCCAGGGCAGCACGTGGGACTTGTCGGGACGAACGGGGTCGGAAAGAGCACCCTGCTGAAGATCCTCGTCGGCGAGTTGCCGCCCGACGACGGTGAGTACGCGGTCGGTGGGCTCGTCGGCTACATGCCGCAAGACGTTGGCGTGAAGGACGGCGACCGGACGGTCCGAGCCCTGTTGTTATCGCTGGCGCCGCGGGCCGTACGGCAGGCCGGCGAGAGCATCGTGGCGCTCGAGGCCGAGCTCGAGGCCGGGGATCCGTCGGCGGGCATGGGGCTGGGAGAGGCCATCGCCGACTGGTCTGCACTCGGCGGCTATGAGCTGGAGGGGCAGTGGGACGCGGCGTGCCGGCGCATCGTCCAGGCCCCGTTTGCGGAGGTTGGCGATCGGCCGGCGCGGACGCTGTCCGGCGGTGAGCGCAAACAGCTCGTGCTCGACGTGTTGTTCGCTTCCGACGCCGAGGTCCTGCTGCTCGATGAGCCCGACAACTTCCTCGACGTACCGGCCAAGCTGGCGCTGGAGCGTCGCGTGCGGGCGTCCAAAAAGACCATCGTGATGATCTCGCACGACCGTGAGGTCCTGTCCGACGCAGTGGGGACGATCGTGACGCTGGAGGGCAACGGCGCTTGGGTCCACGGCGGCTCATACGCCACCTACGCGCAGGCCAGGGAGGATCGACAGCGGCGCCTCGGGGATGCGGTGAAGCGCTGGCACGAGGAGGAACGACGGTTGTTCCGCCTGATGAAGACGTTCAAGGAACGCGCCCGCTATGCCCCTGACTGGGCCAAGCGGGCCGATGCGATGGAATCGCGGTGGCGCCGTTTCCGAGCCGGTGGTCCGCCGCCGTCGCCGGTTGCCGACCAGGCGATCGCCGTGCGAATCCGCGGCGGCGACTCCGCGCGGCTGGTCCTTGACCTGCGCTCGGTCGGAATCTCCGGACTGGTGGCGCCGTTTTCCGAAGAGATTCATTTCGGCGAGCGCATCGGTGTAATCGGTCCGAACGGATCGGGCAAGAGCGCACTCATACATGTGCTGGCGGGTGCAACGGTCCCGGACGGCGGACAGCTTCGGACCGGCCCGCGGGTCTCGGCTGGCTTGTTCACCCAGCTGCAATCGCGAGCCGACTTCTCTGGCCGAGCCGTACTGGACATCGTGATGGCACGCCGCGGCGAGATGCAGGCGGCGATGGGTGCGCTCGCGCGTTACGGGCTGGCGGATGCCGCCCGCCGGCAGTACGACGTGCTCAGCGGCGGGGAGAAGGCGCGGCTCGAAGTGCTGATCTTGGAGCTCGAGGGCCACAACCTGTTGCTGCTCGACGAACCCACCGACAACCTCGACACCGATTCATCGGAGGCGCTTGAGAAGGCGCTGGACGGTTTTGAGGGCACGGTCGTGGCCGTTTCCCACGACCGCGCCTTCCTCCGGCGCATGGATCGGTTCCTGATGGTCCTTCACGACGGCGGAGTGCTGTCGTTTCCCTCCTACGACTCGGCACTCGAGGCGCTCCTCGACCCGGCTCGCGCGCCCGATGTTCGCCTTGCCAAGCTCCTTTAGTGGAGTCGCGGTCAGCGTGAACCCGCCGTCGACGTAGACCGTTGCGCGGCTGGACGTCGCCGGCGTTCCCACGTCTTCGCGTCGACGTCGCCCTAGTTCTGAGCAGCGACCAGGATGTTCGTCCGCTAGTTGACTGCGCCGAATCGGCGTCTATACGCTGCGACAAGGGTTAGCCCAGTCACCGTCGTCCCAACAGGAGGCACAACATGGCAGACAGCGTCTACCGCGTCACCGAGGTCATCGGCGTCAGCGGCGAGTCATGGGAAGCGGCCGCGCGCAA
>Ga0187777_10002875_pt1 | contig 10991 bp, 9 predicted proteins | sample 1015_Q2_SP5_10_M_FD_132416 | JGI IMG/M metagenome (GOLD analysis project Ga0187777, IMG submission 132416) | Tropical peat soil microbial communities from peatlands in Department of Meta, Colombia - 1015_Q2_SP5_10_MG | ecosystem: Environmental > Terrestrial > Soil > Wetlands > Peat | place...
CGACGCCGGCCACCGCCGGACGAGGCGGACGAGGTGGCATGAACGGCGCGGGCGGCGGACCCGCCGGCGGCGATTCAACCCTCGTGAGCAGTGAGAGGTACGACTACGATCACGATCCGTTCCTGCTGCCGCCGGTTGGCTGCTGGCCGGATTTGATCATCAGGTAGAGACGCCGAGGTCCTGGACTTCACAAGACGTGAGGTCCAGGGCCCCGCACGACGTCTCAGTACTTCAGGATTTTTCCGACCACGTCCCGCTGCTGTTCGACGAGCGCGCTGATGCCGCGATCGGCGAGCGCGAGCAGCGCGTCGAGCGCGGCGCGATCGAAGGGCTGCGCCTCCGCGGTGCCCTGCACTTCGATGAACCGGCCGTCGGACGTCTTGACCACGTTCATGTCCACGTCGGCGCGCGAGTCCTCGTCGTACGCGAGGTCGAGGAGTGCCGTGCCGCCCACGACGCCGACGCTCGTGGCCGCGACGTAATCCGTGATGGGTACGCGCGGAATGACCGCCTGCTGGCGCAGCCGCTCGAGCGCCAGCACGAGCGCGACGAATCCGCCGGTGATCGACGCCGTGCGCGTGCCGCCGTCCGCCTGAATCACGTCGCAGTCCACCCAGATGGTCCGCTCGCCCAGCTCGTTGAGGGCGGCGACCGATCGCAGCGAGCGGCCGATCAGCCGCTGAATTTCCTGCGTGCGCCCGCCGACCTTGCCGGCCGTGGCCTCCCGCGTCGTCCGCGTAGTCGTCGCCCGCGGCAGCATGCCGTACTCGGCCGTCACCCAGCCCTTGCCCGTGCCGCGCAGGAACGGCGGCACGCGGTCCTCGACCGAGGCGGCGCAGATGACGCGCGTGCGGCCGACTTCAATCAACACCGATCCCTCGGCGTGCAGCAGATAGTCGGGCGTCATGCGCGTCGGGCGAATTGCATCGGCCAGCCGGCCGTCGAGTCGGGCCATGAGCGGTTACTGTCCTTTCCGAATCCACTTGAGCGATCGTGCGAGCGGCGAGCGCAGATCCACGTGCCCCGCCAGCGTCTCCACTTCCTTGCCGTCCACCAGAATCTGCACCGACGAGACGTCGGCGAGGTTGACCGTGAGGGCGTCCACGATCGCATACACCGCCAGAATCTCGTCGAGCGTGCCGCCCGTGTGATCCTTGGCGATCTCCGGACTGAAGTCGACGAACGCCTGGCCGTTCGGTGTGAGATAGATCGTCCGCAGCGCGGTGCCCAACGGAATGGCGGAAAACATCCCGGTCGGCGGCGGCTGGATCTGCGCCTCGATGATCCGGCGGGCCTGCTCCGACGGCGTGCTGCCGTAGGGCACTTCGTGGCTCACGGGCACGAGCTCGTCGCCAGCCGACGAGACATAGAAGAGCGTCGCGTGAATCTTGCGGGCCTCGACGGTTTGCGCCGACGGCGCGGACGCCGGCGCGCTGGTCCCGCTTGTGGGCGTCGAAAGCAGCCGCGGCAGTTTCGCGACGACGAGCCAGACACCGAGCGCGAGCAGGATGACGCCGATCGACAGCATCACCCACAGGCCGCGGCGGGACGCCGCGGCGTCATGTCGGGGTGGCGCGGTTTCGGGGGCGTCGTTCATTTCGCCGGACCAGGCACCGGGGCCGGCGCCGGGAATCCACTGCGGAGCTCCGCGATCGTCGAAAGAATCGCCTCCACGATCGAGCCGGACACGCCGCCGTTGAGGCCGCGCTCGTCCTCGGGATTGGTCAGAAAGCCCATCTCGACGAGCGCCGCCGGCATGTTGGCGCCGACGAGCAGGCGCAGCGGTGCCTGCACGGCCGGCTGGGCGTTGAGCGAGACACTGTGCGCCGCCAGATGCCGGACGAGGATCGCGCCGAGCGTCGCGGATCGATCTGCGAAGGGCAGCTGCGCGAGGTCCCAGGGGACGACGTCGATCGAGCGACTGCCGCCGCCCACGACGGGCACGGGCGTTCCGCGCGAAATCTCCTGGCTGCGGCTCTTGTAGTCCTCGAGGCTGAGCGTGAGCACCTGCGCGCCCCGCATCGCCGGCACGAGCGAGGCGTTCGCGTGCAGGCTGATCAGCAGGTCGGCCTTGTTGTTGTTGGCGAACGACGCGCGCTTGTCGATCGAGACGTTTTCATCGGCGTCGCGCGTCAGCAGCGCGCGCAGCCCCATCCTGGCCTCGATCGTCGCGCGCAAGCGGCGCGCGACCTGCAGCGTGAGATCCTTTTCCTTCGTGCCGCCCGGGCCCTGCGATCCGACATCGTCGCCGCCGTGGCCGGGATCGATGACGATCGTTCTGAGACCCGTCAAGTGCGAGAGATCCGGCAAGGGCTCCTGCGAGGGTGCGGCGCCAGCGCGCGCGCCCGCGGGCGCCGCCGGAGTGATCGTCGTGGGCGGCGCGGCGGCGGGCGCGGGCGAGGGCGGCGGAGGCGGCGGGGGCGGAGGTGGAGGCGGCGGCAGCAGATCGACGTTGATGTGAGTCTGATCGCGGTCGTCTTCGCTCGCGAAGCTTTGCGCCTGAGGTCCGAGGTCGATGAAGACCACCGTGCCCTGCACGCGGACGCCCGTGACGAACTCGGCCGCAGCGCCCGTCGTCGGCGTCATGTCGAGGGCCGTGGCGTCGATCCTGACGACCACGCTCTTGCTCTCGCGCGTGACGCGGTGGGGCGCCATCGGCTGCAGCTCGAGCGAGACCCGCGCGCCCGAGGCTTCCTTGTCCACGTGAATCGCGACGTGCGGCACGACGGCGTCGCCGACGATGATCAAGTGCGACGCCCGGCGAATCTCGATTCTGGTGTTGAACGCGCGGGCGAGCGCGACCGAGATGAAGTCGATCGGGACCTGATAGATGCCGCTGCGGTCGCGGGCGATGGGCGCCGAGAGCGACACCACACGGCCGTTCACCTGCGCGAAGTTCTGTCCGGGAATCACCAGGATTCGCTGGCCGCGCGCATTGATCGTCAGACCGCCGACGACCGAATCCTCCGTGGCGGTCAGATCGAAGACTGGCGCGAGCTGATCGAGCGCGACGACCTCGGCGCCACCGGCGGTGCGGACCGCGAGCGGCCGCCTGTTTTGCGTCGTGATGACCGTGTAGGTCGTCGTCGCCTGGCCCTGCAGGTCGGCGGTGACGACGACGCAGAGCATCAGGCAGAGTCCGCTGACGAGGGCGGTCCATCCACGCACGGCGGGCGCGATGCGAAGGAGAGGCAACGGCTCATCATAGCAAGCGATCAATAATGCTGCGGATCGGCATCGATGGCGCTTGCAGGGTACTCGGGCACGCCGCTCGTGAAGAAACTCGGCATCAAGCCCGGGATGTCCGTGGCCATTGTCGGATCGCCCAAGGGATTCCGGCGCGAGCTGGTCGGCCTGCCCGACGATGTGCGGCTCACGAAGACGAGCACGACGCCCGTCGATCTCGTGATCTGGTTCGTGCCGGACCGACGCACGTTGACCACTGGCATCGGCCCCGTGATGCGCGCGATGACCGCCGGGTTGTGGATCGCGTGGCCGAAGAAGTCGTCGAAGCTGAGCGCGGATGTATCCGAGGACGACGTCCGCCGCGCCGGCTTGGCCAACGGCGCCGTCGATTACAAAGTGTGCGCGATCAACGAGACGTGGTCGGGACTCAAGTTCGCAAGGACCAGACGATGATGAGACTCTCTTTCGCACTTGTCTTCGCGCTTGTCCTGACCGCCTCGTTCCAGGCGCAAGCGCCATCGGACTACTCGATCCAGCCTGTACCGATCTCGCAGGTGAAGGTGACCGGCGGATTCTGGCAGGCAAAGCTCGAGACGAACCGCACGGTGACGATTCCGCACATCCTCGAGGAGAACGAGTCGACCGGTCGCGTCGACAATCTTCGCAAGGGCGCGGGGTTGATGCCGGGCGAGTACGTCGGCCGGCGGTTCAACGACACGGACGTCTACAAGATCATCGAGGCCGCGTCCTATTCGCTCGTCTCGCATCCGGATCCCGCCCTGCAGCAGCATATCGATGCCCTCGTCGCCATCATCGTGAAGGCGCAGCAGCCGGACGGTTACCTGTTTCCCGCGCGGACGATCGATCCAGCCAAGCCGGCGCCGGGCGTCGGCACGGAGCGGTGGCAGTACGAGAACACCGGCAGCCACGAGCTCTACAACTCGGGGCACATGTATGAGGCGGCGGTCGCGCACTATCTCGCGACGGGCGAGCGCAGTTTCCTCGACGTGGCAATCAAGAACGCGAATCTTGTCGCGTCGACGTTCGGACCCGACGCTCGACGGGACGCGCCCGGGCACGAGGAAATCGAGCTGGCGCTCGTCAAGCTGTACCGCGCGACGAACGACGCGCACTACCTCAATCTGGCGAAGTTCTTTCTCGATGAGCGCGGCGTCCACGGCAACGTCTCGCAGAACTACACCGATCCGAGCTGGCAGCTCTACAACGATCGACCGTATCGCCAGGACGATGTGGCGCTGGTCGATCAGGCGCGCGCCGAAGGCCACGCCGTCCGCGCGATGTACGTCTACAACGCGATGGCGGACATTGCCGCGCTGCTGAAGAACCCGACGTACGATCGCGCTGTCGATCGGCTCTGGCAGGACGTCGTCTCGAAGCGCATCTATCTGACGGGTGGGCTCGGCTCAATCGGTGGCACGGAGGCATTCGGCGATGACTACGCGCTGCCGAACCGCACGGCCTACACGGAGACGTGCGCGTCGGTCGGCGGGATTCTCTGGAACCACCGGATGTTTCTCAAGTCCAGCGAGGCGAAGTATCTCGACGCGTTCGAACAGACGCTCTACAACGGCCTGCTCTCGGGCGTGTCGGTGAAGGGCGACTCGTTCTTCTATCAGAATCCGCTCGAGAGCACCGGCCGAACCGAGCGCAGCGCGTACTTCGACGTCGCGTGCTGTCCGGCGAATCTGTCGAGGCTCCTCGCGCAACTGCCGGGGCTGATCTACGCACAGCGCGGGAACGAGCTATACGTCAATCTTTACGCGGAGAGCGAAGCGACCGTGAAGCTCGACGCCGGCAGGGTTCACGCCAGGCAGAAGACGAACTATCCGTGGGATGGTGTGGTGACGGTCTACCTCGACGTCGATCAGCCGACCGAGTTCACGCTCAAGCTTCGCGTGCCCGGCTGGGCTGGGGATGCGCCTTTCGCAAGCGACTTGTACCGCTTTTCGCAGCGTGCTCCCGCGATGTTCGGAGTTCAGGATATGCAGCGGCCCCTTCCCGCGGATGGCTGGCACGCCATCAAGCAGCGCTGGTCGAAAGGCAGCTTCGTCGTCCTGCGATTCCCCATGCCAGTTCGTCGGGTGCTGGCCAATCCCGCTGTAAAGGAGGATCTCGGCAAGGCCGCGATTCAGCGCGGGCCCGTCCTCTACGTCCTCGAAGGCGTCGACAACGGCGGGAAGGTGCTCGATCTCTCGGTTCCGATGTCGACGACGTTCACGCCAGCGTTCAACTCCGATCTCCTCGGCGGCGTCATGGTGCTCACCGCGACCCTGCCGGCGGCCGGCGACGCGCCAGCGCGGACGATTACGGCGGTGCCGTACTTCGCGTGGGCGAAGCGCGGGCGCGGCGAAATGGTCACGTGGATTAAGCAATAGGACCAGGCACTGGTCTGATCTCTTTGCCAACTTTTTCAACGCCCAGTCCGTCTACATATCTACGTGTAGAATGGCTAGGCATGGCCGCTGACTCGTCCGACCTCGACCTGCTCCAGGGCACGCTGGACATGCTGATTCTCAAGGTCCTGGCGCGCGAGCCACGCCACGGCTACGCGATCGCTCAGGACATCGGCCGGATGTCGCGCGCGCTGCTCCAGGTCCCGCAGGGCTCGCTGTACCCCGCACTGCACCGTCTCGAAAACCGTGGTCTGCTCGCGGCGACCTGGGCAGAAACGGACACCGGCCGCGCCGCGAAGGTCTATCGCCTGACCCGTCAGGGCCGGTCGCGGCTCGAGCGCGAAGTCGCCGACTGGCGCCGGCTGTCCGAGGCGATCCGGCTGATTCTGCAAACGGAGTAGCCCATGACGTGGCTCACGCGGCTCGTTCGACGCGACCGGCTGGAGCGCGAGCTGGACGCGGAGTTGCAGTTTCACGTCGCCGAGGAGGCGGCGCGCCTGGAGGCCGACGGCGTTTCTCCCGCAGAAGCCCGCCGGCGCGCCCTCGCGGCGTTCGGCGGGGTCGAACCGATTAAAGAGCAGGCGCGCGACGCCCGCGGAACCCGCTGGCTCGAGGACCTGTCGCGCGATGTGCGGTACGCGTTCCGCATGATGCGTCGCAGCCCGATGTTCACACTGGCCGCGGTGGCGTCGCTCGCGGTCGGCATCGGTGCGAATGCCGCGATCTTCAGCATCTCCGACGCGCTGCTGCTCCGGCCGCTCGACGTGACGCGGCCGAACGAGCTGTCGTTCCTCAATCGTGCCGGGTACAGCCAGCCGAACTATCGATTCTCGTACCCGGGTCTGATCCGACTGCAGCAGGCCGTGCCTGACGTGCAGCTCGCGGCCGCCAGCTCGACCGTGCGATTTCAACTCGACAGGGAGAGCGGGGCGGAGCTCGCGCTCGGGCAGCTCGTCAGCGGCACCTGGTTCGATCTGCTCGGCGTGCATGCGGCTGCGGGACGGCTGATCGGCGCAAGCGACGCCGAGGCACCGGGCGGCGCGCCGGTGGTCGTCCTCAGCCACGACTTCTGGATGCGCGACTTCGGCGCCGATCCGCGCGCCATCGGCGGCTCGCTTCGCGTCAACGGCGTGCCGCTGACGATCGTCGGCGTGACTGCCAAGGGCTTTTCCGGCATCAACGTCGGCACGCGCGTGGACCTCTGGGCGCCGGTCACGATGCAGCAGGACCTGCGCTTCCGCGGCAACGCCAGCATCGACGATGCGGACGGTAGCAAGCCGTGGGTGACGCAGGACGGGGTGTCCTGGCTGACGATCGTCGCGCGTGTGACGCCGGTAAATCTGGCCGAGTCCAGCGCACAGATCGCGGCCGTCCGGAAACACGAGACCGAGGAGGCCGCCGCGAAGATCGCGAGTATCCCCCAGCGCAATTTCCGCCTGCGCGAGCGCGTTGAGCTGGTCCCCGGCGCGCGCGGCCAATCCAGTCTGCGCGACAACTTCTCGCAGCCGCTCGCGGTACTGATGGTGACCGTCGCCGCGGTTCTGCTCATCGCCTGCGCGAATCTCGCCAGTCTGCTGCTCGCGCGGAGCGCGGCGCGCGGCCGCGAGTTCGCCCTGCGATTGTCGCTCGGCGCCGGGCGCGGCCGAATCACGCGTCAGCTGCTGACTGAGTGTCTGACACTGGCGGGCCTCGGCGGACTCGCGGGGCTGGGCCTCGCGCAGCTCGGCGGCCACGCGCTCCTCGTGCTCGCATCGTCGACCGGTCGCGCGATTCCGCTCGATCTGCCCGTCGACTGGCGTTTGATCACATTCACCGGCGCGGCGACCCTGGTGTCGGGCGTGCTCTTCGGGCTGGGGCCGGCGATTCGCGCGTCGCGACCGAGCCTGGTCGACCCGCTGAAGGCGGGTGGTCGTGCGACCGGGGGCGAGCTCCGCCCCGGGAAGTTCGGCTTCGGCAAGATCCTGATTGCGCTGCAGGTGGCGCTGTCGTTCGCGCTCCTCGTCGGCGCGCTCCTGTTTCTCCGGACATTCCGCAATCTCATCGGCGCCGACAGCGGCTTCGACCGCACGCAGGTCGTCGTGGCGATGTTCGATCCCGTCCTGTCAGGCGTGCCCCCGGCCCAGCTGCCGGATCTCTACGGCCGGCTCATCGAGCGGGCGAACGCGATTCCGGGGGCGTCCCGCGCGTCGCTTGCCCTGACGGGACCTGTCACGGGTTCGCAGCGCGTCAGCAGTATCCTCATCGAGTCGGAGCCGATGCGCGTCGGCAAGGACGCCGACGTGCGCGAGGAGTACGTGACGCCGGATTTTTTCCAGGCCGTCGGCATGGCGCTTCTGCGCGGCCGTCCGTTCGCCGCCGACGACGACGCGCGAAAAACCAAGGTGGCCGTCGTGAACGAGACGATGGCCCGTCATTTCTTCGGCACGACGGATCCGATCGGCCATCATTTCGGCTACGACGCGCCCGCGGATGTCGAAATCATCGGCGTCGTGCGCGACGCACGCGTCGACGGGCCGAAAGACGATGTGCCGTCGATGGTGTATTACCCGTTTGCGCAAAATCCGAACGAGTTCGCGCGAAATCTGTACATTCGCGCCGGCGGGCCGGTCGAGGCCGCCGAGTCCGCGCTTCGATCGGCGGTGACGGCCGTCAATCGCACGCTCGCCGTGCGCGAGGTCACGACGCTCGAAGCGCTCAACGAGCGCAGCGTGACCGAGGATCGGCTCGTCTCACAGCTCACTGGCGTCTTCGGGTTGCTGGCCGTTGGCGTCGCGTGCCTCGGTCTCTACGGCACTGTCGCGTACTCCGTCGTGCGCCGCACCAATGAGATCGGCGTGCGCATGGCGCTGGGCGCGACGCGCGGGAGCGTGGGCTGGCTCGTACTGCGCGAGACGCTGCTGCTCGTCGGCGCCGGCGGCGTGCTCGGCCTGGCCATCGTCTGGCCGCTGCTCACGTATCTGACGACGTTGCTCTACGGCATTTCGCCGCATGATCCCGTGGCGTTTGCGGGCGCGGCCACCGGATTGCTGCTGGCGGGCGCGCTCGCGGGCGCGATTCCGGCGTGGCGCGCGTCGCGCGTCGATCCGCTGACCGCGCTCCGCGCCGAATGACGCGGTCCCGCGTCGTCGGGCATCAGCGTTTCGCGCGGTAGCTCTTCGCCAGATCGGCGATGAGTACGGCCTTCCACACGTACCCGAGCTGCAGGTTGATTTCCGTCGTCTGTGTGTCCGACGACGCGCCGCTGGGGTCGGCGGGCTTGCGCTCGCGCACCACGGGCATCGCGGAGAAGACGCCCAGCAGCTTCAGCACGCGGCCGGTGCGCATCGAGCCGTCCTCGGCTTCGTAGACACCGTTCGCGACCGCGAGCACCGGCGAGCCCGACATTCCCGGGAACGCTGAGACGTCGACGAGAAACGTCGGCAGATCGTCGAAGTCGATGGCGGGCTCGCTCGCGACGTGGCCGGTCTTCCAGACCGGCAGGAAATGCGACTCGTCGTAGAACCCGTACGGATACCCGAGCAGCGTCGCGCTCGATGTGGGCCGAATCTTGATGTCGCCGCGCGTGTGCCCTTCGGAGAACACCCACAGCTTGATGTCACGGTACGCTTCGGGCGGAACCGGAATCAGCACGACGTCGGCGGCCGGCACCGCGTCGCTCATCACCCAGTTGGGATTGCCGTTGACGTCGTAGAGCGCCAGCTCGATCTGCCGCACACGCGTCAGCTCCGTCTGACTCTCGTGAAGAATGAACCGGATGCGATCGCCCGCCCGCGGCCCCGGCGCCATCGGCGCCCGGCCGGTAACGACGTGATAGTTCGTGACGAGAAAAACGGTGTCGACCGCGCCGTCGACCGTCGTGCTCGCGAAGAAAAACCCCGTGCCCTGCGAGATCGGCCGGTTGCCGTTCATCAGAATCACGGGCGTCGTCATCAGCGACGGCGCTTCGAGGTCGGACGGCAGCTCCTGGGCCGGCGCTGCGGCGACGAGCCCGAATGCCAGCGCGGCCAGCCACAGTGCCATGACCCTTAGACGATGGCAGAAGACTGGCGGTGTGGTCCAGCGCGATAATGGGGCGCTCATCCCGGGAGGTTCGCGATGACTCGGATTCGTGCGACACTGGCGGCTGGCCTCGCGGCCGTCGCTCCACTCGTCATGGTTGCCGCGCAATTGCCCACGCCCGACAAGCTCCCTGCCGCCGGCGGCGACATCACCATCGCGCCGATCAATCACGCGACGCTACAGCTCGTGTACGCGGGCAAGGTCATCGACGTCGATCCCGTGGCGCAGGGTGACTACACGGGTCTCGCCGCGCCGGATCTGATTCTCATCACGGACATCCATGGCGATCACCTCGATCCCGCGACGGTCGCGAAGCTCAAGAAGGCGACGACGACCGTCGTGGCGCCGGAGGCGGCGGCAGCACAGCTCGACCACCCGGTCGTGATCGCCAACGGCGAGAAGAAAACGATTGCCGGCGTTGCGATCGAAGCCGTGCCGATGTACAACCTCACGCGCGGGCCGTCGGCGGGGCAGCTCTATCATCCGAAAGGCCGCGGCAACGGCTACATCCTGACGCTCGGCGGCAAGCGCATCTACATCGCGGGCGACACCGAGGGCACACCGGAGATGCGCGCGCTCCAGAACGTCGACGTCGCGTTCATCCCGATGAACCTGCCGTACACGATGCCGCCGATCGAAGCGGCCGACGCGGTGAAAGCCTTCAAGCCGAAGATCGTCTATCCGTATCACTACCGCGGATCCGACCTGCACTTGTTCGAGGATGCGCTGAAGGGCACAGGCATCGAGGTGCGGATTCGGGATTGGTACGCCAAGTAAGGACAGACGGGCGCGGTTCAGCGCTTCGTCAGCTTCAGCGTCACCGACTGCGTCTCGCCCTCGCCGAGGATCACGCCGGTCGAGAACGGCATCAGCTTGACCAGCGTTTCAGGATCCTGCGCGTCGGCGATCTGGGCGGCGGGCAGCGCGATCACGCGATACGAACCCGCAGGCAGGCCGCTGACGCGAAACGTGCCTTGCTGATTCGGGGCACCGGTCGCGATGTAGCGCGACGGGAACGTCCATTTCGTCTGGTCATCGGAGAACACCAGCACACCATATCCGGTCGCCAGCGCGCCGTTGTCTGTCACCGTGCCGCTGACCGACGCCGCGTTGCTCGTCATCGTGATCTCGAGTCCGTTGACGTCGCCCTTGCTGAAGTCCACGGGCTCGTCGGTAATGTCGCGGCCGTCGAGCGTGACGCGCTTCAGCATCCATCCCGGCGCGCCGACGTTCACGCGGATCACACGCCGGCCGGACATCATGTTGACTTCGAACGTCCAGTCGTCGTGTGTCACAGATGGCGGCGGACCTCCGCCGACAGGCGCCGAGACG
>Ga0187777_10002877_pt1 | contig 10986 bp, 6 predicted proteins | sample 1015_Q2_SP5_10_M_FD_132416 | JGI IMG/M metagenome (GOLD analysis project Ga0187777, IMG submission 132416) | Tropical peat soil microbial communities from peatlands in Department of Meta, Colombia - 1015_Q2_SP5_10_MG | ecosystem: Environmental > Terrestrial > Soil > Wetlands > Peat | place...
AGAATCGTGACCGCCAACAGCGTCACGAACGCCGGTGGACGCAGCGAGCCCTCGAGGTACCACACCACCCAATACGCGGCCAGTGGAACCATCGGCAGGAGGTAGAAGTTCGGGTGCCCCTGTCCGAGGTGGAAGAACAGGGCGATGGAGAACCCGAACGAGAAGCCCCCCACGATCGATGCGGGCCCGTCGTGCGTCACCCGCCGGCAGAGCAGGTAGGCGGTCCACGCGGAGACGGCGGGGCCGAGCAGCGTCATGACGTTGTACGCGGCAACGGGGCCGAACCACAGCGTGATCGGGGCGAGGACCAGGCTCGGGAGCGGGGGCGTGGTCGTCCACGCCAGATTGATCCCTCCGGGTGCCCACGCGAGCCTCGTGAACAGAGGGTTCACGTGGTGCGCGAGCGCATACGGCCACCATCGAAGGGACCAGATGAAGATGGCGGCATCCATCGGGAGCTTCGCGATGAACCGGCCGCCGAAGTCGTGCACGACCTTCGGGCCGAGCAGCGCGAGCGACAGGAGGCAGTACAGGACCAGCACCGCAGCGTGCTGAGCGCTCGGGCGGCTGCGGATCGAGCGGCGGGCTCCGTGTCGCGCCCGCGTCGCGTCCGGCGACCCGGCCTCGGCGTCCGCCTCCGCGGCGTGTCTGCTCACGGCACGAACAGCGGGAGTGGGCGCACCGTTCGCGCGTGCCCCAGTCGCGGGACCCGGAACAGGTTCTCCAGACCGCCGAGGAGGCTGTAGTGATTGAGCGGAGTCGACACGCGGGCGTGAGGGACGCCGGGCCCGATCAGGATGGTGGCGACGTGACCACCGCCGCCGAGGTTGGTGTCCCCCTCGTCCCAGGTGATGAGAATGCGGCCGTCGAGCCCCAGCCGCTTCAGCAGCTCCGGAACGTACTGCCTGAGCCAGTCGTCGGTCAGGCGCGCGTCGCACGAGTGCATGTCCGTGCACTCGTTGGGGGTCACGAAGGAGAACTGCGGCAGGACGTTCGGCGGGCCGGTCCACGGGACGACGAACCGGCAGAGGTTCGACCCGGAGACGTCGCTGTACATCATCGCCGGGTCGTGCTTCAGCGCGTACAGGTTGGGTTTCGAGCCTGCGAACAACCCGCGGAAGCACGGACCCGGGATGCTCTGCTCGTATGCGCGCCACGAGATCCCGCGCGACGACAGTTGCGAGAACAGGTTCGGCGAGTCGACGAGCATGGTGGTGTTGTCCGTTCCCACTCGTCCGTGCGTCTCACCCGAGGTCAGCGCGAGGTAGTTGGGCAGGGAAGGATGCGTGACCGCCGTGTAGTCCGTGAACAGCGTGCCGTGCTCCGCGAGGTCGTTGATGTACGGGCAGCAGGGGTTGCCGACGATGCCCGAGTACTCGTGGTTCTCGAGCAGGATGAGCACGACGCGCGGGCGTGTGTGCGTGGACGACGACGCGTCGCACGCGGCAACACTGAGCATGGTCGCGAGGAGGAGGCCCGCAACCGGGACCCGCGCGCGATTGCTCCATCCACGACGGGCTCGGCGCATCTCGCAACCCTAAGAGCTTCGTCTGGTTCGACCAGATTCTTCGCAGATTCTTCATCGGCCGGCCATCGCCCGAGTCGGCTCGCCGGTCCGTCGGGTGGCCGGCGCCACCGACGATTGGTATGGTTCTCGCCGAACGTCCTTCCCACTCCCTCCTTCACCGCGTATCGGGCAAGAAGAGGAGGATTCCTGAATCGGAGCCCTTATATGTGTTCGTCCCATGGCTGCGGGTGACCACGTGACGGACGGCTTCGAACTGGACGGGTGTGCTTCCGACGACGAGGCGGGGGGTCGAACATGAAGGCGACGTGGAGGAGCACAGCGCGGCGGGCGGCGACGATCGCCGCCCTGGTCGGGATTGCCTCAGGGTGCACGATGGCAGCTGCACCGGCTCGACCGGCCACACCGACGTGGACACCGGTGTTCACGGACAACTTCACCAAGCTCGACACCACCGTGTGGACTCGGTACAGCGGGGTTCCTCGGTGCTGCAAGAGCACGATCTGGTCGAAGGGCCACGCCGTGGCGAGCGGGGGAATGCTCAACCTCCAGACCTACAAGGATCCCGCGTACAGCGGCAAGTGGGTGTCCGGCGGGGTGTCGCTCGCTCGCTCGGTCAACCTGACGTACGGAAACTGGCAGATCCGCTTCCGCTTCGACAAGGGCACGGGCGTCGGCATGTGCATCGGGCTCTGGCCGAAGACCGGCTGGCCACCGGAGGTGGACTTCGCCGAAGAATCCTCGACGGTGGGGAACCGCTCCTCCATCAGCGCCACGCTGCACTACGGGGCCAAGAACAACCTGATCCACAAGTACCTCTCCGCCGACTTCTCCGCGTGGCACGTGATCGGCGTCCAGTGGTATCCGGGGCACATCAACTACACGATCGACGGCTCCACATGGGCGAGCATCTCCGGCAGCGAGGTGCCGAACGTGCCCATGCATCTGTTCATGCAGACACAGATTGGCTCCAACGGCTTCAGCGGCACGTTGCCCAATGGCACCACCCCGGCGCACGTCAATCTTCAGGTCGACTGGGTGAAGATCTACCGGTACGCGGGCTGACTCGTCAGGGCAGGAACAAGGGCAGGGGTGGAGCTCGGCGTGCCCCTTCGAGGCGCGGCACGTGGAACAGAAGCTCCAAGCTGGCGAGCAGACTGTAGTGACTGAGCTGGGTCCCCACACGTGAGGTGGGCACCCCCGGACCGATCAGGATCGTCGCGATGTGACCGCCGCCACCCACGTTGGTGGTCCCCTCGTCCCATGTGATCAGAATCCGGCCGTGCGGGCCGACCCGGTTCAGCAGGCCGGGAACCGCGTTCTTGACCCAGGCGTCGGCGACGCTCGGGCTGCAGGAATGCATGTCGTCGCACTCGTTTGGGGTGATGAACGAGAACCGGGGCAGGGAAGCCGGCACCCCCGTCCAGGGGATCGCGTTCTGGCAGAGCTTCGTCCCGGAGATGCTTTGGTACATCATCGCCGGGTCGTGCTTGAGCGCGTACTGCCCGGGCCCGGTCCCGGCAAACGCTCCCCGGTAGCAGGGAGCGGGCATCGTCTGCTCGTAGGCATGCCACGGGATTCCTCGGGCGGATAGCTGCGCGAACAGGTTCGGCGCGTTGATGAGCGGGCTCGTGTTGTCGGTTCCCGTCTTGCCCTGCGGGCTGCCCGATGTCATCGAGAGGTAGTTGGGAAGCGAGGGGTGCGTGATCGCATGGTAGTTGGTGAACAGCGTGCCCTTCTGCGCGAGCGCGTTGAGATAGGCGCAGCACGAGTTGCCGATGATCGAGGAGTACTCGTGATTCTCCAGCACGATCACAACGACGCGCGTCAACTGACGAGTCGATGCCGGAGTGGTCGCGGCCGGCTCGCCCGAGACGGGAGCCGTGGACGTCGGGTCGGCTCCTGCCGACGGCGCGTTCGGCAGGGTGCACGCGGCGCTGATCAAGACCAGCATCAGTGGGAGGCTCAGACCGAAGGCCCGAATCCAGGTGGTCCGTCCACGAGGCCCAGAGGTTCCCGGCACGACCTCACCATACGGAATGGGCGACTCGCCGAGGACGCGTCCCGGCCGGCACGCCGGTCGATGCCACAGGAACTCTACCGTCCTCGGGTCGAACCTCTTCCATATGTCGGAGAAGCTACGAAAGTGCGGTTCGGCGAGGCGCGGCGATCAACCCGCAGCCGGGGAGGCCGACCGGTCGATCGGAGCCGGTTTCTTCTTTCGCTACCCATTGGTCGCTAACCACCCCAACTAGTCGTTTTGGCGTATTGTCCTGGAGTCCCGCCGCGACTTAGCCTGCTGCCTCGTTCACGGTCGAACGCTCGGACCGGATGGAGATAGGGCGACCGGGTGGAAGGGCCGCAGTCCCACGCCCGGTCTGGCTCGCGAAGAGGGAGGGGCGGACCATGGCTCGGTCCACTGGATCACGGTGGAGGGCCGCGGGAGCGGCCCTGCTCGTCGTCATCCCGATCGCCGCGGTGATCAACGTGGCCGGGGCGGTGGCGGCCGATCCCGCCGATTGGTCGGTGTACCTGCACGGCACGGGGCACGATTCCTTCAACCAGGCCGCGACTTCCATCACCCCCGCCAACATCACCAACCTCGAACCCGTATGGCACTGGACGGTCCCGGCATCGCCGAACAGTGGGTCGACGTCGTTGCTCGCGAGCCCCACCGTCGTCGACGGAGTCATCTACATCGGGGCGAAGGATGGGATGTTCTACGCGCTGGACGAGGCGACACGGTCGATCATCTGGTCGCGCTTCCTCGGCATCGACACGCCGAAGGGGACGTGTGGGTCCGACGCGCAAGGCATCACGTCCACGGCGGACGCCGTCACGGATCCGCAGACGGGCCGCCTGACGCTGTATGTGAACGCCCCGGATGGCTACCTCTACGCGCTCGATGCGGCGACGGGGAACATCGTTTGGCAATCGCTCGTGGATGTGCCGTCGTCGAGCGTCAACGACTACTACGCGTGGGGAACCCCGCTCGTGTCCGGCGGTCACGTCTATGTCGGCATCTCATCTGACTGTGACAACCCTCTTGTTCCGGCCGGCCTGCTCTCCTTCGACCAGAGCACCGGGGCCCAGATCGCGGAGTGGCACTCGTTGCCGGGCACGCAAACGGGGGCGAGCATCTGGAGCAGCCCCGTCGCGCTGGCGGACGGCTCGGTCATCACGACCACCGGCAACACCCTGGGGACCAACCAGCCCCTGTATGCGGACTCGGTCGTGCGACTGGACGGAAGCAGCCTCAACCTGCTGGACGCCTGGCAGCTTGCCCTGTCTCAACAGATTCGCGACGCGGACTGGGGGGCTTCCCCAACGCTGTTCACGGCCGATCTGGGTGGCGTGTCGACGCCCATGGTCGGTTCCTGCAACAAGAACGGGATCTACTACGCCTTCGCGCAAAGCGACCTCGCGGCGGGGCCCGTATGGCAGCAGCGGATCACCCGGGCATACGTCGGTGGCGCTCCGCAATGCGACGCCGCGGCCATCTGGGACGGCCAGCGGCTGATCGAGGGCGGGGGCGATGTCACCGTGATCGGCGGGACCTCGTATCCGGGCTCGGTGCGCGCGCTCGATCCCGACACGGGGACGCCGCTGTGGGAGACGGGCCTTCCCGGCACGGTCCTGGGGAGTCCGACTGAGGATGGGGCCGGGGTCGTGGCCGCCCAGATCTACTCGAGCCCCACGGGCCAGCTGGGTGTCTACCTGTTGGACGCTTCGAACGGCTCGATCCTCGGGTTCATCCCAACGCAGAAAGCTCCCCTGTACTCCCAACCCGTCTTCGCCGGCAACGATCTCCTCGTGGCCGGGCCGCCCGCCGCGGGACTGACTGCCTACGAGGTGACCACTCCGGGACCTCCGATCACCGGCGTCTCCCCCGCTTCGCTTGCGCCGGGCGCCACGCAGACCGAGACGCTGACGGGGAGCGGCTTCTCCGGGCAGCCAAGCGTCTTCATCAGCGGGACGCTCGTGACGGTACGAAGCGTGAAGGTGGTCTCCCCAACGACCCTGACGTTCAAGGCGACCGCGACGTCGGGTGCGACCCTCGGTGCTCGCAACGTCGCGCTGATCGAGCCGGGTCCGACGGCCGATGTCTGCGCCGGTTGTCTTTCGATCGGCAATGCAGGCACTCCCCCCGTGCCGACGACCCTGACTCCGCCGTCGATGCCGCAAGGGGAGAAGAACGTGCCCCTGGTACTGATGGGATCGGGGTTCGCCGCCGGTGCGAAGGTCACGAGCGCGTCGGGCATCACCGTGGGCGCGACCTACGTCAGCCCCTCGGAGCTGGACCTGTCCCTGACGGTCGCGCCTTCGGTGACCCCAGGCGCATACAACCTGCAGGTGACCAACACCGACGGAGGGACGGGAACGTGTACCGGCTGCCTGACGGTCACATCCGATCCTGCGCCGACCGTGACGGCGGTGACGCCCGCCAATGTCGGGCAACAGAGCACGGGAAGCCTCACCCTCACGGGCACCGACTTCACCACCGGCTCGCACGTCGCCTTCTCCGCCTCCGGGGTCACGAGCACGAGCGTCACGGCGAGCGACGCCCACACCCTCGTCGTGTCCGTGTCCGTGACGTCCAGTGCGGCCCTCGGGGCGTCGGACGTCACGGTCTCCACGCCCGGGGGCACGTCAACGTGTGTCGGCTGCCTGGTGGTCGACCCTCACCCGCGCATCACGGGGGTAAGTCCCGGTCTGCCGGCCGGGCAGTCCACGACCGTCGTGGTGACGGGATCCGCGTTCGTCAGCGGTCTGACCGTGACCACGACCATCCCCGGCGCGACGGTGGGGGCTCCATTCAACGTGTCAACTTCGCAGTTCCAGGTGTCCATCACTGTCCCCGGAGGCGCCACCGCCGGGAACTACGTGCTGAAGGTGACGAACCCCGATGGAGGCAAAGGCTCGAACAGCCGCCTGAAGGTGACTTGAGGCGAACGAGGCCTCCCGGTCTCGACTGCCCGCCGGGGCACGGCTGCCGCTACGTCTACGGACTCACGTGCACGGTGGTCGTCGGTGACCATCCCGCGGCATGGCCGCTCCCCGGCTGCCGAAGCCTCGCCTCGAAGACGTACGCGCCGGCGCCGGCGTTCGGCGTGAACGCGGCCTGCGACGCGGTCGTTCCGCTCCGCCACAGGACGAAGGTGGTGCTGCCCGGCGCCCGCACCCGGACGTCGTAGGCGTACCCGGTGGGTGCGGTCTCCGACGCCCAGACGATCTTGAACGATGTGGCGGTCGACCCGCTTGCAGGCGTCACGCGGACGGGGACCCGAAGGCTCGCCCGGGAGCCGGTCGTCGGATCGATCACCGGATAGGTGCTCGCGGCAAACAGGCTCGTGGTGAACGAACCACCCGGAGCCCGAAGCCCCGAGTCGAACAGCCCGAGGCTGGACGCATATTTGACCTCGTGGGAGGACGTGTTCGTCGCAGGGAAGGACCACGTCACGGTGACCCGTTGAGGCGGATTCAGGGAGATGTACGCGGTGGCGGGCTCGATGCCCCCGTCCGCCACCGTTTGCGGGCACATCGTCGCCATCGTCGCCCCGCCAGACCACCAGCGGCCGCCCGCCGTGGCTGCGGAGAGCCCTCCCGGGCTGGGCACCGCCCAATCTCCCGGCGCGACGCTCCACGTCGAGCCGTCCCAGTGCAGCCGCATCGGCGTGTCGGTGCCCGTCGATCCGGCGACGTCGCCGAACGCCCACACGTCCGACGGCGACGCCGCGGCGACGCTGTGCAACGTGCTGGCGGCCCTCGGGTCGGGTGTGGGCACGCGCGTCCACGAGGTCCCGTCGTAATGCATGATCAACATCTCGGCGCCGGACGTCCCGCCGCTCTCGCCGTTGCTACCCGTGTCGCCGACCGCCCACACGTCCGAGGGGCTCAGCGCCGCCACGCCGAACAGCTCGCCCTGGATCGCCGACGGATCCGACCAGTCCGAGGGGGTCACCTCCGTCCATCCATTTGCGTCGTGATGCCAGATGACGGTGGTTGAACCGACCGACGAGGGGACGTCGTAGTCCGCCCCCACGGCCCAGACGTCGTCGACCGTCCGAGCGTCGACGGACCAGAGGTCGCCACTGTCGAATCCCAGGTTCTGGAGGCTCCACGCGTTGCCGTCCCAGTGGAAGGTCAGGGTTGCCTCCCCCCCTCCGTAATCGAACGACGTGCCCGTCACCCACACGTCGTCGCTCGCCGCCCCGCCGACCGACCGCAGCCGGATATTCGCGATGCCGCTGAGGATCGACGGGCTCGGTACCACCGACCAGAACCTCCCGTTCCAATGCTGGAACACGGTCTGGGTGCGGTAATTGTCCTGGTATTGCCCGGTCTGGCCGACGCCGGCCGTCCAGACGTCGTTTGCGGAGATCGCCCCGACCGCACTCATACCTCCCAGTGCGCTCGACACCGACCAGGACGCTCCGTCGAAGTGCTCGACCACGCCCCCGGACACGGCCCAGACATCCTGCCGATCCACGGCGCTGAGGGAGGTTATCGCTCCACCGGCGGGTTCGGGCGAACGGCGCCATGCAGGGCCGCAAGACGAAGGCGCAGCCTCCGCTGCCTTCGAGAGGCTCACCGACAGCGGGCCGGTGGAGACGTGGTCGTTCACGAACGCGTCGTCAGCCTGCACTGAGAGCGTTGCTCCGCCCGGCTTGAACTTGACATCGGGAAGGGTGAGCGTCCACGGAACCCCGGGAGTCGTACAGGCGAACGGCGTCGAGTGCAGGGCGCCGGACTTCGGTGACTGTGAAAGGGTCCCGGAGAGCGTCCCGGAAGTGTCCTCGTTACACGTGAGGCGCCCCTGAACCGTGGCCCAGCCCGTATTCGGATCGAGGCTCGTGGAGGCGACCTGCAGCCCCAGGTTCGTGCTCGCGAACACGTCGAAGTGCAAGGTCCCGCTGGTGCTGGGATTCCATTCCGACCCTCGGCCCGCGACCTCGAAGTAGTAGGTGGTCCCCGCCACGACGTGCACGTAGGGCTCGGAGGGAACCGCCTGGTTGCACGCGACGAGCGAGGGCGAGTCCGGGCTGCCGGTGAACACGCCGATCGCCGTGTCGTAGCTCGTGGAGTCTCCCCCGTAGTTCCCGTCCGACGTGGCTCCGATGAACATGTCGGTGGCCGGCGTGAACGTGTAGAAGACGGAATGAGCGTTGCCGAAGCAATCACCGGGGCCGTCGTCGGTCGCGTCGGTCGTGTCGATCGGGCCATCGGAGAACGGAAGCGAGGTGATCACGGTCGCGTCGGCAATGTCGTCGTTCGACGGGGCCGCGGCCATCGCAACGCGCGGAGTCGCGAACATCAGCACGAGCGAGACCGCGAACGCGGCCGCCCCGAGCCCGAGGTGTCTCATCACTACCTCCTGTGTCTTTGGTAGCCAAGCTAGTAAGGGAGCGTCCGGGCGATCAACGACAAGCGACCCGCCTTGGGTGGGACGCTTGGGAGCGCCGACGGATCGGGCGTGTCTCCACGGGGCAGCAGGTTAGCCTCCGATATCGTGGCAAAAGGGAAGAAAGCCCGCCGGAGCACGGGCCACGGGCGGCGGCTCGCTGACCGCTATGCTTGCGGCCCGTGGCACGACGTGCCAGTTCGATGCGCCGGTAGCTCAGTCCGGATAGAGCGGCTGCCTTCTAAGCAGCGGGTCGCAGGTTCGAATCCTGCCCGGCGCACCACCGGAACTCGAATCCCGTTCTCATGCGTCGAGTGACTGATTGGGCCTCCACCTATTGACTCGCTTTTCAGGACATCCCTACAATCCCGTCACGGCGCCGGTGGAGGCGCGCCGCTGTCTGAAGCCCGCGCGGGGGCCGACGGTCGGAGAGGAGATCGCCATGAACGGCTTCCGCCCCACGGGGCTCCGCCTCCTCGTCTGCTCGAGCGTCGTCCTCATCGCGCTGAGCCTCTCCACGCTCCCTGCCGGTGCGGCGCCGGGTAGCAGGGCCGTCCCCTGGAGCCCGAACCCCGGCAGCTTCAACAGTCTGATCGCCGTGAGTGCCGACTCCGCCTCGGACGCGTGGGCGGTCGGGTACTACGAGACCGGGGGCGGGGTGGACAAGACGCTGATCGTGCATTGGAACGGGAGCAGTTGGTCCAAGCTGCCGAGTCCGAACCCGAACCCGAACTACAACGTCTTGGGTGGTGTCACGGCCGTCTCGCCGACGGACGCGTGGGCTGTGGGACAGACCAAGACCGGGACCATACCGGAGACGCTAATCATGCACTGGAACGGCACGAAGTGGACGCGCGTGCCGAGTCCAAGTCCAGGCATCGACGGAATCCTCTTGGGCGTGGCAGCGAGTCCGGCCTCAGGCAAGAACGCATGGGCGGTCGGGTCGTATTTGAGTTCCACGGGAGCCGAATCCCTGCACACGCTCATCCTGCACTGGAACGGGACGGCATGGTCCCGCGTGAAGAGCCCCAACCCAACCACCCAAGGAAACGCGCTGTCCGGTGTCAGCATGACCTCCGCCAAGAGCGCGTGGGCGGTCGGGAGCATCTCCAGCGGGGACCAGACGCTGATCCTGCATTGGAACGGCACGAAGTGGTCCCAGGTGAAGAGCTTCAGCGTGAGCGGGGATCTAACGAGCGTGAGTTCAGCATCGCCCTCCACCGGATGGGCCGTCGGCTCCGACGACGACAGCCCGACTCACACGATCATCGCGGCCCGAAGCGGCAGCACCTGGTCGACCGAGGCGAGCCCAAACCCCAGCGCCGCGGGCAACTACCTCTACGGCGTGAGTGCGGACTCCGCCACGAGCGCCTGGGCGGTCGGCTACGAGACCCAGTCGAGCGATCAATACATACTGATCGCGCGATGGAGCGGCACGATCTGGCAGCAGGTGCCGGGCGTCAATCCGAGCTCGACCTCGAACAAGCTGTACGGCATCTCCGCGGTCTCCACCACGAGCGCCTGGGCCGTCGGCTCATATGTGGACGACAACACGTCCGACACCGACACGCTCATCCTGCACTGGAACGGGACGAGCTGGACGCAGCAGTGAGTCGACCAGCAGGTGCGGCTCGGGGGGGCGGGTCGGCTGCCGTTCACCCTTCGAGGGGGTCGGCCGGGGGGGAGTCATGAGACGTGTTCGGGTCACGGGATTCCGGTTGGTTGCATGCGGCACCGTCGTCATCGTCGCCCTGAGTCTCTCCGCGCTGCAGGCCGGCGCAGCCGCGGGAGGGAGAGTCGTGCCATTGAGCCCGAACCCCTCGAACTACAACGTTCTGTACGGCGTGAGCGCCGACTCCACGACGGACGCGTGGGCGGTCGGCAGCTACCGGACGGGCGGCGACGTGTACAAGACGATCATCCTCCATTGGGACGGCAGCAACTGGTCCCGGGTGCCGAGCCCGAACCCCAGCGACCAGCAGAACCATCTGAACGCCGTGGCCGCCGTCTCACCGAAGGACGCGTGGGCCGTGGGTCAGACCCCATCCGGGACCCTGAT
>Ga0187777_10002878_pt1 | contig 10985 bp, 7 predicted proteins | sample 1015_Q2_SP5_10_M_FD_132416 | JGI IMG/M metagenome (GOLD analysis project Ga0187777, IMG submission 132416) | Tropical peat soil microbial communities from peatlands in Department of Meta, Colombia - 1015_Q2_SP5_10_MG | ecosystem: Environmental > Terrestrial > Soil > Wetlands > Peat | place...
ACGCTCGACTTCTTCGACACCAACGCCGCCGACGTGGCCGACGGGCGGACCTTCAGCGAGGCGGAGGTGGAGGAGGGCCGCCCGGTGATCGTCATCGGCGCGGACATCGCCGGCCTCCTCTTCCCCGACGTGGAGCCGGTGGGGCAGGTGCTCCGCATCCACGGGCGGAGATTCCAGGTCATCGGCGTGCTCCTGCGCCGGGGAAGCTCCTTCGGCTTCTCCACCGACAACCAGGCGATGATGCCCATCCCCGCCTTTTTCGAGCTCTTCGGCAAGAGCCGCTCCCTGCACGTGAGCATGCTCGCCCGGGGGAGCGACGTGCTGCAGCGGGCGCAGGACGGGGTGCAGCTCCTCATGCGCCACCGGCACAACCTGCGCGCCGACCAGGCCGACGACTTCTACATCTTCTCCAACGAGTCGGCGACGGCGGTCTTCAACCAGATCGCCGCGGTGGTGACCCTGGCCAGCTTCGGGGTGTGCCTCCTCTCGCTGGTGGTGGGCGGCATCGGCATCCTGAACATCATGCTCGTCTCGGTCACCGAGCGGACCCACGAGATCGGCGTCCGCAAGGCGCTCGGGGCGAGGCGGCGGCGCATCCTCGCCCAGTTCGCCACCGAGGCGGTGGTCCTCTCCCTGGTCGGCGGGGTGATGGGAGTGCTGCTCGGGTTCTTCGTCGCCTTCCTCGCCCGCTGGGCCCTCGGGCTACCCACCGCCGTGCCGCCCTGGGCGGTGGGGCTGGCCCTGGCCATGTCCTCCGGGGTGGGGCTCGTCTTCGGCATCTACCCCGCCTCGCGCGCCGCCGGGCTCGACCCGGTGGAGGCGATGCGCGCCGAGTAGCACCGGGGGGACGCCGCGCTGCGGCATCCCGCCCGAACCGTTCCAGGCTAGCCTCGCAGCGAGCCGGGGACCGGCGTGCAGGGAGCGGCGGCAATGGAGACCGGGTGGAGGCGTTGGGTTCGAGACACGCTCTTTCCGGGAGTCCGTGTGATCGCCGACAACTTCCGCCTCGCCCTGCGCACCTTCTGGGGCCACCGCCTGAGGAGCGCGCTGACCCTCCTGGGCATCGTCATCGGGGTGGCCACCGTGGTCGCCACCATGGCCCTGCTCGAGGGATTCCAGCGCAAGGTGACCGCCGACCTGGCCGGGCTGGGGGCCAACGGCTTCCAGCTCCAGAAGTGGCCGAACGGGTTCGGGAACTTCGACTGGGACAAGATCAACCGCCGGCCCAACATCTCCTTCGCCGACTTCGAGGCCATCCAGAAGCACGTGCCGGACGTGGCCAAGGTGACCGCCGAGGCCTGGGACGGCGGCAAGAAGATCTCCACCGCCGCGCGCGAGACCCGGGCCAACGTCCAGATGGCCGGTGGCACGTTCTACTTCTTCGACACCAACGCCATGGAGGTCGCCCGGGGGCGGGTGTTCAGCGAGTCGGAGATCCAGGACGAAGCCCAGGTGATGGTCGTCGGTCCCGACCTGGCGGACAGCCTCTTCCCGGACACGGACGCCGTCGGTCAGGAGGTCAGGCTCAAGGGACGTTCCTTCCAGGTGATCGGCGTGATGACCCGCAAGGGGGGATTCGCCGGCCCGGGCTACGACAACACCGGCATCATCCCCATCGGGCTCTTCTTCGAGCTCTTCGGAAAGAACCGCTCCCTGAACATCAGCATGCAGGCCTGGGACACCTCGCTGCTCCAGCGGGCCCAAGACGGCGTCGAGCTGCTCATGCGGCACCGGCACGGGCTGCGGCCGGAGCAGGAGAGCGACTTCACCATCTACTCCAACGAGTCGGCCACCGCGGCCTTCAACCAGCTCTCGGCGGTGGTCACCGCCGCCAGCTTCGGGGTGTGCCTGCTCTCGCTCATCGTCGGAGGCATCGGCATCCTGAACATCATGCTCGTCTCGGTGAGCGAGCGAACCCACGAGATCGGCGTGCGCAAGGCGCTGGGCGCGCGGCGGCGCCGCATCCTGGCCCAGTTCGCCACCGAGGCGGTGGTGCTCTCGCTGGTGGGGGGAGTGGTGGGCGTGCTGGTGGGCTTCTTCGTCGCCTTCCTGGGGCGGTGGGCGCTGGGCTTCCCGACCTCCGTTCCACCCTGGGCGGTGGCGCTGGCCCTGGCCATGTCCTCGGGGGTGGGGCTCGTGTTCGGCATCTACCCGGCGTCGCGGGCCGCCGGCCTGGACCCGGTCGAGGCGATGCGGACGGAGTGACCCCCGGGCTGCGCCAGGCGTACCTCCGGACCGCCTACGTGGTGCGTGCGCCCCAGGGTGTCCATGCGCTGCGCATCGGCGCCCTTCACCCCGCCTTCGACGCCGAGGTGAGCGCGGCCGGGGAGCGATGCTGGGCCGTGGTCACCGCCTGGAATCCGGGGTCGCTGCCCCGCGGTGCCGAGGAGAACGCCCGGGCCCAGGGAGCGCTCCTCCGGACGGTCGCCGAGCTGGGCCTCGCGGTGTGGCCGGGCGAGGGCAAGGCGGACGCCGGCGGATGGCGCGAGGAGAGCGCCTGCGTGCTCGGGCTCGAGGCTGCTTCCGCCGTCGCCCTGGGTCGGGAGTTCGGGCAGATCGCCGTCATCGTCGGGCAGGTGGGCGGGGCGGCACAGCTCGTCTCCATCGCCACGGCCTGAGCGGGCGGTGTCGGTCCCCGGGCCCGCATGACGCCCGGAGCCTTGCACCCCGGCGGCGCGCCCCGCCAATCTCCCGGGGCGGAGGGCAACCCATGAGACCGAATCACGCCTTCCTGTGCGGGCTGGCCGGGCTTCTCCTGTCGGCTCCGGCGGCGGCGGGCGACAAGCGCGCCATCCGGGTGCCACAGGACTACCCGAGCATCCAGGAGGCGGTCGACGCCGCCCCCGCCGGGGGGAGCATCGTCGTCGCCAGGGGCCGCTACTGCGGGGCGACCATCACCAAGCGGCTCGACCTGACCGGCCTGCACGGGGCGACGATCATCGGCTGTGCTCAGCCGGTCATCGGCGTGCTGCGGGCCGGCTTCTTCCTTCCCGACGGGAGCGGCTCCGGGACCCGAATCCGCGGCTTCGCCTTCGACGGCCGAGGCGTCTCCAACGCCGACCTCACCCCGCTCGCGCTGGGTGTCATCGCGCGCTCGGCCGACTCGGTCGAGGTGTCGGACAACGACTTCCTGGGGACCATCCAGGCGGTGACCAACACCGACGGGAGCTCCTGGCGGGTGCTGTTCAACCGCGTCAGCCAGCTCACCGCGCTCACCTGCGACGGACAGTGCGCCGGCGGCGACGGCATCGTCTTCCAGCAGCGCCTGGTGCTCGACACCCGCCCGACCCACAACGTCGCCGCCTTCAACCACATCGACGGGAGCATCCCCGACGGGCTGAACGAGTTCTCGGTGGCCGCCATCTTCGTGCTCGGGCAGGACGGCGCGGTGGTGGTGGCCAACTCCCTGGCCATCCCGGACAATCCCCAGGCCGCCGGGGAGGGAGACGGGGTCCTGGTGAGCGACCACTGCTGTGCATCGGTGGACGTCTCCACCTCCATCGACGCGCGGGTGCTGTTCAACGACGGGCGGCGTTCCGAGGTCGCCGTCCGGGTGGAAGTGGATGCCAGCGGAGGCGGCGGGAACATGCAGGGCGCGCTCATCCTCGGGAACCGGGGACGGGTGGAGCTTCCCCCGGGCTTCACGCCGCGGCGCTGGCTCCAGCGCGGGCTGGTCGCCGCCGGGGGCCCGGCCGTGCGGCGCGCCGTGGTCTTCTGAGGCCGGCCCCGGACCGTGCTCAGGCGTCTCGGGTCTCGCCGAGCTGCCGGAGCGACAGGACGTGCAGGAGCAGGGTGAGCGGGACGATGAAGCCGGGGAGGTAGACGAAGGGGAACACCGCCGGGATGCGGTTGGCCGGCTCCTCGAAGAAGAGCCGCTGCGGCCCGGGGGCCGAGGCCACCGCCCGGAAGAGCGTGTGAAGCAGGTCGAGGAGCCCGACCACGTTCCAGACCATCGCCACCGGCCGCGCACCGCGGGCTCGCCGCGCCAGCGCCAATGCCACCCCGCCCGCGGCCAGCCCGACCAGGACGTCGCCGATGCCGGCGGGGAGGACCATTCCCCATGGAGCCAGGCCCACCGACCAGGCGGCGAAGAGGGACGAGCCGCCCCCGATGCGCAGCGTCTGCAGGGCGGGAATCCAGAAGGTGGGCATCGCCCGGACGGCTTCCACCAGCCACCGGGCCCGGGCCAGCGCCGGCACGGCGACCAGAGCCGGGACGGCATAGAGGAGGACGCGCGGACCCGGGGCGTCGAGGTACAGGCCGCTCACCGTGGTCATGGCCAGGAAGAGGAACCAGGCGGCCAGGCCCGCGCCGGACAGGCGCCCGATGCGCAGCCGCCGCTCGAGCGGCACGCCCGCCCGCACCAGGCCGGCGCCGAGGCCGGCGAGCGCCACCCCGGCCACCGCCACCACGTAGGCCACGAAGCCCACCAGGAGCAGGGGAGGGGCTGCCGCGACGGGCTGGAGCGGGGAGCCGGGCATCCCGCGCCATCTGTTCCAGGCTCTGCCCTGTCACGCAAGCAGGACAGGCTCCGGGGTCGCAGGACGTGTTCATCTTCCCTACAGCAAGATTCCAGGGTGGGGGACTTGCGCACCAGCTGCCCGGGTGTGGAGATTTCCGTTCCACGTCGCCCCTTGAGGGGTTCCCGTGTCTCAGCCTTCGCTCAAGCGCCCGCAGCTGCTCCTCGTCGAGGATGATCGCGGTGTGCGTGACGCCATCGAGGACTACCTCGAGGACGAGGGCTACTCGGTGCTTTCCGCCAACGACGGGGAGCAGGCGCTGAGCATCCTCGAGGGCCTGAGCGAGCCCTGCCTGGTGGTGCTCGACGTGCGCATGCCGGTGATGGACGGCGTGGAGTTCATGCGGCAGTTCCGCGCCCGGCCCTGGCTCAAGCACCACCGGCTGGTGCTCATGTCGGCCAGCGAGCTGGCGCCGGAGATCAGCGGGGCCCCGGGCGTGGTCGGGCTGCTCCACAAGCCCTTCGAGCTGGAGCGCCTCCTCAGCCTGGTCCAGGCCGAGGTGGCGCAGCTCCCCCCGCCGGGCGCACCGGGCTGAGGGCCCGGCTCAGCGGGCCGCCGTCCCGCTCGGTCGCGCCAGCACCTTGCGCGCGAACGCCTGGTCGACCTGGCCGAGAAAGGCGCGGAAGGCGGCGTAGTCCCGGGCCGAGACCCGGGCCGTGGTCACCGCCACCTCGCCGGTGCACTCGAGCGCCTCGGCCTCGGCGTGGCAGAGGAGCCGGGCATGGCCGAAGGGCGTGTCGGTGGTCAGCGCCTCGGGCACCGCGTCCACCACGTAGCCGCGGGGCAGCTGGTAGCGAAACCGGAACCGGCTCACGCTCGGGCCCTCGAGGAGGAGATCCCGGTTGCGCTCGGGAAGCGGGGCGAATCCTTGCACGTACTTTCGCGCGCTCCCGAAGGGGAAGAAGCGCAGGCCGTCCGGGCCCACCTCGGCATAGCGGGGCACGTGCATGCGGAAGTCCAGGGTCACGTCACGGTCGAGCTGGGACAGGCCATCGGCGGTGACCTGCTCCACCGAGAGACCGGGGAAGCTCTGGGACCAGCTCTGCTCGAGCACCGCCTTGCGGGTGGCGGCCGTCTGGTAGCTCCGCCGGTAGGCCGGGGCGGCGGTCCCGCTCATGCGCGCCAGGGCCCTGACCTCGGCGGTGCCGGCCGGGCGGAGGGCGAGGTCCAGCCTGAGGTCGGTGACGTTGCCGTCCGGGGCGGCGGGCGGCGTGGTCGAGAAGCGGCTCGCGCCCTCCGGCTCGACCACCAGGATGCTCGCCTGCCGGTCGGCGCCGGGAAGCTCGGTGGCGCCGTGGAACTCGGCCGTCCCGTCCAGGTACCAGTCGAGCGAGGGGATGAAGACGATGGCGTGGTTGAAGACCGCCAGGGAGGCCGGCTCGGCGGGGACCTCCCCCAGCTCGCGCATCCGGAGCAGGACGATGCGGCTGTCCACGCCCGCCACCTCGAGCATGGCATGGAGCAGGGACGCCTTGTCCTTGCAGTCTCCGAAGCGGCGCGCCAGGACGCGGTCCACCGGATAGGGCTGGTATCCATGGATGCCGAACTCCAGCGCCACGTAGCGCGTCCGCGAGACGACGTAGTCGTAGAGCGCCCGCACCACCGCCCGCTGGTCGGTCCGGTCCACGCCGCGCAGCGCCTCCTCGACGGCCGCCCGGATGGAGGCGTCCGGCCGGAGCTGGTCGCGGATCAGCCTCCAGTAGTAGCGCCCCACCTCCTCCCAGGTCCGGTAGGTGGACACGCTGAGCGTGGAGCCGACCTCGGACCAGCCCGGCATCGACGGCTCGGCGGTGAGGCGAGGGACGCGGGCGTGGGCGAAGCGGTACACGGTGCGCCCCTCCGCCGCCGGGCGCCGCGAGACCTCCACGCCCGGGCCCAGCGTCTTGCTGTTCCAGTACAGCGGGCGCCCGGGGGGCATCTCCACCACGTACTGCCAGCGCAGCTTGGGGGTGGAGCCCTGCACCGGCACCAGGTCCCCCCAGTAGTCGGAGAGGAGATTTTCCTCGGCGGTGTCCTCCACCTGGAACTGCACCTCGAGCAGGTCGCCGGCGGCCAGGGTGGGGAAGCTCAGCACCCGGGCACGGACGTCGTAGTACATGCCCGACCACGGCTCGTTGACGCTGCGGTCGGTGTCGCCGAAGGAATCCACCACCGAGCCGTCGGGCCGGGTGATGCGCGCCCGGATGACCCGGACCTCCTGGCGCCCCGGGGCGTAGGTGGCGAGGTGGAGCGTGCGGAAGGCATCCGCCCCGCGGGCGGTGTAGACCTTGACCGCCAGCTGCTCGGTCCGGCTGGACTGGCCGCTGGCGCGGACCTGGACCAGCGTGTTGTCCACCAGCGTCACCGCGTCCTCGCTGTAGCTGTCCGCCTCGGCCACCAGAGCGGCGGAGTCGATGAGGAAGCCGGCGGGCAGCGTGGTGGTGTCGTTGCGCAGCGTGGCCAGCGATTCGCGCAGAGCCGGCCGCTGGGGCTGGAGGGCGAGCGCCCGCTCGAAGGCGGCGACGGCGGCTTCCCGGCGCCCGCCGGCGAGCAGCGCCCGTCCGAGGCGCTCCGGGATGTCGGCGTCGCCCGGGCAGAGCGCGGCCGCCTCGTCGAAGCGCTGGAGCCCGCGCTCGAGCGCGCCGTTGGCCGCGAGCAGCTCGGCCAGGCGCAGACGGGTGGTGTTGTCCGCCGGCTCGAGCTCGAGCGCCCGGGCGAAGAGCCGCTCCGCCTCGTCCACCTGCCCGAGGTCGGCGAGCAGCTCGGCGAGCATGAGCACCGTGGCCGAGTCCCCCGGGTGCCGGGCGAGGAGCGCCCGCATCCGTTCCGCGGCTTCCCCGCTCCGGCCCAGCCTCCGGGAGGAGCGAATGGCCTCTCGCGCGACCGCGGTGACGGTGGGGGTCTCGCGGTAGAGCCGCTCGACCCGGAGCGTCGCGCCGGCCGGGTCGCCCGTCTCGTCCTCCACGCGCGCCAGGAGGAGCTGCGCCGGCGCGAAGGTGGGGTAGGTCTTCGCCCAGGGCTCGAGCAGGGCGCGCGCCCGCTCCGGGTACCCGGCGTGGAGCTCGTGCTGCGCCAGCCCCACGGCTGCCTCGGCATCGGCCGGGTCGGCCGCCCGCGCCGCCTCGAGGTGACTGCGGCGCGCGCTCGTGTCGTCGGAGGCGAGCCGCGCGGCGAGCAGCTCCAGCCGGGCGCTCGGGCGTCCTCGCCTGGTCGCCAGCGCCGCGGCCTCGGTCGCCTGGCCGGCAGCGGCCCGCTGCTGGTCGTCCAGGCCGTGGGCGGCGGCGAGGATGCTCGCCGCGTCGCCCCGGAGCTCGGCGTCGGTGGGCTCTGCGGCGGCGAGCGCCTCGAGCCGAGAGGTCAGGGTCGGCAACGGCTGCGCCCGGGCCGGTGCCCCGGGCGGGAGGGAGGGAAGCGTCCCCGGCTGCACGGCGCGCGCCCGCCCCGACTCCTCCCGGAGGAAGAAGCCGAGCGGCGCCGGCCCGTCGTCGTGGCACATCTTGAGCAGGATGCGGTTCACGCCGCGCCGGAGCTGGACGGAGAGGCGGACCTGGTCCACCCGCGCCGGGTGGTAGGTGTCCTCGGAGGCCACCTTCTCGCCGTTGACCCACAGCCGAAAGGCTCCGGACGCCCCGAGGCCGAGCGTCACCCGGCGTGGAGTGCGCTCCTCGAGGAGCGCCAGGGCATAGGCCACCACCGAGCGGTTCGGGCGCAGCGCGGACGAGAGGTCCACCGCGCCGTCGAGCGAGCGGGTGGTCAGGGCGCGCCAGCGTGCCGCCGAGCCCTTGGCCGGGTAGGTGGCCTCGAGGTCGAGCGATGCCTCGGGCCCGAAGTCCGTGTCGCAGCCGGACTTGCCCTCGTTGTCGAAGGGTCCGAGCACCGAGACCGCCTGGATGAAGCCCAGCTCGGCCGCCCGCCGGCGCGCCTGGGCCACATCGCCCTGCTCGCGCGCCGCCTGGAGCTGGAGCAGCCGGGCGGTGGTGCGCGTGAAGGCATCGGTGCCCGGCGCCCGAGCGACCTGCTCCAGTGTCCGGTCGATGAGGCGCTCGTCGGCGACGTACTCGCGCAGCTCGTCGAGGCGGAGCAGCGGCGCGGTGCCGCGCGGCGACCCGGACCAGGCCAAGGCCTCCCGGGAGCGCTCGGCCACCGCCCGCGAGATGGGGTCCGGCCCGGGTGGTCCTGCGAGGAGCGGGAGGAGGAGGGCGAGGGGAAGGCGGGGCATCGACGGGGGCGGAGTCAGCCCCTCATACATAGCCGGAGAGGGCGCTCCGAGCCCAACCAACCGCGCGGACCGCCCCGGCCTTCCCCGGGGGGTGGGCCCCCGCGGGTCAGGGAGCGCCGGCGGCCCGCGCCAGGACCAGCACCTGGACGTCGGCTGCGCCGGCGTGACGCAGGGCGGAGGCCGCGGCCCGGGCGGTGGCGCCGGTGGTGACCACGTCGTCGACCAGGACCAGTCGCGCCCGGCGAAGGGGACCGACGGCCCGGAAGGCACCCGACACGTTGGCCTCGCGCTGGGCGTCGGTGAGTCCGACCTGACGGAGCGTGGCCCGGACACGCCGAAGCGCGCTCCAGGCCACCGGGATGCGAAGGTTGCGCCCGACGGCGGCCGCCAGGAGCGCCGCCTGGTCGTAGCGGCGCGCCCGGAACCGCGCGCCATGAAGAGGGACCGGGACGAGTCGCGTCCCGGGGTCGAGCTCCAGGCGCCGGGCAGCTGCCGCCAGGGCCGCCGCCAGCGGGCGCGCGAGCAAGGGCTGGTCCTCGTACTTGAAGCGATGGATGGCGCGCGCCACCGGCCCCTCGTGCACGAAGGCGGCCACGGTCCGGGAGAACGGAGGGGGATGCTGGACGCAGCGCGGGCAGACCGGTCCGGCCACCCGCGGCTCGGCGCAGGTCCGGCAGTGGGGCTCCGGGACCGGTTCCGCGGCCAGCGAGCAGGTCGCGCAGAAGGGCCCGGTGGCCTCGAGGAGCACATCGCACGCCGGGCAGCGGGGCGGAAAGACGAGGTCGAGCAGAGCCCCCACGAGCAGGGACCGGCATCAAGCTCCGTGCCAGCCGCCCGGGCCGAGCGACCCGGAGGCCATCGTCCGGGCTCGCGGATGGGCCGCCCGGGCTCAGGCCAGGAGCCCGAGCCGGTCCATCTCCCGCGGCTTCGGGAGCCCCATGATGCGAAGGAGCGTGGGAGCGATGTCGGCCAGCACTCCCGTCCGCAGCTTCGTCCCGCGGAAGTCGGGATGGATGAGATGGAAGGGGACGGGATTGAGCGTGTGGGCCGTGTGCGGCTCTCCCGTCTCCGGGTCACGCATCATCTCGCAGTTTCCGTGGTCCGAGGTGACGACCAGGACGTGTCCGCTCCTCGCGCAGGCGTCGCCGAGCTGGCCGAGGCAGCCGTCCACCGTCTCCACCGCCTTCATCGCCGCCTTGAGCACACCGGTGTGACCGACCATGTCCGGGTTGGCGTAGTTGACGAGGAGGAAGTCGTAGGTGCCCGAGCCCACCCGCTTGACCAGCTCCTGGGTGACGGGGATGGCGCTCATCTCCGGCTTCTGGTCGTAGGTCTTCACCTCCCGGGGCGAGGGGACGAGGAGCCGGTCCTCGCCGGCGAAGACCACCTCCCGGCCCCCGTTGAAGAAGAAGGTGACGTGGGCGTACTTCTCCGTCTCGGCGGTGCGGAACTGCCTGAGCCCGGCCTCGGAGACCACCTCGGGGAAGATGTGCCGAGGCTGATCCGGCGGGAAGGCCACCGGGAGCCCGAAGGTCGCGTCGTACTCGGTGAGGCAGACGTAGCGCCCGAGCCGCAGGCCGCCGCGGTCGAACTCCCGGAAGTCGGGGAAGGAGAGGGCGCGCGTCATCTCGCGGGCCCGGTCCGCGCGGAAGTTGAAGAACAGGACGGTATCGCCGTCCCGGATGCCGGCCACCGGCGTCCCGCCCGGGGCGATGACGGTGGGGACAACGAACTCGTCGGTGACGTTCTCGGCGTACGAGGCGCGCACCGCCTCGACCGCTCCGGGTGCGCGCGGACCGAGCGAGCGCACCATCGCGTCGTAGGCCAGCCGCACTCGGTCCCAGCGCTGGTCCCGGTCCATCGCGTAGTAGCGGCCGGAGACGGTGGCGATGTGGCCGGTACCGGTGTCCCGGAGGAAGTGCTGGAATGCCTCCAGGTCTCCGAGCGCGCTCCTCGGTGGAGTGTCCCGCCCGTCGAGAAAGGCGTGGACGTAGACCCGGGCCACCCCCTTGGCCTTGGCCGCGCGGAGGAGGCATTCCAGGTGCAGCTGCGAGGCGTGCACGCCGCCCGGTCCGATGAGGCCGAGCAGGTGAAGCGCCGTGCCCCGGCTCCGCGTCTCATCGAGGGCGCCGCGGATGACCGGGTTGTCCTGGAGCTCGCCCGACTCGCAGGCGCGGTTGATGCGCACCAGGTCCTGGTACACGATGCGCCCGGCCCCGATGTTGGTGTGACCCACCTCGGAGTTGCCCATCTGGCCCTCGGGGAGC
>Ga0187777_10002879_pt1 | contig 10983 bp, 10 predicted proteins | sample 1015_Q2_SP5_10_M_FD_132416 | JGI IMG/M metagenome (GOLD analysis project Ga0187777, IMG submission 132416) | Tropical peat soil microbial communities from peatlands in Department of Meta, Colombia - 1015_Q2_SP5_10_MG | ecosystem: Environmental > Terrestrial > Soil > Wetlands > Peat | place...
CTCGATACTGCTCCGGCTCGATACTGCTCCGGCTCGCCACTGTTCCGGCGGCGGCCGGGTCCCGGAACCGGCCGACAGACTGCTGTCAGCCGCCCCGGGCCAAGAAAAAACGTGGGCTTGCGCCCACGTTCTCCCCGGACGGGTGGGTCGTCCTCCGACGATTGAACCCCGCAAGTATACCCGAGGAATTCGGTCATTTCCGCGGCCATCGCGGGCTGCGGACGCCCGGACGCGTGCGGCGCGGCGCCCGAATTCAGCCCGGGACGGCTACAACGGGCGGCGTGCAACCGAGTCGTTGGCAGGTCGTCGCGCTCGTCGTCGCGCTCTGCCTCCTCTCCGGTGCGGTCGGTTACCTGATCGGGCGCCCCGACGACAGCCAGCCCTTCAACAAGGTCGACGTCGGGTTCCTCTCCGACATGCAGACCCACCACGGTGGCGCGATCGCGCTGGCCTTCGCCTACCAACCCCGCCAGCACGATCCTCTGCTCTCGCAGATCTCCCGCGAGATCATCCTCGACCAGGCCCAGCAGATCTCACAGATGAACACCTACCTCGACCGCTTCGGCAACCAGCCCTCGGCGGACGACAACGTCGCGATGGACTGGATGGGGCTGGCCGTCCCCAAGGACCAGATGCCGGGAATGCCCACGAACGCCGACATGCAGCGCCTCGAATCGTCACAGGGGCTCGCCGCCGACGACGTGTTCAGCGAGTTGATGATCAAGCACCACGCAGCCGGCGTCGCCATGTCCGACTACGAAGTGGAACACGGCGACAACCCCGACGCCCAGCGCCTGGCGGCAGCGATGGCGCGCGTCCAACGGTCCGAGATCGCCGAGATGAACACGCGGCGGCGGGAGCTCGGCTTGCAGCCCATCGACGCGACCGCGCTCGAGGATCTGCACGCCCACGCGAACTGACCCGCGGAGCAGCCGCTCGGGTCTCCCTACGAGTCGCCGGCTCGCAGGCGTCGCAGTGCCTCCTCGACCATCGCCGGCGTGATGCGAGGCGGGAACTCGTCGAGGTGCGCGCGCACGAACTCGTCGCTCTCGGCTTGATACGCCTCACGCGAGCGCGCGAAGCGATCCTCGTGGTTGAGTCGCTCCACGAGCTGATCCACGCTCGCGTTGCGCATCTCGGGCCGATCCTCGAACAGGTACTGGAGCTGGCCCGCGAGCCGGCTCGTCGACGGTCCGTCAGACACCGAACACCTCGCGCAGCTCGACCGGCACGGGGGCGTCGAGCTGGTCGTACGTGCACGACGCCGGCTCGCGATCGGGCCGCCAGCGCTGGAAGCGCGCGGTGTGGCGGAACCGGTCACCCTGGAGGTGCTCGTAGGCCACCTCGGCGACCAGCTCCACGCGCAGCGGCTCCCAGCTGAGGTCCTTGCCCGCGTTCCACCGGCTCGGGCCACCGGGCATCCGCTGGCCCGCAGCCGCGGCCTCCGACATCGCGTCGGCCCAGTCCTTCCACGGGTGCCCGGACAATGCGTTCTTCCGGTACGGCGCGATCTCACCCGCGAGCTTCTCGCGCAGGGCGACGTTGAAGCTGCTGGCGACGCCCACGTGGTGCAGCGAGCCGGCCCGGTCGTAGAGCCCGAGGAGCAGCGATCCGACGCCGCCTTCCTTGTGCTCGCGGTATCCCGCGACCGCGCAGTCGGCCGTCCGGAGGTGCTTCACCTTCTGCATCGTTCGCTCGCCCTCGCGGTACGCGCCGCCGAGCGGTTTCGCGACCACGCCGTCGAGCCCCGCACCCTCGAAGCGCTCGAACCACTCGGCCGCGGTGTCGCGATCCGTCGTCGCAGGCGTGAGGAGCACGGGCGCCTTCGCCTTCTTCATCACGCGCTCGAGTCGCGCGCGTCGTTCTTCGAAAGGGTGCTCGCGCAGGTCGTCGTCACCGAGGGCGATCAGGTCGAACGCGACGAACGACGCCGGCGTCTCGGCGGCGAGCTTGGCGATGCGCGACGCCGCCGGATGGATGCGCAACGACAGCAGGTCGAAGTCGAGGCCGTGCTCGGTCGCGATGACGATCTCACCGTCGACGACGGCGCGCTCGGGAAGCGACACGCGGATCGGGTCGAGCAATTCCGGGAAGTAGCGCGTGAGCGGCCGCTCGTTGCGACTGCCGATCTCCACATCGTCGCCGTCGCGGAAGACGATCGCCCGGAAGCCGTCCCACTTCGGCTCGTAGAGGAAGTCGCCTGACGGCAGCTCGCGCGTGAGCTTCGCCAACATCGGCGCCACGGGCGGCGGGACGGGGAGCGTCACGCCGAACGGTCTAGTACGCGCGCGCCACGTAGGCCACGAGGTCGGCCTCGGCTTCCGAGGTGGGCACCGATCCGTCGCGTCGGGTCAGGCACCGAACGGTGATCCCGCTCGCCGCGAGCTCCGCTTCGCCCTCGGTGCCGACGAGGTCCCAGGCGATGCGCGCCCAGCCCGTCTCGGCCGCACCGCACGCGTCGTCGATCGACGACACGTCGGCCGTGCGCGCCTCGCGGTTCGCGGTGGCTTCGGCGAGGAGCGCGTGCTGCTCGGCGTCGAGCGCGTCGCCGGCCGTGCCGACGATGCCGTCGAGTCGCACCGCGGACTTCCCTCCCGACGCGCGCCGCACCAGGGTGACCTCACCGTTCGCCAGGTCGCGCGGACCGAGCTCGAGGCGCAAGGGCACACCCTTGAGCTCCCACTCCGTCGCACGTCGCCCGAACGAGATCCCCGTGCGGTCGTCGAGCTGTGCCCGAAGTCCCGCGGCCGCCAGCTCGTCGATGAGCGCGCGGCAGCGCGCGACGACATCGCTCTCGTCGCGCACCGCGAGTACGACCACCTGCAGGTGTGCCACCCGCGGCGGTACGCGCAGGCCGTCGTCGTCGCCGTGCGCCATGACGAGGCCGCCGAGCATGCGGGTGGACGATCCCCACGACGTGGTCCAGGCCGTCTGTTGCTCGCCGTCGGCGTCGAGGAACTGGATGTCGAACACGCGCGCGAAGTTCTGGCCGAGCTCGTGGCTCGTCCCCATCTGCAGCGCCTTGCCGTCGCGCATCATCGCTTCGCACGTGAGCGAGTTCTCGGCTCCGGCAAATCGTTCCTTGGCCGTCTTCAGCCCCGCGATCACCGGAACCGCGAGCGCGTTCACCATGAAGTCCTGGTAGGCCTCGTCGAGGATGCGCTCGGCGTAGGCGCGCGCGTCCGACTGGGTCGCGTGCGCGGTGTGGCCCTCCTGCCAGAGGAACTCCGTCGTGCGCAGGAAGAGCCGCGGACGCAGCTCCCAACGCACGACGTTGGCCCACTGGTTGAGCAACAGCGGCAGGTCGCGGTAGCTCTGGATCCACTTCGCCATGTATTCGCCGATGACGGTCTCGCTCGTGGGGCGGACGACGACCGGCTCGTCGAGCTCCTTGCCGCCGGCCACGGTGACGACCGCGAGCTCGGGGCTGAACCCCTCGACGTGCTCGGCCTCGCGCCGGAGGTACGACTCCGGAATGAAGAGCGGGAAGTAGGCGTTCTGCGCGCCGCACGCCTTGATCCGCGCGTCCATCTCTGCCTGCATCCGCTCCCACAGGCCGTACCCGTAGGGCCGGATCACCATGGTGCCGCGCACCGGGCCGTTCTCCGCGAGCTCCGCCTTGTTCAGGACATCCTGGTACCAGCGGGGGAAGTCCTCGGCCTGGGGGGTCAGCACCGGCATGGCGTGAGAGGGTAGTGACGGCGCCCCTCGCCGCCCGCCGGAATCATTGTGCACAACTCCGATCGGCTTTATTCATGACCTGGCCGCTGGCATTTCGGGCAAAACCCGAGTAACTTCCTCGGGTATGGCGATCGACGTCCGCGAGCTCCGTGCCCAGCCGCTCGACCCCGAGATCGAGGAGGAGCTGCGGACCTTCGAGGACGGTGCCCGCCGCTACATGGCAGGCGAGATCGACGACGACGTCTTCCGCGTGTTCCGGCTCAACCAGGGCATCTACGGGCAGCGCCAGGGCGGCTTCAACCAGATGGTACGGGTGAAGGTCCCGTACGGGCGCGTCGAGCCCGACCAGCTCGAGATGTTCGGGTACATCGCCGAGGCGTACTCGCGGGGCTGGGCCCACCTCACGACGCGACAGAACGTGCAGTTCCACTTCGTGCAGCTCGAGCAGGCCGGCGAAGTGCTGCGGCTGCTCGCGTCCGTGGGCCTCACCACACGAGAGGCGTGCGGCGACACCGTCCGCAACGTGGCGGGTTGCCACCTCGCGGGGGCGTGCCCGTACGAAGTGCTCGACATCAGCCCGTGGGCGGAGGCCACGAAGGACCTCTTCCTCCGCAACCCGATCGCGCAGCGCCTCCCCCGCAAGTTCAAGATCAACTTCTCGGGCTGCGCCACCGACTGCGGCCAGGCGATGTTCAACGACGTCGGTGTGATCGCGGTGAACCGGCCGCGGCCCGACGGAAGCGTCGAAGCCGGGTTCCGCGTGTTCATGGCCGGTGGGCTCGGTGCCAACCCACACCCCGCGCAGGCACTCGAGGAGTTCACCACGCGCGAAGAGCTGCTGCCCACGATCGAAGCCATCCTCCGCGTGCAGGACCACTACGGCAACCGCGACAACAAGTTGCGGGCGCGCCTCAAGTGGCTGGTCGACACGATGGGCATCGACGAGCTGCGCGAGCGCATCCTCAAGGAGCGCAAGTTCCTCCCCGCGTCGGCGACCTACCCCGGCGGGATCCCGGCAGCCGTCGAACGCGACGGCGACGCACCTGCGGGTATGGGTACCGCAGTCAGCGCCGACGGCGGCTCCGTGGGACCGCTCGGCGGCGGCGCGCTCGGCACCGCGGTCGAGTTCCGCAGCCTCAGCCCGCTCGGTCGCTGGGACACCGCGAACGTGGTCCGGGGCCGCGCGAACGGCACCGTGAGCGCGTACGCGTACTGCCGACTCGGTGACATCACCGTCGACCAGTTCCGTGGCCTCGCCCAGATCCAGCGCGACTTCGGTGTCGAGGTCCGCATCACGAACCGGCAGAACTTCGTGCTGCGCGGCCTCACCGAGGAACAGCTTCCCTCGTTGTTCTCCCGCCTCGACGCGATCGGGATGGCCGAGGCCGGAGCCGAGCTCGTGCGCGACGTCGTCTCGTGCCCGGGTGCCGACACCTGCAACCTGGCCGTCACGCAGTCGCGCGGGCTCGCCGCCGACATCGGTGACGCGCTCGAGCGCGCCGGACTGGCCGAGGTGGGCGGGGTGCGCATCAACATCTCCGGTTGCACCAACTCGTGCGGCCAGCACCACATCGCCGACATCGGCTTCGTCGGGATCGAGCGGCGCGCGCACGGCCGAGCGGCACCCGGGTACCACATGATGCTCGGCGGCCGGGTCGCCAACATGGAGATCGCGTTCGGCGAGAAGTCGGTGAAGCTGCCGGCGAAGCGAGTCTCGGACGCGGTGGTGCGGATCGTCGAGCAGTTCGCCGGCGAGCGCGACGCCGGCGAGACGTTCTCCGACTGGCTCGTGCGGGTCGGCGGCGCCAAGGAGGTGTCCCGCAGCGTGGCCGACCTCGACAGCTTCCCGGCGCCCGAGGTCGGGCCCGAGTACTACATCGACTTCGACGAGACCGGCCCCTACGTGGCCGAGGTCGGCGACTCGGAGTGCGCGACATGATGCACACGCCGAAGGACGACCGCACCCCATGAGCTCCTCCACGCGCTCGCTCACCCAACCCGCGGAGGTCGACCAGCTCCCACACGTGGCACCGGTTCCCGACCTGGCCGAGCTCGCCAGGGTGTCGGCCGATCTCGAGACGCACCCGGCCTCGGAAGCCGTGCGCTGGGCCTGGGAGACGTTCAAGGACGAAGCAGTGCTCGCGGCGTCGTTCCAGGACTGCGTGCTGATCGACGTCGCGATGCAGGTCGCGCCCGACATCGAAGTCGTGTTCCTCGACACGCAGTACCACTTCGCCGAGACCCTCTGGTACGTCGAGCAGGTGCGCGACCGCTACGACCTCAACCTGCGTGTGATCACACCGCAGGTCGAGCCCGACAACCTGTGGCAGGTCGACCCCGACGCGTGCTGCGAGATGCGCAAGGTCGAACCCCTCGCCCGCGCGCTCGAGGGCAAGGCCGCGTGGCTCACCGGGTTGCGCCGCGACGAGGCGGCGACGCGTGCGAATGCGCCCATCGTCGGCTTCGACGTCGGCCGCGGCATCGTCAAGGTGAACCCACTCGCCCCCTGGACGCACCGAGACATCGACTCCTACGTGGACAGCCGGGGGCTGCCGCAACATCCGCTGCGCGACAAGGGCTACCAGTCGATCGGTTGCTGGCCCTGCACGCTGCCCGTCGCCGATGGTGACGACCCCCGGGCCGGCCGGTGGGCCGGCACCGGCAAGCTCGAGTGCGGCCTGCACGGCTGGACGCCGTCTCGCCCCACGTGAGGCCGTCACCGGCTTGAGCGTCCACCACATCGCGGTCACCGGATTCGGCACGGAGGCCGCCGCGTACGAGCGTGGCCGCCCGTCCTACCCACCCGACGCCGTCGCGTGGCTCGTCGACGCGCTCGGCATCGCGCCCGGACGTACCGTCGCCGACGTTGCGGCCGGTACGGGAAAGTTCACGCGGTTGCTCACGCCCACAGGTGCGTCGATCGTCGCCGTCGAGCCGGTCGACGGGATGCGCCGCCAGCTCGCTATCGCAGTGCCGTCCGCGCCCGCGATCGCGGCGGCGGCCGAAGCCCTGCCGCTGGCGGTGGCCTCGCTCGACGCGATCACGGTCGCGCAGGCGTTCCACTGGTTCGACGCCGCCGCCGCGCTCCGCGAGTTCCACCGGGTGCTCCGACCGGGCGGTCGGGTCGGTTTGATCTGGAACGCGCGCGACCGTTCGGTTGCATGGGTGGACGCGCTCTGGGCGATCATGGACAGCGTGGAGAAGCGCGCGCCGTCCCGGGACCACGACGCGTGGCCGGCCTCGGCCGACGTCTTCGGGCCGTGGTTCACGCCGCTCGAGCAGGCCACCTTCCGCAACGAGCAACTGCTGACGCGTGACGAGGCACTGGACCGTCTGCGCAGCGTGAGCCATGTCGCGGCGCTCCCGCCCGAGGAGCAGGCACGGGTGCTCGATCGAGTCCGCGCCGTGCTCGACGACGATCCTGCCACCGCGGGGGCCGAGGTCGTCTCGCTCCCCTACCGCGTCGACGCGTACTGGGCGGAGCGGCGCTGATGCAACAACGACCGACGGCGGCCGACTACCGCCGCCGGCGCGCGATTGCCGGGGTGATCGTGATCGGCGTGGTCGCGCTCGTGGTGATCGGCGGCGCGATGGCCTTCGGCGGTGGGGGCGGCTCGGACGCCGCCGCGCCCACCACCACGACGGCGCCCCCGACGACCGCACCGACCACGACGCTCGTACCGCCGCGCGTCACCGCCATCGGGGACTCGGTCATGCTCGGCGCCGCGCAGGCACTCATCCAGGCGATCGGCCCGGAACGCACGACCGTCGACGCGCAGGAGAGCCGGCAGTTCTCGGCGGGCGTCGACGTGATCCAGGGGTACAAGGACCGCGGCGAGCTCGGTGACGAGGTCGTCGTGCAGCTCGGCACCAACGGCACCGTCAACCCGAGCGACTTCGATCGGATGATGCAGATCCTGAAGGGCGTCCGCAAGGTCCTGATCCTGAACGCCAAGGTTCCGCGCCCGTGGGAGGACGAGGTCAACGAGACCCTCGCCGACGGGGTCAAGCGCTACAAGAACGCGGTCCTCGTCGACTGGCACACGATCGGCGACGCGCACCCCGAGTACTTCTACGGCGACGGCCTGCACCTGCGTCCCGCCGGCCAGCAGGCGTACGCCCAGCTCGTGCTCGCCAACCTGTGAGCACGGCGCGGGACGTCACTACGATCAGCGCCGTGACGATCACGGGAGTCCACGGCCTGCTCTACACGTCGAAGCCCGACGAGTTGCGGGCCGTGCTCCGGGACGCGTTCGGCTGGGACTCCGTCGACGCCGGCGGCAACTGGTTGATCTTCCGGCTGCCACCGGCCGAGCTCGGTGTGCACCCGATCGAGGAGGGCGCGCCGCCGATGCACCAACTCTCGTTGATGTGCGACGACCTCGAGGCCACCGTGGCCGAGCTCCGGGCACGGGGCGTCGAGACGCGCGGCGAACCGGAAGCGGTCGGCTTCGGGATCGTCACGACGATCGTCCTCCCCGGCGGCGTCGACGTGATGCTGTACGAACCGCGGCACGAGACCGCGATCTGACAGGAGACCAGATGGCGCTCGCACCACGGTCGACCGAGGTGTTCAACGGGCTCATCCGTCTGCTCGCCGACGTCCGCGACGAGTACGTGCTGGCACCCGATCGCGCCTTCGACGAGCTCGACACCGTCGAAGGGTTCCGCTACGTGTTCCACCTCCTGTCGGAGGGCACCGAGCTCTTCCTCGAGGGCGACGCGGAACGCCCGCGCTTCTCGTCGATCGTCACCCCCGCCCGGAAGTTCCTCGGCGACAACCCCGACGCCATCTACCACCAGGCGCTGATCCGCGGCGACCGGTCGTATCGCGTCCGCGGGAGACGCGACCGCGAGGTCTACATCTCCTTCACCGTGCACGGCGCGGACCAGGCAGGTGGGATCAACGGGCCGATCCTGGCCGACCTCAACGACCGCCAGTTCGAGATCGACGCCGACGGGAACTACGAACTGATCCTGAGTCCCGATGAGGGCGACGGCAACCGGGTCCGGCTCGGTCCCGACGCGCGGCTGCTGATCGTGCGGAGCTACTTCCTCGAGCAGCGCTCGGCGCAGAACAACCCCGACATCAGCGTGCACCTGGACATCGAGCCATTGGTCGATCCGGGGCCCGCGCCCCCGCTCGACGACGTGACGGTCGCCGAGCGGGTACGCAAGACGCTCGACTTCGTGAACGCCACGTCGCTCGGGCTTCGCGTGTTCGGATCGCCCAATCCCGCGCCCGTGCCGTTCGTCGCGGACGAGCCGAACTCGGTCGGCACACCGTTCAGCTTCCGCAACGCGAACATCGCTGCCGCCGGTGCCGTCGACATCTTCTACTCGTCGGGCACGTTCGACCTCGGCCCCGACGACGCGTTGATCATGGAGGGCACCATGCCCGACTGCGTGTTCGCGAACCTCGTGCTCTGGAACCCTCACATGCAGATGCTCGACTACCGGTCGCGCCGCGCGTCGCTGAACTCGGCGCAGATGGAGCTCGGGCCGGCCGGCGAGTACCGGCTCGTGATCGCGGCGCGTGACCCGGGCGTGGCGAACTGGATCGACACCGGCGGCCACCGTCACGGCACGCTCTTCTGGCGCTTCCTCTTGCCCGAGAACGACCCCGAGCGGCCGCGCTGTCGCGTCGTGCCCGTCGACGAGGTCGCGACCGGCTGACGGCAGCGGTCGCCGGCGGCCGCGGTCAGTCGGCGATCTCGCGGATGCGGACGACGCGGTCCTCGCTGTGATTGGCGTCGACACCCTGGATCTGGAGCAACTCGGCCCGAGTCGCGGCGGCAATCGCCTCGGCGTCGGCATCGGCCGCGGCGAGACGGGCGTCGATCCCCTCGGCGACGATGCGCTCCGCCTCGTCGACGAGCGCCGCCACCATCTCGGCCTCGGGCACGACGCGTACGACGGTGCCGCGCACGAAGAGATGACCCTTGCCGCGTCCGGCCGCGATCCCGAGGTCGGCACCGCGGGCCTCTCCGGGCCCGTTCACGACGCACCCCATCACCGCGACCTGCAACGGGATGTTGCGCGCGGCCAGAGCGTCCTGCGCCTCGCGCGCGACGCGGATCACGTCGACCTCGGCACGACCGCACGACGGGCAGGCGATGAGGTCGAGGCCCTTGCGTTCGCGCAAGCCCATGGCCTCGACCAATTGCCGTCCCGCCTTGGCCTCCTCGACCGGATCCGCGGTGAGCGAGAAGCGGATCGTGTCCCCGATCCCTTCGGCGAGCAGGGTGGCGATCCCGGCGGTGGACTTCACGAGCCCGCCGGGCAGCGGTCCCGCCTCGGTGACACCGAGGTGGAGGGGGTAGTCGACGGTCGCGGACAGGAGCCGGTACGCGTCGATCATCACCGGGACGCTCGACGACTTCACCGAGATCTTCACGTCCTCGAACCCGACCTCGGCGAGGTAGGCCAGCTCGCGCTGCGCCGAGGCGACGAGCGCCTCCGGGGTCGCTCCGCCGAAGCGCTCGGCGATGTCGGGGTCGAGGCTGCCCGCGTTCACGCCGATGCGGATCGGCAGCCCGCGGTCCTTGGCCTCGGCCGCCACCGCTTTGACCTGGTCGGGCTTGCGGATGTTGCCGGGGTTGAGGCGCAGGCCGTGGACGCCCGCCTCCATCGCCGCCAGGGCGAGCTTGTACTGGAAGTGGATGTCGGCGATGAGCGGCACCGGCGAGCGGGGGACGATGCGCGCGAGGCCTTCTGCCGCCGGCTCCTCGTTGCAGGTGCACCGCACGATGTCGCATCCCGCGGCCGCGAGCTCGTAGATCTGCGCGAGGGTGCCGTCGACGTCGGCCGTCTTGGTGGTGGTCATCGACTGCACCGACACCGGTGCCCCACCGCCCACGGCCACGGAGCCGACGTGGATCTGGCGCGTGGCCTTGCGCTCCACGCCCGAGACGCTACTGCCCGATGGCCTGGCGCACGTCGAGGAACATCGCCGACAACGCGATCGTCATGAGCACCGCGAAGAACGTGACCCCGATCGGCATGACCTTGCGGTAGTCGACCTCGACCCGCCGGTGCTTGACCTTCGACGCCGCCCACTCGTAGGCGACGATGACCGCGTGCCCGCCGTCGAGGATCGGCGGGACGGGCAGCAGGTTGAACACCGCGAGGATCAGGCTGATGTCGCCGAGCAGGAGGAGCAGCGTCCACAGGTCGTTCCCGACCAGGCTGCTGCCCTCGTCGACGATGCCGACGAGCGATCGCGGCCGGTTCAGGTCGGCTTGGGAGCCCGGCTTCGGCGCGTCGGACGTGAAGTTCTTGCTGTACTGGGCCACCCCGGAC
>Ga0187777_10002880_pt1 | contig 10981 bp, 9 predicted proteins | sample 1015_Q2_SP5_10_M_FD_132416 | JGI IMG/M metagenome (GOLD analysis project Ga0187777, IMG submission 132416) | Tropical peat soil microbial communities from peatlands in Department of Meta, Colombia - 1015_Q2_SP5_10_MG | ecosystem: Environmental > Terrestrial > Soil > Wetlands > Peat | place...
CGCACTCGGTTGACGACACGCATTTGGTTACGTGGGTCTCGCCGCCTTTCTGAAAGTAATAGGAGCCAGGAGGCAACGGCACATCGGGGCTGCCCGGCTTCCCATTGACCATCACCCCCGAGACCACGACTGCCCAGTAGTCCTCTGAGTGAGTGTGCTTCGGGCTTACGAATCCCGCTGGCATCTTGATGAATGACCCGTGCGGCCCGTGGGCGAGATCGCCGTACGCCGGAGCGGCGGTTAATTCACCGTGCACACCATCTGATATGCCAGTCGGGCCGTACGCAAGTTCCGTAACGGGTGTGCTGACAGATGAGGCCTTTGTCGTCATGTCCGGGACTCCTCAGAATTGAAGGGGTAGTGGATCGAAAAGTGCCGCCCTCCCGCAGGCCAAACACAAATCGAATCCAAGTGAGAGCATCGCGCATCCGTTGCTTCACACATGAGGACGAACGGACATGGCGAATCCTGCGCCAAGCCGGGGCGAGTGACTGTTGAGTGGTCGCCCTTCGCTTGAATCACCGCTAAAGGACGGGCGCGTCAAGCTGGGGGAAGGTCGGCAGCGCACCCTTGGCATGTGCCAGCAATATCTTAGAGAGCCGAGATTTTCCGATCTTGGCGCGGGAGCACCAAGGTTAGGAAACGTAGTCTCATCCGCCGACTTTTAGCGGTGCCGTATGCACCGAGCCGATACGGGGAGCACACCAAGCGGACTCGGACGAACGAGAGCGAATTGCGCCGGAAATCGGCCGGGAATTACCCACTACGCCGTAAGCAAAAACGCCCGTTTAAGCAAGATGCTCGTGGGGGGTAATTTAGCGGGTAATTCGCACGGGCATCCGAAAAAGACCTGTTGAATCAATATGTTACGCGCGAGTTGGAGTCCTCTCCCGGGCATACTTTTCAAATAGCTATACAACATTCTTCACGTTATTTGATATCTAAGGAACTCTTAGCACGCGCGGGTGAGTCGTGCGCCTGAGCCGACTCAAACACACTAAACGATTTCGTGAGTTCTCGCTTGAGCGCCGTGACTGCGACTTATCTGACAAGCGGACGGCGGCACACTCACCGGGCGTTCGCCACGCTTCTTCGCGGTTGTCGAGTTGTCGCTTACCTGCGATAGCGCGCGCACCGCGCAAGGTCAACGCGACCGATTCCCGTCCCGGGCGGCACCTGGTCCAACGAGGCCGACAGCCCGGAGAGCGCAGATCCTTACTTCGCCTTGATCCCACTGCGTTGGTGTTCGAGCATGGCGATGAACGACTCGGTGAGCCACGCAAAGCTCCGATCTCGGTCGACAGACCCCTTGAATGCGCCTGCAACTTCGAGGGACGTAAATCCGTGACCCAAACTACGCAATCCGCGCAGCGCGTGAGCAACCTCTGAGCCCCGCAGACCAAGGCCTTGTAGCGCGGCGAGACAGGTTTGCGTGAGCCGATCGGCAGCGGCGTGCCACTCAGTGTCCTCGGGCGGCGGCGTTGGGAGGGTCGCGGCGTAAACTCCGGGGTTCTTGCGCGCGAAGTTGCGGTATCCATTCAGCAGTGCCCGGACAGCATCGGGGCCGGCCTTGCCTATCGTCGCGCGCGCTGCTTCACGCTCCAGTTCCTGCAACCCGTGCAGCGCTAGCATTCGCTTCACCTCGCCGATGCCTTCCACGTGGGAATAGAGAGACGGCGTACGGATTCGCAGCGCCCGAGCTAGATCATTCATGGTCAGACTGTCGATGCCACGCTGGTTCGCAAGGGCGTCCGCAGCTTGACGGATGCGCAGCAGGTCGACTTTCGCGTGCGCTCCACTGGGAGTGCCCGAAGGCCGTTCAATCCCGCGTCTATGATTTTTACTAATCATATTAGTTGCCATGCTAATCAGTTTCGGGTAGGTTGGCAATGGAGGCCGGCATTGCATTCAATTCGAGAGGAGCAGGGCGCTACCGGCTATTCGATACCGAGTCCGGCGCTCACCGCCCTAAACACAATTGGAGGAGTGGTCGATGTATCTACGAGGTATTTTAAAAAAGGCTCTAATTATCGCGTGCGGAGTGTATTCAATGACTCAAGGCATCAGCGTCGCAGCGGATCAGGCGCCTATCAAGAACGTAGTCTTGGTCCACGGTGCGTGGGCGGACGGCAGCAGCTGGGCGAAGGTCATTCCCCTGCTTCAGAAAGTCGGACTACATGTTGTGGCTGTGCAAAATCCCCTCACGAGTCTTGCAGACGACGTTGCTGCCACCAAGCGCGCCATTGACGCGCAGGACGGTCCGGTCCTCCTGGTCGGCCATTCGTACGGTGGCGCCGTGATTACCGAGGCAGGTAACAACCCCAAGGTCGCGCGTCTCGTCTATGTCGCCGCTTTCGGCCCAGATACGGGCGAGTCGCTCGGTACGACTGCGAAGAACTTCGCGCCGCCGGCTGTCGCTCCGGAGGTAAAGCCGATCGCCGATGGCTTTCTCGTGTTAACGCCAAAGGGAGTTACCGAGGATTTCGCGCAGGACCTGTCTGCCGTAGAGAAGCAGGTACTACTCGCCACGCAGGCGCCCACGGCGGCCTCTGTGTTCGGGGCGAACATGACTGACGCGGCGTGGCGCCACAGGTCATCTTGGTACGTGGTAGCCGAGAACGACCGCATGATCAACCCGGACTACGAGCGCTTTGCCGCCAAGCGGATGAAAGCGGAGGTCCTGGCGCTTCCCACGAGCCACGTGCCGATGCTTTCGAAGCCGAAGGAAGTAGCAGCCTTCATTGTAGCGGCGGCCAACGGAGTTCGTTAGCGGCGACATTAGGTCACGATTCCGCGGATCTTAGAGGTCCGCGGAATCTCTTCTTGCGCGGTCCCAACTCTCGGGTTGATGGGCTAGCACACGGAGCACTTGTCCTTCCAGCTCAGCGGCTCGGTATTCCACTTCCAGCTCATCGCATCATCCTATGACGTGGCGTGTCGCCCCGCCCAAATAGAATGCGAGAAACCCAGCAACATACAGCAGGTTGGTCTCGGGCAGGTGTTGCCTCGACATACCCATCTCGCATAGTCGGCACGTGCCTTAAATGCCGTGAGGAGTCTCACTCACGCAATGCGGCCTCGGGACGTCGGGATTTCAGAGTTTCAACGGCAGCTGTCGCGAGAACCATCCGGCGGCTCGGGGGTCGATAATCTCGATGGGTCGAAGCTGTTGCTCGCATGCTCGACTCCGCAACAACTGAGCAAGGGGTCGCGAGAGCTACTCGCGCCCCTTCCAATATCCCGGTCTTCGGCGGTCGTGCGCTACGGCGATGATCTGCACTTTGGAAGTCTTGATGCGATAGATCAGAGCGAAGGGGAAGCGTCGCAGGCCAAGTCGCCGGTGTTCCCGATCGAGTCTCGGTCCCAGGGCCTGAAGCTCGCCCAGGCGCAAGCAGGCATGCTCGACTTCAGTTAGAAATTGCTCCCCGAGACCCGGCACGCGGTCTTCGTAGAAAATTGCCGCTGCCCGGAGCTCGGCGTTCGCGGCACGGTGAAATTCGACCTTCACCGACGCTTCAGCTGATCGCGCGCCTTGGCGAAGACCTCATCTGCCGGAATCGTATCAACGGTACCTGCATCCAGCTCACGGCTGCGCCTTTGCGCTTCCTCGAGCCATGCCCGTTCCACGTTAGGATCGGGCGGGCCATCGAGCTCCTCCAGTAACGCGCGCAGTAATTGCTCCTGGTCGTCGCGTTCTAGGCCACGAATCTCTCTTTCGATCTCGGAAACCGCGCGCGCCATGTGAAGACCTCAGACGTGAGTCGAAATTATACCCGTTTGATCCTATCCGCCGTTCGATGTGCGCAGTGACGGGGGTGCTAGCGGCAGAGAAATGAACTCAGACGAACGACAGTGGACCGCGCCGGATAACTTGTTCTTACCCGCTACGATTTGACCAGAAATGTGCGTCTAAGCAGCAATCTGGTAGGGGGTAATTTAGCGGGTAGTTCGCGCGTGGCTACAAAAAGGCCAGCCGAATCAATCAGTTACCACCCGAGTTCGAGTCCTCGCCCGGGCATACTTTTCAGATACTTACAGTACATTATTAATGTATTTTATTGGGCCGGACCTGACCCGAGAATCAACAAATCAGTGACGGCGATTCTACGCACTCCTATTAGATAGCGCCCGCTAATTGGTAGGACGAGCCGCCCCGGTCCTGCTGCCACGACCTAGAGCGAAGTCCTCAAGTCCCCCCTGCCTCGCGCTCTGCTGTTCCCCGACGCCGTGCCTTCGCGTGAGCGGCACACAACAATTCCCCTGAACCCTACGACCGACGCTCCAGGTACGCCCTCGCGAGCTGCCGAAGTCTCATGCCATCAAAGCTCGGATCATGCCCCGCATGCACAACGCGAGCCGGCAGCTTCTCCAACCGTCGCATAGTATTGATGTAAGAGGCGATCTCGCTGCCTGGTAGCTCATCAAGCAGAGGGCCGTCGTAAATCGCGTCTCCAGAAAAGAGGACTCCGGTAGCCGACTCCCATAGTCCGATGCTGCCCGGGGAATGTCCCGGCAGATGTAACACTTCCAACACGCGGTTGCCGAGGTCGATCATCTCGCCCTCCTCTACGAGCCTTGTCGGCGGCGCGGGGGAGCAGGTGAATGTGTGCAGATCAAAATCGGCGCGCGGCAGGGCGGTGATAAAACGTGGGCCCACCGCGTACCCGGCTCGCTCGAGGCCTGCGATGAATTCAAAGGGGTGATCCTCGCGCAACATGCTGAAGTTATCTGATGTTCGCCTGAGCCTTTCGGCTTCGGCTGCATGCACGATGCGCTCTGGGAACTCATGGAGGGAACCGACGTGGTCCAGATGCGTGTGCGTGGCAACTGCGCAGATTGGCTTCTGAAAGATCTCTGCGGCGGCCTCTGAGAGGCTCGAGATGCCCATACCCGTGTCGACCAGCAAATCCCGCTCGCGCCCCCGCACGTGCCAGATATTGCATCGCATGACCCGGATGACATGCGGCTCCCAGATCCGAGTGACGCCGTCCGACAGGCGTTCGTAATCAAACCAGCGCTTTGCGATGTTGACTTGCATCGAGCTCTCGTGGCTCCAATCCTGCCCATTCTGCACCAAGAGCGATCGCACCGACGCAGTGTCCGGTCAGTCGAGCGGTTGTCGATCCATTCGAACGGTCCTTGCTCGCCGTGGGGGGGGCCATGTCACCGAGGGTCCAGGTTGGGGCAACGAGCGACACCGATGCGCCGTGTTGGGGCACGAAATCATTCACTGCGAAGGCCGGGCGTCCTGCCCTCTGCGCAAAGGGCCGTTTTTCAAGCCTAATCACGCGTTGTGTCGGTGAGAGCTCTCGTCAGGCACACAGTTTGCATCGTCTCACTCGCCAAAATGTGCGTCTAGGGTTCCGGCCTGCGCGAGCGGGTGTCAGGTCCGAGAGAGGCAGTCCGAACCGTCCCTGTTATTAGGTGCTTCGGATACACGGCGGGACAAAAGCCCGGGAGATTGGTTTGCGGGGGAGGATGTGGCACCCCGGGACGATCTCCGGCGTCAGGCGGTAAGTCCCGGGTGCAGCGCTGAAGTCTCCTCGCAAGGTGTTATCGAACTTGTTGAGGAGCGACTTGATGAAAACAAGATCCGCCCTGATTCACCGGTCGCGTGGCGTGCAGAAACTGACCCCCATCGCCGCGGCGGTCATTGCCGCTTTGCATGGAGGACTGGTGCGCGCCGGAGAAACCGCGGCCGAGAGCAGCGCCGATGCTGCGAGTGCTGTGTCGGCCTCAACCGCGGGGGCGGGTTTGCAGGAGGTCGTTGTCAGCGCGACGCGCCGGGAGGCCTCCGCTCAGGATCTCCCAATGAGCATCACGGCGATCTCAGCTGCTGAACTCGAAAAAGCGGGAATCGAGGACATAGATGACCTCGCACGCGCGGTTGCCGGTGTCAGCTACACGGATAAGGGGCCCTTCGGCGGTGTCAACGGGGCAAACCTGATCATCCGCGGCCTCAACAGCGAGACCACCTCAGGACTTCCAGCAGCCGCCTCGCCTGTCGTGCCCCCGGTCGCGACCTACGTGGACGATAGTCCGCTTTTTTTCAACCTGAGACTCGAGGATCTTGAGCGCGTCGAGATCCTGCGCGGCCCACAGGGGACCCTCTATGGCTCGGGCTCCCTCGGCGGCACCGTTCGTTTCGTGCAGAAAGCGCCCGATCCCCGCGGCTTTGACGCGACGTTCGAAGGGGGCATCAGCGACACCGCGCATACCGAGCGACCGAACGAAGAGGTGGCTGGGATGCTGAACATCCCCTTCACGGATACGTTCGCAGTACGTATGAACGCGAGTTGGAAGTATGACGCTGGATTTATCAATCAGCAGAATCTGTTTGCGCTCGATTCGTCGGGCGTGCCGATCGCCGCTCAGCCAGGCAACCTCTTCAGTCCGCCGGTGATCTATGCAAGCAAGGGAGTAAACGCTTACCAGTATGAGACGGCGCGTATTTCAGCGCTCTGGAAGCCAAACAATCGCTTCCGCGCGCAGTTGTCGTACTACTACCAAGACTCGACAGCTGCTGGCTTTCCGTACGCGGCCACATCGACCGCGGCGTTCAACATGCCGATCAATCCCCGCAACCAGCCTTCAGGGTCGTATACCAATCCCCCCTTGCTCCCGCAGCTCTTCGACGCGCCTGTTCCGGCGGGAGTTGATTCCTTATCCGACGCCGAGAACAGCACGACCGCCACGGGCGACAGGGTTCAAATCGCAGCGCTCACCCTGGAGTACGACTTCGGGTTTGCCACGTTGACTTCCTCGACCTCCTGGGCGCAGCACATCAACAGCACCCGCGCCGACGAGACTCAGGAGTACATCAATTTCTACTTCTATCAGAGTCTCTACGGGCAGAACCCGCGCACTTTCATTCAGGGATATGAGGGGCTCGAGGACCGGCCCCTGACGCAGGAGTTCCGGCTCGCCTCAAAGGTGGGCGGCCGGTTCGACTGGGTGGCCGGTCTTTTCTACAACGACCAGACGACGGATATCCAGGAGCACGATTTCTACCCGGGCTACCTCGACTTCTACAACGCCTGCCAGCCCGTTCACGGGCAAAGCTCGGGCGATGGCGTGACGCCCTCGTATTGCGGGGTGGGCGAGACGGCCTACGGCATTTACGACTCGGTCGCGGGTATCCCCATCGTCAAAGACCAAGCTTACATCGGTGATTTCGAAACCGAGTTCAAGGACCTCGCGGCCTACGGCGAGTTCACCTGGCACATCACCTCGTCCTGGAGCCTGACCGGGGGTACGCGGGTCTTCAAGCAGACGATCACCGCCTCGCAGCAGACGGGTCTACTTTTCGACGGCGGCCCCTTCTTCGAGCCCTCGGTACCGATTGCCAACATCACCCTGAGCAACGAGTGGCGCAAAGCGCTCTGGAAGGTGAACACGGCCTACAAGCTCGATGACAGCAACCTCATCTACGCCACCTGGTCACAAGGGTTCCGTCGGGGCGGCGTCAATGCGCTTCCCCCCTCCGAGCCTGCTTTTGGTTACGTGACGCCGCCGGAACTGCGCGACCTCGCACCCGATACCGCCGACAACTACGAAATCGGAGTAAAGGGGACGTTGGCGAGCCGTGTTCGCTACGCCGCGGCGATCTATGACATCGAGTGGCACAACATCCAGGAAGGGCTGCAATTGACGCCCCTCGTACTGCCCGGCTCGCTGAACATCGGCGACGGTTACAGTCGTGGCTTCGAGACGGAGATTGACGCCATTCTCACGCCACATCTCGAGCTGCAACTCGACTACACCTACGATCGCACCAGCCTGACGTCCCTCAGTCCCCTCTTCGTATACCCCAACGCGTCCGCTCCGCCACCGGCTGTCGGGAGTCCGCTCCCTGGGACCCCCAAGTCGAGTCTCGCGGTCGCGCTGCAATACGAGCATCTCAACTGGGCCGGTGGGCAATGGCTCTTTGGTGTCAGCGCGCACTACCAAAGCGCGGTGCTGCCGGCGCTTTCGGCCACGGTGCCGACCGTCGGGGGCTATACCATGGTGGATGTGCGCGCGGCGTATTCGCGCTCCCAGTGGTTGACGACTCTCTACGTCAACAATCTCGCCAATAACTTAGGAATTACCTCGTACCAGGACCCCGCGATCTTCGGCAACCGCGCTCAGGCCATCGTGTCCCAGCCGCGCACCATCGGCCTCAGGGTCAGTTACTGGTTCAAGGGGTGGTGAGTGTGGGTGCGAGTACGCCTTGACAGGCCAGACCCCTCTGGCAGTATTACGAATCATGAGATTCGTAATATCAGACCATCAACGGCCGAGCGCCGCTTGGTTTGTCTCATGAGCGCATCCACGCCTGAGCTCGCCCGCCTCTCGGTGAGTCTTCCGAGCGAGCTCCTCGCGAGACTCGATGCCATGGTGGACAAGCGGCGCCTTCCGAACCGCTCACAAACGATCGCCGAGCTGATTCGCCAGGCGCTCGCTCGAGATGGCGAGGCCCGCGGGAATGTCGTGCTGGCCGGAACGGTGACGCTCATCTATCGGGCCGGCAATCGGCGTGTGCGGCACGCACTCGCGCAAGTCGAGTCGGCGTACGTGAAGGAGGTCATTTCCTCTCAGCATGTGCTGCTCGAGGACGATCAGTCGCTCGAGGTGCTGCTGGTGCAGGGCCCCGCGTGGCGCCTGCGGGGCCTGTGCGATGACTTGCGCAAGGTTCGGGGCGTGCAACAGATTGAGCTCGTCACCACGACGGCGCTCTTGCCGCCACTTCATTCCCACAGCCCCAAGAGGGCCGCCGCGCCTCGCTCGGCTTTAAGGAGCGAATAGTGGGTGCATCTCGAACGGCCGACCCGGCGGGTGCACGCGCCCATGCACGAGCCATGGCCGGTACGCGGACTGAGGCCATGCCGACCGTGCCTGCGACGAAGGCGGAAGATCTCCCGCAAGGCGTTGACCCTGAGGCGATGCTCTGGGAAGAAACCATCGGGACGGGAGGCCACGCGGCGAAGGAGCTCACCCGCGGCGCTCGGATGCGTCTGATCGACTTGAGGGGTGATGCCTGCGTTTCGATGCTGGTATTCAATGCGGAGCGCCCCGCCGAACGCCTGAATGTCGCCGATACCGTCAAGGTGCAATGGAATGCATACCTCAAGGCAGGTCGGCTACTGCTCTCCGATATGGGCCGCGTGCTCATGAGCCTGCTCCACGACGACGCCGCGAGCCACGACCCATTTTGCGGCCCATCGAATCGGCGTACGCCTGGGGCCGGGCCCAACTGGAGCGCTCGCCCCAATGCCCGTGAGCGCTTGCTCCTCGGCGCCGCCAAATTCGGCTTGGGTCGGAAGGACGTGCATCCCTGCATCAACTGGTTCAAAGGAGTACGTGTCGCCGAGGACGGCACCATTTCAGTGCAGACCGGACCTTCCGGGCCCGGGCGTGAACTGGTGTTGCGCGCTGAGATGAACATCCTCGTCGTGCTCGCCAATTGCCCCCACGTGCTGGATCGGCGTGAGGACTACGTGGCGACGCCTGTCCGAATCTCCGCGTGGCGCGGTCCCGTGACGACGCTCGATGACCCGATCCGCAACGCCACCCCAGAGTCCGTGCGCGCCTTCCTCAATGTCGAGGAGTACTTCCGTCGATAGCGAACGCATGGCGCACAAATTGCATCAGAGAGCGCTACCAGAATGTCTAAGACCATGAACGATTCCGCTCTCGCCGGACTACCATCCCGAATACTCCTCGACGAGGTCGTTCCCGCGCGGGCGCCCTGGGACCACCTCGTGCGCAGTGGCGAGACGCTTCGCATCCTCGATCTCGAGGGCAACCAGGCGGTTGACTTCCTGCTCTATTCCGCAGACGACGATACCGAGCGCTACAGCGCGCAGGATACGATCGCAGCGCAGGGCAACATCTTCCTGCGCACGGGCACCGTACTGATGTCGAACGAAGGTCGGCCGATGGCTGCTATCAGCGCCACGACCATCGCCTACCATGACACCATCGGTGGCGCCTGCAGCTGTGAGAGCAACACCCTACGGTATGGCCACCACACTAAGTCACAGCACGCCTGCGTAGAGAACTTCCTGATCTCGAATGCCCGCCACGATCGGGGCAAGCGCGACATCGTCTCGAACATCAACTGGTTCATGAATGTTCCGGTCGAGGCCGACGGCACACTCGGCATCGTCGACGGAATCTCGGCACCCGGGCTTTACGTGGACCTCAAGATGCTCATGGATGTGACTGCGGTGATTTCGAATTGCCCGCAGATCAACAATCCCTGTAATGGCTTTAACCCGACGGCCGTGCGGGTCGTGATCGCGGCCGAGCCTTCCGAAGGTCGTTGATATGCGCGCGGGTCTGGGACAGCGCGTGCCTGGAGAGGTCTTGACTGCGAGGCAGGGCGCCGTGGGCGTAGTCGCGGGAGGCCTTGCCACCACGGTGCAGGACTACCCCGGACGGCAAGGCTACTGGCACGTGGGAGTGCCGCCCTCAGGTCCGATGGACAGCCTCGCGTTCCGCCTCGGTAATCGCCTCCTCGGTAATCCGGAGGGCGCCGCGGGTCTCGAAGTCACGCTGATCGGGCCCACGCTGCGCTTCGATGACGCCCGCACCGTATGCCTTGCAGGTGCCGATTGCGGAGCGCTTCTTGATGGGCGCCCACTTGCGCCCTATGCCCCGGCGCAGGTTGCCCGCGGTCAGACACTCAAGCTCGACCGCGTGAGAGGGCCGGGGCTGCGGTCGTACATTCTGTTCGAGGGTGGACTTGCGGTGCCGCCGTACCTTGGCAGCCGCTCGACTTTCACCCTCGGTCAATTCGGAGGACTCGGCGGGCGCACCCTCGCTGCCGGTGACGTACTGCCGCTCGCCGCGCGCGCCGAGCGACGGGATCTCAGCTCCCTGCCAGTGGCCTTGCATCCCGCGTTGACGCCCGAATGGCGGGTGCGGGTGCTCTACGGTCCGCACGGTGCCCCGGATTTCTTTACAACCGAGGACATCGACGAGATTCTCGCAGCAC
>Ga0187777_10002882_pt1 | contig 10979 bp, 5 predicted proteins | sample 1015_Q2_SP5_10_M_FD_132416 | JGI IMG/M metagenome (GOLD analysis project Ga0187777, IMG submission 132416) | Tropical peat soil microbial communities from peatlands in Department of Meta, Colombia - 1015_Q2_SP5_10_MG | ecosystem: Environmental > Terrestrial > Soil > Wetlands > Peat | place...
AATGAACTGAAACGATAACACGTTGGAACCCTGTCCCGCGGCTGCCAGCGCCACGAGGGCAGGGTTTGCGCCTCCATAGGTCACGTTGGTTAGGTTAATGGTTCCGTTGATATTCAGAAAATCAGCAGTTCCTGACTGAGTGATATCAACCCAGACCAACGTGCCGGTGAGATCAAAGCCACCGAGATCATGAATAACCAGGGTGCCGGTGCCGGTTACCGGTGCGGTGCTTACGGTGCCGGAGGTTGTGATTGTTCCGATTGTATAAGTGCCGGTCACTTCACCGAGCAGTCCGGCTCCGGTTCCATCGGCCACCTGCAAGTTGTTCGCACCAGGGTTGAAGCTAAAAGTGCTGTCTCCGGGGAACACGATCGAGCTGCCGACCGTGTTGGAATAATCAAAGGATGCGGCATGGCCGGTAGCGGAGAAAGTCAGGAGGGCGGCCAAAGCGGCGCCAATTACGACACATCTATTTTTCATATTTTGAAAGGCCATTGCATCGTTCTGGACATTGGCGGTTGAGCTGTTTTACCAAAGTGGCTCTAGAATGGCAATATTCATTTTGAATTATTATTATTTCTAGGTTAAAGCGCATTCCTGGAAAGGTCGGCTGGGGATGACAGGGCTGAACCAGTGCGTCTTACGCCGTCACTGATTTTATCTTGCGCCCTATGGTTCCGATTGCGAGGAGTCCCAAACCCAACAGGCAAATCGTCGCTCCGCCGTCTGGAGCGGCTGCGATCGTGCCCGAGAACGAAGTCTGATTGGAACTGCCCTTCAAGGAGGCCAGCGTAACCGTCGGGTTGAACTGGAACGACAGCACATCGACAGCGGAGCCAGACTTGGCCAGTGAGACGAGATCAGAATTTGTGCCGCCGTAGGTTATCCCAGTGAGATTCACGGCTCCGTTAACGTTGAGAGAGCTTCCGGTCCCTAATTGCTGGATATCAGCCCAAGTGAGAGTCGCGTTAAGGGTAAATCCATGGGAATCAGTAATGCTTAGCGAACCCGTTCCCGAGACGGAAGCGGTGCTCAGCGACCCGCTGGTGGTGACTGCTCCCATCGTGAAAGTGCCAGTAATATCACCGAAAAACCCCGACGCACTCCCCGAGGTCACTTTGAAAGTATCCGGGGCGGCCGTAAACGAAAACGTCGTGTCTCCCGCGAAGGTGATAAAATTACTTACCGTGCTGGAGTAATCGAACGTGACCGCTTCGGTTTTACTTACGGACAAGAGCGCTGCACCTGCAACCAACAACGCCGTTACCGTTTTAGAAATCGAAGATCTAATGCTCATTATAGTTGTTGTTTCTTATGATTTGGTATTTGTCTGATTCGTCCCTAAGAAAAATCCTTACCGTGTCGGCGGGAGAGAAGCAGGTAGGGTGCCACGGGGGGGCCTTGTCCAAACAAACCGTTGGAAATAAGCCGCTTACGAAAATACAGTAGTTTTGTAGAAATGATAAAAACGTAAGGAATCCCGACAAAACGCGGGTAAACTTGACGTAATTGGATCTGCCCTCCGCTCCCGATTGGCGTTGAAACCGCGGCTCCGCTTATTTCGTTAGGCTTCGTTAGGCCCTAACGAACGTCAGACTCGACTAGATTCGCTCACTCCATATCCGGATACGGCCCTTTCCCGCCTTCGGCGATGAAGCGGTCGATGCGCGCGGTGAGGACTGGCAGAGGTACGGAGCCGAGCTCGAGCACGGCGTCGTGAAACGCCCGGATATTGAATTTCGGACCGAGCGCCTTCTCCGCCTTTTCGCGGGCGCGCAAGATTTCAAGCTCGCCTAAATAATAAGAGAGCGCCTGTCCAGGCCACGCGATGTAACGGTCCACCTCGGTTTCGATTTCATGCTCAGGCAGCGCGGTATTTTCGGTCATGTACTGAAGCGCCTGCTCGCGCGTCCAGTTTTGGGAATGAACGCCGGTGTCGACAACCAGCCGCGTGGCGCGCCAGATTTGATAACCGAGCATTCCGAAACGCTCATATGGCGTCTCGTACATGCCCATTTCCTGGCCCAGCTTTTCGCAGTAAAGGGCCCAGCCTTCACCGTATGCCGAGATGTAATCGTGTTGGCGGAATTCGGGCTGGTTCTTGTGCTCGAGCGCGATCGGAATCTGGAACGCGTGACCCGGCGCGGACTCGTGAAGAGTTAACGCGGGAAGATTATAAAGTGGCCGATGCGGCAAGTCATAAGTGTTAAGAAGATATACCCCCGGACCTCCGCGCCCTGAGGTGTAAAAAGGTGCGATTTCGAGCGGCACCGGTTTGATCGTGAAACGCATCCGCGGCAGATAACCGAAATATTGTGACGATTTGCCGTCGAACACTTTGCAAATCCACGCGGCCCGATTCAGCAGCTCTTGCGGTGTCTTGGCATAGAACTGCGGATCCCCGCGTAGAAATTGCACAAACGCGGGAAAATCGCCTTTGAACCCGCTGTCGTGCATCGCGTCGACCATCAGACCGTGTAACCTGGCGACTTCCGACAGGCCGATCTGGTGAATCTTGTCGGGCTCGAGATCCAGCGTGGTGAACTCGCGAATTTTCTGTCGATAGTATGCTTTTCCGTCCGGCAGCGCTTCGGCAGCGAGCGTGGTTCGGGTGTGCGGTACATATTCGTCGCGAAAGAATCTGAGCAGATCCGCGTAAGCCGGTTGCACAATCTCGCGAATCACCTGGGCGGCTTCTGTCTTCAGACTCGTTTCGTCGGCCGGTTGAACTCCAACCATTCGTTCGCGGAAAGGCGTGTAGAGCAAATTGTCCTCCGGTTTGCCCTCGGCAATCGTGGCAATCGATTTGTCCCGGCCCTGCAAGGTTGGCCGTGGTGGCGTCAGGCCGCGGGCCAGGCCGGCTCGCATGTTGGCGATCTGCTCGCGAAAATAGCGCGGAATATCGCGCATCTGCGCGATCCAGTTCTTGTAATCGGTTATCGACTTGAAGGGATGACGCGCGGTTTCACCCAAATCGCTCCAGAAAGCGGAGTCTGAGTTGGCCGGCATCTCGTAGTCGCGAAACTTCTGATCGGCAACGAAGTTTTCGATCTCGGGTCGATAAACGTCGTAGTTGATCTGTTCTTCCTGTGAGAGCTTTGCGCGTGGGATGCCGTCGAGCTTGTGCAACACATCTTCCCAGTAATGGAGCCTTGCGTCCTGAGTCGCCGGATCGACTTTCGGCAGGCGATCCGGGACCGGTTTGTCCGGACCCTCGAGCCCGGGGAACTGTTCCAACCGCCATTTCCATTCTTCGGTGTAAATAGCGCGCAGCTGAGCATCAGGATTCTGGGTCGGCGCACCGGATGCGGCGCAAGCAATGACGGCTGCTCCCAGCAAGACAATGTGAATCGTTTTCATATGGATGTTACTCACTTCGGTCGGCGAAGAACGTTTCGCTCCTCTTCCGAAAGTTAATCAGCCGACGACCGTGTAGGCTACAGCAACTTTGGAAACGTTACCCGGTTTGAGCTCGGAGAAGAAAGGGGACTGTCGCTCATGGCTGCGAAACGTCAGATGGCGTATAGGGCAAATTAAGTTTGGCAAGAATCGCCTTGAAGCGTGGATCGTCGCGCACCGAGTCAAAACCACGATTCCAAAGCCAGCCTGCGAAAGCGCTGTTGTGTTTCTCTGCATAGATTCCCAGTTGATCCAGGGCGCGGTCGCGTTCTCCCAACGCCACGAGGTAAAATGCGTACCAAATCGCGTCCTGCCGAATATCGGCATTGTCCGGCGCGGTTTCCAGGCTACTCACGGCCGCGGCGTGTTGGGCTGGGTCGGCCATTCCGCGGACGATTAACGCTTTGGCGTCTCCATTTTGATGGTTGCGTCCATATTTGCCTGCCAAACGAAACTCGGCCTCTGCTTCCGGATACATTTTGCGCTCGATATACATCCCGGCAGCCCAATTATGCGCTGCTCCGAATTCGGGGTGCGCCGTAAGAGTTTTTTTAATCTGTGCTTCCGCCTCGACATCGCGCCTGAGCGAGGCAAGCGCGCCCGCGTGAATAACACCGATAATAGGCGACAATGGATCGAGCTGCTGCGCCCGCTCGATCTCGCGCAAGCTCGGCTCGAGCTGTCCGACGGCTGATAGGAACTGGGCATATTGATTGATCGCTTCGGCGTCTTCAGGTGCGAGCGCAAGAGCGCGCCGGAATGCTGGATCCGCTTCCGGCCAGCGGCAGCGAAAAGTATTCGCCAGACCGACCGCGACGTAGGCCGAGGCGGTGTTCGAGTCGAGAGAGAGGGCGCGCTGCGCCGCCGATTCGCCTCGTCCGAGTGCGGTGTCGAACAAGTCAAGACCATATGAGGGTAGAATGAGCTCTGCTATGGCTAACGCGGCCCACGCCTGTGCATAGCTGCTATCCAAGTTTACCGCCTTTTGGAATGAATCTCTTGCTTCGAGCAACGCCGGACCTCGAGCGGCCAGCAAAGTCAGTCCGCGCAGGTACAGTTCGTGAGCCTGCAGATTTGTTGTCGTGCCCACGACAAGGGGCTGCCCCGCGCCGCCCGTGAGTTGCACACGCAATTTCGTCGCGATCGCCTTGGCAATTTCGTCCTCAACCGCGAAGACGTTATCGAGTTTGCGATCGTACTTTTCGGACCACGACTGCAAACCGTCTTGCACATCGACCAACTGCACATTGATGCGCACCTGGTCGCCGGCCTTCTGCAAGCTGCCCTCCAGAATGTGCGCCACCCCAAGTATCTGGCCGATTTTATGCAGATCGAGATCGCTGCCCTTGAATTGGAAAGCCGATCGGCGCGCTGCAACCTTCAAGTTAGGAATCTGGGCGAGGGCGTTGAGTATTTCTTCGGTAATGCCGTCACTGAAGTAGGCAGTGTTCTTGTCATCGCTTAGGTTTTCAAACGGCAAGACGGCGATTGATTTATTGGAAGACTCGCCAGGCGAGGCGATGGCTGTCTTGTTCCCAGCGGTATAGCGCCCGAGGAAAAATAAACCGATCGACAACAGGCCACCGATCACTACGACATAAATCCAGGCATGCTTTCTCGGTGCACGCTGGTCGGAAAGCGTGACATCCTCGGTTCGTTTAATTCCTTCCGGCGTTATTTCAAACATCCAGGCGAGAGCAAGCGCGATTGGCAGTCCTATTATTATGAGCAAAACGATTACGCGGATCACCCAGTTCGGCACGTCGAACACCGGAAACACCTGCGCGATTCCCTGAGAGAGTGCCCAACCTCCGACGATGTAAGCGACCGCAACCTTGTAAACATTGCGCCGCTTCAACTCGGCGAAAAATGACGGCTTTTCGCTCATTGGGGTGCAGGCATTCCGAGTTTCGCCACTAAATCTTTGTAGCGCTGGTCGGCGCGCACATTGCGCAGCAGTGGATCGACCAAAAGGCTCAATGTGCCGCCGTCGCGTTGGTCGAAGGAAGTTTGTAACCACTCGAACACTTTGTCCGTTTCGCCTCGGACCGCATAGACTTCGGCAATCTGATAGGCTAATCGATCATGTGCGTGGGTAATCAAATCGGCCAAGGCGGCGTCCGCTTCCTTATCGTCACGGAGATAATATCCCAGCGCCAGTCCGAACCGGCGAAAATTCTCGTCCGGCTCCTGATTGGCTTCACGTAAGGCAGAATCGCCGTCATGTCGCTCCACCGCGACGAGTATTTGGAACCGATGACTCGACGATGCTGTCGGCTGTAACTCCGGGACTTTGCGTGCGGTCGCTTCTGCCTCATCCAGTTTTCCCGCGTTAAAAAGAACCCGAGCAAGATTGAACTGCGCTGAAATGGACAGCGGGTCGATTTCCACCGCGTATCGCGCCTGGCGCTCGGCATCATTGAATCGTCCGACGTAAACGATCACCCGCCCGAGCAAGTCGTTCGCCGTTGGATTGGCCGGGGAAATCTCCTTGGCGCGCTCGAGTTCCTTCAAACCGTCAGCAAATTTCCATTCGACGAAAAAGCGCACCCAGCCGAGCGCCGCATGCGCTTCCGCCAATGACGGTGCAAGGGCCGCGGCTTTCTCAGCATCGATGCGCGCTTTGGGGTAGGTGATGGGGCGCTCTCCCGCGAGATCGCCTAGCAGTGTCCATGCTTCGGCACGCTCGGCGTAGGCCAACGCATAATTTGGATCGAGCCCGATCGCGTCGTCGAAGTAGGTGATGGCTTTGCGATAATCCTGCACGTTGCGACGTAAAAGGTAGAAGTGCGCTTCCAGATATGCGTTGTGCGCTTCAACATTGGAAGGCGCGGCGGCTTTCATCGACGTCGCGCTGTTTCCCAGCAATGTCACTTTTAAAGAATCGGCAACCGCGTCCGCAATTTCTTCCTGAAGCGCGAAGATATCCTTGAGTTCGCGATCGAATGTTCGCGTCCACAAAGTGATTCCATCCGCAGCGTTCACCAATGCCGCGACGATGCGGACTTGATCGCCTTGTTTTCGAACCGTCCCTTCGAGCAGCGTGTTAACTCCCAGTTTCTCACCGATCACCTTCGGTTCCTCCTTGCGATCCTTGAACCTAAACGACGAACTCCGCCCAATTACTTTGAGCCCCTTGATTTGTCCAAGCGCTGCGATCAACTCCTCCGACAGTCCGTCAGAGAAATATTCGTCCTGTGGATTGCCGCTTTCATTGACCAACGGTAACACCGCGACCGATTTTTTTGCGGTCATCATGTTTGGTCGAGGTGCGGTGTAACGACCGAGAAAAAATAGAGAGACCGAGATCGCCGCGCTGATGAGAACAACGTAAATCCACGGTCCGTGCACCGAATGGGGTTTGCTGGGATCGACATCCTCTGTTCGTTTCAGTCCTTCCGGTGTCATTTCGAAAAACCAGGCGACCGCGAGCGCCACCGGAAATCCAAGGACAATCACCAACACGATCGCTCTGATCGCCCAATTTGGAACGTCGAACACCGGAAACACCTGGGCGATTCCCTGAGAGAGTGCCCAACCGCCAACGATGTAGGCAATCGCAACTTTGTAGACATTGCGCCGCTTCAGTTCGGCGAAGAACGAAGGCTTTTGACTCATTTCTTCGAATCGTCAGCGAGCAATCTTTGAAAGCGCGGATCTTTCCGGAGCGGGTCCCACAACGGATCGTACTTGAGGTTTGCGACGTTTAAACCGGCCGGCACTTCGAGGAGATGTGGCAACACTGTGATCGCTGCATCGTAATCGCCAAAGCGCGTCTGGATCTGAGCGAGTGTCGTCTCGGCCTGCGGCTTGGCGATTGCGTCGCTCTCGTAGGCTTTCACTGCGTCATGCGCCTGCTGCAACGCCTTATCTTTTTCCCCCAGACCAGCGTAGGCGAGGGCCAGGGTATAGGGAGTCCCATTAGCGTCAGGACCGACTACAGTTTCCGGCGTAGGTTTGATGGCGGAAACCGCGCGACTAAAAGATTGATGCGCTTCCTCTTTGCGGCCCAGCCATTCCTGACATTCACCAAGGTCGACCAGGAATGCTTCTTGAAACGAGTCCAACGCTTGGTCCTTCGAAATCGAATTTAATTTTCGCTCGATGATCTTTATCGCATCGTCGAAGTGACGCTCGTAAATCGCCTGTGTAACGCGGGCCGAGATGACCCAATCATCCAGCGCATCTTCAGGAATTTGCGCCAGCGGCTTGCGTGCCTCTTCAAGTCGGCCAGCGCTTTGCAAGACGGCAGCCCTGGCGGCGTATCCGGATGGATCAGGCCCAATCTGTATCGCGCGATCTATCGTTTCGAGTGCCTCGTCGAAACGTCTGAGATAGGTGTAGAATTCATTGCCCATCGCACTGAGCAATTGAAAATCGCGTGGGTCGAGCTCGAGCGCTTTCTTGTAATTGTCTTCCGCTTCGGCCCAGCGGCCAACGCGGCGTTGCACAAATCCCAGATATTCGAACACTAGTGCGCTGTTGGGCATACGCTTTTGCGCTTCGCGATATGCGGCCAGCGCGCCTTCGAAATCGCGCTGAACCCGATAACGATATGCTCCCTGCGCAATCCATGATTCGCCGGCTTCGGGTGCGAGCGACATCGCGCGGTCTGCCGCATTTTTCACGGCCACCGCGGTGTTCTTGCTGAGGTCGATGGCATTGAAATAAAGGAAGCTTCGCATGATCGCCAGACGCGCCCAGGCAAGGGCAAAATTCGGGTCGAGCTCGACGGCCTGTTCATAACCGCGTTCTGACTGGACGTAAGAGTCATAGTTGTAGTTGTTGTGTTCGATCGAAAGAGCACGCAGATAGGCATCATAAGCTGCTGCGTTCTGCGTCGGTTTTTCAGTGACTGCTTTCTGCTCTGCGCCGGAAAGTTTAGTGTTGAGTTGATCCGCGATCGCACTGGCAACTTCGCCCTCCACTCCGAATACATCGTCGAGTTTACGATTGTAGCTCTCAGCCCAAAGGTGTTCGTCAGTCGCGGCACGAATCAACTGAACGTTCACGTGCACCGCGTTCGCAATTTTCTGCACGCTGCCTTCAAGAATTTGCGCCACGCCGAGTTGTTTCCCGATTTCGCGCAAATTATCCGGCGCGCTCTTGTACTTCATCGTGGACGTGCGCGAGATCACTTTCAGCGCAGCGATTTTGGACAAACGGGTCAGAATCTCGTCCTGAATGCCTTCGGTGAAGTAGGCGTTCGACTTGTCGTCGCTCAGGTTTTCAAACGGGAGAACCGCAATGCTTTTCTCCGGAATTAGGGTGCCGTTCTCACCCGGACCATTTGTCTGCGCGGACGGGGATCGTCTCGGTCCCCAAAGTTGAAACACCAGCAAGCCAGCCGCGATCACGGCCAGGACCGCAGTGAGGGCGACAATCTTTCGCCCGGTATGATGGGTGATTGATTTGTCCGCCTCGATTTCAGATTCGCGCTTGATTCCTTCCGGTGTGATCTCAAACGCCCAGGAGAGAATTAACGCGATCGGGAACCCGATAATCAGAATGATAACGACCAATCGCACCGCCCAGTTTGGAATCTCGAAAAATGGAAAAACCTGGGTCGCGATTTGAATGAGCAACCAGGAAGCGACCGCATAAGCGACCGCAACTTTGTACACATTGCGCCGCTTCAGCTCGGAAAAGAAATTGCGATTGCTCATCTTCTTAAGCGCAGTTGTCCTCGATTCAATCCGGGGAGCGCACGCGCCTCGCGTGCAGGTCGCGGAGCCCTCGTCGCAACATACTCGACCTATCAGTCATATCGAAGAAGCAAAGACAAAGTTCGCGATGCCGAGGCGGCATCGCCAGCACGCGAGGGCGCGTGCGCTCCCCAGACATTGCGCCGCTTCAGCTCGGAAAAGAAATTGTTCGTTTTCATCCTTTCGGGGCGACGACTTTTTGCACGAACGCTTCGAAGCGCGGATCGCCGCGGAGCGGATCGAGCAACGGCTCGACTTTGGCGTAACCGATGTTCGAGCCGTCGCGATCGGCAAAGCTTTGCTCCAGCCAGTGAAGCGCTTGTTCCTTGTTGCCGAGGCTGAGATAGAGGATGGCTCGGCTGTAGGCGAGGCCTTCACGGCTCTGATTGATCTTATCAAGTTCGGCCAATGCTTTTTCAGCGGCAGTTTTGTCGCCGGACTTCGCCTTGGCGGCAGCAAGAAGCGCTAGAACAAATGGATCGTCGCTGAGTTGAGTTGCTTTCTCGTATTCGGCAGTTGCCCGTGGAAGGTCGCCCTTTGCCTCGAGCGCAAGACCGAGATTGTAATGGCTGTAAAAGAACCCTGGATCAAGAGCCACTGCTTTGCGTAACTGAGCAATCGCTTCATCGTAACGACGAGCGTAATAAAGGTTGTTACCATGGTCGGTGTTGATGATCGGCGATAGAGGATCGAGCTCGACCGATTTCCTTCCTTCGGCAATTGCTTCGTCGAATTTTCCAAGCGCCGCCAGAGGTCCGTTGCCGTACCAGTGATGCGCCGTCGCGTTGTTGGGTTGGAGCTCGATTGCCCGTTGAAATTCGCGGGCTGCTGCGGGCAGGTCGATGTCTTCGAAGCTGATGATTTTGCCAAGTGCCATATGTCCCTCTGCCAATTTCGGATCAAGTTGCAGAGCCTTCAGGGCTGCGGCGCGCGCCTTGGTAGCCGCATCATGTACCGACGTCGTCGCGGTGTAGTATGGAAGCAAAATGTAACTGTTGGCCAGCCCGGCATAGGCGAGGGCATAATTCGGGTCAGCCGCGATTGCCTGTTCGTAGAACGCAATCGCTTTCGGAAGGTTGTCTCCGGAGCGCTGTCCCCAAAATGACAGCCCTTTATGGTAGAGCTCATAAGCCTCGGTGTTAACGGTCGGTTGTGACGCCATCATTTTCTTTTCCGAGCCGGTCAGCTTGGCCTGCAAAGCGTCGGCGATTGTTTTTGCGATATCGCTTTCGACCGCAAAGATGTCATTCAGTTTTCGATCATAAATTTCAGCCCAGAGATGTGAATTCGTCATCGCGTTGATCAGCTGCACATTGACCCGGACCTGATCGTTCGCCTTCTGCACGCTGCCTTCCAAAATGTTGAGAGCTCCAAGCTGTTTCGCGATGTCGGGCAGATTTTCCGGGGAGCTTTTGAATTTTTCCGTCGAAGTCCGCGCGATCACTTTGAGATCCGCCACTTTCGCAAGCCGCGTGAGGATTTCGTCCTGCACTCCTTCAGCAAAAAAGGCGTTGTCAGGATCCCGGCTCAAATTGTCGAACGGGAGGACCGCGATTGATTTGGCCGACAATTCGTTGGAAGAAGAGACGCCGCTACTTGTGTTCCGACCAATAGATCGGCCGAGCAAAAACAACGCCACCGAAATCGCAGCGCCGATGACCACGACGTAAATCCATGCGTGCTTTTTCGGCTTTTTCGCCGCCGGCATTGCGTCGGCGACTTCTGTCCGCTTGATTCCTTCCGGAGTTGACTCAAACGCCCAAGCGATTACCAGCGCGATTGGAAATCCGATCGCGATCAGGACAATGACTAGGCGCACCACCCAGTTCGGAATTTCCAGGAACGGAAAAATCTGGGTCGCGATCTGGGCCAGCA
>Ga0187777_10002883_pt1 | contig 10979 bp, 17 predicted proteins | sample 1015_Q2_SP5_10_M_FD_132416 | JGI IMG/M metagenome (GOLD analysis project Ga0187777, IMG submission 132416) | Tropical peat soil microbial communities from peatlands in Department of Meta, Colombia - 1015_Q2_SP5_10_MG | ecosystem: Environmental > Terrestrial > Soil > Wetlands > Peat | place...
AAGCTTTCGGGGCTGAGGCCGGAAACATGGCGTTGCGAATCCTGCCCTTTGGCGGTGTTTACGTCGCGGGAGGAATTGCCCTGAAGATCTTGCCAAAGATGAAGGACGGGACGTTTGTGCGCATCTTCCGCGATAAAGCTAAGCTTAGCAGTGAACTGGCACGCATTCCGATTTATGTTGTATTGAATGAAGACGCACCCGTACTAGGAGCGGCCTACGAGGCGTTGGCGACCAACCAATCCTAGAACGAGAGAGGTGTGGGCTACGGATGTTATCCAAGCGGATATAGGGAACTGAGCGGGAGGGCCTTCTGCCGCTTGAGTGAAGTGATCCGCCAGACATCTGGCTCGGTCTTTGTCGCGCGGCGGAGGAACGGGCGGACTTCGAACGTGCAGTGAGCGAGTATGAGAAGCTCGTCGCCGCCCATCCTTCCGAGCGGGAGCCGCTGGTCGCGCAGCTTTGCGTTGCTCGAATCTGCCTCAAACGATTGAGCCGCCCGCAGGATGCGTTGAAATTCTATGAGATGGCGTCAGCCTCGGCAGTACCGCACCTCGACTTAGAGAAGGACATCGAATCGGGAGTTCGTGAGGCCAGAAACGCACTGTTGCAGAGTACGCTGCTTTCCGTCAGGACGGCCTCCACCACGAACTGAGACGGCCAAACCACACCTGAAGGCCAGCGGGTAACCTACTAGTCCAGTCGAGACACCACCTCTGACCCTCCCTGTCCTACTCTCCTAACCCCCTGATTCCCCGGTAGTTATCCCAATAGCTATTCCCCTCAGATTCCTACGAATGTTCTGCGCAGTCATAACATTCTATGGTATTACACTTGATGTATTTGACATTCTTTGACATTAACCGACTGCCGCGAGATAATCTAGGAAAGGAGACTCCCATGACTGTGAAACGTCGCGGCAGACTGCGGACGAAGGAAGAGACCGAGATGCTCACCGTCAGGCTCAAGATTCCGACGGTGAAACGGCTTCAAGAAATCAGTCAGAGTAAGGATGTGCCGGTCGCTTGGATCATGCGCCGGGCGATTGAGTTTGTACTTAACGATGCAGAACGAATCGATGGACTCTGGAGGGAAGAACGATGAAATGGCTCACACGTGAAGAGATGACCCGTGTGCTCGATGCGGCCAAGGCAGCGAGCGAGCGCGACTGGTTGCTCCTACTGATTAGTTATCAGCATGGACTCAGAGTGTCGGAGACCGTCGCATTAACTGCGGCGAACATCGTGGATGGACACTTGCTGCTCCAGCACCTCAAAGGCAGCAAGGCGATCATTCACCCCCTGCTGGAAAACGAACGTGAACCGTTACAGCGGCTCGCGTCTTCGACGACCGGCAGGCTTTTTCTGATGTGCCGCCGCCATGCGTTACGGTTGTTCAAGAAGTATGCAGCGTTGGCAGGCGTGCCGTCGTTCAAGACCTTTCATTCGCTCCGTCACTCGTGCGCTGTGCACGGGCTGAAGGGTGGGATGACACTGCCACAGGTGCAGAAGTACTTAGGGCACCGGTCGGGAGCTTCAAGTCTTATCTATTTAGAAGCCGATGAATCGGAATCGGCGGCGGCCTTCGCAAAAGCGTTGGCATAACACCGAGCCCGTCACCGGCGGACACCGGCGGCGGGCTCATGACTCAACCAAACAACGGAGGCATCCGATGAGTGATCAAGTCAGTTCTATCCTACCGCCCGCTCGCCAGTCTGACGAGCGAATTCAACAGACTTTCATCGAGTATGTGCTGCGCTGGTTAGCTGCATTCGACCGTGCGCGTGCCAGCGGGCCGAACAAGCGCGAGAAAAGCTGATGAAACAATTCGCGTTAATTTGGTTCGCCGTGATGTTCATTGTCGGCGCAGTCGAGGCAGCACGCGCTGATTCGTTCGCGGGGACGTTGGTTCTGCTGGTCTGTGCTGTTCTGGCTATAAAAGCCTGCAGATCGCTGTGACGCAGCCAGATGTTCTCGCCTATCGGAGGGGCAAGCGATGAGATGCAAACCTGAGAGTTTCATCGAATACAACGGTCGCTGCTGGGTGCATGACTGCGTGATGATCGACGGTTGTCCAGAGTGCACGCGGGAGTTAGAAGAGTATCCGATACTTCGCGCAATGCGAAGATTCCGCATCCCAGAGACGCCAGAGAACTACATGAGATTTCTGGACACGGACGCAGATGAATCACGGGTGCCGCCCTGGTTGCGATTGGACCGGACGTCACCCAACTCAAACGGAAACTCAACTAGGAGGAAGCATGGAAGACGCAAGAGTTGAAGTCGTCGTAAAGAAGCGCAACGTGGTCGCTTCTGCGGAGGTCAAACGATTGGCCGAACTGTACATCAAAGCGTTTGTCGCGGACGCCCGGCTGCGCGAAGAGCGTGGACAGGCTGCCCGGCTGGCGGCGGACAAGAAGCAGTAATCCAGCCCTCCCCCACTTCAATCTAGCGGTCCCCGAAACAGGAATAGAGCAGTTGTGACCTAAGTAACTTTGAAGAGCGCATTCCCTTGCGCTACGGTCACGACAGAGCAGTTCCTGCCCGGAACAGCCCGGCCTGAGGTTTTAGGCCAACCCTCAGATAACACGGGGAATCCCCAAAATGAAATTCAACAAGCTTGCTTGGTGCTTGGGGCTGCTGTTTGCCGCAAGCGCCTGCCTGGCACAGGTGAACCCCGTGCCCCTGATAAATCAGCCGCTTGTACCTGCTGCAATCGCACCAGGCGGGTCGGACTTCATACTCACTGTCAACGGGACAGGGTTTGTGCCAGGATCTGTGGTTTTCTGGAACGGCAGCCCACGTAAAACCACGTTCATTAGCGGTTCTCGTTTGACTGCAGCGATTCGAGCCTCAGATATCGCGACGGACGGTACAGCATTCGTTACGGTCGCGAGTCCGAGCCCGGGCGGTGGTAATTCAAACGTAGAATTTTTTCAAATCACAAATCCACAGTCCTCCATTTCCTTCAACATGACCGATTACACAGTCGGTCATGCCCCTGAATTCCTTGTCACCGCCGATTTTAACGGCGACGGTACATTGGACCTGGCGACCTCCAACATTTCAGACAATACGGTCTCAATCCTCTTAGGACGAGGGGACGGTACTTTCCAATTACCAACCACTTATCAGGCAGGAGGAGAACCTATTACCATAGCCGCAGCCGACTTTAATAACGACGGCAAGGCAGACCTTGCTGTAGTCAACTATTGTCCTGGGTTCCCACTCTGCGGCCCTGCGACTGTATCGATTTTCATTGGGACCGGCGACGGTACATTCCAGCCTCAAATGACTTATCCCGTGGCTTTGCACCCAGGGGCAGGACTGGTCGTAGCGGACTTCAACGGCGACGGCAATCTGGATTTGGTGACAACCAGCAGTTCAAGGAGCACAGTCGGCATACTGCTGGGAAACGGCAATGGCACGTTCCAGCCTGAGCTCAGAAAAGTAAATCCGCAGGCCATCGGTCGCGATGGCTGGGCCCTTCTCTCGCCCGTCACTGGTGAGCTGGGTTGTTCCTGTGATCTTCGGGGCAGGCGGTTGACTCTTCCACACCGACAAGAGGACCAGGGCAATGACCAAAACGAAGGCGGCGGCTGCCGGCCACCGAAGTCGCAGCCAGCGAGCCACCGTCGTCCCTTGTCCGGCCGCGCTCACCGGCCCGATGAAGCGATATCCGCGTCGCGGCAAGGTCTCAATAAATCGGGGATTTTCGGAATCATCATCCAGGGCTGCTCGAAGCCTCTTCATGGCATTGTTCAGCCCCTGCTCGAAGTCCACAAAGGTGTCGGAGGGCCACAACCTCTTCTGAAGTTCTTCTCTGGTAATGACTTCCCCGGAGCGCTGCAGCAACAGGATCAGAATCTCGACAGGCTGCCCCTGGATTCTGATCTTCATTCCATCTTTGCGGAGTTCCCCAGACTGTGGGTTGAGCTCGAACAGCCCAAAGCGGAAGGTGGGCGGTACCAAACTCGAGTTCTGCACAACTGCCCCCGAGCGGAACAAGTGTACACCTAGTGCGTGCCCGCAGAATGTGACATCACTCCGGTTAGCCGCTCCTCTAACCTCACTCAGCTCAACGGGTTGTGATGTTAGTCACGTCTCCCCAACGTGACAGCTTCGTTTCATTGATCTAAATCAAGACTGGCGCCAGAGTCAGCGGCAGGACGCGGTCTGGCAGCCAACGCTACCGGTCAGGCGCGCCAAATCTTCGGCGAGGAGGACTGCGATGAACTCCAACAGAACCACTTCAACTGTCCGACTCTTTACGTTTGGCCTACTGATCTCGCTTCTTTGGGTCGGTGTGGCCCAAGCCGCCCCGCTTTACCGGGGCAAATTCACACTGCCCTACGCAGTTCGCTGGGGCCAGGCGGTGCTTCCAGCCGGTGAGTATCGGCTGAGATTTGAGGATATTCAAACGCGAGTATTTGCGGTGATCGAAGATGTGAAAAGGCACGAAGACGTGATGCTAGTGCCTGCCCTGACGGTGGGCGAGGCTCAGGGTGAGAGTGCATTGCTCATCACCCGTGAGGGAAACCAGCCCGTTGTTCAATCGCTGAGACTGGCTGAGCTGGGTGTGGCCTTCACTTATGAGCCAGCGCCCAGGCATGGAACTAGAGGTGTCGAGGAAGCGCATGCAATGCAGGCCCTGCCCATAACGGCAGAGAAGTAGGTGTCTCCACAGATGGCGCTCTGGAGGTGACGCCCGAGCTACATGCCGCCCGTTGTGTGGGCGGCTTTTTGTATCACGTCTGCTTCTCGGGCTCGGTGGCCAAGGTATTGATGCTCTGATCCATTGTCCTGCTAATTGTGAGCAGGTTTACGCAACGATGTCTCGTTTCAACGAGCGCAGATGATTCAAGGCAAGCATGATTGCAGATCGTTCACCAGAATCCAGCAACTGACGCCCGTGCAGAGCGTCTTCTAGACGATCGTTGATTGCAAGCAGCTGCGATACGCTTCTGGACCCTGTCTGGTCGTACGTCAACGAGAGCCGCTGCGTATGAGGCTCGCCAAGAATACTGCAGAGACTGAGGCTCTTTGCCTAGCGGGTAAATCGGTGTGGTCATTTCGGCTGGCTATCCTTGAGGGTAAAAGCCGGTCGGTGGACTGCCGGTGAGCATCGTAACGGGCACGGGCCTGGCCTCTGGTTGGCTGGCTGGTTGTAATAACATACGGCTATGCTGCACTAACAGTGGACTGGCTGGACGAACTGGCTGGACTCTGGCTCCGGCTCTGGACTGGCTGGCTTGCTGGTTGGCTTTGGACTGGGTTGGACTGGACTACTGGGGTTGGAGGCGCATAAGCGCGGACATTCAGGGTAGCGCGGACCTCTGGATATTATGCGCGGCCGGTGCACTCATTAGGCTATGGTGATGCGCGGCCATTCGAATATCGCGCAGGACCGGCGCGGCTGCCCCCTGGCTGGACTGTTTGGGGGCTGTTCATGTAGGCACTCAGGAGTTAAGACTTTTCCTCGTGCTGGTCGGCTTCCGAAACGGTCTGCCGCAGTCCCAGCGTCGGAACGGATAGGAGGACTGTATCCCCTACCGACTGGACCATTCGGACAGGTAACTCGATTGTGGCAGCATGAAGCAGGCTCCGTGAAGCACCGAGCTGCTCCGCGGCAGTCTTACTCAACTTGATCTGGAGCGAGGCGATAGTCCATGTGGAGGTGTCAATAAACAGAGCAGCCACTTCGCCGATCGTCTGCCCGTCAGCCGCAACTACTGTTCGTCCTCGAAGGTTTTCATCAGAAATCTGCATCGTCGAACCTCCTATTATGATCAATGATCGGCAGTTTCGAATGAGGGGGGATGTTAACAGCATGCCTGTTGATTGCACATATGTCAGAACTGACAGGTATTGAGGTCTCAGTTGACGTAAAATCCCCGCGCTCAAAACCCAGCCACAGGCGAACAAACGGCGCAAGCTTGCGAGAACGCCTGGTTTCGACAACTGACGACGCGATGCGAAAGCCGATTAAAAGCGGTACTGAGGTGGCGTGATACCCTTCACGCGCATATACACTTCTGCTTGTCCTCTGTGGTGTGCGGTGTCGGTGAAAGCCCAGCAAAGCACTTCGACTCCGGTGGCCTGCCGTCCCTCTCCGATGTTAATCATTCGGTCGAACTGCGCGGGTGTCATGGCAGCAAACTGCTTGGCACACCAGTCAAAGGAATCATTAAGGAACTTGATGACAGTCTTCTTGTCGTAGCCTGAGGGCACCGGCAGCGGCTCGATGTCGGCCACGTTGGCAAAAGCTTCCGAGTTGGACTGGGCGAGGTGGCTCATCATCTCGCCAAAGCTCATCTCCTCAGGATTGGGTTTGAAGTTGTAGTACTCGGCTGGCATGGCTTCGGCGACCGCTAAAGTAAATTCCTTACTGACCTGCCAGTGCTTGGCAAAGAGTGCCTTGAAGTCATTCACAGCGGCCATTGCCGGAACGCTCGCACCACCGAGGAATGACACCGCAAGCAGACCTGTCAGTATCGATTTCATGAGATTCTCCTCCTTCGATGTGCAGATCCCTTTGGGTTGGAAAAAGCGAGGGGAATTTTGCATCGGAACCGATTTCGGTCGAAGTTTGCTCGATAAAAGGCATTTTGAGGTAAACGCCTGTTGACAACAGTTGACTGTTCTTCATGGAAACACCGAACTGAACAGGGAACATTTTCAAGCAGCAGTGCTAATCCTACCGAGTGAGTTCAAGCACCGTAATCTCCGGCGGCGCACCGACGCGGATAGGAAATCCAATCGTACCGATTCCGCGATTGACGTAGAGTTGCCCACCGCCCTTTTCGTACCATCCCCTCGTATAGGTATAGCCGAGACGGCTGAGATTCAGGCCGCGACGCACGAACTCCAGCGCCAACTGCCCACCATGAGTGTGCCCGGCCAAGCTTAAATCGATGCCCAACTGCGCCGCGCGATCGAAGCTCTCGGGATTATGGCTCAGAAGAATGTTGACTCTATCCCTCAAAACCAGTGGCTCTACACCCCGAAGATAATTTTCCCGCGGAAACGTCGGACATTCGTGGCAGCCTTGGAAATCGACGCCGATCAAGTTGACGCTCTCGCCCCCCGATCGAATCGCGGCCGTCGCGTGACGCAGAATCCGAATCCCCGCATTGCCTAGGATTTGGGTGATCGAGTCCTGGGTCCGCGTGTAAACCTCGTGATTGCCGAGGCAGCCGAATACGCCGAAGGGCGCACGCAGCGGCGCCAGCGCTTGCACCACTTCGCCTTGGGCACTCGCGTCCCAGGTGAGGAAGTCACCGGTCAGCGCGATAAGATCAGGCCTCAGTCCGTTGGCAATCTCTGCGCAGCGGCGAATCTGCTCCCCGGTCATGAAGGGGCTGATGTGGAAATCGGAAAGCTGGACAATCCGGAATCCCTCGAAGGCTTTGGGCAAGCGCGGCAATCGGATGCGTTGCCGGGTGACCTCCACGTCAAGCCGTTCGTAGATGAGCCCATAGCCGGCGGCTACGAAGGGAGTAGCGCTCACCAACACGGCGGCACGCTCAAGAAATTGACGGCGACTACGCGAGGCCGGGGGCGAGGCACGCTCTTCCGCCTTCAAAGCGTCACGAGCTGACGTGGCATTGTGCATCGCCCGGTAAACCCACACTCCTACACTTCCCACCCGATCTAGCGTCCAGAATGCAAGCACCAGGAAGAAGCCCGCGAACGATCCCACGAACCACCACCAGAAAGGCGCTTCCAATAGAACGCTGCGCAGCGTCAATGCAGTCGAAACGTGCGTGCTATTCCAACTTAAGCTATCCCAAGTGACCAAGTTATAAACGAACAGCATTGGCCAGATCGTGCCGGCGATAGCTCCGAGCAAGTTGCGACGAGGCTTTCCAGGAAGGAAGCGCTCGCCAACATCGACTACGCGGCGAATCCAGAACAACTGGCTGGAAATAAACATCACCAGCACTGCGAACCAGATCAGGTCGGAGACGCGCCCTTCCTCGTCCGGGTGTATGAGGACGAACGCAGCATACGCAAGGAGCAACGAAATAGCGATTCGGCGCCTGTAGGCTCTGACGAGATTGAGCAGCCTTTCCATCTTCGTTATGGACGGACGACGCGTCGGCAGACGAGCAGCAAGCACTACTTTTGCTGATATAGGGCTGCGCGTGTAAACGTCACGCTCTGGCCAACTCCAATACGGTAATCTCCGGCGGCGCACCGACGCGGATAGGAAAGACAATGCGGGTAGTGAGAGATGGTGGCATCAAGCATTGGTGCGGAATCTTACGTGGAAGAGGGGGGTAAGTCAATGAAGACACGTAGGTTGGTCCAATACAGAGCCGTCAGTTGGCGAAACATCGCGATTAAACTCATCAACCGCGACTCGAAACGGTTTTCTTAGTGCTTACGTTCTGTACTACGGTCGAGGCCGGGCGCGCTCAACAATTCGCAGGAGGAGACTGGCAAAGAAAAGAGTTTCGGCAACTTCTACCGGGTCGGTAGGAAAGTGCCGATGGCTGCCCGGATTCTTGTAGTAACCAATAGCTCCAGAGAAGAGATTACGCAGGCCCAGTTGCTCTGATTCTGGAATTTCTTTGTCGGTAAGTGGTCCGACTTCGACCTTAAACGCCTCATTCATCAATGGCACGCCGAGATCATTGGCGGTGAAGCCGCCCGCCTCGCGGACTAGAACCTCGACTTCCTTAAAGGCGTTGAAGATTGCGATCTCGTATTCACCTCTCAGGAACGCAGCTTTCGATTCCCGCTCAATCAAGGCGTGTAGCATTCCGGAGAGCAAGTTGGCACGTCTGTAAACCTCGAATTCGTCTCTGGATTTTATTTCCTTGGCTTTGCGGCTGAGAATTGCAAAATCAGGCGCCCCGGGCCTTGGGACGATCAAGCATTCCCGTTGAAGCCATGCCCACCCTTCCGACAAGACGCTCATGACTTCCTGTCGAAGTCGCGTGTAAGGAAGGGCCTCGGAACTTGTGAAGTTGTGATGTGCGAGGTTCTGAAATGTGCGTGCCTCGTCCCAGGAGTTGACTATTTCAAGAATGACCCAAGCAATCTCTTCGGGCGAGAGTTGGAGGATAGGTTCTGGATCAGGAAAAAAGGATATTAGCGTTTTACTCACAAGGTGGATGGTATCAAAGGCGATGCCTCAAACGTATTCCCGCTAAAAGCGGCTAATCGTACCACTCCCGCTTCCCAACTTGGCGAAATATCAATTTCACCAACTACGCCCGACTGACTCGGTGCTCGTGACCGTGTGGATTCATGGCGAGGCGAGGGACTGGTTTTGGGGACTCTGGATCTGTCCTACAGTTTCGATGGCCGTCGTCCATAATTTGTCCATCAATATCGCCCGACTGAGCCCGAATGAAGCCGTAAAATTCCTTGTTGGGCACGGCTGCCCCGATTTCGGTATGCTGTACGCCCTGTGCTACGATCAACCATGCCACGTGACGTGCACTCCCTTGCCAGCATCATCCTCGCGGGCAAGGGTGCCATGACCGCCAAACAGCTCAGTGAGTACCTGGGCATCTCCTCTGTGACCCTGCTGCGCCGGGCACGCGCCGGTAAGCTGCCCAGCTTCCGAGTCGGTGGCTCTGTCCGATTCGACCGCGGTGCAATCTGCCGGTGGCTGCAACAGCATGGCGTGCAGTCTCTCAGTTGAATACGCCATCGATGATCCTACGCGCCTGCTCACCCTCAGCATGTACAAGATAACGAGCCGTGGTCTCGATGTCCGAATGACCTAACCAGCGTTGCACCGTCACCAGATCCGCGCCACGACGTAGACACTCAGTGGCAAATGTGCTCCTGAACTTATGGAGCCAGAAGTCGTCCGGATCCAGCCCGGCTCGTGTCGCGATGCGCTTGCACACTTCCAACAGGTGAGTGCGGTGCTTCTGGGGTTTACCATTCTTATTTGGGAACACCAGGGTACCAGTGCTCTGCTTACGCCAGCGAGTCAACGATTCAATGAGCCGGGCCGCGGCTGGCACTGTCCGTTCTTCATAATCTTTGAGCCCGTGTTCCGGCTTAGATCGTGCGGCTACTGTCCTGCGTTTCAGGTCCACGTCCGACCACTCGCAGTACACGACCTCGCTCTTACGGAAGCCGGTCATGAGGAAGAACTCGAAGAGCACACGTTCAGAATCCTCGCACTCTGCGAAGAACTGCTCCAGTTGCTCCTCACTGTAGACCTCGACCAGTTTCTTTGTGACGCGTGGTCGGTCGTGCTTATTGAGCGCGATACCAGATGCGCGGAGGAACGTGATCACTGCGGCGTACCGACTCGCAATCGTGTCCGCGCTGAGTCCCTGGTCGCGCAGATACGCCTGGAACGCGACTAGGTCCGCGGCTGTGATCTCCTGCATGCACCGTTTCACGCCCAGCGACGATGTGAAGTTCTCCAGGGCGAGGCGGTATGCCCCATGCGTACCAGACCGCCGCGTCACGCGCTTGTCCCGCAGGTACAGCGTAACCGCGTCGTCGATGCGCGTACTCCGATCACTGGGCACGACGGTCACACCGACGTTCGCCGCGTTGAGTTCTGCTTCCTTGCGCAGTCGCTGTCCGTGTGCGTCCTGGGCGTCCTTGCCCATGACGACACGCCTGCGCTTCTTCCCCTCGCGCCATTCCAAATAGTACGAGCCCTCAGGATGGTGTTCAGGTGTACCGGCGACTATCACCCAGTCTGGTTTGATCCGACCGTTGGCCGCGAGCACGACCTCACAATGCCGCCAGCCGCGGGCAGTGCGTACCCGCTTGGTGACGTGAGCCCGTTTATTCACGCAAGAATGGTACCAATCGCGGTACCAATGTCAACTTAAATCGCGGAAACCCGCATGAATACTGAGTCTTTCTGAGCTTTGGTGCCGGGAGGGGGAGTTGAACCCCCACGAGGGGTGAACCTCGGCGGATTTTGAGTCCGCTGCGTCTGCCAGTTCCGCCATCCCGGCGCTATAGCCAAAGGACTTTTACCAACAGGTTACT
>Ga0187777_10002885_pt1 | contig 10978 bp, 10 predicted proteins | sample 1015_Q2_SP5_10_M_FD_132416 | JGI IMG/M metagenome (GOLD analysis project Ga0187777, IMG submission 132416) | Tropical peat soil microbial communities from peatlands in Department of Meta, Colombia - 1015_Q2_SP5_10_MG | ecosystem: Environmental > Terrestrial > Soil > Wetlands > Peat | place...
TCAGCTCGTCGATCCGCCAGCCGTAGCGCGCAGCACGGCTCTCGTAACCTCGCGCGATCCAGGTGTCGGCGACGGCGCAGGCCCGGCGGCGCTCCTCCCAGCGTCTGACCCCCAGCACGAGCCCCAGGAGCGCCAGCGAGAGCGGCGAAACGAGGAGGGCGTTACCCGCAAGGCCGCCGGCGACGCCGACGCCGAACACGGCCACCGACGCCGCAAGGCAGGCGAGCGCAGGCACCCACGGCACCGGCGGCGCGGGGTGACGCCGTGGAGCCACGCGGACGAGCTGCACAATGTCCATGCCGGCGAAGTTACGACGGCGCCGGTCAACGCCTGCTGAAAGCGGCGGGGGCCTTCCTAAAAGTTTCCTAAACGAGCGGCGGCGAAGGATCGACGAGCCGGTAGCCGGCACCGGGCTCCGTCAGGAGGTAGCGCGGGCTCGACGGGTCGGGCTCGATCTTGCGGCGCAGATGCGAGACGTAGACGTGGAGGTAATGCGCCTCGACCTGGTACGCCGGGCCCCAGACCTCGCGCAGCAGCGTCCGGTGCGTGAGCAGCTTGCCCCGGTTCTGCGCGAGCACGCGAAGCAGGTCGAACTCGTGCGGGCTCAGCTTCACGCGCTCTCCCAGCACGGTGACAACCCGCTCCGCGACGTCGACCTGCAGCTCGCCGATCTCGATCACCGGCTCCTGGCTCGGCGACCGTCGCCGCAGGACCGCGCGCAGCCGCGCGAGCAGCTCGTCGACGCTGAAGGGCTTCGTAACGTAGTCGTCGGCGCCCGCGTCGAGCGCGGCGATCTTCTCCCCCTCCTCGCCGACGGCCGAGAGCACGATCACGGGTGCGGCGCTCCACGTGCGCAGCTCGCGGCACACGTCGGTGCCGTTCCCGTCCGGGAGGACGAGGTCGAGAATCACCGCCTCCGGCGGGTGCGCGGCCGCGACGGTGAGGGCTTCGCCGGCCGTGGCGGCGGAATCGACGGTGTACCCGGCGCCGCGCAGGGTCGTCTGCAGGGCGCGGAGGATCTGTGGCTCGTCGTCGACGACGAGGATCCGCGGTCCGTTCAAGCCCGCAGCTCGGCCGGCACTTCGACGACCGGCAGCGCCAGCGCGAACGTCGCGCCCTGCTCGGGGCGCGACTCGGCCCAGACGCGGCCGCCGTTCGCGGCGGCGAAGCCGCGCGCGATCGCGAGCCCGAGCCCCGCGCCCGATCGTGTGTCACCCGCCCGCCGGTAGAACGGCTCGAAGACGCGCTCGAGCTCGTCCTCGGGCAGGCCGGGGCCCTGGTCGACGACCCGGACGATCGCCTCCTTGCGCGTCGCCGTGATGCGCACGAGCACGCGGACGTCGGGCGCCGAGAACTTCAGCGCGTTCTCGATCAGGTTCGCCAGCACCCGCTGGATCTGCGTCGCGTCGACGTTCACGAGCGGCCCCTCGCCGACGATGTCGACGCGCGGGCGCGCATCGAGCGAGTCGACCGCCTGTCGGGCGAGATCGTCGAGCGACCAGAGCTGCAGCTCCGGCGCGGCGCCGCCTGCCTCGAGCCGCGAGAGGTCGAGCAGGTCGCCGACGAGCCGGCTCAGCCGGCCGGAGTCGAGCTCGATCGTCTCGAGCAGCTCACGGCGGTCATCGTCGCTCAGGTGGAGAGTCGGGCTCCGCAGCGCGCCGACCGCCGTGCGGATGCCGGTGAGCGGCGAGCGCAGGTCGTGTGAGACCGCCCGCAGGAGCGCGGTCTTGACGAGATCGCTGCGCCGCAGGGTCTCGGCTTCGAGCGCCTCGCGCTCGAGCCGGTCGCGGTCGACGGCGACCGCGAGCAGTGCGGCCAGCGCGGGCAGGAAGCGGTGCCTGGCGGCGACGTGGGCGTCTGCGCCCTGCGGCGTGTACAGCGTCCCGACCGCGCGGTCGGCCGCCTCGAGCGGATGCGGCGCGCGCCCCGGTGGCGGCCGGTGCGCCGGCCCGAGCTCGATCTCGGCCGACTCGACGCCGAGGACGGCGGCGGCCCGGGTCGCGATCTCGTCGAGCTCCTCGTCGAGCTCGCGCCCCCGGAGCAGCTCGGTGGCGAGCTCGGCGAGCAGCGACGACTCCTGCTCGCGTTGCTCGGCGGCAGCGGCGCGCCGCCGGGCGCGCGCCGCGAGCTCGCTGACGACGACGGCGGTCGCGAAATAGACCGCGAGCGCGAACCAGTTCTCGCTGTCCGCGAGCGTGAAGGTGTGGACCGGCGGCAGGTGGAACCAGTTGAAGGCGAGCATGCTCGCCACGGAGACGACGAGCGCGAGCGGCAGCCCGTAGGCGACCGCGATCGGCAGCACCGCGAAGACGTAGAGCACGCCGAGGCTGAGCACGGGCACCCACGGCTTGAACAGCTCGATCGCCGCCGTGACGATCGCCACGGCCCCGGCGCTGGCAAGGAGGGCGATCGCAAGCCGGCGCGGGTCGCGGTAGACGCTCATCGAGGGAACGCTACTCCGGTTCACGGCCGCCATACGCCGGACGGTAGAGCAGCGCAGCGCTCTACCGGGAGGCGGCATCCACACGGCCGGGGAGGCCGAAGGCCCCACCGGCCGTGCCACGCATCGTGCAGCCTCGGCAGCCAAACGTCCTCGCGAGGGCGGAAACCACGCTTTCCGTCCTCGCGACGTACCTACCCGTCTCGATTCACGGCGCTAGCCGTGAATCGAGACGATGATGGGGATGATGAGGATCGCGACGATGTTGGCGATCTTGATCATCGGGTTGATCGCCGGCCCGGCGGTGTCCTTGTACGGGTCGCCGACGGTGTCGCCGGTGACGGCCGCCTGGTGGGCGGCAGAGCCCTTGCCGCCGTAGAGGCCGTCCTCGATCAGCTTCTTCGCGTTGTCCCAGGCGCCGCCTCCCGAGGTCATCGCGATCGCGAGGAAGAGGCCGGTGACGATCGTCCCGATCAGCAGGCCGCCGAGCATGCGCGGGTTGATGATCCCGACGATGATCGGGAACGCGATCGGCACGAGCGCGGGCAGCATCATGCTGCGGATCGCCGACTTCGTGACGATGTCGATCGCGCGCCCGTACTCCGGCCGCGTGGTTCCCTCCATGATCCCGGGGTTCTCCCGGAACTGGCGCCGCACCTCCTGCACGACCTCGCCGCCGACGCGGCCGACGGCCTGCATCGCGAGCGACGCGAACAGGAACGGCATCAGGCCGCCGACGAAGAGGCCGGCGATCACCCACGCATTCGAGAGGTCGAAGGTGAGCGTGCCGAGCGAGCCGTGGCCCGCCCCCTGCGTGTGGATCCCGTCCGCGTACGAGCCGAAGAGGACGAGCGCGGCGAGCGCGGCGGAGCCGATGGCGTAGCCCTTCGTCACCGCCTTCGTCGTGTTGCCGACGGCGTCGAGCGGATCCGTGATCGCCCGCACCTCCGGCGGCAGGTCGGCCATCTCCGCGATGCCGCCGGCGTTGTCGGTGACGGGGCCGTACGCGTCGAGCGCGACGATCAGTCCGGTCATCGAGAGCTGGGCCATGACCGCGACTCCGATCCCGAACAGGCCGGCGAGATGGTTCGCGACCAGGATCCCCGCGGCGATCACGATCACGGGCGCGCCGGTCGCCTGCATGCCGACCGCGAGCCCTTCGATGATGTTCGTCGCATGCCCGGTGAGCGAGGCGGCCGAGATCTTCTTCACTGGGTTCCAGCGCGTGCCCGTGTAGTACTCGGTGATCCCGACGAGCAGCGCCGTCACCGCGAGGCCGATCAGGGCCGAGCCGTAGAGGTTCCCGAACGAGAACTTGCCGTGCTGGTCGAAGCCCATCGTCACGGGAACGAAGATCACGGCGGAGATGGCGGTGGCGACGAGCACGGCGCGGTAGAGCGCGTTCATCACGTTGCCGCCGTCGCGGACGCGGGCGAACTGGACGCCGACGATCGAGGAGACGATCGACACGCCGCCGATCGCGAGCGGGAAGAGCCAGAGCCGCGTGCCGGTCGTCGCCGCCGCGCCGGAGACGCCGAGCAGCATCACCGCGACCGCGGTCACGGCGTAGGTCTCGAACAGGTCGGCGGCCATGCCGGCGCAGTCGCCGACGTTGTCGCCGACGTTGTCCGCGATCACGGCCGGGTTGCGCGGATCGTCCTCCGGGATTCCCGCCTCGATCTTGCCGACGAGGTCGGCGCCGACATCCGCCGCCTTCGTGTAGATGCCGCCGCCGAGCCGCGCGAAGACCGAGATGAGCGAGCCGCCGAAGGCGAGCCCGATCAGGTCGTGGATCGCCGAGTGGGGCGTGTGGTTGAGCCAGTCCGTGAGCGCCCAGTAGTAGCCGGCGACGCCGAACAGGCCGAGGCCGACGACCAGCAGGCCGGTCACGGAGCCGGCGCGGAAGGCGACGTTGAGGGCCGCGGGCAAGCCGGTGCGGGCCGCCTCCGCCGTGCGCACGTTCGAGCGAACGGCGACGTTCATGCCGATGAAGCCTGCCGCTGCCGACAGGGTCGCCCCGACGAGGAAGCCGACCGCCGTCCCCCACCCGAGCGAGTGGTAGAGACCGAGCGCGAGGAACGGCACGACGGCGACGATCGCGATCGTCGTGTACTGGCGGCGCAGGTACGCCGCTGCGCCCTCCTGCACGGCGCGGGATATCTCCTGCATGCGCTCGGTGCCGGCGGGCCGGCGGAGCAGCCAGACCGTCAGCCCGAGGCCGTAGGCGACCGCGGCGGCGGCGCACAGGAGCGCAAAAAGGACTGCGTGATGCATGAACCAGCTCATAGGCGAGGGGCTCCCCTGGTCACAAAGTCGGCGCCGGGACGTCCCCGAGGCGCGCATCTTGTATCAAATCAGGCGGCCGGCGGCCGTCACAAGCGGCTCAGCGCATGCCGTGGCCGGGCAGCCGCTGGGGCGGCTTCACGGCGGGCTTGGGCGGCGAGGTGAACTGGTCGCGGCCGTGGGTCCCGGCCACGTCGGGCCGGCCGCTGGGTTGATTCTTCTTGCCGCGGCGCTTGCGTGCCATGAGCCCGAGCATAGCCGCTGCCCCGGCCTACCGCGACGCGGCGGCGTCTGCGTACGCGAGCTGGAGGTTCGCGACGACCTGCTGGAGGTCGCGGCGGGGCGCCTCCTCGAGCAGGGGCGCGAGCGAGGTCAACGCGTCGATCGCGAGCCGCGCCTGGTCGAGGTCGTGCACGTCGGGCGCGAGCTTGCCGAACGCGAGCGAGGCGAGCAGCGAGCAGGTGTGCACGAGCAGGTCGGAGACCTTCGCCTTGCGGAGCTCGGCGACGAGCTCCTCGGCGCTCGGCATCGCACCGGGCTCAGCCTGCGACTCGCTCACCCGCGGCCACCTGCTCGGCGTAGATCTCCTCCATGGTCGCGCCCTCCTCGTGCCGTGCGATCTGCCGCTCGGCCGCGTTGCGCTCCGGAACGCTCAGCCACGCCGCCGAGCCGAGCTCCTCGGCGACGGGCCGCACCCACTCCAGCAGCTGCTCGACGCGCGCCCGCGTCGGGACCACCGCACGCCGCTCGAGGTCGATCGTCTCACCCGAAAGCCCATGCCGGATCGCACGCCAGAGGTTCTCCTCGAGCAACCGGTGCGGCCAGGAGGGCAGCGGCTCGCCCTCGTCGAGCGCGCGGGCGATGCGCGCGGTGAGCGAGTAGCACAGCGCGACCAGCGAGCGCGCCTCGCTCAGCTCGGGCTGCCCGTCGCAGATGCGGATCTCGACCGTCGGAAAGGCGAGATGCGGCCGGACGCTCCACCAGATCTGCGTGTGCTCCGTGATCGAGCCCGTCTCGTAGAGGAAGCGAACGTAGGCCTCCCAGTCGTCCCAGCCCTCGAACCGGTCCGGAATGCCGCAGCGCGGGAACATGCGCGTGAAGACCTGCGTGCGCGCCGAGTGGAGGTACGTGTACACGCCCTCGACGAACGGCGAGCTCGCCGAGAGCGCGAGCAGCTCGGGCAGGTAGTTGCGCAGCGCGCTCGTGACCCGGAGCGCGCGGTCCGCCCCGTTGATCCCGACGTGCACGTGCAGCCCGAACGTGTTGTTGCGCCAGACGACGTAGCGGAGGAGCTCGTCGTTCCGGCGATAGTGCGGCGTGTCGATGATCCGCTGCTCCTGCCACGGGCTCCAGGGGTGCGTGCCCGTCGACCCGAGGCTGACGCCGAAGCCGTCCGCGAGCGCGCGCAGTTGCGCCCGCCGCTCGCCGAGCCGGTCGACCGCCTCGGCGAAGGTGTCGCAGCGGCCGGTGCGCACCTCGATCTCGGAGGCGATCAGCTCGCCGACGAGGTGCGGCTCGAGCTCCGATCCCTTTGCCCCCTCCCGGAGCTCTTCGAAGCGGTTGACGAGCTCGAGCGTCGACGGGTCGAGGAGAGCGAACTCCTCCTCCACTGCCACCGTGAAGTCCGGCACCTGTTCGAACGCGGCGCGGGACGCCGCGAGCAGCTCCGCGTAACCGACCTTCTGCTCCTCGCCCATTGGCGAAGCCTAGCCAGCAGCAGGCGGCGCGCCCGTGAACGGCTCGAGCAGCCGCTCCGCCACGCGGGCCCAGCTCCAGTTGCGCTCGACCGCGCGGCGGGCGGCGAGCCCGAGCGCCCGGCGGCCCTCCGGCGGCAGGGCGAGCAGCTCGGCCAGGCGTTCGCGCAACGCCGCGGCGTCGCCGGGCGCGCACGCGACGAGGTGCCTCCGCTCGGGCGGATACTCGCGCGCGATGCCGGCTGCGACCTCGGCGAGCCCCGAGTGATCGGCCACCAGCGGCGGTACGCCCGCGGCCGCGGCCTCGGCGGCCACCATGCCGAATGCCTCGGGGAAGATCGACGGGACGACCGCCGCGTCGCAGAGGGGGAGCAGGTGGACGAGGTGCCGGTGCTCGAGCGGCCCGGTGAAGAGCGTGCCGGGCGGCGCCAGCGCCTCGAGCTCGCCGCGGTAGTCGCCGAAGCCGACGATCGCCGCGCGGGCGTCGAGGCTGCGCAGCGCCTCCAGCAGGACGTGGACGCCCTTGTTCTCGATCAGCTTGCCGAAGTAGACGACCGTCGGCTCCTCGCTCGCGAAGAATGCGGCGAAGCGGTCGGCATTGCCCTCGTCCGCGTGCCGCTCGTCCGCGTTGCCGGGGTTGGGCGGGTCGCGCCGCGCCTCGGCGACGAGACCGGCGAGCGCCTCTGCACGCGCCTCCGGCCGGAACTCCTCGAGGTCGACGCCCGGCGGCACCTCGTGCACGCGCTCGACGTGCCCGACCACCTCCTCGAGCACGGCGCGGATGTGCGCCGAGCCCACGAAGACCGCGTCGGCACGCGCGAGCGCCTCCGCACCCCGGCGCTCGAGCTCCGGGCGGCCGCGCATCGAGTACTCCAGCTCGGAGCCGTGGGCCTTCACTGCGAAACGCGCACCCGACGCGGCCGCGACCGGCCCGCCGAGCAGGACGTGGTTCGCGAACACGAGGTCGGCCGGCAGGAATGCGCGCAGCGCCGCGGCGTTCGCCTCGACGTACCGCTCGCACTCGTCGAGCGTGAAGTCCTGGAGGAGCCGCGCCTGCAGCCCCTCGTAGCGGTCGAGCACGAAGACGGGCAGGAGCCCGCCGGGGAGCTCCGGCACGACGATCGCCGCCCCGCCGACGTCGTAGCGCTCCGGATGACGCTCCTGGCAGACGACCGTGACGTCGTGGCCGGCGCGGCTCCACTCCCGCGCGAGCGCGCGGGTGTAGACGTTCGACCCGGTCCCGCCGAGGAGATACCCGTGCCAGAGGACGATGCGCATGACGGCGACCCTAGTGCCTGGTACCGCTCCGCGGTGCCAGGCCGAACCCCGGGTGCCTGGCACCGGGCACGGTGCCGAGGCACCCGGGGTCGGCTTCATTACGTCAAATGGAAATACAACGCATACAGCAGCTCCACCGCCGGGTTGGAGGTGTGCACCGTGACATCGGCCGGGGTTTCGAGGAGCGCCTCGGAGTAGTTGAAGATGATCCTCACCCCGGCCGCGATGAGGTCCGTCGCCGCCTGCTGTGCGGCGACCGCCGGAACGGCAAGAACCCCGACGATGATGTTCTTCTCGCGAACCGTCTCGGCAAGGCGGCCGTACTCGCCCACCGTCACGTGCCCGATCGGCAGCCCGATCTTCTCGGGATCCGTGTCGAAGACGGCGGCGATGTTGATCCCGTGCTCGCCGAAGATCGGCGAGCTGGCGATCGCCTGTCCGAGGCGGCCGGCGCCGACGAGGGCGATGTTGTGCTGCCCCTGGGTGCGCAGGATCTTGCGAATCTCGCCGAGCAGCGAGTCGATGTTGTATCCGACGCCGCGCTTGCCGAACTTGCCGAACGCGGACAGGTCGCGCCGGATCTGCGTCGCGTTGATGTTCGTGTACTCCGCGATCTCCTGGGAGGAGATCCGGGTCTTGCCCATCTTCCGCGCCTGCGTCAGCACCTGGAGGTACCGCGACAGGCGGGCGGCGACGCCGACCGTCAGGCGATCCGCCACACGTCCTCCTCTGGTCGAGCTTGTGACACCGGGCACCTTTCTACCAGGCGGGACTAGCTGCCTGCTTGTGCAACCGCCCGCCGCAAGGCGTCCGGCTGCACGTGATACGTGAACCGGCGCCGGCCCTCGATCTCGACGACGGGCAGCCATTCCCTGTACGCGGCCTCGAGCGCAGGGTCACCCGTGATGTCGATCTCGTCGAGCTCGAAGCCGAGCTCGGCCTGCAGGTCCGCCAGCACGCCGCGGGCCCGATCACAGAGGTGACAGCCCGCGGCGTGGTAGACGACGACGTGCGGTTTACGGATAGATGCCACGCGTGGTCGTGGCTTCGGCGACGCGCTGCACGGCAAGCCCGTAGGCGGCGACGCGCATCGGGACGTCGCGCTTCTGCGCGGTCTCCCAGGTTGCCTCGAACGCACGGCTGACGATGTCGTTCAGCTTCGCGTTCACCTCGGCCTCCTTCCAGAAGTACTCCTGTAGGCCCTGCACCCACTCGAAGTAGGAGACGACGACACCGCCGGCGTTCGCGAGCACGTCCGGCAGGATCAGTACCCCGTTGTCCTCCAGGATCGCGTCGGCGGCCGGCGTCACCGGTCCGTTCGCGCCCTCGCAGATCATCGACGCCCTCACCTTGGGGGCGTTCTGCTCGGTGATGACCTGCTCGAGCGCGCACGGGGCGAGGATGTCGACGTCGAGGAGCAGCAGATCGTCGTTCGTGATCAGCTCGGCATCCTTCAGCCCGGACAGCGTGCGGTGCTCGCGCTTGTACGCGAACGCGGCCGGTACGTCGATGCCCTTCGGGTTGTACAGCGCCGTTGTCGAGTCGGAGATCGCGATCACGGTCGCGCCCTCTTCGTGGAGGAACTTCGCGAGGAAGCTCCCGACGTTGCCGAATCCCTGCACGGCCACGCGCATTCCGGCGAGCGAGCGGTTCTGCTTCGCAACGGCGTCGCGAATGCAGAAGAGGCTTCCGCGTGCGGTCGCCTCCTCGCGTCCGAGCGAGCCGCCGATCGTGAGCGGCTTGCCGGTGACAACGCCGAGGACCGAGTGGCCCTTGTTCATCGAATACGTGTCGAAGATCCATGCCATCACCGACCCGTCGGTGCCGACGTCGGGCGCCGGGATGTCCTTCTCCGGGCCGATCTCGTTGATGATCTCGCTCGTGTAGCGGCGGGTCATCCGCTCGAGCTCGCCGCGTGACATCTTCTTAGGGTCGCAGACGATGCCGCCCTTCGCGCCGCCGAAGGGGATGCCCATCAGCGCGCACTTCCACGTCATCCACATCGCGAGCGCCTTCACCTCGTCGACGGTGACGTCGGGGTGGTAGCGGATGCCGCCCTTGGACGGCCCGCGCGCAACGTTGTGGGTGACGCGATAACCCTTGAAGGCCCGTGTCGTGCCGTCGTCCATCGCGACGGGCACGGATACCTCGACCGCTTTCTTGCACTCGCCGAGAACGTTGACGAGGTTCTGATCGATCCCGAAGATCGCGGCGACGCGCCGTAGCTGCGCACGGGCGATCTCGAACGGATTCTCGCGGAGATGCGAGACCGGTACTTCGACGGTGGTCACAACCTGCTCCTTTTCCCGAGCAAATAGAAGGAAAAGCGCATATGCATCACGAGTATACGACCGGTCATCGGAGGGTGAATCCGAGCTTTCTACTGCTCGGTGGACCGGTCCCGACCGGATAGGCGACGACGCGCACGGCGTAGCGACCGGGGGGCAGACGCCGCCCGCCGGGGCCGCGTCCGGTGAGGCCGAACGTGTACGTGCCGGGAAGAAGGTCGCGCATGCGCGCCAGCAGTCCGACCTCTGTTCCGCTCGCACGCCACAGCTCGACGTCGAGCATGCGCAGCGGGACGATCGCGGGCCTGCCCGACACGGCGAGCACGCGCCCGGCCCCGAGCGAGAGCAGCGCCGGCGTCGTGTCGGACGCCGCGAACGCCCTCGTAGACAGCGTCGCCGAGCGGATCAGGTCGATTGGCGCCGGCGTGAAAGCAATCACCCAGGGCACGCGAATCGCGGCACCGCCCGCGACCGTAGCCTCGACCACGCCGTCAGCAGGAGTGGCGCCGACCGGCCGCGACCGCGTCACGGCGGCAACGTGCACGACCGTGCTGCGTCCGGGACGCAGGACTGTGCGTGCGGGGCGAACCGACAGCTCGACCGCCGCTGCTCCGTCGTCCTGCAGGCGGACACCGAATCGCACGTGCACCACGCGCGTGGAGACATCGGTGAGCGTGAACGTCGCCTGCAGGTGGCGCCCGGCTGTGCTCGCGCGGCCGAGCGCAAGCGTCGCCGGTGCCGCGGCGATCTGGCCGCCGGCCGCAGACGACGCATCGACACGCCCGGCTCCCTGCGCGGTGAGCGGATCGCGCGCGAGCGGCCGGGCGGTCCCCACGAGCAGCCCCTTCAATCCGTCTGCGTCGAGCGAAGGATGCGCCTGCGCGACGAGGGCCGCCACCCCCGCGACGATGGCCGCCGCGGTGCTCGAGCCGCTGACGGTGACGAAGCGTGGCGATCCGTCCGCGTTCGCACCCGGATCCGACGTCGCAATCGCA
>Ga0187777_10002887_pt1 | contig 10976 bp, 8 predicted proteins | sample 1015_Q2_SP5_10_M_FD_132416 | JGI IMG/M metagenome (GOLD analysis project Ga0187777, IMG submission 132416) | Tropical peat soil microbial communities from peatlands in Department of Meta, Colombia - 1015_Q2_SP5_10_MG | ecosystem: Environmental > Terrestrial > Soil > Wetlands > Peat | place...
AACAAGGACGTGCACGAGTTCGGAATGGCCGCCCTGCTGCACGATCTCGGTATGGCCCGCGTGCCACGGGAGCTTCTGCTCAAGCCCTTCGAGCTCACCGACATCGAGCGGGGGATCGTGGAGCGCCATCCGGCCGACGGCGCTCGCATCGTCTTGGCGAGCGACAATCGAATGGAGCTCGCCGCCGTCGTCGCCTACGAGCACCATCTGCGCCCCGACGGGAGCGGCTATCCGCAGCGCCTCTTCAAGCGCACGCCTCACTACGCGAGCCAGCTCGTGCGGGTCTGCAGCGTCTACAACGCGCTCCGCATCGAGCGCGCCCACCGCGCGCCGTATCCGCCGGAACGCGCGCTCCAGTTCATCGAGGAGCGCGCCGGCCGCGAGTTCGACCCGCAATTGGCCTCATCCTTCGCGACAATGATGCGGCGTCTCGAGCCGCACATCACGCACATCACTAGGGACGACCGCCTGGTGACGCCTGGAGCCGTGGCGGCGATCAAGGGTTAGGCGGCGGTCGGCGCGCCTGGCACCTCGAAGGAGTACCGCAGCCGTCGCCATGTGCAAGTCGCCCGGAAGCGGACGTCCCATCGGAGACCTCACCCGAGTTTCCGATGCGCTACCTCACAGTGGTTCTTCTCGCACTCGCGCCCGCGCCGTTGGCGGCGCAAGGCTGGGTAAGCCCTCGCAACTGCCGGTGCCCCTCGGGGCGCGAGTGCGCTCTGCCCACCGACATCATCGTCTCGTGCCCCGTCGGTGGGACGGCGATCGTCCGCACGTCGAGCGATGTCCACGTCGATCTCGCCGACCGCGTGCTGCGCTACGAGGTTGACGAGACGTTCGTCAATCAGGGCGGCGGCCTCGGGGAGGCGGACTACTATTTCCCGCTCCCCCCCGATGCGGCCTTTCAGGACCTCAAGCTCTCAGTGAACGGGGAGATGGTTGCCGGCGAGACGATGAACGCCGACCAGGCGCGACGCGTGTATGAGACCATCGTGAGGCAGCGCCGGGATCCCGCACTGGTGGAGTGGATGGGGCATGGGCTTCTCCACGCGCGCATCTTCCCGATCTTGGCTGGCGAAAGGAAGCGGGTCGTGGTGCGATTCCAGGCGGTGGCCCTCCGCGAGGGGGATGCGATTCGCCTCGACTATCACCGTGGACATGGCGCCCTCTTGCGCGACGAGCGGGGTGGTCGCGATGGCGAATCGTCGTTCACGATCGCCTACCCCGAGCAGAGCGCGTACGGCGAACCCTACTCGCCCACGCACACGCTCCGCACGCGCGACTCGCAGGGGCGCCGCACCGTGGACGTGCAGGGGGACAATCCCGACGTGACCGTGCTTCTCCCGATGCGGACGAGCCGCGAGCCGGCCATTTCCGTGCTTGCCAACGCGGCAAGCCGGGATGAAGGATTCGCGCTGATCACGCTCTCGCCGCCATCGAGCGTCGTGCGCGCGACACCGCGCGACATCACGCTCGTCATCGACGTCAGTGGATCGATGAGCGGAGAGAAGATCCGCCAGGCGCGGGCCGCCGGGGAGCAGCTGCTGGCCACCCTCGGTCCGCGCGACCGCTTCCGGCTGATCGACTTCTCCACCGACGTGCGCACCTTCCGTGATGACTTTGCCGCGGCGACGCCGGAGAATCTGGCGGCCGCTCGGCGGTATCTCGACGCGCTCGAAGCGAACGGCTCGACGAACATCGCCGGTGCATTGCGCGCCGCACTGGCCCCCGCCGATGGAGAGGGGCAGCGGCTCGGCCTCGTGCTCTTCATCACCGATGGCGAGCCGACGGTGGGTGAGCAGAATCCGGACGCGATCGCGCGCATCGCTTCATCGATGCGCGGCGACCGCCGTGTCTTCACCTTCGGCCTTGGCGCCGACGTGAACGCGGGGCTTCTGGAGGACCTGGCGCTCGATGGACGAGGTACGGCGCAGTTCGTCCGGCCGGATGAGAACGTGGAGCGGGCCGTCCAGCTCGTCGCCCAGCGGCTCACCAACCCAGTGCTGACGAACGTGCGGGTGCGCGTCGAAGGTCGCGGGGACCCCGGCGTGCGCCTCGCCAAGATGATGCCGGCCGACCCCGCTGATGTATTCGCGGGTCAGGATCTCGTGCTCTTCGCGCAATACTCGGGAAGTGGCCCGGCGCGGATCAGGTTCGAGGGCGATACACCGAACGGCCCGGTGAATTGGAGCGACACAGTGACTTTCCCCGAGCATCAGCTCGACAATGCCTTCGTTCCGCGCCTGTGGGCGGCGCAACGGCTCGGATGGCTGAGCGCCGAGAAGCGCCGGCACGGTGCGTCGTCGGAGATCGACGCCGAGATCCGCGAGCTGGGGGAGCGCTACGGCATTCCGACGGAGTTCACGTCGTACCTGGTTCAAGAACCCCAGGCAACCGCGTCGCTCAGGCGCATGCCGTCGGACATGGCCAGCAACTTCTCCGGCGCCCGAGGCGCAGCGGCTCCGGCGCCCGCCCTTGAACGCTTCGAGGCCGCGAAGATGGCCACGGCGCAGCGCGATGCGAAGTCGCTCGCTTCCCTCGACAGTCTGAGCGGCTCGGCCGGCGGGTCCGCCTGGCCGATCAAGGGCGCGGGTTCTCACCTCTTCGTGATGCGCGACAGCGTCTGGACGGATTCCCGGTACTCCGTGCAGGCGGGCTTGCCGGTCGTCGTCGTGCGTCCGTTCACTCCTGGCTACTTCAAGCTCATTGCCGCCATCCCCGATCTTCGGGAGGCGCTGGCCCTGGGGGAGCGCGTCAGAGTGGTGGGTCGGCATATTGTGATCGAAACAGGTCCGAACGGAGTGACCGAATTGAGCGATGCTCAGCTCACCGCGGCACGCGAGCAGTGGTGACGGCGTGGACGACGTCGACCGGCTGTTCCGTTCCTATAACGAGATGCTGGTGCGGTATCTGACGCGCCGGCTCGGCGACCGCGACTGGGCGGAGGAGGTTGCGCAGGAGACATTCGTGCGCGCCCTTCGGCAGGAGGGAGAGATCGTGAACGAGCGCGCCTGGCTCTTCACCGTCGCGAACAATCTGGTGCGGGACGAAGCGCGCAAGGACTCGCGCCGCCGGCGGCACCTCTCGCTCCTGTACGAGGAGCAGAAGGACGCCGTCGTGGAGCCGGAGCCGACATCGCTCGAGCGCGCGCAGGAGGCGGCGATGGCGCGCCGGGCCATCGAGACCATCTCCGAGCGTGATCGTCTGGCGCTCCTGATGCGCGAGGAAGGGCTCGACTACAATGAGATCGCCGCGGCGCTCGGGCTCTCGGTGGGATCGGTCGGCACGACGCTATCGCGTGCCCGGCGACGGTTGGTGGAGAGCTACGAAGCCGCGCAGCAGGAGCGGAGTCGGAGGGAAGGCAATGCAGCATCTTGACGAAGGGACAATTCACGCGTGGCTCGACCACGCGCTGAGCGACGCCGACGCGAAGGACGTAGAGGCCCATGTCGCTTCCTGTCCGGCGTGCGCGGCGCTCGTCGGCGAGGCGCGCGGGCTCGTCGCAGCCGCTTCGAGGATCGTGTCCGCGCTCGACAATGTGCCGGCGGCAGTCATCCCGACGGCTGCCGCGCACGAGGGAGCCGTTCCGCTGGCTCAGCATCGGGGAGAGCCGGCCGCCGGCGGGCGACGCCGCTGGAGCACCGCCACGGTCGCACGGATCGCGGCGGTCATCGTCGTAGCCGGGAGCGGCGCCGTGCTCATCGGCCGCCGTGGCTTCACGCCGCATAACGACGTCGCGACATCCACCGAGGTGGCGCGGGCGGAGCCAGCGGATCGCGCTCAGGCGCCGACTCCGCCAGAAGGACTGCAGGCGACTCCCCAGGCGAGTCCCCAGGCGACTCCGCAGTCCCCGCCCCCGGCGCGGCAGATGCCGTCCGCCATCGCTGCTGCGCCGGCTGCCCCTGCCGGAGCGCCGGCGGCGCTGGCGAAGAAGGCTCCCCCGAGCGATCGGGTCGCCGACGCGAGCGCGCTGAACGCGAAGACGGAAGCGGAGCAGAGGGACGCCGCCGCAGCCACCCGGCAGGAGGCGCTTGCACAGAAATCGGAGCTCTCGGTAGCTCAGGCACCGGCGGCGCGGACGGATTCCCTCTCGCGAGAGAAGGCGAAGGCTCTCCCCGCCAGCGAGCCCACTGCACCGAGCGCAGACGCGCGGCCCTCTCCGGCTACGCCGGGAGCGATGGGCGGGGCGGCGGTGAGTGCGCGGGGGGTGGCCCCGGCTGCGCAATCGAACATGCTACGTCGCGCCAGCCCCGCTGCGGCAACCGGCTCGACCCTCACGTTGGTGGACAGCGCGACGCTGTCCGATGCGCATGGGATCGCCCGTCGGCGGGTCTACGAGGTGCGTCCGGGCGTGCGGGTTGTACTCGACGCTGCTCCCTCGTCGGGCGATCGCAAGGCAGCGGATCAGCCGGTTGCTGTGGCGGCCACCGATTCGGCGCTCAGGGACTCGGCACTCCGAGCCGGGGCGCCCGTGCTCAACGTCATCCGCTGGTCGGATTCCACCGGCACCCGCTACACCCTGAGTGGTCCGCTCTCCGTCGCAGAGCTGGAGCAGCTCAAGGCGAGCGTCGCCGCTACGCCCTAGCCGCTCACCTCGAGCCCCGGGCCTGCGGCACGGGCCTGGCCATCTGCCTCGTCAGGCAGAGGCAATTCGTCATCCTTCGCCTCCCGCAAGGCGCGAAGGACGGTCCCACCCGCGGCAAGAGCCCCTAACAGGATGAAGAAGTAGAAGGTGTAGAAGCGCCACCAGATGAGCGATGCACCGAAGATGTGGGGCGGTATCGTGCTTCCGAGAGCGAACTTGAACGCGACCTCGATCACCCCGCCGCCGCCGGGCATCGGCGCGAGCACGCTGCCGTAGGTGAGGGCGATCGGCCAGAGAATGAGTGGCGCGATCGGCGGCCGCTCGCCGAAGGCGTAGACGATGATCGGCAGGATGGCGAGCCGCAGGGCGATGTGGAGGATCGAGCAGAGAAGGGAGGCCGCGGCGGCACCGAGACGCAGGTCGCGGATCCCTTCGATCCCTTCCCGTAGCTGCCGGAGGCCGCGCTGTATGGCACGCCAGCGCCCAGCGTGGAGCCCGATCCTCTCCGCCCACTGCGGCGGCGGCCCGGTCGATCGCCGTCGCGCGAGGACCACCAGGATCGCGCCGCCGCCGAGGACGAAGGCGGCGTACAGCGCCACCAGCCCGACCATCCCCATGATCTGCGAACCCGAGTTGCGGAAGACGAGGAACATCGCGGCCGCGACGACCGCCAGCGACAGCATCTCGAGAAAGAGCTCGGCGTAGATGATGAGGAGGATCGCCGCCGAGTGCATGCCGGCCTCGGTCATGATCAGGTAGCGAGCCGGCTCGGCCCCCGTACGCCACGGGGTGATGGCGGCACCGAAGTCACCTCCCGCGCTCGCGCGCAGGCCGGTGCCGAACGACATCCGGAATCGCAGGGAGGCGGCGCTGAAGTGCATCTTGCCGGCGCGCGCGGCGAGCTCCAGCAGCGACACGACGAGCAGCAGCAGGTGGGCGAGCGGTGGGACCGACACCGCACGCTCGTGCGGCCACGACGTGAACACGATGTACAGCGAGACCGCGATCGCCGCGGCGAATGACAGGCCGGCCAGGAGCCAACGAAAAGGAGTCACGGCGGATCGGGCCGAACGTTGTGGCGGCGAGCCTGCATCGCCGGACTCGAGTCAGCGCGCTCGGCGCGCCTCGAGTGCGCTCATGCGAGTGGCGGCGGGATACGGCACCCGGTCTCCCTTGATCGCCGCCCACAGAATGCGATTGAAGGTCTCGTCGTCGATACGGTCCTCCAGACGGAGGTCGAGCCCCTTCGACTCTCGCAGCGCCCCAGTGGTTGTGGGGTTGCGCTCGTCCAAACTTACTGCCGGCGTCTGCGCTACGTAGGGGGTCGTGTCGGCGGTGGACGCAAAGATACCGCGGAGTGGCCGCCCGTAGAAATCGAATTGCGACAGCGACCCCAATCGCAGGATCTCGGCGATCGTCGCGATCACATCGGTCGTGTTGGCGAATCGATGCACGACGCCCGGCTTGTTGTATGGCGAGATCACGAGGAGAGGCGAACGGTGCGAGTCGACGTGATCGGGGCCGTTCTGCGAGTCATCCTCGAGCACGAACATCACCGTGCTCTTCCAGAAGCGCGATCGCGAGAGCGCCTCGACCACTCGGCCCAGCGCGAGATCGTTATCGGCGAAGCAGGCGCGCGGAGTGGGGAGCCCGGGCCGGCGAGCGGCTGTGTGGTCATTGGGGAGCCGCAGAATCTGGAGCTGCGGCATCGAGCCCTGCTTCTCGAACTCGCCGAGATCGGCGATCCAGAGATCGGCGCGCCGCTGATCGGGAATGGCGAGGTCGAAGCCGGGAAAGTTGTGCGCGGTGTGAGCGTGGAGATACGGCTTCGTTCCGCGATAGCCGACGGGAAGGTCCTTCGTGCGCAGCGACGAGTCCTCAACCACGTATTCCCCGTAGTTCCGGAAGGAGATCTTCGCGGCCTGGGCAAGCGTCCAGAGATAGCCGTTGGCCGGCTCGTCGACATCGTCGTCCGGGATGGCCTCGACCGTCTCTCCGCGGTTCAACCCCTCGAAGTCGTAGTCACGCCCGTTGCCCGAATAGTTCGGCTGAACCGTCTTCTCCACGTAGTCCGGCGCGTAGGCCGCCGTCGCCCAGTTGTGTCCGTCGGCGCTCGTCTCGGAGTTGACGAAGAATCGGTCGAAGATGCCGAACCGCTCAGCCAGCGCGTGGTGATTCGGCCCGACCGCTCGAGGGAAGAAGACGAGCGAGGTGTCGCCATCGCCCCGCGGAAGATCGCCGAGCACCTGATCGTAGGTGCGGTTCTCTTTGATGACGTAGATGACGTGCTCGAAGGGCGGATAGGCCGGACCCGCGCGGCTGCGCGTCCAGCCATTGGCTGCGGCGACCCGCGCGGTGAGCGCGGGGAGCTTGTCGGGCGCGAGGTCGGTGCCGATAACCGTCGTTAGGCTCCCGGTGAGCTGGCCGAGGGTGTAGTCGCGCGGGGAGGCGTAGTAGCCGCGCAAGGGATTGGGACCTGCCGGGTTGGCCGCCGTCCCGTGCCCCTTGGCGTTCGCCACGATCAGGGAATCGCCGGAGGCCGCCAACGCAGCGGGATACCACTCCACCGGGACGCGGGCCACGAGACGATCGGAGTCGGGAGCGGCGCCGGCCGTCGTCAGGCCCGCGGTGCGGGAGGAGAGCGCGAAGACGGCGACTGCGTTGTTGTCGGCCTCTGCCACGTACAGCCGGCGCCCATCCGGCGCCAGTGCGAGCGCGTTCGGCGTGCTCCCCTCGCCGGGCCCTGACGGCGGCGGGTCGCGGAGCTCCGTCACGACCGTGCGGGCGCGGGTGTCGACGACGGCGACGCGGTCGGTGCTCGCCGATGCGACGAAGAGGCGGGAGCCATCCCGCGAGAGCAGAAGCGCCGAGGGGTGGCGACCGGCTGCGATACGAGTGACTTCCGTCAGGCGACCGCCGGACCCAGGGGAGAAGACAGAGACGGTGTTGCCCCCCCAGGCGCTGACATACACCGTCCCGTCGGGCGCGACGACGACGGCGTACGGATATCGCTGCGTCGGCAGGCGTTGCACCACACGCCGCTCGGCGATGCTCAGCACGGCCACGTCATCGCTCAGGTTCTCGGCGACGTAAAGCATGGCGCCGTCGTTCGACGGGGCGATGCCGGCAGGGTAGTGAATCCCCGACGCGTGCGGGGCAGGCGGCGGACCGAGTGGGATGCTGTCGGACAGCGTGGCGCGGCCGTCGGCCCAGGCGTACCGGTAGACGAGCTCGAGGTTTCCCCCAGACGCCCAGAGCCATCGGCCGTCGGGGCTGAAGGCGAGCCCGAGAAAGGCCGTTCGCTGGGGGAGCGTTTGGCCGACCCTCCCCGACGACCTGTCGACGATCTGCACGCCGGTCTGCAGGTAGCCGTTGAGGAGGAGCACCACCTGTCGCCCGTCAGGCGAGAGTGTCATCGCCAGGGGCATCTGGCCGACCGTCACCGCGGTCCCGGCGGGGTCGAGATTGAGGCCGGTGGGAAGCCGCCGTGACGAGTCGTTAGGTGCGTCGGGTGTGTTCGGGGAGGAGTGACAACCGCCGCACGCCGCAACGGCGAAGGCGGTCGAGAGAAGGCGTGCTACTCGCATGACCACTCGGCGTGCGCGGCGAGGTTGGCGCCGCGCTTGGCATGTTTCTTCACGCCGATCTTGGTGAAGCTCTTGGCGTTGAACGATCCGCGCCGGCCGAGCGGATCGGTGATCGTCGCCGATCCCCCACCACCCACATAGCTCTGCCCGTTGACCGCCACCTGAACGCCGGTCACGCGCGTTGCCCCGTGCCGGCTGACGGCGCCGAGGCTGATCGGAAAGGTCCCCTCGCGGGGACTGAGGATGGTGAAGTTGAGTTGGGCATTGCGCCCGAAGCCCTCTACCTGGAGCACCTGCTGACCGTTGCTCTCGCTGAAGGTGCAGGTCGCGCGTTCGTCGAGCGGACCATCGAATCGCGCCGCGCCCGCGACGGTGAGCGATATCGTCGCGCTTGGGAGCGGCGGCGCAACCGGTGCTCTGGCCGCGCCGGCGCCCTGTCCCGAGGCCGGAGGCTTGGGCCTCGAGTCGCCCGAGCAGGCGAGGGAGAGCCCCGCGCAGAGGGCGACCAACCGGGCGGAGAGCGAGGGCATCCTGCCGTTACTGCTTCTGCATCGGCGGAATCGAGAAGATCTCGACCCGGTCGCGCATGAGGAGCGGCACGGCGACGTGGAGGCGGCGCGTGTCGATTCCAACGTCGGCGGGGGAGGGGAGATTCCCGATCGACGTCGAGACGTTGCCGCTGCGTATCGTCACCGACGAGTCTGCCCAGCTCGACACGAGGAGTCGTCCGTCAGGAAGCACCTCGACGCCGTCGAATCGGCCGGCGCCGAAACCGATCGGCGTCACTTGCTTCTCACCCGGGCGCCAGCCGAAGATTCGCTTGCTTCCGCCGTAGGGGACCACAATGAATCGCTTTCCCCGCAGGTCCCAGGTGATGCCGTTCGGCCGATCGAGCGAGTCCGACTTGAGCGCCACCGTCACCGTATGGTCCGGGGCGATCTTGAAGATCCGATCCGTACTCGGCGGATGCTTCGCAGTCCCGTCAGTGAACTCCAAGCCGGTGTCGGTGATGTAGAGGGCGCCGTCGGGCCCGACGGCGATGTCATTCAGAAAGAGCGCGTGCTGCGGCTTGAGACTGACCGTCGCCACCGGCGCGCCGGTTCGCCGGTCGAAGCCACGCACCACGTCGATGTCGGTCACCCAGAGCGTGTCACCGAGAATGACCATCCCCTTTGGAGCATCGAGGGTGACGCCATTCCGGCCTCCGGCGATGAAAGCGAGCGAATCGATCGTGCCGTCCGGCCGCATGCGGCTAATAAAGCCGTTGTTGTCATGCTCGGTCAGCTTGCCGTTGATGTTCGAGATGAAGAAAACGTCGGCCAGCGAGTCGTAACGTGCAGATTCGGGCTGCTTGAAGCCGGTCGCGGTAGCAGCGCGTCCCGGGACATCTTCTGCGGTGGGTCGCGGGGTGGATGCGGGTTTCTCGGTGTCCTTCGCCTCCTCACCACACGCGATAAGCAGGGCGAGGAGCGCGATCCACCTGCGTGAAGGTCGAGTTCGAACGTTGGCGAACGTGAAGGTCAAAGACACTTGTCTCCTGGTAGAAGCGCACGGCACTCTACCTGAGCGCGCCCATTTCCGTCAAGCGTAGGTCAGTCGGGGTGCGGGGCGCACCGCCCGACTGTACGTTAGAGAAAACGAGTGCGTTGTGCTGTCTCGAATGTCTCGGACCCGCTCTTCACCGGTGCCCCTCTCGGGAGGGCCGATGTCGGTACGTCACCATCTTCTCCTGTCGGCCACCGAAAAGGACCGCCCCGGTCTCGTTGCGGAATTGTCCGGGTATATCGCCGAACGAGGGTGCAACGTGGAGGACAGCCGCGTTGCGGTTCTCGGAGGATATGCCGGTCTCTTCTTCTTGATCTCGGGGGACGCTTCGGAGATCGATGCTGCGATCGAGGGCCTCGACGCCTTCGAGAGCCGAACCAGCATCCGGGCGATGGCGCGGCGACTCGAGGCGGTCTCCCCCGATGACAAGGCGCCGGAGAGTGCGCCCGCCTACGTCGTCACGGCCAGCGCGATGGATCACGAGGGGATCATCCACGCGATCACCGACGTGGTGAGGGCCCACGGGGCGAACATTCTCGAGCTCGAGACGTCGACCGAGTCGGCGCCGATGACGGGTTCGCCGCTCTTCGCCCTTCGGATGACCATTACTCTGTCGGATCGTGCCGCCGGAGCCGACCGATTGCGCGGTGCGCTCGAGTCGATGGCACGGGCCGAGGCGATCGACCTTGATGTGCAGCCGATGGCGGGGCGGGAGCCCAGCCCGCGCTCGATGCGACAGGCATAGCGCAGTGCGGCGACCCCACGCTCGCCGCCGCGCCGTCGAGTCGGTCCTCGCCATCGGGTCGTTTCTCGCCGTCGGGTTGCTTCTCGCCACCGGACTCGGCGCGCCCCCCGCGCGCGCGCAGGCGACCTGCGCCGTCGCCCGGGATTACTGGCCCACCGATGGATGGCGCGCGGCCACCCCTGCGTCGCAGAAAGTGGACAGCGCGATGATCGACAGCGCGCTCGTTCACTTCGAACGCGAGTACCCGGCGCTCTGGAGCGTGATGGTCATACGTCACGGCTACGTGGTGGCCGAGCGGTACTTCGAGGGCCACGACAGCACGGAGACCTACGACCTCCGATCGGCCACCAAGAGCATCACCTCCATCCTGGTGGGGCTCGCCATCGCCGAGAAGGGGTTGCGCGGCCTCGATCAGACGGTGGGGGACCTCTTTCCCGAGTACTTCGCCGGCGACGACGCCGACTCGCGCAAGCGAGCGATCACCGTCCGAAACCTCCTCACGATGACGTCGGGC